>Ga0075026_100000635_pt1 | contig 14427 bp, 11 predicted proteins | sample Str012_2_FD_71392 | JGI IMG/M metagenome (GOLD analysis project Ga0075026, IMG submission 71392) | Freshwater sediment microbial communities in response to fracking from Pennsylvania, USA - Straight Creek_MetaG_SC_2012 | ecosystem: Environmental > Aquatic > Freshwater > Creek > Sediment...
GAGACGACGAGAGGCGACGCGACGATGCTTGACGTGAACATGTTCGACCAACTGAAGATCGGTCTGGCCACGGCCGACCAGATCCGGCTGTGGTCCCACGGTGAAGTGAAGAAGCCCGAAACCATCAACTACCGCACACTGCGTCCTGAGAAGGACGGCCTGTTCTGCGAGAAGATCTTCGGGCCCACCCGCGACTGGGAGTGCTACTGCGGCAAGTACAAGCGCGTGCGCTTCAAGGGCATCGTGTGCGAGCGCTGCGGCGTGGAAGTCACGCGCTCGAAGGTGCGCCGCGAGCGCATGGGCCACATCGAGCTGTCGGCACCCGTCGTCCACATCTGGTACCTCCGCGGCACCCGTTCGTGGCTGGCCTACCTGCTCGCCGGACTCGAGCCGAAGGAAGAGCTGAAGGCCAAGCAGCTCGAGAAGGTCATCTACTTCGCCGCCAACCTGGTCACCTGGGTCGACGAGGAGAAGCGTCACGGCGAGCTGTCGAGCCTCGAGGCCGAGTACCTCGAGGAGAAGGACGCCATCCAGAAGGAACTCGAGCTGGCGATCGATCGTCGCTACAAGGAGCTCGAGGACGAGGCCACTCGTACCGAGGCCGAGGGTGCCGACGCGAAGAAGCTGCGCACCCAGGCCGAGAAGGAGATCGGGCTGCTCCGCGAGCGTTACGAGAGCGAACTGGATCTGCTGGCCCGTACGTGGGACGAGTTCAAGAGCCTGCACTCGCGTCTCATCATCGACGACGAACTGCTGTGGCGTGAGCTGCGCGACCGTTACGGCGACTACTTCGAGGGCGGCACCGGTGCCGATGCCATCAAGCAGCTCATCGACCGCATCGATTTCGACGAGGAAGAGATCAAGCTCCGCGACGCCATCGACCACAACGCCAGTGGCCGCAAGCCGCTGTCGGCGCAGCGTCGTCAGAAGGCCATCAAGCGTCTGAAGATCGTCGCCTCGTTCAACCAGCGCGACGAGCACGGTCGTCGTCTCAACGACCCGAAGGCCATGATCCTCGACGTCGTGCCGGTGATCCCGCCGGAACTGCGCCCGATGGTGCAGCTCGACGGTGGCCGTTTCGCCACCTCCGACCTCAACGACCTGTACCGCCGGGTCATCAACCGCAACAACCGTCTGAAGCGTCTGCTGGATCTCGGTGCGCCCGAGATCATCGTCAACAACGAAAAGCGCATGCTCCAGGAGGCCGTCGACGCACTGTTCGACAACGGCCGTCGTGGCCGTCCGGTCACCGGTCCGGGCAACCGTCCGCTGAAGTCGCTGTCCGACATGCTCAAGGGCAAGCAGGGCCGCTTCCGTCAGAACCTGCTCGGCAAGCGCGTCGACTACTCGGGCCGTTCGGTCATCGTGGCCGGCCCCACGCTGAAGCTGCACCAGTGCGGTCTGCCCAAGCTGATGGCGCTCGAGCTGTTCAAGCCGTTCGTCATGAAGCGCCTCGTCGACCTCGAGCTGGCGCAGAACATCAAGAGCGCCAAGCGCATGGTCGAGCGTCGTCGCCCGCAGGTGTGGGACGTCCTCGAAGACGTCATCAAGGAACACCCGGTGATGCTCAACCGTGCACCAACCCTGCACCGTCTGGGCATCCAGGCCTTCGAGCCGATCCTGGTCGAGGGCAAGGCCCTGCAGATCCACCCGCTGGTGTGCACCGCCTTCAACGCCGACTTCGACGGCGACCAGATGGCCATCCACGTGCCGCTGTCGGCCGAAGCGCAGGCCGAGGCCCGCGTGCTGATGCTCAGCGCCAACAACATCCTGTCGCCGGCATCGGGTCGCCCCATCGTCACCCCGTCGCAGGACCTCATCATCGGTGGCTACTGGCTCACCGAGGTGCGTCCCGACGCGCCGGGTGCGGGCCGCACGTTCCGTCAGATGTGGGAAGTGCTGCGTGCGCTCGACGAGGGTGCGCTGCACCTGCACGCACCCATCAACGTGCGTCGTCGCGAGTCGCTGCCCACCAACGCCGAGAGCCTCGAGTTCACCACCACGGCCGGCCGCCTGCTGTTCGAGGAGGCCCTGCCCCAGGACTACCCGAGCCGCTTCGGCCACATCGATGGCACCATCAAGAAGAAGGAGATGGGCGTCATCGTCGAGCGTCTCAGCGACCACTACAACAAGAGCGCGGTCGCCTCTGCCCTCGACGCCATCAAGAACCTCTGCTACCGCTACGCCTCGCAGAGCGGCCTCACGGTGTCGATCGACGACGTGAAGACGCCCAAGGCGAAGAAGGAACTCCTCGACAAGCACGAGGCCATGGCCGACAAGGTCGAGACGCAGTTCCGTCGCGGCATCATCACCGACGGCGAGCGTCGTCAGCAGGAAGTGCGCATCTGGACCGACGCCACGGCGGAAGTGCAGAAGGCGATGGAACTCGAGTTCAAGTCGCAGCAGTTCAACCCGATCGACATGATGGTCGGCTCGGGGGCACGAGGCAACATGACCCAGATGCGTCAGATCGCCGGTATGCGCGGTCTGGTGGCCAACCCTCGTGGCGACATGATCCCGCGTCCCATCAAGAAGAACTTCCGTGAAGGCCTCGAGACCCTCGAGTATTTCATCGCCACCCCGGGCGCCCGTAAGGGCCTCGTCGACACCGCCCTGCGTACCGCCGACTCGGGCTACCTCACCCGTCGTCTCGTCGACGTCGCGCAGGAGCTCATCATCCGCGAGGTCGACTGCGGCAGCAACCTCGGTCTGTGGATCGAGCACGTCGAGCCCGACACGGCCAACCGTCGTAGCCATCTCGAGACCAAGCTGTTCGGCCGTGCGCTGTCGCACGACGTCACGCTGTCGGATGGTTCGGTGATTCGTCGCAACACGCTCATCGGCGACATCGAGATGGCTGCCTTGCGCGACGATCCCGCCGTCACCCGCCTGCGTGTGCGTTCGGTGCTCACCTGCGACGCCGAGTTGGGCGTGTGCGCACTGTGCTACGGCCGCTCGTTGGCCACCGGTAAGAGCATCGAGCTCGGCGAGGCCGTCGGCGTCATCGCCGCACAGTCCATCGGCGAGCCCGGTACCCAGCTCACCATGCGTACCTTCCACACCGGTGGTGTGGCCGGTAAGGACATCGCCGGCGGTCTGCCCCGCGTCGTCGAGCTCTTCGAGAGCCGCACGCCGCGTGGTTCGGCCCGTCTGGCTCGTGCCACCGGCATCGTGCGCATCGCCGACGACGAGGGCAAGGGCATCCCTGTCACCGTCATCGACGACCAGGGTGAAGAGCACGCCATCTTGCTGCCCACCGGCAGCCGCCCCATCGTCACCGATGGTGCCGATGTGAAGGCCGGCGATCCGATCACCGACGGTCCCTTCGATCCGAAGGAACTGATGGAGATCAAGGGCATCCGCGAGACCCAGCTGTACCTCGTCGAAGAGGTCCAGAAGGTGTACCGCGACCAGGGTGTGTCGATCCACGACAAGCACATCGAGCTCATCGTGCGCCAGATGACCCGCCGGGTCGGCGTGCAGGAGCCGGGCGAGACCGGGTTCCTGCCCGGCGAGCGTGCCGACGCCAAGGTGTTCCGCGACACCAACCGCCGGATGGTCGAGGAGGGCAAGAAGCCCGCCGAAGGTCGTCCCGAGATCATGGGCATCACCAAGGCGTCGCTGGCCACCGAGAGCTGGCTCTCGGCAGCGTCGTTCCAGGAGACCACCCGTGTGCTCACCGAGGCCGCCATCGACGGCAAGGGCGACAGCCTGCTCGGCCTCAAGGAGAACATCATCATCGGCAAGCTCATCCCGGCCGGTACCGGCATGATGCGCTACCGCGACTTCGACGTGGAAGCGCCCGAGTACGAGCCGATGGCCTATTTCAGCAGCGAGGTCGAAGAGGACCCCGCCGCCTGGCTCAGCAACATCCACGGCACCTACAGCTCCGACGACGACACCGTCGTCGAGGGCTGAAAGCGCCCAATTCCATTCGTCCTGGTATGCGATGAGGTTGCCGCCCCGAGCGGTCGCCTCTAGCATGCCAGGGTCCCAAAGTTCGCAGAGGTAGACGCGTGCCCACCATTCAGCAGCTGGTCCGACAGGGCCGCAGCACCAAATTCTCCAAGACCAAGACGCCGGCCCTGAAGGGGTCGCCGCAGCGTCGCGGTGTGTGCACTCGCGTGTACACCAACACCCCCAAGAAGCCGAACTCGGCCCTGCGCAAGGTGGCGCGTGTGCGTCTCACCAGCGGCGTCGAGGTCACGGCCTACATCCCGGGCGAAGGCCACAACCTGCAAGAGCACAGCATCGTGCTCGTGCGTGGTGGCCGTGTGCGCGACCTTCCGGGTGTGCGTTACAAGATCATCCGCGGCGCGCTCGATGCCGCCGGCGTGAAGAACCGCAAGCAGGCCCGCAGCCGTTACGGCGCCAAGGCCGCGAAGTAAGGACGACGAAATGCCCCGTAAAGGACCCGCCCAGCGTCGCGAGCTCATGCCCGACCCCATCTACCGGTCGCTGCTCGTCACCCAGATCGTCAACAAGGTCATGCTCCACGGCAAGCGTTCGCTCGCCGAGAAGATCGTGTACGACGCGCTGAAGATCGTCGAAGAGAAGTCGGGCACCGAGCCCGTCGCCACGCTCAAGCGTGCGGTCGACAACATCAAGCCCCCGCTCGAGGTGCGCAGCCGTCGCGTCGGTGGCGCCACCTACCAGGTGCCCGTCGAGGTTCGCCCCCGTCGTGCCAGCACCCTGTCGATCCGCTGGCTCGTCGACTTCAGCCGTGCCCGTCGTGAAAAGACGATGGCCGAGTGCCTCGCCGGCGAGATCCTCGATGCCTCCAACGGTCTGGGCGCCAGCATCAAGCGTCGCGACGACATGCAGAAGATGGCCGAGAGCAACAAGGCGTTCGCCCACTATCGCTGGTGATGTGGCGCCGGTGATTCGGCGCTGGTGATTCCAGCTTCATCCGTGTGCAGAGCCGCCCTTCGGGGCGGTTCTGTCGTTTTCGGTCAGGGGTGCGCGAGCGACCGTTCGAACCCGTCGAGCAGCCGGGCAAGGTTGCGATCGAAACGCTCGGGGTCGCGCATCGCGTCGGCCACCTGCTGCCAGGCGCCGGGCAGCGAGTGGTGCGCCACCATGTCGGCCAACGCCGGGTACTCGCCACTGGCCACGAGCGAGTGCAGGTACGAGGCCATCCGCGGCGACAGATGGTTGCCGGCCTCGGAGTAGTTGTTGCGTTCGTGCAGGCAGAAGCCGAACACGTACTCGTCGATGGCAGTGAGCAGGTCGATCTTGGTGGCCAAGGGAACGTCGAGTCCGGCCACCGCCTGCAGCGACTGGTCGAAGTGGCGCACCGCGTTGGGGCCGATCGGCGGATCGTCGGTGATGTCGAGGATCCAGGGGTGACGTCGCATCGCATCGCGGCTGCGTCGGGCGATGACGGTGACGGCGGCTCGCCAGTCGGTGGGGAGCACCGTGCCCGGTGGCAGCGCGACCTCGCTCATCATCCCGTCGAACACCAACGTGAGAAGCTCGTCCTTGGTGGCGATGTAGTGGTAGAGCGTCATCGTGCCCACGTCGAGCTCGGCGGCGAGTCGCCGCATGCTGACGGCGTCGAGGCCCTCGCCGTCGGCGATGCGGATGGCCGCCGCGGCGATGTCGTCGCGTGTGCAGCGCGGTCGTCGGCCGTCGGGGACATGCCGTGTCCACACTGCGAAGGGATCGTCGGCGTGCGGCTGCGCAGCGGAAGGAGCGAGTGCTGAAGGAGCGGTCGGCTGACGCGTTGCCACGTCGTACAGTGTACTGCTAACCTTCGTCGTACTATGTACGAAACAGCAGTACACCATACGACGACCATGCCCCCCGTGGCCGTCCCCGATGCCTCCCGACACGACGGCGGTGTCATCGCACGAGGGCTGGGCAAACAGTTCGGCGACCTCTGGGCGTTGCGCGACCTCGATCTCGACGTCGCGCCCGGCACGGTGCTCGGCCTGCTCGGCCACAACGGTGCCGGCAAGACCACGGCCATTCGCATCCTCACCACGCTGTCGCAGCCCACCGAGGGCACCGCCACGGTGGCGGGCTTCGACGTGGTGCGGTCGGGTGGCGAAGTGCGCCGCCGCATCGGCGTGGCGGCGCAGCAGGCCACGGTCGACGGCCTCATGTCGGCTCGTCTGAACGTGGAGATGGTGGGTCGACTGCACGGGCTGTCGAAGGCCGCCGCCCGTCGTCGAGGCGACGAGTTGCTCGAGCGCCTCGAGCTCACCGACGCGGCCGACCGTCTGGTGAAGACCTTCAGCGGCGGCATGCGTCGCCGCCTCGATCTCGCAGCCAGCTTGGTGGCCGACCCCGATGTGCTGTTCCTCGACGAACCCACCACCGGTCTCGACCCTCGCAGCCGCGGCGACCTGTGGCTGATGCTGCGCGACCTGGTGCGCAACGGCACCACCTTGGTGCTCACCACCCAGTACCTCGAGGAGGCCGACCGTCTGGCCGACGACATCGTGGTGCTCGACCACGGCCGCACCGTGGCCCACGGCACGCCCGACGAGTTGAAGCGGCGCATCGGCGACCAGCGTGTCGACGTCACCCTCGGCTCGGCGCAAGAGCTCGTGCCCGCCGCCGCCGCACTCGCCCACATCACGGGCGGCGAGCCAACCTTCGACGAGGAGGCACTCGTGGTCACCTCGTCGTTGCGCGACGGCGTCCGCCTGCTCGACGTCGTGCGTGCGCTCGACGAGGCCGGTATCGACGCGGTCGATCTCAATCGTCGCGAAGCCACGCTCGACGACGTGTTCCTCACCCTCACCTCCGCCTCGCACCGCCAAGGAAGCCCCGAATGACCGCCGCCCTCGCGCCCCATCGCAACGGACTGCTGAGCGACTCGCTCGTCTACGCCCGTCGCAACCTCGAACACATCCGCCAGATCCCCGAGAAGCTGCTCGACGTCACCGTGCAGCCACTGATGTTCGTGCTGCTCTTCGCGTTCGTGTTCGGCGGCGCCATCGACGTGGGCAGCGGCGCGTCGTACAAGGAGTACCTCATCGGTGGCATCCTCATCCAGTCGCTCTCGTTCGCGGCGATGGGGCCGGCCACCTCGATCGCCACCGATCTCAACGAGGGGGTCATCGATCGCTTCCGGTCACTGCCCGCAGCGCGCTTCGCCTATCTCCTCGGGCACTACTTCGCCGAAGTGGCGGGCGTGGCGCTGTCGATCGTGGTGCTGCTCACCGCCGGGCTCGCCGTTGGCTGGCGCACGCACACCCCTGCGCTGCAGGTGGCCGAGGCCATCGCGTTGCTGGTGGTGTTCGCCTCGGCGATGATCTGGCTGGGCACGTGGCTGGGCATGATCGTGCGGTCACCCGACGCGGTGATGGGCATCGGCTTCACCATCGTGTTCCCGCTCACGTTCGTCAGCAACGCGTTCGTGCCCATTGCCTCGCTCCCCGACGCGTTGCAGTGGTTCGCGTCGTGGAACCCGGTGAGCGTGTTGGTGGCCGCGGTGCGCACCCTGTTCGGCAACCCCCTGTCGCCCATCACCAAGCACACCTGGCCGATGGACCACCCGGTGCCGGCGGCCTGGCTGTACTGCGTGGTGCTGCTCGCCATCACGGTGCCCCTCGCGGTGCGTCGTTACCGTCACCGCACCTCCGACTGACCGCCCCATTTCGAGGGTTCTGCGACCCCCCGGGGTGCCCGAAAACCCTCGAAATCGGGTCAGCCGAGCTGCTTGCTCATGCAGTACGACATCGGGGAGTCGATGTAGTCGCCCCACGGGGTGCACTCGGCGAACCCGAAGCCGCGATACAGGCGCACGGCGGCCGCGAGGTGCAGGCCGGTCTCGAGGCGCAGCTCGTGGTAACCCTCGGTGCGGGCGGCGTCCTCGATGGTGCGCAGCACAGCGGCACCCAGGCCCTGACCGCGGATGTCGGGGTCGGCCCACATGCGCTTCACCTCGGCGATGCCGGGGGCGATGCGCCGGTATGCCCCGCACGCGCGCGGCACACCCTCGACATAGGCGACGAAGAACGCGCCGTTGCCGTCGCTGACGTCCTCGGGCGGGAGGGTGATGTGGCAGGTGCCGCCCTCGGGCTCGGTGGTGATGAGTTCGTGGTTGAGCCGCTCGATCATCGGCGATACGTCGGGATGGTCGAGCGATCGGGCGACGACGCTGAGATCGCCGCTCATGGCTCGATGGTGTCGGGCTCGCTGTCGGGGCCCGGGGGGAACGGTGCCGAGGTGCCCGGCTTCGACTGCTTGCGGAGGCGACGCGCCAGGCTGCTGGCACCGAGCGCGTTGTCGGCGGTGACCGTGAGGTGGCCCATCTTGCGGCCCTGGCGAGGTTCGTGCTTGCCGTAGAGGTGGAGGTGCGCCGCCGGATCGCCCAGCGCCACCTGCCAATTGGGTTCGCCGTCGGCCCACAGGTCGCCGAGCAGGTTCACCATGGCGGCACCCTCGGTGGTGAGTGAGGTGTCGCCCAGGCCCAGCCCGCACACGGCGCGCACCTGCTGCTCGAACTGGCTCGTGCGCGCAGCGTCGAGCGTGTAGTGGCCGCTGTTGTGTGGACGCGGGGCCAGTTCGTTGACCAACACGTCGTTGCCCACCACGAACAGTTCGACCGCCAACACGCCCACGTAGTCGAGGGCTCGAGCGATGGCGTAGCAGAGCTCGGCGGCCTGGGCGTGGCCGTCGCCGGGCAACCAGGCGGGCACGTAGGTGGTGTCGAGGATGCCGTGGATGTGATGGTTCTGACCCACGGGGTAGGCCGCCACCGCGTCGTCGGCGGTGCGGGCGACCACCACCGACAGCTCGCGGTCGAGGGTGAGTCGTTCTTCGAGCACGCACGGCACGCGCCCGAGTTCGTCGTAGGCGGCGGGCAACGCATCGAAGGTGTGCACGCGCTTTTGTCCCTTGCCGTCGTAACCCAGACGGGCGGTCTTCAGCACGGCAGGGAACACGAAGTTGAACGCCCCCGACACGTCGTCGTCGCTCTCGATGGGGATCCACGGCGCGACGTTGACGCCGAGGTCGACGAGGAATCGCTTCTCGAGGATGCGGTCCTGCACGGTGGCGATGGCGGCCGCCGAGGGACGCACGACCGTGTGCGCCTCCAGGAATTCGAGCGACGACGCCGGAGGGTTCTCGAACTCGGTCGTGACCACCGCACACGTGTCGGCCAGTTGCTGCAGGGCGACAGGATCGTCGTAGGACGCGACGAGGTGCACGTCGGCGACGGCGCCGGCGGGCGACTGCGGATCCGGTTCGAGGACGGTGACCCGGAAGCCCATCGTGCGGGCGGCGATGACGAAGTAACGGCCCAATTGACCACCGCCGAGCACTCCGAGCATGGCGGGCGGGGCGATGGTGGCGTGCGGAGAAGGATGCGAGGTCATGCGGGCGGCAGGGTACTGGTTGCGGCGTCGTCGTGGCGCCGTGCTCGATCGGCGTGTAGGGCGGCAGCGAGGGTGGGATCGTCGGCGGCCAACAGCGCCACGGCGAACAGGGCCGCATTGGTGGCGCCGGCCTCGCCGATGGCGAACGTCGCCACGGGCACCCCGGCGGGCATCTGCACGATGCTGTAGAGGCTGTCGACACCCGACAGGTGGCGGCTGGGCACGGGCACGCCCAGCACCGGCACGGTGGTCTTCGCCGCGAGCATGCCGGGCAGGTGGGCGGCGCCACCCGCGCCGGCGATGATGACGCGCAGCCCGCGTTCGGCGGCGTGTTCGGCGAAGGCGAACATCTCGTCGGGCATGCGATGGGCCGACACCACCGTCGCTTCGTGCGCGACACCGAAGGCAGCGAGCACATCGACGGCCTTGCTCATCGTGGGCCAGTCGCTGGCCGACCCCATCACCACTGCCACCCTCGGATCGCTCGACGTACTCACCGCCCTAGTCTGCCCGATGCCGAAGGGTCGGCGACTACAGCGATGCGCCGACGCGTTCGCCGTCGATGACCGCCGCATGTGCTCGGCGGGGTGCCACGCAGTCGCCGACGCGCTCGACGCTCACACCGGCCGCCTTCAGGTCGTGATACAGCCACTCCACCGGGCCCGCCGGGACGGCGAGCACCACCCAGTCGGGCCGGCGCGTGTGGTTGACGCCGGTGGGGTGGTGCAACAGCGTGAGTTCGCCGACACCCTCGTGGTCGACGGCGTAGCCCATGGGCACCAGGTCGGTGCTCTGCACGATGCCCTTCGCGCCGGCCCGCATCCACCAGTTCTCCATGTCGAGCGTGATGCCCAGGTCCTGGCCCACCACCATGCCGTTGGTGACGATCTCCACCTGACAGCCGCGATCGGCCAGCACCTCGGCAACGGAGGTGGCGTGGTGGAAGCCCAGCTCGTCGACCACCACGACGGTGTCGCCCTGCTGTGGCCCGCCGCCGACAGCGGTGCCGTCGAGCACGTGGCGCACATCGACCACATGGTCGGCATCACCAGGCGCCCACCACGGGCGCTGCGGTTCGGCGCCCATCGCCACGACGACCCGGTCGGGCTTGCGCTCGTCGACCAGGCCCGGCCACACGCCCACGCCGTACTCGAACGTCACTCCCAACCGTTCGCACTCGGCGATCTGGTTGCGGATCATGTCGCCGAACTCGGCACGGTTGGGCACGCTGGCGGCGATGCGCACCTGCCCACCGGGCTCGGCCTCCTTCTCGAACACGGTCACCTGGTGGCCGTTGCGAGCGGCAGCGATGGCGGCCTGGAGGCCCGCCGGCCCGGCGCCCACCACCATGACCCGCTGCGGCTTGGCGGTGAGGTGCACGGTGCCGACGCCCTGCGCCTCGCGCCCGGTGCACGGGTTCTCGATGCAACCCAACCAGCGGTTGAGGCCCATGCGGCCCACGCACTCCTGATTGCAGCTGAGACACAGCCGGATGTCGTTGGTGTCGCCCGCTCGCGCCTTGGCAGCGAAGTCGGGATCGGCGATCTGCCCACGCACCACGCCCACCAGATCGCAGTGACCTTCGGCGATGGCACGCTCGGCCTGCAACGGGTCCTTGAACCGACCGACGCCCACCACCGGGATGTCGACGGCCTTGCGGATCGCCGACGGGATGAACAGCGCATACCCCGGCGGGATGTGCATGCTGGCTTCGATCATGAACAAGCTGGCCGTGGCCACACCGATGGAGGTGTTGATGTAGTCGACCTGGCCGGTGGCCTCGGCGATCTCGGCGATGCGCACCGCGTCGTCGATCGTGGTGCCGCCGTCGATGAGTTCGTCGCCGCAGATGCGTACACCGAGCGCCAGTCGATTGCCGATGACCTTGCGCACCGCGCTGACGATCTGCACGAGCAACCGGGCGCGGTTCTCGATGCTGCCGCCGTATTCGTCGGTGCGTGTGTTGGTGGCGGGCGACAGGAAACCCCGCACGATGGAACTGTGACTGCACTGCAGTTCGATGCCGTCGAAGCCTCCCTCGGCGCAGTGCTCGGCCACCAGTGCATACCCGGCCACGATCTCGTCGATCTCGGCGTGGGTGACGGCCTTGGGCACCTCGCGGAACAGCGGATCGGCGACGGGAGAGGGTGCCCACACGGGCAGGCGCGAGTACATCGACGAGGCCTGGCCGCCGTTGTGGTTGATCTGGGCGAAGATCGGCACGCGGTGACGGTGCACGGCGTCGGTGATCTTCCGATAGCCGGGGATGACGTCGCGATGGAAGCCGTGAATGAGTTTCTCGTAGGGCCAGTCGGTGGGGTGCGTGCTGTGCTCTTCGGTGATGATGAGCCCGGTCCCGCCCTCGGCACGCGCCGCGTAGTAGGCCGCGTGCTGGTCGGTGGGTTTGCCGTCGCGCGCATAGTTGGTGAGGTGCGCGCTGAAGACGATGCGGTTGCGGGTGGTGACCGGCCCCAACTCCAGTGGGGTCCACAGGTACCGGTAGGCCATAGCGGTCTCACCCTAGTCAGCGAGTCGCGTATCACGCCCTCTCGCGCGTCGGGTCGCGTAATCTCGCCGCGTGCAGGAGCCTCGTCGACGAAAAGGTGGAACGCGTACGTCGGCGTTCGGGGTGGGCCGCCGCGAAGGTCACGACTCCACGGCCTTCTACGAACGGTTCCAGGCGCCGATGGTGTCCGACGACGACACCATCAACGAACCCGGTGTGCTCGACCGCATCATCGTCGGCGACGCCCGCGACATGCGCGACGTGGCCGACAACTCGGTGGCGTTGGTGGTCACCTCGCCGCCGTACTTCGCGGGCAAGGCCTACGAGGAGGCGTTGGGCGAGGGGCACATCCCGGGCACCTATCTCGAGTACCTGCAGATGCTCCGCGACGTCTTCGCCGAGTGCGCCCGCGTGCTGCAGCCCGGTGGCCGCATCGCCGTCAACGTCGCCAACCTCGGTCGCCGGCCCTACCGCTCGCTCGCCGCCGACGTCACCACCATCCTGCAGGACGAACTGCGCCTGTTGCTGCGCGGTGAAGTGGTGTGGGTGAAGCAACGCGGAGCCGCCGGCAACTGTGCGTGGGGGAGCTTCCAGCGTCCCGGCAATCCGGTGCTGCGGGATCTCACCGAGCGAGTCGTCATCGCGTCGAAGGGTCGGTTCGACCGTGCGCTCGACGCCAAGGCGCGCGCCAAGCGCGGCCTTCCCTCGGTGAGCACGATGAGCCGCGACGAATTCATGGAAGCCACGCTCGACGTGTGGGAGATCCCACCCGAGAGCGCGTCACGAGTCGGACACCCGGCGCCGTTCCCGGTGGCGCTGCCGGAGCGGCTCATCCACATGAACACGTACGAGGGCGACGTGGTGCTCGACCCGTTCATGGGATCCGGCACCACCGCCGTCGCCGCCGTGCGCACGGGCCGACACTTCATCGGCTTCGACACCGACGCGGCCTACGCTGCCGCCGCCACCGAACGAGTGCGGCACGAGGTGCGTGGTGCCATGGTGCAGCTGCGGCCGGGCGAGGGCTCGCGCACCGATCCGGTGGAGGGTGGCTGGGCGGCCAAGGACCTCGCCAAGCAGTTGCTCGTCGATGCCGGTTTCGTGTCGGTCGACGATGGCGAGCGTGTGGTCACGGGTGTGGAACCGTCGTTGTCGGCGCTCGACCGCAAGGGCCGCCGCTGGCACTTCGAGGTGGTGGGTGGGCGCACCTCCAACCGTCCGGGGGCGCAGCGCATCGAGTTGCTGTGGCGTGCCATCGCCAAGGCGTCGGTCGTCCACGAGGCGGAGCCGACGTCGCGTGTGGGTGTGCTCACGGTGGGTCTCCCCAACGCTGCGTCCGGCGGCAGCGCGTTGAAGGCGGTCACGGGCGCGAAACGCCCGGTGGCGGCGGTGGTGGATCTGCTCGCCGACGACGCCGTTGCCCACCTGCGTTCGCTCGCCTGAGCGCGGCCTACAACCACTGGCTGATCGTGTGGATCAGCAGGCCGGCGAGCCCGCCGACGATGGTGCCGTTGATGCGGATGAACTGCAGGTCGCGACCCACCTGCAACTCGAGTCGGTCGGCCGTGGCCCTGCCGTCCCACTTCGCCACCGTCGACGAGATGATCTCGGACACCTCGCCGCGGTAGTGCTGCACCACGTAGCCGGCGGCGCGCTGCACCCACTGGTCGATCTTGGCCTGCAGGTCGGGGTCGGTGGCCAGGCGCTCGCCGAACCGTCGGAGCGACGAGTCGAGACGGCGACGCAGGTCGCTGTCGGGGTCGTCGGTGGCCGCCATCAGTGCCGCCTTCGCCTCACCCCACAGCGACTCGAGCCAGGCACGCACGTCGCGGTGTGCCAGCAGGTCGGCCTTCAGCGCCTCGCCCTTGGCCATCAGCGCTGGGTCGGTGCGCAACCGTTCGGCGAGACCGCGGAGCTGCTGGTCCAGCGAGCGACGGATCTCGTGCTGCGGGTTGGCCGCGATGTCGGCGAGGAATCGATGGGCGGCGGTGATGACCTTTTGGAAGATGCGGTCGTCGACGGGTTCGGGCACCCACCACGGCGACTCGCTGGCCAGTCGCGAGCGGAGCTCGGCGCGCTGGTCGTCGATGAAGTTGCCGAGCCCCTTCAACAGCGAGTCGAGCAGTCGCTGGTGGTGGTCGCCGTCCATCGTGATCTCGATGGCGCGGCCCAGGAGCGGCGCCACCTGCGTGTCGCGGATCTTCTGCTCGATGAGCGACTCGAGCGCGGCGCCCACATCGCGGTCGTCGATCACTTCCAGGCCACCGCGCAGACCGTCGGCGGCGGCGCTGCCGGCCTTGGTGGCATTGGCCGGATCGCTCAACCAGGTGCCCAGGCGTCGACCCACCTCGGCCTGCTGCAGTCGATCGCGCAGCACCTCCTCGGTGAGGAAGTTGTCCTGCACGAACGTGCCCAGTGACTCGCCGATCTGATCCTTGCGATGAGGGATGATGGCCGTGTGCGGGATGGGGATGCCCAGCGGGTGACGGAACAGCGCGGTGACTGCGAACCAGTCGGCCAGGGCACCCACCATCGCGGCCTCGGAGAACGCCCGCAGATACCCCCACGCGCTCTGCGGTGTCTCGT
>Ga0075026_100000636_pt1 | contig 14426 bp, 11 predicted proteins | sample Str012_2_FD_71392 | JGI IMG/M metagenome (GOLD analysis project Ga0075026, IMG submission 71392) | Freshwater sediment microbial communities in response to fracking from Pennsylvania, USA - Straight Creek_MetaG_SC_2012 | ecosystem: Environmental > Aquatic > Freshwater > Creek > Sediment...
CGAAGGGGCAGGCGTGGGAGCGGTGGGAACGGCGTGGGGCGGATGCGCTCGGGTTGATGTGCGACGCGGTCGACGTGGCCGAACGGATCGACACGCCGATGGCCGCGGCTCCGCCGCTGCTGGTAGCCGAGGTCGGGATGCATGGTGCGGCGACGATCGCGGGGATCCCGTTGCCTGACGCGATGGTCGAACAACTCAGGGCGTCCGCGTCGATGGAACCGGTCCTCGTCGACGAGGCCGGGTTCCCGGTCGCGGTTGGGAAACGGGGCGCCAGCCTGTCACCCAAGATCACGAGAGCGGTGCTGTCACGTGATGGGCATTGTCGGTGCGGGAACTGCGATCTGCGGTACGGACTCCATGTCCACCATCTGCGCCCCAAGAGTTGGGGTGGCAGCGACGACATCTCGAACCTGGCCGCGGTCGCGGGTGTGCATCATCCGATGTTGATCCCGAACGGGTCTTACGCCCTCGTCGGCAACCCCAACCTCCCCGACGGCATACGCCTCGTCCACATCGACGACCTCACCGTCGAACAGGCACAGCAGGTCGGACTCCCGCGGCGGCGAGCCGAGCCGAACGCCGCGTGAAACCGCGGCCTTCTCCTCAGCTCGTGCCGCGGCGCGCGTGGCGACCGAGGCGCACGGCGCGGTCGGCGCGCGCCCAGAGCTCCTTGTCGCCCGAGCTGTCGCCGTAGGCCCACACGTACGCGGGTGCACCGCCGAGCCATTCGTCGAGCCGGCGCGCTTTCTCCGGGCCCCGCACGTTCGCGCCCGCGAGACGCCCGGTGAGGCGGCCGTCGTCGCCGACTTCGAGCTCGGTGGCGAGCACGGCGTCGAAGCGCAGGTGCGCGGCGACGGGGTGGAGATAGGTCCCGAACGACGCGGAGATGATCACGAGCCGATGGCCCTGCGTGCGGTGCCAGTCGGCGCGCGCCACCGCCTCGTCGCGCAAGTGGTGGCGCAAGATGTCGTCGGCGAAGGCGCGGGCAATGCTCTCCACCTCGGCGACCTCGCGGTCGGCAAGCAGCCGATGCACCAGCTCCGCCTTCACCTCGTTGCGGTTCCACCGCGATCGTCCCGATCGACCGAGATAGGCGGCGGTGCCTACGAACGCCGCCATCGTGGCGCGGCTCCCGGCGACGCGGCGGAGGAACGGCACGACGTTGTCGCGAGTCGACAGCGTGCCGTCGAAATCGAACGCGGCGACCACGCCGTCGCCGCTCATCGCCTACCTGCCATCGTGCGTCATGACTAGCACAGGCTCGTGACGTGTACCCTGACGTCGCCGTCGGCCCGGCTGCTGCGACCCGAGGGCATGTTCTCGATGACCGACTCCACCTCTGATCCGCGCTCCCGCCAGGGTCACATCTTCCCTCGTCGTGCCGGGCAGTCGCTCGAGCTCGCGCCCGACGACGCCGCGCTCCTCGCGGGTGTGAAGGTCATCGTCGTGATGCCGGCGTACAACGCCGCCCGAACGCTGCGCATGACCTGGGAAGCCATCCCCCAGGAGTGGGTCGACCTCGTGATCCTCGTCGACGACCACTCGGTCGACGACACGGTGGCGGTCGCCCGCGAGTTGTCGCTGAACATCGTCGCCCATCCACACAACGTCGGGTACGGAGGAAACCAGAAGACGTGTTACGTCGAGGCGCTGCGCAGCGGCGCCGACGTCGTAGTGATGCTGCACCCTGACGGGCAGTACGACCCGTCACTGATCCCGTCGCTCGTGCGCCCGCTGTTGCAGGATCGGGCCGACATGGTCCTGGGATCCCGCTTCCTCTCCGGTGGGACGCTCGCCGGGGGCATGCCGCGGTACAAGTACTTCGGGAATCGGTTCCTGACCACGATCGAGAACCAGACCCTCGGCGTTGACTTCTCGGAATTGCACACGGGATACCGTGCGTACAGCCGGAAGTTTCTCGAGACCGTGCCCTTCATGCGCAATGCCAACGACTTCTCGTTCGACACCGAAGTGATCGCGCAAGCGGTTGCGTTCGATCAACGCATCCTCGAGGTACCGGTCTCGACTCGATATTTCGACGACGCGTCGTCGACCACACCGTCGCAGAGCATCGTCTACGGCCTCAAGACGCTGCTCGTGATGGCCCGCTTTGCGGCGCACCGCGCGGGAATCTGGACGAGCCGCCGCTTCTCGGCCTGAGCAGCGCGCGTTAGGGTCCGGGTCCTTGGCGACGACCGGGAAGCACGTCACCGACGCCTTCCGCTACGGGCGCGCCTTTGCGGCGGCGTCACTGCTCGCGCTCGTCACGTTCGCGTGGATGGTCACGGCCGGCAATTTCGACTTCGGGCGTCGCATCCCCTTCGGCGGCGACTTCTACGACGCGCAGGCGCACAGTCTGCTGGCCGGTCACTGGGAGATGCCCGCATCGGTGTTGCGGCTCGAGGGTTTCCGACACGCGGGCCACCTCTACATGTACTTCGGGCCGGCCCCGGCGCTGCTGCGACTGCCCACCGCCGCGTTCACGCATTCACTCGACGGCCGCACCGGTCGGGTCGCGATGCTCCTGGCGTTCACGGTGGCGATGGTCGCCCTCGGCCGACTGGGGTGGCGGATCCGTCGCCTGGCGCGCGGCGACGCGCCGCTCGAGCGACGGGAGGAGTTGATTGCGGGCGTGAGCGCGCTGGTGCTCGCCGTCGGGTCGAGCCTGCTCTTCCTCGGCAGCGGCCCGTTCGTGTACCACGAGGCACTGATGTGGGGAGTGGCGTTCTCGCTCGCCGCATTCGACGCGCTGTTGGCGTGGATCGAGCAGCCGAACGGGCGGGTGCTCGCGGTGGCATCACTTCTGACCCTGCTGGCGCTGACGAGTCGCTTCGCGGTCGGGATCGGCCCCGCCGCGGTGCTCGGCTTCCTCCTCCTCGGCGCGGGCGTGGCCCGCCTCCGCCGCGGGAGCGCGGCGTTCGCTCGTCTCGGTCTCGATCTGCGCGATGTCCGATGGCGAACGGTAGCCGGGATCGGTGTCGCCCTCCTCATACCGCTGGGGGTGTACGCCATCGTGAACATGATCAAGTTCGGAACGTTGTTCAGCGTGCCCTACGACACGCAGGTCGCCAGTTCCATCCTGGCGGAACGTCCGGCGACGCTCGCCGCGAACAACGGATCATTGTTCAACGTCAAGGCCATGGCGACCAACCTCCTCGCGTACACGCGCCCCGATTCCATCAGCTTCGATTCGTCATTCCCGTGGATCGCGTTGCCCACGACGCGCCCGACCGTGCTCGGCAACCTGCGTTACGACATGCTCGACTTCACGCCGAGCGTCGTGGCCACGATGCCCGCGCTGTTCGCGCTCGCGGTCGGTGGTCTGGTGGCGATCGTGCGTGCGCCGGTGAGGGCTGCGACGGCGACGTTGCGTTCGCTCAGCCTGCCGATCCTGGGCGCGGCGTGCGGCGTCGTGCCCACCCTCGTGATCGTCTACATCACACCCCGATACCTCGCCGACTTCGTCCCCCTGTTGGTGCTCCCCGCGTTCGCCGGTCTGCACGCGTTGGTCGCCTGGTCGACGACCGACGCAGGACGACGGCCCGTCACCAAGTTGGTCGTCGCCGCGCTGCTGGTGCTGGGGGTCTGGAGCTGTCTCGCCAACGTGGGAATCGCGCGGGAGTACCAACGCCAGCACGACGCGTCGTTCTTCGCGCGCGGGACGAACCGGTGACGGGCGGCGAAGGTCAGATCGGCAGCTTGCGGAACACGGGCCGCGGGACGTGGCGCAGCACCGACATCACGTAGCGCAGTGTCGACGGCACCCACACCGTCTCGCGCCCGCGGGCAAGGCCCTGCACGATCGCGTCGGCCACGGCTTCAGGTGTGGTGGAGAGCGGCGCGGCGTCCATGCCGTCGGTCATCTTGGTGTGGACGAACCCGGGTCGCACGACCATCACGCGGACACCGCTGCCGACGAGGCTGTCACCGAGCCCCTGGAAGAAGGCATCCATGCCCGCTTTCGACGAGCCGTAGACGAAGTTGGAGCGACGAGCGCGTTCTCCCGCCACCGAGGACAACGCGACAATGGTGCCGTGTCCCTGCTCCCGCATTCGTTGTGCGACGGGAACTGCCACCGACACTGAACCCACATAGTTCACTTCGGCGATGTCGACCGCGGCGCGGCCGTCGAGTTCCGCTTCCTCTTGATCACCGAGCACGCCGAACGCGAGGAGCACAACGTCGATGTCACCGAAACGCGCGAACACGTCGTTGACGAACGACTCGTGCGCGGCGGTGTCGCGGGCGTCGAAGGCGAGCGACTCCACGGTGGTCGCGCCGGCCGCTCGCAATTCTTCCGCCGCGGGCGCGAGCGCTTCTGGGTCGCGCGCCGCGAGCACGATCGTGCGCGTGCGGCGCTTCACCAGTTCCCGCAGTGTCGCCTGCGCGATGTCCGAGCCACCGCCGAGCACCAGCACCGACTGCACCGAGCCGAGCGCATCCTTCATGAGTTCACGTGCCTTTCCCGAACAGAGAGGAAAAAGAGGAAGAGGAAGCAGAAGAGTGGGTGGAGGTCAGGGGAGGCCGAGGCGGCGTTGGAGGTCGGACTGGAGGACGCCGGCGGGGTCGACCCGGGCGCGCAGCTCGGCGAACCGGTCGAGTTCGGGGTACATGACCGGCAGCAGCTCCGGGCGCAGCCGCGAATCCTTGGCCAGGTAGATGCGCCCGCCGGCCTCGGCGACGAGCTCGTCGAGCTGGTCGAGCAGCTCGGCGAGACCGGGGACGGTGGCCGGGATGTCGAGGGCCAAAGTCCAGCCCGGCGTCGGGAACGACAACGGTCCCGGATTGCCGGGTCCGAAGCGCTTGAGCACGGCGAGGAACGATGCGGCGCGTGCCTCGCTCAACATCTCGATCGACGTGCGCACGGCGTCGTGCGCGGCGTCCGGCACGACGTATTGATACTGGAGGAATCCGCAGCTCCCGTAGAGACGGTTCCAGCCGCGCACGCCGTCGAGCGGATGGAAGAACGACGAGATGCTCTCGACGCGCCCGTGCAGCGCGGGCGTGACGCGGTACCAGAACTCGTTGAAGGCGGCCACGCTGACCCGGTTCAGCAGGCCGTTGGGTGCCCACGGTGGCGCGGGGACCAGCGCGCGCGGCGCGAACCGCAACGGGTCGCGCCGCAGCTTCTTGGGCAGGTCGTCGATCGTGGCGTGATCACCGCGTGACAGCACCGAGCGGCCCAACGACGCGCCCGTCGCCAAGCAGTCGATCCACGCGGCCGAGAACCGGAATTGGTCGTCGCCGTCGATCATTGCGGCCATGACGGTGTCGAGGTCGGGGCAGCGGATGTTCTCGGCCCGGATCATCGACGTCTGCACCGGCAGCAGACGGATGGTCGCCTCTCCGATCACCCCGGTGAGCCCGAGCGCGCCGGCGCTCCCCCAGAAGAGGTCGGGGTCGGAGTCGGGCGCGACGGTGGAGGTGCCTTTGGGGGTGTGCAAGGTGAATGACTCGACGTGGTTGGCGAAGCTGCCGTCGGCGTGATGGCTCTTGCCGTGCACGTCGGCGGCGATCGCGCCGCCCACCGTGACCATGCGGGTGCCGGGGGTCACATGCACGAACCAGCCGAGCGGCACCATCGTGCGCATGATCGCCTCGAGGCTCACCCCGCCGTCAACTCGCACCACGCCGCGCTCGAGGTCGATCTCGTGGAATCCGGCCAGCGTGACGGTGTCGAGCACGGTGCCGCCGGCGTTTTGCGCCGCGTCGCCGTAGCTGCGACCGAGCCCGCGCGCGATGAGACCGCGTCGCCCGGCGCCGGCCAAGCCGATGTCGATGTCGGCCGCGTCGTGCACGTCGACGATCGTCGCCGCGGTGGGTGCCGTGCGGCTCCACCCGGTGAGGAGCTCAGTGCGCTCCGGCGTCGGGTCAGCCACGGACACCCAACGCGAACGTGATCATCCAGATGAGACCGACAATCTGCAAGACCCGGTCCGACAGCACGACCTCCTCGGGTGCACCACCACCGCCTTGGTCGATGACGAGCGCGTAGCGAAGCACCGCGATCACGAAGGGCACGATGGAGAGCCGGAACCACGTGGTGTCACCGGTCGACGCGGCGTTCTCGAACGCCCACAGGCAGTACGCGGTGATCATCACGCCCGACGCCACCGCGCGCACGTAACCGAGGAACGCAGTGGAGTACTCGCCAAGCGTGCGCCGGTGCTCGAGCGAGTCGGAGCCGAGCTCGACCTGCTCGGCGTGACGCTTGCCCGTGACGATGAACAGCGAGCCTGCGCCCGCGACGATGAGGAACCAGTCGGAGAGCGGCACGCCCGTGGCCACGCCACCCGCGATGGCCCGGAACACGAACCCGGCGGCCACCGCGGCGAGATCAATCACGGGCTCGTACTTGAGCCACAGCGTGTAGGAGAGCGTGACGGCCACGTAGCCGGCGACGATGCCGGTGAGCTTGAAGTCGTTGATCGGTGCGGTGACGACGAACGACAGCCCGATGAGCACGACCGCGATGATCCGGGCGGTGCGCACGTCGAGGTCGCCGGCGGCGATCGGCCGCAGGCGCTTCGTCGGGTGGAGCCGGTCGGCCTCGGCGTCGTTGGCGTCGTTGAGGAAGTACGTGCCACTCGCGGCAAGGCAGAAGCCCACGAACGCGACCATGGTCTGGAGCATCGCGTCGCGCTGGTCGAGCACGCCCGCGGCCGCGGGTGCCGCGAACACAAGAACGTTCTTCGTCCATTGTTTGGGGCGAGCGGTGCGGACGGCGGCCCGGGCCAACGAGGCACGGCGGGCAGGTGGCGTGGACGGAGGCGTCGCGCGGGAGGGATCAGGAACCGCGGACATCGTCCAAGGCTACCGAACCCCCTTCGTGCTCCGGGCCGCTCGCCGTAGACTCCGCCTCCGATGGCACCGAAGATCTACACGCGCCGGGGCGACGACGGCACCACCGGTCTGTTGTTCGGGGGTCGGGTCGGCAAGGATTCGTCGGGTCCCGATGCCTACGGCGCGGTCGACGAGGCCGTGTCGATGCTCGGCCTGGCCCGAGCCGAGACGGAACGCGGCTCCGAGCTCGACGACCTGCTCATCCGTCTGCAACGCGAGCTCTTCGTCGTCGGCGCCGAGTTGGCGACGACGCCGGACAATCGGGCCAAGCTCGAACCGGGCGTCTCACTCACCACCGAGGCGATGGTGACGGCGCTCGAGCCGATCATCGACGACGTGACCCTGCGCTACGACGCGCCGACCGAATTCGTGCTCCCCGGCGAGAACCGGATCGCCGCCGCCCTCGACGTGGCGCGTACGGTCGTGCGCCGCGCTGAACGCGCCGCGGTCGCGGCCGCCCGCGACGGCTGGCTCGACAACAGTCAGGTGATCCCGTACCTCAATCGTCTCGCCGATCTCGTCTACACCCTCGCCCGCTGGCAGGAGGGCACCTTCCGTCCGGTGCGGACCGACGGCACCGATCCCATCAGCTGAACCCGACCCCACCGGAGCAAACGTGTCCCTCTCGTTCACCGTTGTCACCACGCCCGCCGACCGCGCCGCCGCCGAGTTGCTCGCGGTGCCGATCGGGAAGGGCGCGATTTTCGGGCCGGGCGCGGAAGCAGTCGACGCTGCGCTCGGGGGTGGTCTCGCCGCGTTCATGGGTGAGGCCGGCTTCGAAGGCAAGCTCGGCGAGACGCTCGCGGTGCCGACGGCGGGTCGCCTGCGCGCCAAGGCCGCCGTCCTCGTCGGCATCGGTGATCCCGCCGCCCTCACCGTCGACGGCCTGCGCCGCGCCGCGGCCGCAGTCGCACGGCGCGCGACCCGGGCGGCATCGGTCGCCACGACGCTGGTTTCGGCCGGTACCGAACTCGACATCGCTGATGCCGCGCAGGCGGTGGCCGAGGGCTTCGTGCTGGGCTCGTACCAGTATCTCGATTACAAGGGCGACGCCACGCCCACCAAGCTGCGGAAGGTGTCGGTGATCGCGGCGGGTGGCGCACCGGTGCGCAACGCGGTGAACCGGGGCGCGACCATCGGCGACGCGGTCACGTGGGCGCGCGACATGGTGAACACGCCGTCGAAGGAGAAGTCGCCGGTCGAAATGGTCGTGGCAGCTCGTCGGTTGCTGCGCGGTCGGGGCATCACGGTGCAGGTGCTCGACGTCAAGCAGCTCGAAGCGCAGCGACTCGGTGGTGTGCTCGGCGTTGGGCAGGGATCGCAGCAACCACCGCGATTCCTCAAGATGACGTACGCGCCGCCCCGCGCCAGGGGTAAGGCGCTGGCGATGGTGGGCAAAGGTGTGGTGTTCGATTCCGGTGGCCTGTCGCTGAAGACCGCGGGCGGCATGGAGACGATGAAGACCGACATGTCGGGCGGCGCCGCGGTCATCGCCGCGATGTCGACGCTCGCCGATCTCGGCGTGAAGACGCGCGTTGTCGGCTACGTGCCGCTGGTCGAGAACATGCCGAGTGGTACCGCGATCCGTCCGGGCGATGTCCTACGGATCCGCAACGGGAAGACGGTCGAGGTGCTCAACACCGATGCCGAGGGTCGTCTGATCCTCGCCGACGCGCTGTCGCTGGCGTCGGAAGACAAGCCGGCGGCGGTGATCGACCTCGCCACGCTCACCGGCGCGTGCATGGTGGCGCTGGGCGACAAGATCGCGGGGCTGATGGGCAACGACGACGGCTGGTCGGCGCAGGTGCGCAGCGCGGCCGACCGCGCCGGTGAGCCGGTGTGGCCGCTGCCGCTGCCGAAGGAGTACCGCAAGCAGCTCGAGTCGGAGGTCGCCGACATGAAGAACATCGGCGGCAGCTACGGCGGCGCGCTCACCGCGGGATTGTTCCTGGAGGAGTTCGTCGACGGTGCCCCGTGGGTGCACCTCGACATTGCCGGTCCGGCGCGTGCCAGTGCCGATGACGGCTACCTCATGAAGGGGGGCACCGGCTTCGGCGTGCGCACCCTGGTCGAGCTGGCTCGCACGTTCGAGCCCCCCGAACGCTGATGCGTCGCGTCGCGAGGGTGCTCGTGCCGCTCGCGGTGGTGAGCCTGCACATCGTGGGGCTCCCCCACGTCGCGACCGCGCGCGTTGCCGCGGTCGATCGCGTCGTGACCGTTCACATCCGCGACAACCTCTTCTCGCCGTCGGCCGTCGACATTGCCGACGGCACCACGGTGCGGTGGATCAACGACGGCCGCAACACCCACAACGTGACCCCCACCACTGGCAAGACCTACGGGAGCACGAACCTGAAGTCGGGCAAGTCGTACGTGCACACGTTCAAGGACGCGGGCTCCTTCGCGTACTACTGCACGCTGCACGGCACGCCGACGAGCGGGCAGCGCGGGCAGCTCGCGGTCGGTGACGTCGCGAGCGCGACCCCGATCACGCCGGTCGGGGGCGGGGAACACACCGCACCGACGTTCCGGGCGTCGGGCCGCACCATCCGCGTGCCCGCCGACGCCAAGACGATCCAGGCCGGCGTCGACCTGGCCAAGCGGGGCGATCTCGTGCTCGTGTCGCCGGGCGTCTACAAGGAGAGCGTGAAGGTCGGTACTGCCGGGATCGTGATCCGGGGACTCGATCGCAACCGCACGATCCTCGACGGCGAGTTCAAGCGCGACAACGGCGTGTTCGTCGTCGGCGCCGACGGCGTGGCCGTGGAGAACCTGACCGCGCGCAACTACAAGGAGAACGGGTTCTTCTGGAACGCGGTGTTGGGGTACCGCGGTTCGTACCTCACCGCGTACCGCAACGGCGACTACGGGATCTACGCCTACGACTCGCAGTACGGCCAGTTCGACCACTCCTACGCGTCGGGGAGCCCCGACTCCGGGTTCTACATCGGTCAGTGCAACCCGTGTCACGCGGTGATCACCAACGTGGTGTCGGAGTACAACGAGCTCGGGTACTCCGGCACCAACTCGTCGGGCGACCTGTTCATCGTGAATTCGGTCTGGACCAAGAACCGATCGGGAATCGTGCCCAACACGCTCGACAGCGAAGAGTTGCCACCCCAGGGCCAGGCGACCATCGCCGGGAACGACGTGAGTCGTAACGGAGATCCCGGCGCCGCGAGGATCGCGACAACGCCCGAGTTCGACGCGGTGCTGGGAGGTGGCGTCGCGCTCATCGGCAGCGTGGGCGACATCGTCACCAAGAACCGAGTGGTCGACAACACCAAGGTGGGCATCGTGCTGGCGCCCAACCCGGGGCTCCAGACGAACGTCTACCCGTCGACCCACAATCAGGTGACCAACAACGTGGTGCAGCGTTCCGGCATGGCTGATCTCGCGACCGTGCTCGCGACGGCCGACGACAACAACTGCTTCTCCGGGAACACGTTCAGCACGACGGCGCCGGCCAATCTCGAACAGGTGAAGCCGTGCGGTGGCGCGGCGGGCACCGGCGATCTGGCCACCGGCGCACTCGACATCGGCAAGTTCCTCGACACTTCCCAGAACCCGAAGGGTGTGCCCTACGGCAAGACGCCGGTGCCGCGCCAGCAACGCAACCTGCCGCGTGCGGCACGCGCGCGAGCGCGGCCCGCAGGCGCACCGATCAGCATCGATCTCGCGAACATCCAGGTGCCGTCGGCCAGCTGAGCCGGCGGGTAGCTGAACCGGCGGCCGCGGATCAGGCGGGCGCGCCGAACAGCTCGGCCGGGAGGGTGATCCCCGCCTCTTCCAGCCGCTCGGTGAGCTTCGGACGCACGCCGGTCGGGCGGAGCACACCCGCGACGCCGCCGTCGGTACCAGGCTCGGCCTCGAACTCGAAGATGTCGGAGAGCGTGATGATCTCGCCCTCCATACCGTCGACGCTCGACACGCGCGTCACTCGCCGCACGCCGTCGCGGCCGCGGTGAGTGTGCACGAGCAGGTCGATCGCCGAGGCCACCTGCTCGCGGATCGCGCGCACTGGGAGATCGAATCCGGCCATCAACACCATGGTCTCCACCCGGGCGAGCGCGTCGCGCGGCGAGTTGGCGTGCAGCGTCGACAACGAGCCGTCGTGACCGGTGTTCATCGCCTGCAACATGTCGAGCGCTTCGGCGCCGCGCACTTCACCGACGACGATGCGGTCGGGGCGCATGCGCAAGGCGTTGCGCACCAATTCGCGGGCTCGCACTTCGCCCTTGCCTTCGATGTTGGCCGGGCGGCTTTCGAGTCGGATCACGTGTCGTTGTTGCAGCCGGAGCTCGGCGGCGTCCTCGATGGTGACGATGCGCTCGTTCTCGGGGATCATCGACGACATCACGTTGAGCAGTGTCGTCTTGCCGCTGCCGGTCCCGCCGCTGATGAGGATGTTCATGCGCCCTTCGACGCACGCGGCGAGGAACCCGCTCAGCTGCTCGTTGAGGGTGCCGAGCGCAACCAGGTCGCCCAACGTCAACAGTCGCTGGGTGAACTTGCGGATGGTGAGCTGGGGGCCGTCGAGCGCGAGTGGCGCGATGACCGCGTTCACGCGCGAACCGTCGGGCAAGCGGGCGTCGACCATCGGTGATGCCTCGTCGATTCGACGGCCGATGGGGGCAACGATTCGATCGATGACCCGCAGCACGTGCTGCTCGGAGAAGAACTGCGCGTCGGTTTCCTCCAAGCGTCCGTTCCGTTCGATGTAGATGCCTTGGATGCCGTTGACCATCACCTCGCTGACCGTCGGGTCCTCGAGGTACCGCTCGATGGGCCCGTAGCCGAGCGCCTGGTCGATGATCTCGCTGACGAGTTGTTCGCGCTCGGCGTCGTTGAGCGGGATCTTCTCTTCCTTGAGCACCGCGCTCAGCTCGCGCACCACTTGGGAGTCGAGCTGCGACGCCGAAGTGCTGGCGTCCCACAGCGCCGGACCCATGCGCAGGATCAGCGCGTCCTGGGCGCGGCGCTTCAGCTGCGTGACCGGGTCGACCGACGTCGGCGACTTGGCATCGGCCGCATCGTTGGCGCGCGTCGTCACCGTGCCGAACGATGGTGCCTCGGGCTCCTCGCTGCGGCTCTGCTTGATTCGTTCGCTCAGCTTCATCGGGTCACCGCCTCCGGAAGATGCCCGAAGGGCGGGTGTCGGCGGGCGTGGCTTTCGGCGCGACTCGCCGCACGAGCTGCAGCATGGCGAGCGACACCGCCGAGCGTGGATCGGACAACACCAGCGGTTCCCCCTGATTGAGAGAGAGCGGGACAGAGCGCGAACTCGGGATGGCGACATCGACGTTGATGCCGACGGTGCGCTCGATCGCCGGGATGGTCAGTCCGGTGCGGGCGTCGGCGCGGTTCAGCACGAAGTGCCAGAGGTGTTGAGGTTTGCCGATCACGCGCAGCGCCTCGATCTCCTTCACCGTGGCCCGGATGCTCGGGACGTCGGTGGCCGAGATCAGGAGCAGATCGGTGGCGTACTCGAGCGCGGCCAGCGTCGTCTCGTCGAGACCCGACGCGGTGTCGATCACGACGTACTTGAACGACTCGGTGAGCAGGTCGAGCACGCGTTGGACTTGTTCGACCGTGATGTCGTCGGACTCGGTCGGCGTGGCCGGCGCGCACAGCACGAACAGATCGTCCTGCGGATGCACGGTCAGGTGGGCCTTCAAGCTGGTGGCGTCCAACGATTCGAGCGAGCGGACGGCGTCGGCGAAGGTGAGGTCGGGGCGCAGGCCGAGCGCGCTGGCGACGTCGCCGAACTGCAGGTCGAGGTCGAGTATCACGACCTCACCCGGCGCCACCTGGGCGAGGGCGAGCGCGAGGTTGGTCGAGATGGTCGTCTTTCCCGCGCCGCCCTTGGGGCACATCGCCATGATCACGCGGCCGCGCTCGTCGTCGCCGTTGTCGTGTTCGTCGTTGTCGAAGATGGCCCGGCGGTGGGTGGCGGTGTCGAAGGCGCGCTCGATCGCGGCGCGGAGATCACCGGGTGCCATGTCGGGTGCGATGACGTCGCGCGCGCCGGCCCGCAATGCCGACTGCAGCAGATCCTTCGACGGCGGTGCGATGATCAGGACGCTGATGTCCGGACGGGCGTGGTCGAACGCGCTGGCCAGGGCCAGGGCACGGTCGTCGGGCACGTCGGGACCGAGCGCGACCACTTCGACACCCCGGCCTCCGAGCTCGCGCACGGCGTTGCCCGGGTCGCCCAGCATGTCGTCACGCCAGTAGCGCAGCGGTCCCTGCATCTCGCCGTCGAACGCGTCGCGTACCCGCTGCTCGAACTCGGCGCTTTCGGTCGCGAGTACCAACCGGCTCATGCTGTCCCTCTCATCGGACGGTTCCTCCGCACGAATTGGCGCCCCTACAGCGCGAGTGCTTCGCGGAAGGATCGGCCCGCCGTGGGGTCGCCTTGAGGGGGAGTCAGTGAATGAGCTGGGAACCGCTGGCGAGGACGGCGTGCGGCAGGCAGTGCTCGTCGTATTCGGCGATCACGATGGGTGCGGCGTCGGGACCGCACGCCGGGCACTGAGGGTCGCGCCGCACCTTGAACGCCCGGAACGACTGCTCGAGCGCGTCGTAGGCGAGGAGCCGACCGACCAGCGGATCGCCGAGGTCGAGGAGGAGCTTGATCGCCTCGAGCGCCTGAATCGATCCGATGATGCCGGGGAGCACGCCGAGCACGCCCGCTTCCGCGCAACTGGGCGCGAGTTCGGGCGGTGGGGGCTCGGGCAGCAGGCAGCGGTAACACGGTCCGACGTAGGGCTGGAACACCGAGATCTGGCCTTCGAACCGGAAGATCGACCCGTGCACGACCGGCACTCGCTTGAGGAGCGACGCATCGTTGAGGAGGTAGCGGGTGGGGAAGTTATCGGTACCGTCGACGACGACGTCGTAGCCGTCGATGATGTCGAGCACGTTGTCGGCGCCCAGACGTACGTCGTAGGTGACGACGTCGACGTCGGGGTTGAGCTGCGTGAGCGTCTTCTTGGCCGAATCGACCTTGCGCTCACCGATGCGGTCAATGTTGTGCAGGATCTGGCGTTGCAGGTTCGACGCGTCGACGACGTCCATGTCGACGATCCCGAGGGTGCCGACGCCGGCCGCCGCGAGGTACAGCGCCGCGGGTGAGCCGAGACCACCCGCGCCGAGGAGCAGCACCCGGCTCTCGAGGAGCTGCTGCTGGCCCGATTCTCCGACCTCGGGGAGGAGGATGTGGCGGCCGTAACGGTCGCGCTGTTCGGCGGTCAGGACTTGGGGCGTGATCCACGGCCGACCCTCGTTCTTCCAGCGCCCGAACCCGCCGGCCATCGACACGACGTCGGTGAAGCCGAGCTGCTGCAAGGTCTCGGCCGCGAACGCGGAGCGAGCACCGCCGGCGCAGTAGAGAACGATCGGCTGGGCCCGGTCGACCAGCTTCGTTTCCGCCTGGCTCTCGAGGTGGCCGCGGGGGATGAACACGGAACCCGGAATGGTGCCCTGGTCGTGCTCGTCCTGTTCGCGCACGTCGACGAACGTGGCGTTTCCGAGGCGTGCCTCGGCCTCGTCGGGCTGGATCTCGGTGATGCGCGCTTTGG
>Ga0075026_100000639_pt1 | contig 14410 bp, 9 predicted proteins | sample Str012_2_FD_71392 | JGI IMG/M metagenome (GOLD analysis project Ga0075026, IMG submission 71392) | Freshwater sediment microbial communities in response to fracking from Pennsylvania, USA - Straight Creek_MetaG_SC_2012 | ecosystem: Environmental > Aquatic > Freshwater > Creek > Sediment...
GTCGTACTGGCCGCGCAGGCTGGCGACGGCCTGGTCGAGGATCGCGGTCGAGACCGCCCCCGCTGCTCCCGGGCCGCGGCCACCGATCGCCGTGCTGTCCTGGATCGCCTGGCGCAACTGGTCGGCCTGCTCGTGCAACTCGTCGCGCCGGGTGTGCCACGCGTCGTCGATCGCGGCGAGCAGCCGCACGAACCCGGGCATGCCCTGTCGGTCGTCGGGCGGGAAGTAGGTGCCACCGAAGAACGGCCGGCCGTCGGGATCGAGAAAGACGGTCATCGGCCAACCGCCGCTGCCGGTCATCGCCTGCACCGCCTGCATGTAGATGGCGTCGACGTCGGGTCGTTCCTCGCGGTCGACCTTCACGTTGACGAACCGCTCGTTCATCACCGCCGCCACCGCGTCATCCTCGAACGACTCGTGCGCCATCACGTGACACCAGTGACACGACGAGTACCCGACCGACAGCAGGATCGGCTTGTCGTCGGCGCGTGCCCGCGCGAACGCGTCGTCACCCCAGGGGTACCAGTCGACCGGATTGGCGGCGTGTTGGCGCAGGTAGGGGCTGGTCTCGTGTTCGAGGCGGTTCACGGGGTGCAGGCTACGGGGTGCTCGCGGCCTCGATCGCAGCCGCGCGCGCCCACCGGTAGTCGGGCTTGCCCGACGGCGAGCGCACGATCTGGTCGACGAGCACGAGCGCGCGCGGCGCTTTGTACGACGCCAGCTGCGCGCGTGCGTGCGCGGCGAGTTCATCGAGCTCGAGTTTCGCGCCGGCTCGCGGTTGCACGATCGCGGTGACCCGCTCACCCCAGCGTTCGTCCGGAACCCCCACAACCACCGCGTCGAATACCGCCGGATGGCTCTTCAAGGCCGACTCGACCTCCTCGGGGTACACCTTCTCGCCGCCGGTGTTGATCGACACCGAGCCGCGGCCGAGCACGGTGATGGTGCCGTCGGCCTCGATGCGGGCGTGGTCGCCGGGGACCGACCAGCGCACACCGTCGATCACGGGGAAGGTCGCTGCGGTTTTCTCCGGGTCGTGGAAGTACCCGAGGGGTACGTGGCCGCGACGCGCCAGCTTGCCGATCACGCCGGGCGCGACGGGGCGAAGGTCGTCGTCGAGCACCGTGGTCTCGTCGTTCACACGGAACCGCGGTGCGGTTTCGATCGCGCTCCCGGCCGCCGACACGCTCTGGCCCTGGCCGCCGGTCTCCGACGCGCCGAAGCCGTCGACGAGGAGCGTGCCCGGGAGTCGCTCGACCCACGCGGCCTTCACCGCGGGCGAGAGCACCGCGCCGCCCGACAGCACGACGGTGAGCGCGGCGACGTCGGGGGCAGGGTCGAGGCGGTCGAGGGTCTCGATGAGCGGCCGCGCGAACGCGTCGCCGACGATCACGAGGAACGTGACCCGCTCGTGGTCGATGAGGCGCCACAGGCGCTCAGGGTCGAGGTGACGGTCGGGTGAGATCACCACGGTGCCGCCGGAGTAGAGGGTGCCGAAGGCCATCCAGTGCGCGGTGCCGTGCATGAACGGACACGCGGGTAGGCCCCTCCGGTGCGCGTCGAGGGAGTCGACGATCTGCTCGGGTGTCGTGATCGGCGCGTCGCCGAGGTTGCCGCCGCCGAGCGCGGCGAAGAAGATGTCTTCGGCGCGCCACATCACGCCTTTCGGCATCCCGGTGGTGCCGCCGGTGTAGAGGATGTAGAGGTCGTCGTCGGAACGCGCGCCGAAGTCGCGTACTGGTGACGCGGTGGCGAGGGCGTCTTCGTACTCGGCGGCGCCCGGCACCATCGTGGCGCCCGAGTCGTCGCCGACCATCACGAAGCTGGTGAGCAGCGGAAGCTCGGCTCGCGCCGCATCGAGCGTGGCCGCGAACTCGCGATGGAACACGATGGCCTTGGCATCGGCGTCGCTGAGCAGGTAGCGCAGCTCGTCGGTGCCGTAGCGGTAGTTCACGTTGATCGGGACTGCCCGCAGCTTGAACGCGGCGAGCATGCCTTCGAGGTACTCAGTGCCGTTGGCGAGGTAGAGCGCGACGTGGTCGCCGACCCCCACGCCGAGGTCGGCGAGATGGTGCGCCAGTCGATTGGCCCGTGCGTCGGCCTGCGCGTAGGTGAGTCGGCGGTTGCCGCACACCATGGCCTCGTGGTCGGGGATCTCGTCGACCACCCGCTCCCAGAGATCGGCGAGGTTGAACTGCATCAGAAGAAGTCGGTACCGCCGTCGACGGGGATTGTCGCGCCCACGACGAAGCTGCACAGCTCGGAGCAGAGGAACACGACCATCGTCGCCACCTCTTCGGGAAGACCGACGCGCCCGATGTCGTTCGACGCGCCGTAGTCGCGAGCGATCGCTTCGTACGCAGCTTCGAGCGGACCCTCGGGGAGGCCTTCGAGGTCGGTACCCACGAGGTAGCCGGCGAGCGTCGGTGACATGACCGTGCCGGGGGCGACGGTGTTCACGATGATGCCTTCGGGCGCGAGCGCGCGCGACAGGTTCTTCGAGGCGCTGGCCATCGCCGCCTTCGACGCCGTGAAGCCGATGAGCCCCGGGCTCTGGTGACGGATCGACGACGCGGCGACATTGACGACTCGCGCGAACGTGGCCTTCCGCAGAAGCGGGAGCGCGGCGCGCGTGGTGCGGACCATGGTGAGCACGCCGAGATCGAATTCGTCGAGCCAGGCCGTGTCGGTGAGGTCGTCGAGGCCGCCGACGTGCGCGGGGCCGACGGTGTTGATCAGCGCGTGGCATTCGCCCCAGCGTTCGTCGAGGAAGGTGAACGCGGCCTCGACCTCGCCGGTGTCGAGCAGGTCGCACTCGAGTCCGATCGCATCCTCGGCGCCCGCCGCGAGCAACTCTTCTTCGGCTTCGCGCAGGTGACTGGGCGTGCGGGCGAGCACGGCGACGCGCGCGCCCTCGGCGGCGAGCAGCTCGGCGGTGGCGCGGCCCACGCCGCGCGTGCCGCCCGCGACGACCGCAGCGCGTCCCCGCAATCCGAGGTCCATCTACAGTGGCTCCTTCGCGAGTTGGCGGGCCAGGTGATCGGCCGACAACGGCTCGCCGGTGGCGCGTTCGACCAGCTCGTCCCAGCGCAGCGACGCGCCGGGCGCGAACACGTCGCGCCGGAGGAGCTCACCTGCGGCGCGCCGGTCGACCAACCCACCGGCGCGGGCCGCGAGCGTGGCGTCGAGCTGCGACGCGAACAGCTCGCCGTAGAGGTAGTTCTGGTAGTAGACGGGCGCCGCGGCCAGGTGGATCTTGGCCGCCCAGTCAGGCGCCTGACGGCCGTCAGGTCGGTGCACGAGCTGGTGCTCCTCCACGAGGTCCCACCAGAGGGTGTCGAGGTCGGCATCGGGGTCGGCGTAGAGCCGGCGCTCGAAGTTGGTCATCACCAGCACCCAGCGCGCGAACACGAGCAGCGCCGCCCGGCGCGACTCGGCGAGCGCGGGCGCAAGGGTGTCGATCGCGGCGCTGTCGACTTCCGCGACCGTACGGAGCCAGTTGGGGTCGCGTGGGAGACGCCCCATCAACATCGCGATGCCTTCGGTGGTGAGCGCGTGCGCCGCGCCGCGCACGAGCCACGGCAACGAGGTGTCGCACTCCCGGTCGTAGATGGCATGACCGAACTCGTGCAGCATCGTGTCCATCCACCGCTCGCTCGGCTCGACGTTGCAGAGCACGCGCACGTCGCCGCCGCGGTCGATGTCGATGCAGAACGCGTGTTGACTCTTGCCGTCGCGCGCGTAGAGATCGCTGCGACGCAAGACCGGCTCGACGTCGAGGCCGAGCCCGGTGTACGTACGCATCGTGAGCGCTTCGAGATCGGCGTCGATGAAGAGGTGGTCGATGGCGACGGCGCCCTCGGCGGGCGGGCTCTGGAAGAACGGATCGTCGTAGTGCCACGGGCGCAGGTCGTCGGGTGTGCACGCGAAGCGAATGGCCAACGATTCGTCGACGGCGTGCTTCCACTCGGCGAAGGGTTCGCGCGTGGCGCGGTCGACGTCGTCGAGGGTGGCGAAGAGGCGTGTCTCGTCGAGCTCGCCGGTCGCGAGCGCGAGGGCGAAGTGATCGCGCGCCCCGAGGCCACGGGCGGCCTCGTTGCGCAGGCGAACCAGCTCGCGGATGCGATCCGCAACCTCGGGTCCGATCTGCTTCGACGCTTCCCACGCCGCCTGGCGCACCGAGGGGGCGTCGCTGGTGCGCAGGATCTCAGCGATTGCGTTGTCGTCGACCCGGCGTCCGTCGATGCTGCCGCGGAAGTTGTTGAAGGTCGACTCGACGGCGGTTTCGAGCTCCACGATGGCGCGCCGCAGATCGGCGGGTACCTGGTGAGGGACGAACGCGTCGTGGATCACGTCGAGCTGGCGGCGCACGAGCGGATCGGCGTCGGGGGGGAGTGTGGCGCGGGCGGCGCCGATCGCGGCGAAGGTGGCGGCGTCGGCCAGGTAGGCGCGACGAGCGAGCTCGGCCGCGGTGCGCCGGGCGTCGGCTTCGGGTGACGACCGGGTGTTCGACTCCCACCACGCCTCGGCCAGCTCGATCTCGAGCGGGCGCAGCTCGGCCTCGACCTGCGCAATGAGCTCAGCGGGAGGAACGGTCACGGCGGGAGTCTAGAGATGTGCGACGATGGCTCGCGCGTGGCGGGCGAGGGGCTCGTCGACCATCTGGCCTTCGAAGGCGATGGCGGCCTCACCGCGCGCCACGGCGTCGTCGTAGGCGGCGAGGAGGCGTCGGGCGCGGTCGAGCTCCTCGGGCGACGGCGAGAACGCCCGGTGGGCGAGTGCGACCTGCGCCGGGTGGATGCAGAGTTTGCCCCGGTAGCCGATCGAACGGCCGACGGCGGCGTCGGCGAGAAAGTGCTCCTCAGCACCGAGCGCGGTGACGACCTGGTCGATCGCGGGCACGTCGGCGATGCGTGCAGCCAGCGCGACCCGCGAGCGCGCGTACAAGACCTCGGTGCTCTCCGGCGTGCGCACGCCGCCCAGGTCTGCGATGTAGTCCTCCGCACCGAAGTACGCGACCGCAACCGGGGGACGAAGCAGTTCGCCGGCTCGCTCGACTCCGAGCGCGCTCTCGAGGCCCGCGAGCACGTGGAGGTGGCCGAGGCCCGCGGCGGCGAGCGCATCGGCGACGGTGTCGAGTTGCTCAGGGGCTTCGAGCTTCGGCACCACGATGCCGGTGATCTCAGGCGCCACGCCGTCGCGCACATCGGCGGCGAACCAGGCGGTGGTGACCGGGTTGACGCGCACGTACACCGCGAGTTCGGGATGCTCGCGCGCGAGCTCGGCGCCGACCGCGCGTGAGTGTTCGCGCGCGGCAACCTTGCCGTCGGGCGGCACTGCGTCTTCGAGATCGAGCGCGACCCCGTCGGGCTCGGAGCGCGGCATCTTCCGCAGCAGGTCGGGCTTGCTCGCGGGCGCGAACAGCAAGCTGCGCAGGCGCTTTGGCGCGGCGTTCAAGCCGGTCTCCGGTGCATCAGCGCGTTGCGTCGAGCCCGGCACACCAGCTCGTCGCGCTGGTTGAAGCCGCGGTGTTCGAAGGTGACGATGCCCTGGTCCGGACGCGACTTCGAGGCGCGCGTGGCCACCACCTCCGACTCGCCGTGCAGCGTGTCACCCGCGAACATCGGCGCAGGGAACACCACCTCGTCGAACCCGAGGTTGGCGACGGTGGTGCCGTGGGTCGTCTCGAGCACCGAGATGCCGACGAGCAGCCCGAGGGTGAAGAGGCTGTTGACGAGCGGACGGCCGAACTCGGTGCTGGCCGCGTACTCGGCGTCGAGGTGCAACCGCGCCGGGTTGAGCGTCATCGTGGTGAAGAGCACGTTGTCGGTCTCGGTGATGGTGCGAGTCAGCGCGTGCTGCACGACCAACCCGACCGGCAGGTCGTCGAACCATCGACCGTGATGGGGCGTGTCCACTCGCGGTGCCTCCTCCTAGTGTCGGTCTGTGATCATGGCACCCGTGGGCGCGGGATGACGGAGCCGAGATGACGGAGCCGAGATGACAGAGACGGCGAGGGGGGAGATCCTCTGGTCGCCCGCGTCGGAGGCGCGGGAGACCACGCGCATGGGCGCGTTCCTCAATTGGCTCGCTCGCACGCGGCACCTCGAGTTCGCGGACTACGACGCGCTCTGGCGCTGGTCGGTCGACGATCTCGACGCCTTCTGGCTCTCGGTCACCGAGTGGTCGGGCGTGCGCTGGCACGCCGCGCCCGAGCGCGCGCTCGCCGAGCGGGCCATGCCCGGCACCCGCTGGTTTCCGGGCGCCACGCTCAACTACGTCGAGCACGCCCTCGCCGCCGCGGAGACCCGGCCCGACGACGTCGCCGTCGTCGCGCACAGCCAGACCCGCGCGCCCACCGAGCTCACCTGGCGCGCGCTGGCCGACGCCGTCGCCCGCTGCCGCGCCGGGCTCGTGCGCCTCGGCGTCGGTCCTGGCGACCGCGTCGTTGCCTACCTCCCCAACATTCCCGAGACCGCGGTGGCGTTCCTCGCCACCGCGAGCCTGGGCGCGATCTGGTCGTCGTGCGCACCGGAGTTCGGCACGCGCGCGGTCGTCGATCGGTTCGCGCAGATCGGACCCGTCGTGCTGCTCGCGGTCGACGGTTACCGGTACGGCGAGAAGTCGGTCGACAAGCGGGCCGACGTCGCCGCCATCGAAGCCGCGCTCCCCACCCTGCGCCACACCGTGCACGTGCGCTACCTCGGCGTAGGCGACGACGATTGGACCGCGCTGCTCCAGGAGGATGGCCCGCTCGAGTTCGACGCGGTGCCGTTCGATCATCCGCTCTACGTGCTCTTCAGCTCGGGCACCACCGGACTCCCGAAGGCCATCGTGCACGGCCACGGAGGTATCACCGTCGAACACATGAAGACGGCCGCGCTGCACCACGACCTCGGCCCCGGTTCTCGCTTCTTCTGGTTCACCACCACTGGCTGGATGATGTGGAACTACCTGATGTCGGGGTTGCTCGTCGGCGCGACGATCGTGTTGTTCGACGGCGATCCCGCCGCGCCCGATCTCGCCAACCTGTGGCGGCTCGCGGCCGACACCGGCGTCGACCTCTTCGGGGTGAGCGCGCCGTTCCTCATGTCGTGCCGCAAGGCGGGTGTGGTGCCGCCGCCCCACCGGTTGCGGGCGATCGGGTCCACCGGCGCACCGCTGCCGCCCGACGGCTTCCGGTGGGTGCACGACGTCGTCGGCGCGCACGTGCAGGTGCAGTCGGTGAGTGGCGGCACGGATGTGTGCGCAGCGTTCGTGGGTGCCGTTCCGTTGCTGCCCGTGCGCGCGGGTGAGATCCCGTGCCGGTTGCTCGGCTGCGCGGTGGAGGCGTTCGATGCCGACGGCGTCGTGTGCCCGCCCGGCGTGCAGGGGGAGCTCGTGATCACCGAACCGATGCCGTCGATGCCGGTCGGGTTCTGGGGCGACCCGTCGGGCGAGAAGCTGCGCCACGCGTACTTCGCCGACTATCCCGGCGTCTGGCGCCACGGCGACTGGATCACGTTCACCGCCGACGGCGCGTGCGTGATCTCAGGCCGCTCCGACGCCACTCTCAATCGCGGTGGCGTACGTCTCGGCACAAGCGACTTCTACGCGGTGATCGAGGGCCTCCCTGAAGTGACCGACAGCCTGGTCGTGCACCTCGAAGGCGACGATCCCGACCAGCCGCTCGGTGAGTTGCTGCTGTTCGTCGCGCTCGCGCCCGACGCCGAGCTCGACGACGACCTGCGCGCCGCGATCGTGCGCGCACTGCGCGCCGAGCTCTCACCGCGCCACGTGCCCGACGCGATCCACGTGGTGCCCGCGGTGCCGCGCACGCTGTCGGGGAAGAAGTTGGAGGTGCCGGTGAAGCGGATCCTGGGTGGCGCCGCGGCCGACGCTGTCGCCAGCCGCAGTTCCCTCGCCGATCCCACTGCCCTCGACTGGTACGAGGAGTTCGCCGACTCGCGGGTACAGGGTCGAAGTGAGTGAGCTGCCGACGGGGACGGTCACGTTCCTGTTCACCGATCTCGAAGGCTCGACCCGCCTGTGGGAGGAGCACCCCGACGCGATGCGTGCGGCGTTGGCGCGCCACGACGAGATCCTGAACGCGGCGATCGCCGCGCACGGCGGACAGGTGGTGAAGACCACGGGCGACGGGTTCCATGCGGTCTTCGCGACCGCCGACGCCGGCGTCGCGTCGGCCATCGACGCGCAAGTCGCGTTGACCGAAGAACCGTGGACCGAGATCGAACCACTCGTCGTGCGCATGGGACTGCACACCGGCACCGCCGAGTTGCGCGACGGCGACTACTACGGCTCAGTGCTCAATCGGGCGGCGCGCCTCATGAGCGTGGCGCACGGTGGTCAGATCGTGGTGTCGCAGGTGACCGAGCAGTTGGTGTGCGATGTGCTCCCGGCGGAGATCGAGCTGGTCGACCTCGGCGACCATCGTTTGCGCGATCTCGCCGCGCCGATGCGCGTGTTCCAGATCACTCATCCCGGATTGGTGCGCGAGTTCGCACGGCTGCGCTCGCTCGACACCGCGAGCGGGAACCTGCCGGTGCAGCGCAGTTCGTTCGTGGGCCGCGAGCGCGACCTCGACCGACTCCGCGACCTGCTGAAGGACCGTCGCTTGCTCACACTCACCGGCGTCGGCGGAGTGGGTAAGACCCGGCTCGCCTTGCAAGCCGCGATCGACGCCTCCGGCGCGTTCCCGGGCGGCGCATGGCTGGTGGAGCTGGCGCGTACTGGCGATCCCGACTCGGTGGCGTCGGTCGTTGTCGCGGCGCTCGGCGCCGTCGCCCAAGCGGGCCGCTCCGACACCGACCTGGTGTGCGACCATCTTGCGTCGACCCGCAGCATCCTCGTGCTCGACAACTGCGAGCACGTGCTCGACGCTGCCGCCGATCTCACCACCGCGGTCCTCGACCGCTGCCCGGGCGTTGTGGTGCTCGCCACCAGTCGCGAGCCGCTCGATCTCGACGGCGAGCAAGTGGTACCCGTGCGCCCGCTCGACCCCGCGACTGATGCCGTCTCGTTGTTCGCCGAACGCGCCCGGGGCGTGGATCCCGAGTTCGACGTCGACGACGGCGCGGTCGCCGCCGCGGTGCAGGAGATCTGTCGGCGCCTTGACGGCGTGCCGCTCGCGGTCGAACTCGCGGCGGCGCGCGTCGACACTATGCCTGCCGCCGACATCGCGGCCCGGCTCGACGATCGCTTCCGTCTGCTGGCGTCGGGGCGGCGGCGCTCGGTCGACCGTCACCAGACCCTGCGGGCGACGCTCGAGTGGTCGCACCAGCTCCTCGACGACGACGAGCAGGCGTTGCTGCGCCGCCTCGGGGTGTTCGCGGGGGGATTTCCCACCGATGCCGTCGGTCCGGTGTGCATCAACGCCGACGACGCGTTCGACGTCGAGAACGTGCTCGCGTCGCTGGTGCGCAAATCGCTCGTGCAGTTCGAACGCGACCCGCGCCCGGGCCGGTACCGGCTGCTCGAGACGGTGCGAGTCTTCGCGCTCGAGCAGCTTGCCGACGCGGGCGAGGCCGACGCCCTCGGCCGCGCGCACGCCGAGTGGATCGCCGGCATCGTCGACCATCCGATCGAACGTTGGTACGTGGAGGGCGGCGTCGATCTCCAGGCGGTGCGGCGAGAGTTCGACAACTGGCGTGACGCGGTGACCTTCGCGCTGAGCGCGCCGGATCCCCACCTCGCCCTCCGGCTCGCGTTTCACACCTTTGGAGCCGAGATCCTCGAGACCGCTCGTTGGACACAAGCTGCGCTCACCATGGAGGGGATCAACGAGCTGCCGGGCGTGCAGTGGTTGCACTGGGTGTTACTCACGTCGACGGTGTCCGGCATGGACAACGACCGGGCGGCGCCCCACATCGAAGCGTTCAAGCGTGCCTGCTCTGATCCACGTGACCAGGCGTGGATCGGAGTGTTCGACGCGGTCCTCGCCTTTGCCGACGGGCGCGACCCAGTCGAGGTGCTCGATGCGTTGCTGACGACGCCGGACCTGTCGGCGGTCGTGACCGCAGATCTGCTGATGTACCGGTCGTTCTACTTGAACCTCCCCCCGCGTGCCGACTCCGAAGCGGCCCGGCTCGCGGTGCAGGTGGGCACGGAGGTGGACTACGTCGCGCTGCCGGTCGCGGTCGCCGTGCTCGCGATGTCGCTTCGCGAGGAGGATCCCGCCGCTTCGATCGAAGCGCTGCGCCGCGCCGAGAAGCTCGCCGAAGAGGGCGGCAACCGCTTCATCGTTGCCTCGGTCGCCTCCTGGGGTGCCCTCGCGGTGCTCGCGTGGCCCGCTGCCATCGCGGCCCGGGAGCTCCGAGCTCGGCTCGACAAGCTCCAACCTGAGTTGAACAACGCGGCGGCCGCGCTGCTCACGGCGTGTCTCTGCCTGATGCGACGCGTCGATGATCCGATGGCGCCGAGCCTCCATTCCTTCATCTGGGCCACGCCCGGTGCGATGCCGACCGCGCGCGCCGTCGCCCCCGATCTCCCCGACCCCGACCCGGCGATCCTGCCGCCCGCGAGCTTCGAGGACGCGCTCGCGTTGGCGCGCGCCGCGCTCGATCGCATCATCGACGGTGAAGCCACCTGACCGCCGTCGCCTACTGTGCGGCGATGGCCAAAGCGAAGAAGCCCGGCGACAGCACCACCCCCGCCGGAAGTCCTGAAGGTCCGCCCGGCAAGAAGCAGAAGAGCAAGGCGCGCAAGAACCGCGGCAAGGGCCGCGGGTAGCGCCATCCCGCTCCTGTCGCTGCACCGGGTACCCGGAGGTCAGCGGGCGAGGTGGTCGGGTCGTCGCCGGGGTAGGGGAACTGGGAGTTCGGCTGGCAGTTCGGCGACCGCGGTGCGGACTTCCGCGAGGAGGTCGAGCAACGTGTCGAGCTGTTGGTTGCCGAGGCGCGCCATCAGGTGGCGCGTGACCAGTTGGATGCCGGGCAACACGTCGTCGAGCACGAGCTGCGCGGCCGGGGTGATGTCGACGAGCACTCGCCGCCGGTCGCCGGGATCGTTGCTGCGCACGACGTAGCCCTTGCGCTCGAGGTTGTCGAGCAACGACGTGACCGTGCCACTGGTGATGTGCATCCGGGTCGCGACCTCACCGGTGAGTAGCGGTTTCCCGGCGCCCTCGATGACGGCGAGCGCGTTGAGCGCCGCGTGCGAGAGCTCGTGACGGCGCGGCACCGAGGCGACTGCGCTCTCGACCAGCGCGCCGACGACCTCGAGTTCCCGGGCGCAGCGGCTGGCGAGCCAGCGTGCACCCGGGAACTCTTGCTCGAAGGCGATGGCCTCGGGAGGTCGGCGAGGAGACAGCGTCAGGCCTCGACGACGATCTCGATGCGGGGCGGTGCGCTCACACCCGCGCGTCCCATCGCTTCCTTGAGGCCGGGATCGGCGGCGAACGCCTGGGCCTGGTCGACGGTGGGGAACCAGTGCAGCACGGTGACCTGGTTCGGGTCGGCCGGGTCCTGGAGGACGTCGGCGGCGCTCACGCCGTGCTTGTCGCGCAGCGGTTGCACGGTCTCGTAGACGGTGCGCCACTCCGAGTAGTCGTTCACCGGGTGCTGCACGATGCTCAGTACCTTCGCCATGATTTCTGCTCCTTGGTGCTCGTCCGATATATCTTGACTACAAGTATCTTGAAATCAAGATAACAGACGGCGAGAACGGAAGCAAGGAGATTTCGAAGTTGCCCGACTCGAGACGCGCTCCGACCGGAAGGTGACGGCTGTCCGCGGGCCTGATTGACTGGGCCGAGGGGTGCGGGCGAGGTGGGGGAGTCGGAGTGAGCGAGCTGCCGTCGGGAACGGTGACCTTCCTGTTCACCGACCTCGAGGGCTCGACGCGACTCTGGGAGCAGCACCCCGACGCGATGCGCCCCGCGCTCGCGCGCCACGACGCGATCGTGCGCGACGCGATCGAGAGCCATGACGGTTTCGTGGTGAAGACGACGGGCGACGGCTTCCACGCCGCGTTCGGCACCGCCCACGACGCGGTCGACGCTGCGGTCGCCGCGCAACTCGCGCTCGACAACGAACCCTGGGAAGGGGCCGGGCCGCTCAAAGTGCGGATGGGCCTGCACACGTGTGAGGCGGAGCTACGCGACGGCGACTACTACGGCAGCGCGGTGAACCGTGCCGCGCGGTTGATGAGCGTCGCGCACGGGGGCCAAGTGGTGGTGTCGGCAGCGACGACCGAGTTGGTGCGGGACGGCTCGGTCGAGCTGGTGGATCTGGGCGAGCATCGGCTGCGCGATCTCGGTCACCCGGAGCGAGTGTTCCAGATTGCCCACCCCGGGCTGGAGCGCGAGTTTCCGGCGTTGCAGTCGGTCGACGAGTTGCCGGGGAACCTGCCGGCGCAGCCGAACCAGTTCGTGGGCCGCGCCGCGTCGATCGAGCAGATCGCCGGGTTGGTGGCCCACACCGCGGTCGTCACGCTCACCGGTCCCGGCGGCGTGGGCAAGACGCGACTCGGGTTGCAGGTCGCGGCCGTGCTCCAACCTGAGTTCGCCGACGGTGCGTGGTTGGTGGATCTGGCGCCGGTCAACACCGCCGAGCGCGTCGCCGCAGTGTTGTTGGAGACGTTGGGCTACAAGCTGGCCGCGGGTGAGGACGATGTGACCGGTCTGTGCGCGCGGTTGCGTCGCCGGCGATTGTTGCTGGTGATCGACAACTGCGAGCACCTGGTTGCGACCGTCGCCATGGTGGTCGATGCGATCTCGACCAGCGCACCCGACGTGCGGGTGATCGCGACGAGCCGTGAGGGCCTCGGCATCCCCGCCGAACGCGTCGTGCCGGTCACACCGCTGGCTACCGATGCCGACGGCGACGCGGTCGAGCTCTTCGTCGCGCGGGCGCGCGCGGCACGGCCGGAGTTCGCGCTCGACGCGGTGACGACGCCGACCGTGGTCGAGCTCTGCCGCCGGCTCGACGGCATCCCGCTCGCCATCGAGCTCGCCGCGGCCCGGACGCGGTCCATCGCACCGGCCAAGATCCTCGAGCGGCTCGACGAACGCTTCCGGATACTCACGGGCGGGAGCCGCACCGCGGTGGCGCGTCACCAGACGTTGCAAGCCGCGGTCGACTGGTCCTACGAGCTGTTGTCGGAAGCGGAGAGAGCGGTCCTCGATCGCCTCTCGGTGTTCGCGGGCGGCTTCACCCTCGACGCGGCCGAGGCGGTGGCGAGCGACGACGAGATCGACGCGTTCGACGTGTTGGAGCACGTGAGCGCGCTGGTCGACAAGTCGCTCGTCGTCGCCGACCCCGGCGAGGAGTCGTACCGGTTGTTGGAGACGATCCGCCAGTACGCGGCCGGCCGGTTGGCCGCCTCCGGGACTGCCGAGAACGTGCGCGCCCGCCACGCCGACTACTACCGAGGCGTCGCCGCCGACATCTCGTCCGAGCTCTCCGGGCCGGGTGACCTCGCGGCCTTTCGGCGCATCTCCGCCGACATCGAGAACCTGCGGCTGATGCTCGACTGGTATCACGACAGCCACCGGGCCGACGTCGTCGTCGACGTGATCTGGGACCTCTCATTCTTTTGGTGGTGGTGTTGCCATAACCTCGAGATCATCGCGAGGGCCGAAGCCACGATCGACGCGCTGGGCGACGATCACCTCTACCTCAGCCGCGTGCACGCGCAGCTCGCCTGGCTGAAGGTCGGTGTCGGCTTCGAGGGCGTCCCCGAGCACGCCGAGCTCTCCGCGGAACACGCCGCGCTCGCGGGCATCCCCACTCCCGTTTTGGTACTCGCCGCTCAGGGCACCTACTTCATGACCTTCGGAGGCGATTCTGAACGGGCCGTCGAGCAGACCAGCCTCGCCGTCGTGGCCGCCCGCGCGATCGGGAACGACTACCTGGCGGCGCACTACCGGATCGTCTGTTTGATGTACACCGCGCTGACCGCGCCCGGCACCGACGAAACCCTCCGCCTCGCCGACGAAGTCCGCCGCGAGGTCGAGCTGACGGGGAGCGCCGTACTTCGGCAGATGTGGCTCCAGGGAATGGCACTCGCGCTGCAACCGCTCGACCGTGACCGAGCGCTCACGCTGCTGGACGAGGCGCTCGACCTCGCGACCCGCGAGAACCTCCAGGAGGGTCTCGCCGTTGCCGAGTTCTGGCGCGGCATCGCGCTCTTCACCCGCCGTGACTATGCCGACGCCGCGGCCGCGTGGCGGGGAGCCCTCGTCGCCTACCACGACCGGGGTAACCGCCGCGGCATGACCAACGTGCTCTCGGGCGTGGCCGGACTGGCCGACCGCACCGGAAGATCGGAGGCCACGGCGCTCCTTCTCGTCGGCCTGCGCTCCGCGCGCGACCAGTTCGGTCTTCGCGGCTCGGCGAACGAGCGCTACGCCGAACAGCGGATCGAGGAGCATCTGCGCGCCCGCACGGGAACCCACGATGCGGCTCTCGAA
>Ga0075026_100000640_pt1 | contig 14403 bp, 11 predicted proteins | sample Str012_2_FD_71392 | JGI IMG/M metagenome (GOLD analysis project Ga0075026, IMG submission 71392) | Freshwater sediment microbial communities in response to fracking from Pennsylvania, USA - Straight Creek_MetaG_SC_2012 | ecosystem: Environmental > Aquatic > Freshwater > Creek > Sediment...
AGCGTTCGTCGCGCGGGTTGGATCATTCGTCGTTCGCACGATGCAGGTGTCACGAACGAGCGGCGGGGATCGGGGGAGTCACGCTTGAGGCTGGGTGATCGAGCCGTGTCCGTCGTGACGAGTGCTCGCCGGAGTGCTTTGACCCGATCCGGGCAGGGCTGATCCGCGGAACCGGCAGATCACCCTCAGGCGGTCGCCGGTCACGGATCGGGTTACAGATCGGCCGCCAGGCGATCATGTGGCGCGAATCCAGCGGGTCGGATCGACGAGTCACGCTCGCGGTCGTGCCCGTCGAGCAGTAGCGCCCTGCCGAGCGAGCGGCTGGAGACCGTTTGGCGGAGATCCCGTGGCCGCGGCGGCGCGGTCGCCCGTCTAGACCGTGGCCACTCGGTCTCGGCCGGCGCGCTTGGCTGTGAGCAGCGCTGAATCGGCGGCCCGGAACAGGCCGCGGCCGTCGGTCTCGTCGCCCAGCCGTGAGGCGACGCCCGCCGAGATCGTGAGCGGCACGACGAAGCCGTCGATCGCGTCCCGAGCCTCATGCGTGACACGGATCCGGATCCGTTCCGCCAAACGGACGGCGTCGTCCTGGCTGGCGCCGGGCGCGATGATCACGAACTCCTCGCCGCCGTAGCGTGCCACCACGTCACCGGTGCGGACCGCTGAGGTCATGGCTCGTGCCACCCGCCGCAGGACCGCATCGCCCACGGCGTGTCCGTGCTCGTTGTTGACGTCCGAGAAGTGGTCGAGGTCGAACACGATCAGGCTGAGCGGCGCCCCACTTCGACCCGCCGAGGCGTACGCGGTCTCGACCGCCTCATCGAAGTACCGCCGGTTGAGCAGGCCAGTCAGCGGATCGCGAACGGCCGACTCGGCGACGCGAGCGTGGAGGTCGGCGTTCTGGAGGGCGATGGCGATCTGCGCGGTGAGCAGGTCCGCGATTCCGAGCTCCAGATCCGTGAAGCGACGCTCGACGCCGATCCGGCTGACCAGCAGCACCGCGGCGACCTCGTCGGAGACGACGATGGGCAGGGCCAGTCCCGCGTGTGCCGTGTCGCCGCCGGGCCGTGCCGATCGGTACGCCGCGGGCCAGGCCACGACATCCTGGATGCCGATCTGGCGAGCCCCTTCCGCGATACAGCGGCCGCTCAGGCCGAGACCGCTGGGCACCTCGCTGCCAAGCGCCTCGGGTGGGAACCCGACCCCGGCCTCCGCCCGGAAGATCCCGTCGGGTCCACGAGAGATCAGGCCGACGACATCGGCCGAGAGCAGCTCCGCGGCCACGTCCACGATGGAGGTGACGATGCGAGTCCGATCGAGGTCGGCGACCAGCGACCGGCTCACGGCCAGGACCCGCTCGATGGCGTGGAGCCGGTCGCGTCGCTCATCGTCCAGGCGTGCCGAGCGCAGTGCCCCGGCGATCTCGTGGCAGACCATCTCGGCCAGCGCGACCTGGGCGGGACCGATCGGGTGATCCTCGGTCCCCTCGAAGTTGACGACGCCGAGCAGCTCATCCCCGTGCAGGATGGGCGCGGCCACCTCGCTGCGGACGTCGGGCCGGGCCGCTCGGTAGTCCGGGTCGGTGAGGGTGTCCGGTACGAACTGGGTCCGGCGGGTCGCCGCAGTCCGCCCGATGACGCCCACTCCGGTCTCGATCACGTGGAACGGCGAGTCGTACCCAGCGACGCCCACCATCGACAGGCGTCCGTCGCCATCCGGCAGGTACATCGACACGAGGGTGATATCGAATTCGCTCGCGATGTCGCCGACGATGGACTGGATCACGGCCCGGACCGGCTGCGATCCGTCGAATCGAGCCAGGATCCGGCTGAGCGTCTCGAGCTCGTCCGCTCGACGCCGGTCGCGGGCGGCCAGGCGCGTCGCCCGAGCCTCCGCGTTGGTCGCGATCCGGAACATCAACGCCATCCCGGCCGACGCCAGGACCGTCACCAGGGCGCCCACGACGAACTCGTCACTGACCACATCCGCGATCCCGGCGGTCCCGACGACCTGCCAGTGGGCGATCAGGACCGCGATGGACGCGCCGATCAGGATCGACGCGGCGATCGCATAGCCGCGAGTCATCGCCGCAAAGGCCATGGCCAGGATGACGAGTGGCGCGGCGGCCGGGACCAGCAGGGTCACGAGGTTCGCCATCCCGGCACCCAGCACCGCGACCGCCAGGACGGCCGGCCCAAGGCCCAGGCGGACCACCTGTAGTCCGCCGATCCGAGACCGGAACCGTCCCCAGCCAGCGAAGGTCGCCAGCGCGGCGGCCGGGGTCGCGATGATCAGGACGGTATCAAAGTCGCCGCCGGATGGGTCCAGGACGATCGCGACGAGGCTCAACGCGACCATCGTCCAGAGCGTGATGGACGCCCAGCGCAGTTCGGCGACACCCCGTTCGCGGAGCCAGAGCGTCCTCGACACGCGCGCGGACAGGTGCATGGGCCGACCGACCGAGCGGCCACGATGAGGCGGTCCGCCGATGCGCGTCGCGGCCCCCCGGACGGGCATGGACATGAACGGCATCGTGGGTGCCGAGGGCCACGACCGCACCTACCCGTCCGGGCTATGATCCCGCGCCATTTGGCGTCGGGATGCTGGGCTATACTCGGCCGACGATATCCACTGTGCATAGGCCTTATGCACTCAAGACTGGCAGCAGAGGTGTCCCTTGTCGTCGGCTTCGTCGCGGATCGCCGATGGTCGGCCGGTCCCGCACATCGTCACGGAACTCCCCGGGCCCAAGGCCCGTGCGCACGTCGAGTTCGACGAGATGTGGACGTCGCCAAGCCTCCCGCGGGCGTATCCGATCGTGCCGGTCCGTGGCGACGGCCTGACCGTCGAGGACATCGACGGCAACCTGTTCCTGGACTTCGCTGCCGGCATCGCGGTCACCTCGACCGGTCACTCGCACCCGCAGGTCGTCGCGGCGATCAAGGAGCAGGCCGCCGAGCTGATCCACTTCAGTGCCAGCGACTTCTACTTGCCGATCTACGCCGATGTCTGCAAGGAACTTGCCCGGATCGCCCCGATGTCGGGCCGCAAACGTGCCTACCTGGGCAACTCCGGCGCGGAGGTCGTGGAGGCCTCGATCAAGCTCGCCCGGTACGCGACCCATCGGCCGTACGTGGTGGCGTTCCTGGGGGCGTTCCACGGCCGCACGTACGGCGCGGTCTCGCTGACGGCCTCGAAGGCCAAGTACCACGCCGGATTCGGGCCGCTGCTCCCGGGCATCTTCCACGCACCGTACGGTCGAGTCGAGGACCTGCGCTGGTTCGATGAGGTCCTGTTCGACAAGCTTGCGCCGGCCAACGAGGTCGCTGCGATCATCGTGGAGCCGATCCAGGGCGAGGGCGGGTACCTCGTACCGGAGGACGGCTTCCTGCAGGGCCTGCGCGACATCTGCGACAAGCACGGCATCCTGCTCATCGCGGACGAGATCCAGTCCGGGGCCGGGCGGACCGGCGCGATGTGGGCGATCGAGCACTGGGGCGTCCAGCCGGACATCCTGCTCACGGCCAAGGGCATCGCCTCCGGTATGCCGCTGGGCGGGATGATCGCCCGGGCCGAGCTGCTCGAGGCGTGGGGTCCCGGCGCGCACGGTTCCACGTACGGTGGCAATCCGGTCGCCTGCGCCGCCGCGCTGGCCACCATACAGCTGCTGGAAGGCGGCCTGATCGACAACGCCACGGTGCGCGGCGATCAGGCATCCGACGGTCTGCGTCCGCTCCTGAAGCGCCATCCCGGTCTCGTCCGCGACGTCCGCGGCAAGGGCCTGATGATCGGGGTCGAGTTCGACACCGGAGAGCATGCCGAGGCGGTCCAGACGGCCTGCTTCGAGCGCGGTCTGCTCGTCCTGGGATGCGGCAAGTCCTCGGTCCGCATGTCTCCGGCATTGACCGTCTCGGAAGAGGAGATGGCGACGGCGCTGCACATCTTCAGCGAAGCGGTGGCGGCGATCGCAGGGGTCGCGGATCCGGCCGGTGAGGTCGTCGCCGCGCGATGACCGCGTCCAAGGTCGCGACGATGCACGATGCCGTCGCGGAGCTCGTCCGGGACGGCGACTGCGTCGCGATCGAGGGCTTCACCCACCTCATCTCGTTCGCGGCCGGGCACGAGATCATCCGCCAGGGTCGGCGCGACCTGACCCTGGCACGGCTGACGCCGGATCTCATCTACGACCAGATGATCGCCGCGGGCGTCGCCTCGAAGCTGGTCTTCAGCTGGCTGGGCAACCCGGGCGTCGGTGGGTTGGGTGCCATCCGCCGGCGCATCGAAGGCGACATCCCGGAGCAGCATCTCGCGGTCGAGGAGTACAGCCACTTCGGGATGGTCGCGCGCTACACGGCCGGCGCGATGAACCTGCCGTTCTTCCCGTTGCGGAGCTACTTCGAGACGGACCTGCCGGTCGCCAATCCACGCATCCGCCCGATCGAATCGCCCTATGGCGATGGGACCGTCTACGCCGTGCCGCCGCTCAAGCCGGACGTGACCATCGTCCATGCGCAGCGTGCCTCGGTCGCGGGCGACACCCAGGTGTGGGGTCTGGCGGGTTGCCAGAAGGAGGCGGCGTTCGCGGCGGACCGAGTGATCGTCGTCGTGGAGGAGGTCGTGGACGAGGCGGTCATCCGCGCCGACCCGAACCGCACCATCATCCCGGGCCTCATCGTGGACGCGGTGGTGGTGGAGCCGTGGGGCGCTCACCCCTCGTACGCCCAGGGCTACTACGACCGCGACAACCGGTTCTACCTGGACTGGGACCCGATCAGTCGCGACGAGGCGGCGACCCAGTATTGGCTGCGCGAGTGGGTCTACGATCTGGATGGCCGAGCGGCGTACATGGACAAGCTCGGGTCGGACCGGAAGGCGGCCCTCAAGCCCGGATCCGCCCCGTCCGGCTCGGTGGACTATGGGGACTACCGCTGATGACGAAGCCGCTCATGATCCTGGTCGCGGGTCCGTACCGGTCCGGCACCGATGGCGACCCGGCACGCATCAGGGCGAATCTGGAGCACATGACGCGGACCGCCCTTGAGCTGTATCGCCGCGGCCACCTCCCGGTCCTCGGGGAGTGGTTCGCCCTGCCGCTGATCCAGGAAGCGGAGCTGGCCGGCCTGGAGAACGCCTTCGAGGAGCTGTTCCACCCGATCGCCGAACGGGTGCTCGAACGCTGCGACGCCTGTCTGCGCATCGGCGGCCCGTCGGAGGGCGCGGACCGGATCGTCGCCGTCGGAACGAGCCTCAGCAAGACCATCTACACGGATATCGAGTCGATCCCGTGACCGAGGCGCGGGCGGAGGCGGCGACGCGGACAGTAGCCGCGGCCTTCGTGGCCCGATGTGCATGTGGTGACCATTCGGCCCAACGAACGAGCTCTCGTGGTCGAACGGTGCACGCGATGCACGGTTCGACGATGCCCGAGCCTCACGTTGTCCGTTCGGTGCATGCCATGCACGGATGGACCACCCGGACGAGCCTCCTTCGCCGATATGGTCATGGGGCGCACACCGCACCATCGACGAGTTCAGGTACGAGCTCAGGTCGATGACCGAGACGCGGACGGAGTCACCTGCCTTCAGCAAGTCCGAGATGATGATCGTGGCGGCGGCCCGTGCGCTCGCCGAACAGCACGTCTGCTTCGTCGGGGTGGGCCTGCCCAACATCGCGGTGAACCTGGCCAAGCGGACCGTCGCCCCGGACCTCGAGCTCGTCTACGAGGCCGGCGTGTTCGGCGCCAGACCGGCCCGGCTCCCATTGAGCATCGGGGACCCGACGATCGTGACCGGGTCAACGGCCGTGGTGAGCATGCTGGAGCTGTTCGGCTACTACCTCCAGCGCGGCCTGATCGACGTCGGGTTCCTCGGCGCGGCCCAGATCGACCGATTCGGCAACATCAACACGACCGTCATCGGCGACTACGATGACCCGACGACCCGTCTGCCGGGTTCCGGTGGCGCGTGCGAGATCGCGATAAACGCGCGCGAGGTCTTCGTGATCATGCGCCAGAGCGCACGGAGCTTCGTCGAGACCATCGACTTCCGGACCAGTCCGGGCAACCTGGGCGGCGCGGAGCAGGCCGAGCGGATCCGGCGCGAAGGCGGTTGGCTGGGCCGCGGCCCCACGGTGGTCGTCACGGACCTCGGCATCTACCACTTCGACGAGACCGGCGAGATGCGGCTCGACTCGCTCCACCCGGGCGCGACGGTGGATGCCGTTCGCGCCTCGATCGGCTGGGACATCAAGGTCGCCCAGGACCTGGTGGACACGGCGCCACCCGACGCGGAAGAACTTCGCCTCATCCGCGAGGAGCTCGATCCGGGCGGCGTGTACACGAACTAGGGGCGCCCGAGCGCTCCAGCCCGATGACCGCCTAGATGGCGACGCCCCGGACGACCAGCACCGGACATGGCGCGTGCCGGAGGACCGCGTCGGACACCCGCCCGATCCCGAGTCGGGCCATCACGCCCCTCGGTCGGCTGCCGATGACGATCATCCCGGGATCCTCCGACCGAGCCGCCTCCACGATGGCCTCGCCCGGGTCGCCCACCCAGACCAGGAGACTCACGGTCACGCCGAGGGATCGCCCGCGCTCCACGATGACGCGCGCGGCCAGCGCCCGTTCATCTCGCTCCTGGTCCACGCGACGACGGTATCGGCCACTGGGCAGGCGCATCGCGCCGCTGTCGATGACGCTCACGACAAGCAAGGGCGCTCCGAGTCGCTTCGCCAGGTCGAGCGCCTCGTTCGTGGCCGGACCGGCACTGTCGGACAGGTCCGTGGCGAGGAGGATCGTGGAGGGCGCTGCGGTCGGCATGGACACATCAGGTCCGGTTCGGGATCGCGCACACGTAGGGCACGGTCGAGGTCTGGCCCAGCGCGACGTCCGCCAGCGGCGGGAGGACCTGGATGGCAGCGGCGCCGTCCTGCACGATGAGCGCCGTGACCATCCCGAACATCCCGGCCATCGCTTCGGCATGCGGCAGGATGTGGCAGTGGAACGCCCACACCCCCGGGTTCCGGCATTCGATGACGACGTCCCACCGCTCGCCCGGGTTCACCCCCAGCGTGTCGCAGGTGAACGCGGCGGCTCCCAGCGGGTAGCCGTCCCGGGCCACGACCCGCATCGGTTGGCCGTGCAGATGCCATGGGTGGGTCATGACGCCTTCGTTCATGAATCGCACGAGGATCTTGTCGCCGAGCTTCGCGACGATCGGGTAGGTCGCGGGGAACCCTCGACCGTTGATCGTGAAGCCGCCCAGTTGATCGTTGCTGATCCAGACGATGTCCTGGGACACGCCGTACAACGCATCGGGCCGATCCTTTGGATCCTTGGGATCCACGATGAACGCCCCGAGCAGGCCGCGGCCCACCTGATCCGTGGCGTTGTGGTGCGAGTGATACATGTGCGAGCCGGCGGGTCCGGCCACGAACTCGTAGGCGAACTCGGCGCCCGGGACGATCGGCGGCTGGGTGATCATCGGGACGCCGTCCACCGCGTTGGGCAGGTCTTGCCCGTGGAAGTGGATCCCGGTCGTCTCGTTCAGGTCGTTCTTGAAGATGGCACGGACACGGTCGCCCTCGACGACACGTAGTAGCGGCCCGGTCCACGCCCCGTTGAACCCCAGCGCGTCCAGCGGCTGATTGACGGCATCGATCCGATGCTTGATCGCCCCGATCGTCAGGCGGAAGACCTTGACGCCGCCGTCCAGCTCGGGCTTCAGCGGCTGGTTGGGTGACGGCTGATCCAGGTGGTCGTACTCGGCCGCCAGAAAGCGGTCGACGCCGAGCTTCGCCGCCACGTCATGGTCCGACCAGCCCGGAGGGACGGCGACCGCGGAACCAGATGGTGCCGGGGAGCCGCTTGGTCCGGCGGATGCAACGCTGTGGTCCATGCTTGGTAGCGCGGTCGCTCGGGATCCGTTGGCGCTCGGTGAGGGGACGGGCCCGGCGACGGACCCCGGGGACGACACGGGCCCGAACGTCCAGGTCGGAGCGGTCGCGGGCGCGCACGCGGCGATGGTCGCCGCCACGACACCGCCGCCGGCCACGACGGCGACGCGCAGGAATCGACGCCGAGTGAAGGGATCGACAGCCCCTTCGGGTAGGGCGGGCTCGATGGGCAGGTTGATGACTGACGTATCCATGCGGGCATCGTCCGCCCGGGGCCCGTCCGCGGGAAGTGACAGTCGGCCCGGTTCCCATGGGCCGACTGTCCCGTGGGTGACAGTGCCGGAGGCGCTAGTCTCTTGGAGTGCCAGACCACGCCGCCATACCCACACCCGCGCTCCTCGCTCCGGATGCCATCGAGGCCCTCGACGACGCGACCCGGGCGATCGCGGAGGTCAAGGATCTCGAGGCCGCCCTGCAGCTGATCGTGGACCGTGTGCGAACCCTGGTGGACGCCCGATACGCCGCTCTCGGGATCGCCGGGCCGGACGGTACCATGCAGCGGTTCATCACGGCCGGCCTCAGCGCGGACGAGCGAGCCAGGATCGGGCCGCTCCCGCGGGGTCACGGCCTGCTGGGCCTGATCATCCGCGAAGGGACGACGTTCCGGATCCCCGATATCGCCGGGCACCCGGCGTCGTCCGGGTTCCCGCCGTTCCATCCGCCGATGCACACGTTCCTGGGCGTACCGATCATCCGCGAAGGGCGTCCGATCGGCGAGCTGTACCTCACCGACAAGGGCGGTGGTCTCGCATTCGATGCCGACGACCAGCGCCTGGTCGAGTTGTTCGCCCGACACGCGGCGATCGCCATGGAGAACGCGCGCCTGCACGACCGGATCGCCGCACTGGCGATCGTCGAGGAACGCGAACGGATCGGGCGGGACCTGCACGACGGCATCATCCAGGGCCTGTATGGCGTCAGCCTGTCGCTCGAGGATATCGGCGACATCGCCCGCGACGACCCGGCCGAGGTCGCCGCGCGGGTGGATCGCGCCATCGAGTCGCTCCAGGCGATGATCCGCGACATCCGTCACTTCATCCTGGGCCTGCGACCGGGGCTGCTCGGCGCGTCCGATCTGGGAGAGAGCCTCGAGCGACTCGCCGAGGAGGTCCGGTTCGCGGCGGTGATGGCCGTCGAGGCCGACATCGATCCCGCGGTCGCAGCGGGTGTCGATGAGACCCAGACCACCCAGCTCCTGGGTGTCGCCCGCGAGGCGCTGAGCAATGTGGCGCGCCACTCGAATGCCCATGCGGTCCGTATCGGTCTGATCGAGGTCGGTGACGAGATCCAGCTGACGATCGAGGATGACGGGATCGGCTTCGACGTGGCGGCCCCGCCTGTCCCGGGTCATAGCGGTCTCCAGAACATGCACGACCGCGCGCGATTGCTGGGTGGCTCCCTGACCGTCGAACGCGCGGATGGACACGGGACGCGCGTGACGGCGCGACTGCCGATCGCCACCCAAGGAGTCGGAGGATGAGCGAGCGTCCGGCGACGCTCCTTCGGCTGTTGATCGTGGACGACCACGAGATCGTCCGCCAGGGCTTGGTCGCCGTGCTGGACCGGCGCGAGGGATTCGCGGTCGTCGCCGAGGCCGGCACGGTCGCCGAGGCCATCGAGCAGGCGACCCGCCACCGACCGGACATCGCGATCATGGACGTGCGGCTGCCGGACGGGTCCGGGATCGAGGCGTGTCGGGAGATCCGAGCAGAGCTACCCGGGACCAAGGTCGTGATGCTCACCTCGTACCCGGACGAGGAGGCGGTCCTGTCCGCGATCGTGGCCGGCGCATCCGGCTACCTGCTCAAGCAGATCCGGGCACGTGACCTGGTCGCGGCGCTTGAAGCCGTGGGTCGAGGTGAGTCGCTACTGGACCCGGCCGTGACCGAGAAGGTGCTCGAGCGTATCCGGCGCATGGCCAGCGGGACCTACACGGACGAGCTCGCGGCGCTGACGCCCCAGGAGCAGAAGATCCTGCTCCTGGTCGCCGAGGGCAAGACGAACAAGGAGATCGCGGCGGACGTGTTCCTGTCCGACAAGACGGTCAAGAACTACGTGAGCTCGATCCTCGCCAAGCTGAACCTGGAGCGCCGGGCCCAGGCCGCCGCCTTTGTCGCCAATCGACGGACCGGGGGGATGCCGCCCGGAGGCTGAGGATCGCCGAGCGTCAGCCCTTGCTGAACGCCACGGCGAACTCGAGGGTGCCCTTGTCCGCGATCGAGATGATGAACCCGCCGATATTCGGGGGCGTGATCCCGAAGTCGGACAGCGGGAAGGTGATGGACCCGACGACCTGGACCTGGCCGCCCACGAGCTGTGCCTTGGCTGGGATCGACACGGACTTGGTCGTGCCGTGCAGGGTCAGGTCGCCGACGAGCGTGATATCTGTGGAGGTGCCGGCGATGGCGGCCGCAGGGATCACGACGGGCTGGGTCAGCGCGAAGGTGGCAGTCGGGTACTGATCCGTCTGGAGGCCCTGGCTCCGCATCCGGTCGTCCCGCCGCGATTCGTCCGAGGCGATCTTGGTCGTGTCGACCGTGAGCGCGCCGCTGGCGAGCGTGGTCGTGGTCCCGTCCGAGGTGATCTCGATGGAGCCCGTGATCTGGTCCGTGCGGCCGACCGCTTCGCTTGCGGCGGGGAGGCTGGCGAGCTGTTCCGTCACGCGGTAGCCGGCCTGGCTGCCGGCCGCGACGGTCCATGTCCCGGCAACGACGCCGTCGAAGGAGGCCGCCGGCGCGGCCGACGGCAAGGTGAGCGCCGGCTTCGAGTCGCCGCGGAGGACCTGGTCGTAGACCACATATCCACCGATGCCGAGCGCGACGAGCGCGACGGCAAGGACTCGAGAGCGTGTCATCCGGGATCTCCGCGCGGGGGGATCGCTCGATCCCGTCATGCGAAGGGTCGCACGGTTCATTGAGAAACGCCTGAGAGGACCGTCCCGTAGGGCGATCCTCTCAGCGCTGTGAGGCTGGGCGCACCGCGCCCAAGCTACTTCTTGACGACGATGCTGCCGCTCGACAGTGAGATCAACGCGGCGCTCGTGCCCGCTTGATGGTAGAGGGTCCCGGTCGACGTCCACGCATTGAACGAGAGCTTGTCAGGCGAACCGTCCGAGATGTCGAAACGACAGGTGAAGTTCGTGCCGCCCAGGCCGGCGACCACCTTGTGGGTGGCCGGGTTCACGACGGTCACCGAACACTTGTTGCTGAACGAGGCCGTCGTGCCCGTCCCGAAGGAGAGCCCGCCACCGGTCCAGCTGCTGGTCGTGAAGATGTAGTCATAGCCGTCCGTGGCCCGGAAGTTGTAGATCGCGACGCCCTGAGGCGTCGTCCCGGTCTTGTAGCTGACGGCGAAGCCGAAGGTGCCCTTGGTCTTGATCGTGGAGACCTTGACCGGGAGCGTGGTCGGGCTGTTGTCGACGATCGAGCCGGCGCCGGAGGCGTACTTTGCGGGATTCGCCTGGTAGACCGTCAGGACCACGGGGTCGGCGTCCGGCGCAGTCAGGTAGATGTTCGAGGTCGGGATCGTCATCACGACGATCCAGTTGCCGACGGCGAGACCTGGCGCCGCCGTCGTGCAGCTGGCGAGACCAGCGGCCGTGATCGTCCCGAAGCAATCTCCGACCTTGACGCTCGGGTTGGCTGGATCGAACAGCTGGAAGTCGACGGTATTGTTGGCCGCGATCGTCCCACTGACCGCGGGAGTGACCTGGCCGCTGAACGTGACCACGGCGGCAGTCGTGCTACCGGCCGACCAGAAGAGGTTACCGGTGAAGCCGATCGTCACGGCCTTCTTGGCGATGGTGAACGTCTGAGCAGGACCGGACTGCGGGGCGTAATTCCCGTTGGCGGAGATCGCCGGCAACAGCGTGCAGGTACCGGCCGAGGCGAAGGTGACGGTCGTCCCGGACGCGGTGCACACGGCGGTCGTGTTGGAAGTGACCGAGGTCCCGCCGGTACCGGTCTTGGCGTAGGTCGGCGTGAAGCTCCCGGGGAAGCCTGCGTTCACTGGCAGGTTGTTGATCTGGACGGTGCTTGGAGCCGGGGTGATCGTGAAGTTGACGGTCCCAGCCGCCATCGAGAGCGTGTAGTTGGCGTTCACGACAAGGCTGCCACGACTGATCGCGTACGTCCCGACATTTTCCCCCGACGCCCGGGTCAAGCTGCCGCTGAAGACGCTTTGATTGTCGCCATTCCCGAGCGCTGTGTTGGAGTACGTCAGGACCGGATCAGCCGCACCGAAGACCTTGGACTGCCCGGGATTCGGGGTGACCGTGACGGTCTTTGGCGTGATCGCGAAGGTCACCGGTGCCGGCGACAACACGAGGGTGTAATTCGGATCAGCCTTCAGGCTCCCGATCGTGAAGCCGTACGTCGTCGCGCCTTCGCCGCTGACTCGGCCCAATGTACCCGTGAAGACGCTGGGGGTGTCAGATCCGACCAAGGCGGAGTACGTGTAGGTCAGCACCGGATCTCCCGACCCGTAGACCTTGCTCTGGCCCGCCATCGGGGTGATCGTGATGGACTTTCGAGCGATGGCGAACGTCTGCGGGACATCAGCGGCGGCGGCGTAGGTCCCGCCAGCCGACTGATGAGCCGTGATGGTGCACGAACCGGCGCCTGTGATGTGGACCTGGGGACCACTCGCGATCGTGCAGTTGCCAATCGCGGTCAACGTCACGGGCTGGCCCGAGCCGCCGCCGGTCGCGCTGACCGCGAAGTCGGCATCGCCGTAGGTCTTGCCCCCGAGCGGTCCGAATGTGATCGATTGAGTGGTCAAGTCGACCACGTATGCCTTCGAGGCATTGGAGCTGAGGTATGTCGTGTCGATCGGAGTGATGGTCGCGGATCCTGGTAGGAGGTTGATCGTGCCGCCGAAGTAGGCCGCGACGGCATAGGTTCCCGGCACGAGGCCTACGACACCAAGTCGCGCCTTGCCGGAGCCATCGGTGAGGGCCGATCGCGAGAACGCGTTCGAGGCATTCCCGTTCTCGGAGACGACGAACCACACGGTTCGCCCGACGATCGCCTTGTGGGTCGAGCTGGCATCGGTCAGCGTCGCGATGACACCGCTGTCAGCGCCGGATTGCCCGTTGCCCGGACCGCTCAGGGCGATGCCGGTCCCGAGCTTGTCGATGGTGAAGGCCTTGAAGTCGGAGGATGGATCATTCGTCGCATCGCCTTCGAAGACAGCCGTGACCGAGTAGACGCCCGGCAAGGAGGTCAGGTCGAGGCTCGCGATGGCGTGGCCGTTGACGTCCGTCGTGCCCGTCGCTGATGCGGCGCCGACTCCGAAGTGGATGACTTGTCCACTGATGGTCCCCGTCCCCGAGAGGTCGGCGGTGACACTGATCGTCGAGCCGAACACGCCGTGCGAGCTGGTAGTGCTTACGGAGAGGTCGGTCGCGTGGGTCACGGCGGCGTTGGCCTGGGCGATGCTGTAGAACTGCCCGCCGTTGGCGTCCAGGGACACCATGCCGACGCCGTTAACGGCCTGGACGATGTACCGGAGGTCGGCCGCTGTGTGGCCGCCCAGGGACTGGGTCTTGGACCAATGGGTCGCGTCGGCGCCGTCCTTGGTCAGGTGCACCGAATCCCAGCGGGATCCGAAGGTGTAGGTGATCCAGACATCCTGGATGCCGGCGGCCGGGTCGACGGCGACATGCGCATCGAACCTGACGCTGCCGGAGCCGTCATCGGTCGCGTTCACGTCCAGGATGGACGGAGCGGCGGCCAGGGCTGGATGGAAGCCGCCAGTGATCGTGGCGTCTGGCTTGGTGTTGCTGTAGAAGAGTTGCAGGTCAAGCGTGTCGAACACGCGGCGGATGAACCCGCCGGTCCCCGACTGGTGCTGGACCGGCGTGATCTGGAGGCGGGTGGCCCCATTCCCGAGCGCGTCGTAGTAGTTGGCCGTCGCGACCCGAGTCGGATAGAAGACGGGGCTTGTGAAGGTCGTCGGAGCCCCACCGAGTTCGGTTGCCGCCGAGCTGATGAGCGGGCTGACCGGGGAGGTGTCGTGGTAGTCCCCACCGATGAACCCGACGCCACGGAGGGTCTCGTCGGTGACGGTAACGTCCTTGGAGATGAGCGGGAGGACCGGCTCGTTCGGCTTCGACGTGAAGAGACCGTTCGGCCCGGTCAGGTAGTTGCCGCCCGAGCCGGGCCCGATCTGGTCGGCTCCGGATGTGGTCGTGATGCTGATCGGGGCTGTGCTCAGGCCTAGCGTGCCCCCCGGGCCCGATGTGACCGGCGTCGTCGTCCCGATGACTGAGACCGTCGTGTGGGCCGGGAGCCGCGCCCCGGGCATGTTCACGCTAAGCATCGGGAGGCCGAAAAGCGTGGACTCCAGCAGCGCCTTGGTGTCGGTGCCGTTGATGTCCGGAGTCTCTCGGAGGTAGTCCTGCTTGGCCTGGATCAGCGCCTGGCCCACGGAGACCGCGCCCGTTCCGGT
>Ga0075026_100000641_pt1 | contig 14385 bp, 18 predicted proteins | sample Str012_2_FD_71392 | JGI IMG/M metagenome (GOLD analysis project Ga0075026, IMG submission 71392) | Freshwater sediment microbial communities in response to fracking from Pennsylvania, USA - Straight Creek_MetaG_SC_2012 | ecosystem: Environmental > Aquatic > Freshwater > Creek > Sediment...
GCGATCGCGACCCGATCGCCGGGCTGCACCCCGAGGGCCACGAAGCTGCCCGCGGTCGCGGCCGCCAGGCCGGCCAGTTCACCGAAGGTGATCGCCGTCTCGCCCTCGACGATCGCCACGGCGTCGGGGCGGGACTCGGCATGGCGGAGGAGCACCGACGCGAGGTTCACGGCTGGTGATTGTGACAGGTCGGCACGGGTGCGAGAAATCTCGCCTGGTCAGATGCGGGCGCCGGCCGATCGGAGCGCGGCCTGCAGTTCGGCCACATCCACGCCCGCCACGTCGCCAGGGCCGGATCCGGCCCGGACGGCGAGCGCCGCGGCGGTGCCCGCGGCTTCACCCATTGCCAGTGACGGCGCCATCACGCGCACGGACGCCAGCGCGTCGTGATCGGCCGAGATACACCGGCCGGCGACCAGCAGGTTCGCGAACTCACGGGTCTGGAACGCCGCGAAGGGGATGTCGTACGCGACGCCCGGCGGGAGGAACTCGTACTCGGTACTGCGCGCGTGGACGTGGTACTCGCGGGGCCACGCGCCCCGAGCGACGACATCGGGCTGCGGGGCGCCCGCGGCGACGTCGGCACCGGTGAGGGTCCCGACGCCGAGGATGTGTCGGGTCTCGCGCACGCCGAGCGTCGTGGCGGTATCGGCGAGGAACGAATCGGCGAAGCCGTCGACGTGGTCCCGCACGAACGCGGCGGCCTCCTCCGCCAACCGCCGGCCTTCGAGTTCGCCCCAGGTGGCCTGACGCGGATCGGTGACGTCGATCGGTCCGCCGTCGCGGGCGCGGACCCGGGTCATCGCCCCGATGAACTCACCCGGCCGCAGGGTGGGGATCAGCGCGCCTCCGTCACGCGACAGCGCGGCGCCGTACTCGTCGATCGCGGGACCGAGGGTGGCGATGGCGGCCATGGCGCGTTCCGGATCGGCGTGCTGGAGCACGAACTGCATCGACGCGTGCTGACGCGCACCGGGTGCGCCGAGCGCGGTGGGGACGCCGGCGAAGGTGGCGAGGTCGGCATCGCCCGTGCAGTCGACGAACACGCGCCCGTGCACCGTCTGCAGTCCGCGTTTGGTCGCGACCACGACCGCGTCGAGCCGACCGTCGACCACCACCGCGTCGGCGACGAACGAGTGCAACAGCAGGTCGATTCCCGCCTCGGTGACGAGATGGTCGGCGAGCCGTTTCGCGGCCCACGGCACGTAGACGAACACCGCGGTCTGTTTGAACGGCACCGGACCGACACCGGACCCGGCGGCCGCGAGCGCGTCGGTGAACTCCTGCGCGACCCCACCGACCACCAGATCGAAGCCCGCGCCGGTGTCGAGGTAGAGCCCACACACGGTCCCGACGGCTGCGGCGGTGAAATTCCCACCGAGGAAACCGAGCCGTTCGAGGAGGACCACCCGGGCGCCGGCGCGCGCCGCCGCGATCGCGGCGCCGAGTCCGGCCGGACCGCCACCGGCCACCACCACATCGGCCTCGGCCAGGACGGGCAGATCACGGCGCACGGCGTTCATGGCCCGAGCGTAGGGGGAAGGAGGAAATGCGCGAACTCTCGCTCAAGCTCGGCGGCGGTCCGGCCGATGACTGGAACGTTCCATTCCACGGAGAGTGAGCAAGGGCGGATATGGGGAGGCACCGATGCGAATCCGAAAGGCGGTCTGCGGCATTGCCGTTGCGTTGGCCGTCGCCGGTTCGTTGGTCCACCTCTCGCCCGCGGCGGGAGCCGCCAACGACCCCGGCGCCGAGAGCGACTTCATCGCTCGTACCAACGCGCTGCGATCATCCAAAGGATTGCCCACACTCAGTGTCAACGGCACGCTCAGTGCAAAGGCCCGCGCGTGGGCCGAGCACATGGCCGCCGTCGGCGCGATCAGTCATTCGAACCTCCCCGACGGTGCGCCTTCCGAGTGGCACCGCTTGGGCGAGAACGTCGGGCGCGGACCCAGCGTGGATGCGATCCACAACGCGCTCGTGGCTTCACCAGAGCACTACGCAAATCTCACAGATCCGGGGTTCCAGTCGATAGGCGTGGGCGTCGTGAACGCCAACGGGACGATCTTCGTCTCCGAGGTGTTCATGGAATCAGCCTCCCAGCCCGCCCCACAGGCGTCCTCGCCGAGGGCTGCAACCCCGTCGCCGGGCCCGCAGCCGGTGCACTTCGCACCGGCTGCGGCTCCGGCACCTCCTCCGACCACGACCACGACGCTGCCACCGGTCCCGCCGACCTTCACCCGGCGCGCCACGCTGAGCGTCGGGCGCGGCCAGCACCGGGTCTGGCTCCAAGGTCCGCTCCGGATCTTCTGACCGTCCGGTGACTCCCGGGCCGTCGCGCCGGGTCGGTACCTCGCGTCGGTCGTCATCCGACACCCCGCTCAGTTTCGAAGTACCTCTGTGACCGAGCTGTACCCCCTCCTGTCGACCCCGCGCCCATGACGTCCGACGACGTGGTCCGCGGCGCGCGCCGGCTCGATGAGCTGGACGACGCGGCGCTCGTGGACGAGATCCACCGCCGACGACCCGAGGCCGTCGAAGTTCTGTGGCGCCGGCACAGCTCAGCCGTGCTCGGCGTCGCCCGCCGGGTCACCAACAGCCCGACCGCCGCCGAAGAAGTCCTCCAAGAGGTGTTCCTCCGGCTCTGGCGCGCGCCCGAGCGGTTCGACGCGACCCGCGGGGCGCTGCGCTCGTTCCTGTTGATGGAAGCGAACGGTCGCGCGATCGACTCGATCCGGTCCGACGTGTCGCGGCGCGGGCTCGAGACCCGGACCCAACCGCGCGTCACCACCGATGCGGATCCGGTGGCGGCCGAAGTGTGGGACACGGCCATGGCCGATCACCTCCGCGACGCGCTCGACTCACTGCCCGACGGCGAGCGCGAAGCCATCGAGCTCGCGTACTACGGCCACCATCCGTACAAGGAGGTGGCGGCAATTCTCGGGGTGCCCGAAGGCACCATCAAGAGCCGGATCCGCGCCGGCCTGTCCCGGCTGCGCGACCGTCTGGTCGCCGCCGATCTCGGAGATCTTCCATGACCGACCATCTGACGCCCGCCGAGCTGCGCGAACTGCTCGGCGCGTTCGCTCTGGGCGCGGTCGACGACGACGAGCGCGCGCTGGTGGAGGAACTCGTCCTGCACGACACGGACGCGCGCGCCGAACTGCATCAGTTGGAGCACGCCGTCGCGTGGCTCGGCCACGCGTCACCGCGCGCGAGTGAGGCGAGTTGGCAGGCGGTACGCGACCAGATCGCGGCCGACACCGAGCCGGACGTCATCACCCCGGTCGCGCCCGTCGCACCGGTGGCATCCCTCGCGGAACACCGCGCCCGGCGCCCCCGGTGGCAACGCCTCACCGCCGTGGCGGCGGCCCTCGCGCTCGTGATCGGCGGCACCCTGGCCGTGCGGGAGCTGACCCGATCCGATCCGACCGCCACCACCGTCGCGCTTGCCGGTCCGGACGGCGCGGTCGTGGTGACCGCGCGCATCGCATCCGACGGTCACGGCCACATCGTCACGTCGTCCTTGCCGAGCGCCCCCGCCGGTCACGAATACCAACTGTGGGCTCAATCCACCGAGACCCAGCCGATCCAGTCCGCGGGACTCCTCGGCCCTTCCCCTGCGGGCGAGGCGATCTCGGTACCGCGCCACGCCGTGCGCATTGCCATCAGTGTCGAACCGACCGGTGGCAGCCGCGCACCGACGACAACCCCCGTCGCCATCTCGAGCATCGAACCGCTCTGATCCGCGCCCGCCGTTCGCGGGGAACGCGAGGCGAGTTACGGGTTGACGTGCAGCACGAACTGCAGCAGCGCCGCGCCGAGGATCAACACGAGCAACGCGACAATCGCGATCGTGGTGCCGGGTCTCATGCGCCACCTCCGGGGGGGACGACGGTGACCGCGGAGCCGGCGCGCAGGTTGCAATCGAGGGCCGCGGACTTGCGGTCGAGGGCCAGCGCGAGCAGCCCGTAGGAATCCACGAGCATCACCAACTCGCTCGGCTTCGCGTCGGCGTACGTGGTGACCCAGCGCGCCTGGCGCGCCGAACCACCGAAGCGGACCTCGAGGTTGGTGCCGGGTCGGGCCCCGAGCGCGCCGAGCTCGTCGGGGTCGATGTTGAGCTGGCAGTTGCCGAAGCGGTCGACCCACCAGACCTCACCGACCACGGCACCCTGCTCGGTAGTGGGCAGTGAGACGAGTCCGGGCGTGAGTGAGACCGGGTCGATCTCCTCACCGAGTTCGTGCAGTTCCACACCCCGGGCCAGGAACCCGGCCGCGGGGGCGAGCACATCACGCCCGGCGAAGGTCGGGCCGGGCGCGGCAAGTTGGTACTCGTCGTTCGTGAGTGACACCGCCCGGAGCGCGCCGCCGATCATTGCGACCGCGGGTGCGAGCAATCCGTTGTCCGGGCCGAGCAGGATCCCGGACTCGGTCTCGACGGCGATGGCCCGCCGCTCGGTGCCCACCCCCGGGTCGACCACGGCGAGGACCACACCCTCGGGCAGGTACTGGATCGCCCGGACGAGCGTGAGCCCACCGGCCTTCACGTCGTGCGGCGGGATGTCGTGACTGATGTCGACGATCGTGAGCTCGGGTGCCAGGCTGAGCATCACCGCTTTGCACACGCCGACGAACTCGTCCGCGTGCCCGTAGTCGGACAGGAACGAGACGGTTCGAGGCGGCGCCATGCGGGTGACGGTAGCGGTGGACGCGAGCGTCGGTCGGCTCGGGGTCCGGCTAGGACTCGCCGAGCTCGCGCGAGCGAGCCGTGGCCGCGCTCACTGCGTCGAGGATCGCGGCGCGGACCGCACCGACCTCGAGCGCGCGCAGACCGGCCGCCGTGGTGCCGCCGGGCGACGTGACCGCGGCGCGGAGCTGTTCGGCGGTGTCGTCGGTGTCGGTGAGCATGACGCCCGCACCGCGGATCGTGCCGTTGACCAGTTCGACGGCGATGTCACGCGGCAATCCGTTGAGGACGCCGGCTTCGACGAGCGCCTCCGCCACCAGGAAGACATACGCCGGCCCCGAACCGGAGAGCCCGGTGACCGCGTCGAGCTGATGCTCCGGGACCACGACCACGCTCCCGACCGCCGCGAGCAGCCGGCGGGCGGTGTTGACGTCGGTCTCGGTGGCGTGGGTCCCGGCCGCGATCGCGGCCACGCCTTCGCGGACCAGCGCGGGCGTGTTGGGCATTGCCCGCACGACGGGCCGGCCCGGCGCCGCGGCTTCGATCGCGGCGATCGACACGCCGGCCGCGATGGAGACCAGGAGGGTCTGTTCGCCCAGCGCCGGGCGCGCGGCTTCGAGCACTGCGGCGACGTCCGCCGGCTTGACCGCGACGACGACCACGGCGGCGTCGCCCACGACCCAGGGAGCAGCCGGCGCGACCCGCACACCGGGAAACTGGGCCTCGAGTTCATGGCGACGCCCGGCATCCGCCTCAGCCACCGCGAGCTGCTCCGGATCGGTGCCGGCATCGATGAGGCCACCGAGCAGTGCGGCACCCATGCGGCCGCCTCCGAGCAGTGCGATCTGTTCCACGTCCGGAGGCTATTGGCGACTCGGCACCGGGGCGGCGATGAACCGGGCCGGAACATGCGAGGGCCCGAGATCCCCGGGCGATTCCGTACTTCCCCGAACGGAACGGCCACTTGGATCTCGGGCCCTCGTCCTCGGTCACCCGTCGGTGGCGAGTCCGGAAAGAGTATCTATGTACCGATTTACAAGTCAAGTCATCGGAACCGAAGGAAACACGATGATTCTGAAGGCTTACTCCGAGCGCGCGTTGCCAATGTGGTCGCAACCGCAGCGAAGACGGTGTTCAGCGGTAGGCGATGGCGATCGCCGGCTGGAACCAGCGCTCGGTGAGCTCGTAGAGCACGCCGATAATGCGATCGAGTTCATCGGTGGTGAGGTGCTCGAGCGCGCACCGGCCGGTCAGATAGACGTCGCCGTCCTTGCCGAGTGAGAACCGCGCGCCGTAGAGGTCGTGGTTGCGCCGCAGCAGGAAGGCGTGGAGCGCAGCGACCTTCGTCTCGTCCGGCGGCGCGGGGAGGAAGTACAGCTCGTAGCGCAGCGTGCGCTGATGCAGGTCGAAGTAGATCGTTGCGGCGTCACGGCCGTCGCAGCCGAACCGCACGTACCAGCGCCGCAACTCGGCTTCGTACTCGACATGTTGAATCGCCGGCTCGGCCGCAATGGGTCCGGTGAGGTGCGCGTCGATCAGTTCGTGCGCAGCGTTGACCGCGACCGCGTCCGGGGTCAGCGACACGACACCGGCTCGGTCGCGAGCAGGTCGGAGTACAACCGCCGCAGCCGAGCCGCCGTCATGCTCCACCCGTAACGCCGCGACGCAGCTTCGGCCCGCGCCCCCATCGCTCCCGCCGCACGCGGATCCGCGAGCAACATGGCGATCGGCGCCGCGTAATCGACGGGGTCACGGCTGTCGACGAGATACCCGGTGACGCCGTCGTCCACGAGTGAACAGAGTCCGCCCACGGCGGCTGCGACCACCGGCGTGCCGCACGCGGCGGCTTCCAGGGCCACCAGTCCGAACGACTCGCTGTGACTCGGTACCAGCGCGACATCGGCCGCCCGGTAGTAGCGCGCCAACGCGGCGTGATCCTGGGGCGGCACGAACCGGACCTGGTGGCCCAGCCCCAGCTCGTCGACCAACGCGTGCAGCTTTTCCAGTTCCGTGGCACCGTCGGGACCGCTCGGGCCCCCGACGATCAGGAGCGTGGCGTCGGCTCGATCGAGCTCGCCCAGCGCCCGGACCGCGAGGTCGGCGCCCTTGAGCGGCTGGATGCGTCCGGCGAAGAGCAGCACCGGACCCGAATCGAGTCCGAGCTCGGTGCGTTCCGCCACGCGTGCCGACGGCGCGACCGGGTGGAACAGCTCGTGATCGACACCGGGGGGAACGATCTCGATGCGGCCGACGTCGGCGCGATAGAGCTGCGCGAGTTGATTCCGCTCGGCCGGCGTCGACGCGAGCATGAGGTCGGCGCAGGCGACGATCTCGTGTTCCACGTGCGATCGCAGTTCCGGATCGTCGTCGATCCCGGCATCGGCCTTGACCCGGGCGAGGGTGTGGAACGTCGCGACCAACGGCTTGTCGAGTGCGTGCTTCAACCGATGGCCGACGGCGCCGGACAGCCAGTAGTTGGCGTGGAAGAGGTCGTAGGCACCGTCGCGCTCGGCGATCGCGATCGTGGCCTCGACCATCGGATCCACGAGGTCGTAGAGCTCGTGCTTGGTGAGCGGGCGGGCGGGACCGGCGTCGAGATGCACGACCCGGAAGCCCGGCTCGACCTCGATGACGTCTGCGGTCCCGGCCGACTCCCGACGGACGAAGACGTCACATTCCACCCCGGCGCGCGCCAGCGCACTGGCGAGGGCCCGGACATACACGCTCATCCCCCCGCCATCACCCAAACCGGGCTGAGCAAGAGGACAGCTGTGAACGCTGAGGACGGCGAGTCGGCGACACGTCATGGGGTCTGGCGATCCTAACGCCGCACCGCGGCGACTATTCCGGGGGCCGCCGTGACAGTGGCCGGCGCCCGGACCGGGCGCCCCTCAGGAGTCGCGGAAGGACCGGTAGATCTCGATCAGGGTCTGCTTCTGGCGCTCGGTGAGATGAGGGTCGGCGACGATGGCCGGCTCGAGATCCGAACCCGGGCCTTCCTCGTCGAGGATGCCCGCCCGCACGTAGAGGGTCTCGGCCGAGATCCGCAGCCCTTTGGCGATGCCCTGGAGGATCTCGGCGGACGGCTTGCGCAGTCCCCGCTCGATCTGGCTCAGGTACGGGTTCGAGATGCCCGCCATCTCCGAGAGCTTGCGAAGGGACAGCCGGTCCCGAACGCGCTGGTCGCGGATGAACTCGCCGAGATCGCGCAGGCGCGCTTCGACCGCGTCGGCCGGGGTGTTCATCCCGCCTGGGCGAGTTGCACCGCGATCGCGCGCGCGACGGCGTCGAGCGAGGCGTGCACACCGCGCCGTTGGTCCGAGACCTCGCGTTCGAGCTGGCGCAGTTGTTCGACGGTGGCCTGGAGCTCGGCGTCGGTGATGTTCGGCAGGTTCGCGAGGGTCGCGTCGCTGATGAGGCGTTCGAGCCCGCGGTTCCATTCGATCGAGGCGGGCGGGGCGAGGACGGGTTGGACCCGTACGTCGGCCGGGTCGCTGCGACCGGAGTCACCCGCGAGGATCTGGGGCAGTGCCGCGATGAGGTCGCCGAGTGCGCCGCCGGCCGCGCGACGGTCCCGTTCCGCCTCGAGGATGTCGATCCGTCCCTGGGCGAGTCGTCGCACGTAGGACACCTCGGTCTCGACCTCGAGACACTCGCGTTCCATGGTGCGCAACTCGTCGAGTGAGCGACCGTCGACCCCGTCGACGTAGTCGGGCGCGATGATCCGGTCGAGCCGGCGAACGTGCTGGGCCATCACTGGGGCAGGCTACTGCGCCGGTGCGGAATGACTGGACCGGACCGACCGTTGGTAGCCGGTACCCCGACCCCTGGAGATCCGATGTCTGCGTACACACTGCCGGAGCTGCCCTACGACCTGGCGGCCCTCGAACCCCACTACTCCGCCGAGGTCCTGTCCCTCCACCACGACAAGCACCACGCGGCGTACGTGGCCGGTGCGAACGCCACGCTCGACAAGCTCGACGAGGCCCGGACCTCCGACGACTACGGGTCGATCAATCAGCTGCAGAAGAACCTCGCGTTCCACCTCAGCGGCCACGTCCTGCACTCGATGTTCTGGGAGAATCTCTCGCCCGACGGCGGCGGCGATCCCGAAGGTGACCTCGCTGCCGCGATTGCGGACGGTTTCGGCAGCACCGACCACTTCCGCAACCAGCTGAACCAGGCCGCCCTCAACGTGCAGGGCTCGGGCTGGGGGGCGCTCACGTGGGAGCCGCTCGGCCAACGGCTGATCGTCGAGCAGATCTACGACCACCAGAGCAACGTGGGGCAGGGCGCCCCGCCGCTGCTCGTACTCGACATGTGGGAGCACGCGTATTACCTCCAGTACCGAAACGTGAAAGCCGACTGGGTGGACGCGTTCTGGCGCATCGTCAACTGGCCCGACGTCGCCGCTCGATTCGCGCGGGCCCGGACGCTCGAGCTGCTTTGATGGCGCCATGACCGGAGAGGTGCTGCTCGCGGCGGCGGCCGCGATCACGGCCGTGATGATCACCACCTGGTTGGTGAGCCTGGTGTGGCGCGACGCGTCGATCGTCGACCCGATCTGGCCGTTCGCGTTCGTGGTCGTCGCGTGGGTGACCCGTGCCGTCGCCGACGGCAACGCGACGCGTCAATGGCTGCTCGTCGCCCTCGTGACCCTCTGGGGGCTGCGCCTCTCCCTCTACCTCGCGTGGCGAAAGCGGGGCGCACCCGAGGACTTCCGGTACCAGGCCATGCGCCGCCACTGGGGCGCCCGCTTCCCCTGGGTCAGCCTGGTGACGGTGTTCCTGGTCCAGGGCGTCCTGGTCGCGATCGTGTCCCTGCCGGTGCAGCTCGGTCAGGTGCGCGCCACGCCCGACCTCGGGCCGCTCGCGATCGTCGGGGTCGCGCTGTGGCTCGTCGGCTTCGCGTTCGAGACCATCGGCGACGCGCAGCTCGCGCGGTTCAAGGCCGACCCCGCCAGCGCGGGCCAGGTGATGGACCGGGGGCTGTGGCGCTACACGAGACACCCCAACTACTTCGGCGACGCGTGCGTCTGGTGGGGCATCGCGTTGGTGGCGGCCGAGACCGGGATCGGCGCGATCGGCATCGTCGGCGCGGTCGTGATGAGCGTGCTGCTCGTGCGGGTGTCCGGCGTGCCGCTGCTCGAGAAGTCGATGGCCAAGCGGCGGCCGGGCTACGCCGAGTACGTGGCGCGGACCAGCGCGTTCATCCCGCGTCCGCCCCGCCGCTGACCGGCGGCAGGACCGCGAGCTCCTGACCGTCGCGCAGGGGCGTGGCGTCACCGGCGTCCGGCTCGTCGCCGTCGAGCCACACGCGCGACCCGTCGAGCACCGCCGCGAACGGTTCGCCGAATCGGGAGCGCGCGATCGCCAGCGCCTCGCCGACGGTCTCGGCGGTCACGGCGACCGCAGGGGACCCGGCAGCCTCGCGCGCCGCGGCGAAGAGCCGCAGCGTGATGTTCGCCACGGTCGGCGCGGGCTAGGAGCCCGCGACCTCCACGAGACCGTCCTTGATCACGACCTCACCGGCGCCGTTGCGGGTCTCGTATCCGAAGACGCGGTTGCCGTCGTGCTCACCCGCGGCCCAGAACTGCGTGGTGATCTCCTGGCCCGGCAGCACCGGGCGCGAGAACCGCACGGCCAGGCGACGCAGCTTCGTGCTGTCGCCGGCGCAGAGTTCCTGCACCGCGGCCACCGACGTGAAGGCCATCGTGCAGAGTCCGTGGATGATGATCCCGGGCAGGCCGACCGACTTCGCGATGTCGTCGTCGAGGTGGATCGGCATCTGGTCGCCGGAGGCCGCGGCGTAGCGGTAGGTCTGGTCGGTGTCGAGCGTCTGGGTCACCGTGGCCACCGGCGGGTTGGCCTTGCTCTCGGCCGTCAGCTTGTGCTCGGGGGCCTCCTCGCCGCCGCCCTCGCCTTCGTTGACGCCCCGGAAGAACGAGGTCATGTACTGCTCGACCACGAGGGCGCCGGTCTCGTCCCGGGTCTCGACCTTCACGATCACGCTCGTGCCGTTCGGCTTCACGTGGATGCCGATCGGAGCAGCCTGGGAGCGCAGTACCGAGCCCGGCCGGATCGGCTGGTGGAACCGCATGTCCTGCTCGCCGTGCACCACGAAGAGCAGGACCTCGGGCGGGGTGACCCCCGCCATCGCGCCGGCCATCGTGTCCCAGATCGGGACGACCGCGAACACCGGCGGGGCGACCTCACCGGCGACGTGCGCGGCGATCGGGTCGTTGGTGGCCGCGGCGTACGCCCGCGTGCGATCGGCCTCCACCGTGAACTCGGGTCCCTCCGTCCACAGACCCAACTTCTCGACTGCAAAGCCCATCGCGCGCTCCTCTTCCGTCGGCGCGCCGGACTGTAGCGGTCCCTCCCCCGGGGTCGTCGAGACGGGCGGGTCGGCGGGAACCCACTCGTCGGATTCGATGCGTTCGATCGCGGCCTCGATGTCACTGAGCTCGGCGTCGAGGTGCTCGAGCGTGTCGCGGTCGGCCACGACCGCGACATCGGGGCGCGGCGCGTCAGGGGTGGTGGCGTGATCCATGGCGGTCGACGCTACCCATCCGTGGACTCGGCGCGCCGACGCAGCTCGAGCAGTTCGGCCGTGTCCTCCAACGCGGTGGCGATGCGCACGAGCCGACGCGCCACGTCGTCCTCGTCGAGGATCGCGTGCACGTCGAACGAGCCGATCGGCGCCATCGCCACCGCCTCCCACCCGGCGCGGACCGGATCGAGGTCGAGCCGGAGGTCGGGCGGCACCTCGGCCCCCAACACCCGCGCGAGTTCGACCACCCGGGCGAACGCGGCCGCGATCGGCACGCGGAGTCGACGCAGCTCGACGGAGTCGTCCGCGAGATCGGGAAGCAGCGTGACCTGGGCGCGCGGATAGGGGTCGTCGGGCAACCACTCCGTCACTCGGAGCCGTTCCTCGCCGCGGCACGCCAATCCGATCCGCCCATCCGGCAGTTCTCGCAGGTCCAGGATGCGCGCGACCGTGCCGACGGGGAACCGCACGTCGCCACCACCGACTTCGGATCCCCGCTCGATGAGGACCACGCCGAACCGGCCGTCGGACTCGAGACACCGCGTCACGAGCGCGCGGTAGCGCGGTTCGAACACCTGCAAGGGCAGGAGTTGGAACGGCACCAGCACGGACCCGAGCGGGAACATCGGCAGTTCGACGACGTCCATCAGTTCGCTCGGGACCGATGGCCCACGGCGCGTTGGGTCCACGCCGCGGCGGCGTCGGCATCGGGCGCGGCCCCCGCAAGTTCGTCGAACACCGTCGCCGCCGCGGTGAAGGCACCGACCGAGGCGAGCACGTCGCCGGCCGCGCCCCGCTCCCCGGCGGTGAGTTCGGGGAAGGCGAGTTGAGCCTCCACCACCCACTGGGCCGCCGGACTCCGGCGCGCCACGTAGATCTCGCGGAGGTTGGCGAGCATCCGCAGCAGGATCAGCCGCGAGCCGGTCGGCCCGAGGTACTCCGGCCGGAACGGCGCGGCCGGGCCCTGCAGTTCGGCGAACCGCGCGCGGCACCCGGCGGCATCGAGAGCGGCACCGGCGTGGAAGGGGTCGAAGAACGCGTCGGGATCGCCGTCGACTCCGACGAGGAAGTGGCCGGGCATCCCGACGCCGTGCAGCGGGATGCCGATCCGGCGCCCGATCTCGATCAGCACGACGCTCAAGCTGATCGGAATCCCGAGCCGCCGCTCCAGCACATCGGGCAGGAACGAGTTCCGCGGGTCGTGATAGTCGAGCGTGTTCCCCGCGAAGCCGCGCTGATGGAAGAGAAAGTCGACGAGTTCCGTCGGGGTGTGTGCCGCGCGGTGTGCGTCGGCGGCGAGGTCGTCGAGCCGGACGAGACCGGCATCGACATCGGCGCCGGATCCGACCGCGGCGATGAGCAGCGCGCCCTCGTCGAGGGGCGGCTCGGTGGTGGCGTCGGCCACCAGTTGACGGAACGCCGCGGCGGCTTCCTGCACGCCGCGCACCCTACCGGTGTGCCGTGCGCGGGTGCGCCGGGCTCCGCCACGGGAGCCCGGCGCACCCCTCGCTCAGTTCTTGCGGCGTGCGAACGCGAACGCGCCGCCACCGAGCACCGCAACCGCCGCGATGACGCCGATGATGATGCCGGTCGAGCTGGAGTCGTCCGCCTTCTTCGTGGTGGTGACGGGAACCTTCACGGTCGACTCGCTCGTCGCGCCCTGGGTCTTCACCACGAGCACCGGGGCCGGGAACTCCGGCTCGGTGCCGCCCGGCGGGGTCGGCTGGACCCAGCGGATCACCTTGCCGTCGGTGCAGTTCTGGAGCGCCGTCATCTTGAGTTCCTTGGTCCCCGGCGGGATCGGTCCGAGGGTCAAGGCGAACTTCTTCTCCTCGGAACCGCTGACCGCGCCGGTGATCGTCACCTTCGTGACCGCGTTCCCGGCCCCGGTCGCGTTGGCGTAGGTGAACCCGGCCATCGGGTCGACATTCACGGTGGTGAGCGCCGGCGTCGCGGGCAGGTTGAGCTCGAGGCTCTTCGTCGCCGAACCCACGCACTCGTTCGGTACCGCCAACTCGGCCTTGATGGTCCCGTCGGCGCCGAGGGTGCCCACGGGTGCGATCTCCACGTGCGCGCCGGCCGCGAGCGGCAACGCGAACACGCCGATCGCGAACACGATCGCGGCGACCAGTGACTTCTTGATCATGACAGTGCAGCCCCTTGCTTGATGGTGGTTAGGAAGAAATCAGGCCACGCGCACGGTGGTGGTGGCGGTGACCGAATCGACGTCGGTGACGAACGCGGTGATGGTCAGCTTCCACTCGCCCGGCGGCACCTGCACGTTCTCGGCCGTGTAGTGGCCGGCGACGCCGGGGAACTTCCGGAGTGGGATCTTGATCGGGGGAATGCCTTTGCCCGGGTTGGCGAGCGTCGCTTGCATGTCGACGACGCGCCGGCCGAGACCGTTCGGCCCGACGGCCGTGACGTGCATCGAGTTCGGGCGGCCCGCCTGGGCCGGACCGAAGAATGTTTCGAACCGCGTGGCCCCGGTCCCGATGACCGAGTCCACCGGCTGGGGACCCGCGAGCGAGTGCGGCGGCGACGTGTTCACGAGCATCGCGGTCAAGGCGAGCACCACGACCGCGAACACCAGCTCGCCGAGCACCGCGGTCGTCAACCGGTGCGGACGGACCGTCGTGGTGGTGGACGTCTGCTCGCGCACCATGGTGGCGACACCCCCGGCGTCGGTCAGGGTGTCGACCTCGGTGGTATGGGTCGTGACCTCGACCTCCTCGACGCGTGGGGCCGTCGAGAACTGCAACAGCCGACCGTGGACCAGGCGTCGACTCCAGGACGCGATCGCGAGGATGGCCGCGAAGGCGACGAGCTTGGCGATGAGGAGTTCGCCGTAGGTGGAATCCCACAGCGCGCTGAATGGCTGAAGTTGACGGAGCGCCTGGAAGATCCCGGTGATCACGATCACCACGACCGAGCCCAGCGCGATCCCCGAGAACCGTTCCGACACCTCCGGGAACGCCACGTCGTCGTGACGCGCGAGCACGAGGGAGAGCAGGCCGCCGAACCACACGGCCATCGCGAGGACGTGCAGCACGTCCATGGGCAACGCCAGCATCGACCACCGTCCGGTGGACGCGTGCCCTGCGAGGCCGGGGGTCGCCGCGAGCGCGATGCCGACGATGGTG
>Ga0075026_100000642_pt1 | contig 14382 bp, 14 predicted proteins | sample Str012_2_FD_71392 | JGI IMG/M metagenome (GOLD analysis project Ga0075026, IMG submission 71392) | Freshwater sediment microbial communities in response to fracking from Pennsylvania, USA - Straight Creek_MetaG_SC_2012 | ecosystem: Environmental > Aquatic > Freshwater > Creek > Sediment...
CTCTCAACGGTTCCGACTACCCGAGCCATGCCCACCAGGACGCCGCGATCCGGGCGTACCTGCGCTGGCATAACCGCAACGCTCGGCCCGCCAAGGCCTGGCGCCTCAATGCCGAGGTTCATCATTCGCTACCCGACATTGCGGCATGAGGCACTAGCATGCGGAGATCGCCGATCGCTGGCGTATGGTGCAGTCCTACGGTTCGCACGAGGACGACCAAGTGACCACTCATCCCCGGCTCGTGCTCCGAACCTCGATGGGGTTGCTCCTCATCCTCGCTGGCATCGTGACCGTGACGGCCTGCAAGGCGATGGGTCCCACGGACTACGGCGACCTCCGTTTCGCCATCGATAACGCCAGTGCCACGGCTGTGGCGGTGACCACTACGTCGTCGGGTCCGGGCGTGACAAGCGCCGGCACGACATCGGCTGTGCCTGGGGACAGCCTGGAGGTCGTCGTGCCGCTCGCGACGACGTGGGAGGTCAAGATCGACGGCAAGCACGTCATCGGCTCGGGCGATCGCACCGACCTCGCGCTCCCGGCACCTGGCCAACGGCAGGACCTGCTGATCCACATCCACGTCGCCGCGGATGGGACCGTGACGCTACTGGATGCGCACTACGTCGCTCCGGCTAGATCCCCGAACGGCTGACCGCGCCTCCTCTCGAAGGTTGGACAGACGGGTGGCTTTCGCGGCTTCGAGCTTCGTGATCCGCGTCGACGGCAGACTCTGCCGTCCGCCTTGGGCTCCACTACTTTCTCGTCGTTGTGGCAAGACCATCCGCGTGACAAGCTTGGGCCAGATCGCCACCCGACAACGGTGAGGTTCGTGGGCTACTTTCGCCTTTTTCGCCGCGTCAGGATCGCACCGGGAGTGACGATCAACTTCAGCAAGTCTGGGCTGTCCACGTCGCTCGGACCCAAGGGCGCCAAGATCACCGTCGGACCGCGTGGCGTGCGCAAGACGGTCGGGCTACCAGGTACGGGCATCAGCTACACCTCGACGTCGAGAAAAGCGTCAACCTCGCCTGCCATGAACGCCGCGCCGACCAACGAGCAGACATCGGCCCGGTCAGGTCGCTACCGGTGGCTTCTCGCGCTCGCCGGAGTCGCGGTCATCGCGAGTCTCGCCGGCTCGTGGATGGGGGGTGCTGGGTCATCGTCAGCGCCGAGCGTCGCTCCAGCGGTCTTGGGCCTGATCGGTCCCGTAACGACTCCACCCACGACCACAGCGCCGTCGACCAGCGAGACACCGCAGTCCGCGACCGCATCGCCCCCAGTTCCGCAGCCGACGACAGGACCAACGGCGACCAACAAGCCGACGGTCCCGCCCCGGCACAACGAGCTCGCAGTTCGAGTCTCCACGCACACAGCCAGGGTGGCTCGTGGCGGTACGGCTTCGGTGACGATCAAGACCGCCACGGGGGCGACGTGCGGCATCGACGTCGAGTACGCATCCGGACCATCGTCGGCACGCGGGTTGGATCCCAGGAAGGCGGGCTCGAATGGGCTGATCACCTGGAGATGGAGGATCGGCAGCCGGACGACCCGGGGAGCTTGGCCGATCCACATCGACTGCTCGCTTGGGTCTCGACTGGGCAGCGCCGGTACGGCCTTCATGGTCAGATAGCGAACGTCGGAGAGTGACCGGACGTCGGATCGCGATCGCGATCACCGTCGCTGTCGCTGCCCTGGCGTTCGCGCTCGCTTATGGCGCACGAGCATCAACCACCGGCGGAGTCCCCATCCCAACGGCTCCCGCCTCAAGTGGCTCGGGTTTGGCGTTCGCGCCTCCGAGTGGTCAACCTGCGCTCTCGCCCAGCACTCGGGCATCTGGCCAGGGATTGCCGCGCCCCGATCTGACACCCGGAGCGATCGATCCGACCGCCACTCAAGACAACCTATCGAGCACGATCTGTAAGCCGGGTTGGGCGAAGACCGAACGCCCGCCGTCCGCCTACACGGGGGCCTTGAAGCTCGTTCAGATCATCGAATATGGCTACGGTGACCGAAACCCCGGCCACTATCAGGAGGATCACCTGGTTCCACTGGAACTCGGTGGCGCGCCACGAGATCACCGCAATCTCTGGCCCGAGCCGAATGCGACGACCCTATCGGACGGCACGCCGATCGGGAGCAAGCAGAAGGACGCCCTCGAGAACCGCCTCCACGCCGAAGTCTGCGCCGGCTCGCTCTCCCTCGCGGATGCCCAGCGCAACATCGCCACAGATTGGATCGCTGCGTGGGAGGCGGCCGGAAGGCCTTAGGCTGTCCCGGCGGATGCGATGACCGTGGTCTTGGCTGCGGCGAATTCCTCGTCGCTCAGATGACCCTCCGTGTGCAGGGTCGCCAGCCGTTCGAGGGGAGGCCGCGAGCGGGGCCCACTGGTCGTCCCTGATCATGAAACTAGCGATCGTGGCCGAGATGGCGGAGTAGAGCCCGATTCCCAGGATCATCAGGATCGATGCCACGACGCGCCCTTCCGGGGTCGTCGGGACGATGTCGCCATTACGCGGTGCACGTGCTGCACTCAGTGAGCGGGGCGGGCTATGCTCGCGGAATGGACGACAAGACCGAACTCACCGCGCAGATGCCGATCTTCGCCGGCCTGGATCCTCGAAGCATCGAGGCGATCGCAGTGCTGGCGCAGGTCGAGTCGATGCCCGCCGGCGAGGTGCTCATGCGCGAGGGCGAACAGGGCGACACGTTCTACGTCATCGTCAGCGGGACCGTCCGGATCCTTCGGAACGGCGTCTTCGTCAGATCGATGTCGGACGGTGGGTTCCTCGGCGAGATCGCCCTGACCGAGGGCGGCGACCACACGGCCACGGCGACCTGTGCCACAGACTGTGAGCTCCTGGCCTTCGGAAGCTTCGAATTCGGCCGACTGATCGATCGGTTCCCGGACGTCCACGGTCGGATCGATGCCGCGATCGCGCGGCGGCCCCACGCGACAGAAGGCTAGCCACGACGCTGTCCTCCGGTACGGAACGTCACGCCGCGCCGACGCGCTGACCTCGTAGGCTCCCGCACGCCGAGCGCGCGAACGATCGGCATAGCCCCCGGCTCCGGGCCTCGGCCCGTCCGGGGGCTTTCCCTCGGCGCCATGGACGGCTGACAAGAGCGTTCATCCTCGATTCAGCTTGGCGTGCGACACAAGGGGTGTATGAGACCACCGATCCGATCGTGGGCAGCCGGTTTGCCGTCCGGTGCATAGACTCGAGCGATGCTGACGTACTTCCAGGCCATCGTGCTGGGATTGATCCAGGGGTTCACCGAATTGTTCCCGGTGTCGAGCCTTGGCCACTCCGTGATCCTGCCCCAGCTCCTTGGCTGGACCGACGTCGTCGCGGCGCAATCGGCGTCCGAGTCGTACTTCCTCGCGTTCCTGGTCGGCCTGCACGTCGCCACCGCGCTTGCGCTGCTGTTCTACTACCGGACGACCTGGGCGGGGATCGGGCGCGGACTGATCGTCTCGATCCGGACGCGTCGGATCGAGACTCCGGAACAGCATCTCGGCTGGCTCCTGGTGGTGGCGACGATCCCGGCCGGGGTGATCGGTCTCCTGCTGGAGCATAGCCTTCGAGTCGTCTTCGCTCGGCCACTCGCGGCGGCGGCATTCCTGTTCCTCAACGGCCTGATCCTGCTCTTCGGGGAGTGGGTGCGTCGACGTTCGGTCCGGCGGGCGGCGGCCGAGGGTTCGCGGCTCGCGATGGGCGAACGTGTGGACACCCTTGACATGGGCAACGCCATCGTCATCGGCGTGGCCCAGACCGCGGCCCTCCTGCCCGGCATCAGTCGCTCCGGTGTGACGATGGTCGCCGGGCTCGCGAGTGGGCTCGATCACGAGGGCGCGGCGCGCTTCTCGTTCCTGCTCGCGACACCGATCATCCTGGCGGCCGGTCTCTACAAACTCCCTGATCTCCTGGGGCCCAACGGCGACGGCGTCCGCCCGCAGATCCTGGCGGGGAGCATCGCGGCCGGTCTCGCGGCCTACGTCTCGGTGCGTTTCCTGACGCGCTACTTCGCGACACGCACCCTTATCCCGTTCGCGGTCTACTGTCTCGTGGTGGGAATGTTGGCGGTCATCCGCTTTGCCTAGGTCGCCGGGGGCCGTCCGCTGCGAATCCTGATCGTCGAGGACGAGATCGCCATCGCCGATGCCGTCAAGGCAGCGCTCGGCGCGGATGGTCACGCCGCCGACATCGTCGGCGACGGACGTGAGGCCCTGGAGTGGGCGGCGTCGTACGCGTACGACCTCGTGATCCTGGACGTGATCATGCCGGGCCTCGACGGCTTTGCGGTGTGCGCTTCGCTGCGCAAGGACGGGTTCGCCGGGGCGGTCCTCATGCTCACCGCGCTGGACGATGTGCAGGACCGCATCACGGGCCTCGATCACGGTGCGGACGATTACCTCGCCAAGCCCTTCAGCATGGGTGAACTCCTTGCCAGGGCTCGTGCGTTGGGTCGTCGGCGGCTGGAGGACCGGGCGCCGCGGATCCAGGTGGGCGACCTCGAACTCGACCCGGCGACGCTGGGTGTCTCGCGCGACGGCCGGGCGATCCATCTCACCGCACGCGAGTTCGCGCTGCTCGAGGTCTTCGCTCGCCACCCGGGCCAGGTCTTCGATCGCGATCGACTGATCGAGATCCTCTGGGATGCCGATTTCGCCGCCGAGTCGAACATCGTCGAGGTCTACATCCGAAGCCTGCGCCGCAAGGTGGACGAGGGCCGCCGGGATGGACTCATCGAGACAATCCGCGGGTCCGGCTATCGACTCCGCACCGAGGGGCTCGCCTGATGTTCGGTCGGGCTCGAGTGCGGCTCACCCTGCTGTATATCGCGCTTTTCGCGCTGGTCCTGGGCGTCTTCAGCCTGGTCTTCTACCTCGGATTCGCCACGATCCTGGCGCCGACGTTCGATGTGGGTCCGGAACTATCCAACGATCAGGCCGCGCAAGCGGCCTATCGGGCATCGGTCGAGCGGATCGGGCTTGCCCTCCTGGTCGCAGACTTCGCGATCATCGCCGTCGTCGGTGTCGTCGCCTGGGTCCTGGCGGCCCGGACGCTGAAGCCCATCCTCGAGGCGCACGCCCGGCAGCGTCGGTTCGTCGCCGATGCGTCCCACGAGATGCGCTCCCCCTTGGCGGCCATCCGTTCATCCGCCGAGGGCGCGCTCATCGATGGGGAAGACCAGGCGGCGCAACGGCGGGCCTTGACCGTCGTCGTGGAATCGGCAGATCGGCTCACCAAGATCACGAACGATCTCCTGCTGCTGGCCCGCAGCGATGAGATCCCGAACGACCGATCCACCCCGATCGACCTCTCGGTCACGGTCGTGGAGTCCGTGGAGGCATTCGCCATCGCCCACCCGGCACTCCCTCGGGCGCGGCTGGCCCTGGGCCCGGACCTGCGCGTGTCGGCCGATGACACGGAGATCGGGCGCATCGTGACGAACTTGCTTGACAACGCCATCCGATACGGGGGCGGTGCAGGGACGGATCCCGTACGCATCACGACCCGTCTCGTGGACCGCGACGCCGTCGTGGAAGTGACCGACGACGGCCCGGGCATCGCTGCCGCGGACATCGAGCGGATCTTCGAGCCGTTCTATCGGGTGCACGCGGAACAAGGCGGTCCGGACGGCAACGGCCTGGGCCTGGCGATCGCCCGGAGCCTCGCCGTCCGGAACGGGGGGCGCCTGACCGTCGTGAGTCAGCCGGGGGTCGGCACGACGCTGCGCCTGTCCCTGCCGCGATTCAGGTGACGTTCATGTCGAGGCGCCATACCTCGCATTGAGCGTCGGCTTGCAGCCGGCCACATCGTGCGAGGTTCTCGAATGCGTCAACCGATCCCAGCGTCGTGGGCACTCCAGCTTCTAGTCATCCCGGCCATGGTCCTCGTCGTGAGTGGCTGTGGGCGCGGATCCTCGCCGGTGGCGAGCATCGCGGCAACGCCCGTGGCGTCCGGCGTGGCCGGGGTCACGCCCAGACCGAGCGGGGCCGCCTCGCCGTCTGCGCAGAGCCCGAGCCCGGCCGCGACCGGCTCCCCGAGCCCGACCGACTCCGGCGCGCCGGATACCGGCGGCGGGAAGACCTCAGGTGACGTGCCGGACAACGCCGTCTTCCTGACCTACAAGGGCGGCACTCCGGCCTTCGCGATCCAGTACGTCGAGGGCTGGCAGGTCACGACGCAGCCGGACGGGGTCGTCATCCGCGACAAGGACAGCAGCGAGACGGTCGTGCTCGTGGCGGCACAGACGGACGTCAAGGGCTACGTCGCCTCGACGGACCTGCCGGCACTGCAGGCACAGCCGGGCTTCAAGCTGGACACGCAGAACACGGTCAAGGTCGGGTCGACGCGCCTCGTCCACCTCGTATTCCACATGCCATCGCCGCCGGACCCGGTCACCGGCAAGCAGGTGCCATCCACCGTGGATCGCTACTACGTCCCCGGTCCGGCGGGCCTCGCGATCGTCAGTCTCTCGACGCCGGACGGCGTCGACAACGTGGACGCCTTCCGCAAGATGATCGAGAGCTTCACGTGGTCGTGATGGCGGGTCGGCCAGCCGGCATCGCGGCCGCGGCCGAGGTTGGCGATGCGATCATCCGACTGGCGGACGTCTTCCGGATCTATCGCGAAGCGGACGTCGAGACGGTCGCGCTCCGCGGCATCGACCTCGAGATCGCGCCCGGCGAGTTCGTGGCGATCATGGGTCGGTCGGGTTCGGGCAAGTCCACGCTCCTTCACCTTCTGGCCGGATCCGACCGACCGACCGCCGGGCGCATCCTGATCGACGGCCTGGACCTGTCGCGGGCCGATGAGGACCAGCGGGCCGCCCTCCGCGGGAGGCACGTCGGGATCGTCTTCCAGCACCAGAACCTGGTGCCGTTCCTGACCCTCCGCGAAAACGTGGTCCTCTCGTCCGTGTTGGCCGGTCGTCCGGTCGATCGGCTCGTTGCCGTGGACCTTCTTGCGAGGGTGGGGCTCGAGCATCGGGCCGACCACCGGCCGGCCCAGCTCTCGGGCGGCGAACAGCAACGGGCGGCCCTGGCTGCCGTGCTGGTGACTCGGGCACCGATCGTCCTCGCCGACGAGATCACGGGCGAGCTCGACTCGCGGAACGCGGAGCTCCTGCTCGATCTCCTGCACGAGGTCCACCTCGTGGACGGCGTCACGCTCGTCCTCGCCACCCACGATCCGGTCGTCGCAGCACGTGCCGACCGCATCGTCGAACTACGCGACGGGCGCGTCGCGAGCGATCGGAGACTGGCATGATGGCCATCAGCTGTCGTGGCCTCACGAGGCGGTATGAGACGGGTGGACTCGATCCGGTCGTGGCCGTCGACTCGGTCGACCTCGACATCGAGGCCGGCGCATTCGTGGCCATCGAAGGTCCGTCCGGCTCGGGCAAGACCACGCTGCTGGGCCTTGTCGCCGGCCTGGAAGCCCCGGACGAGGGCACCATCACGGTCCTGGGCCACGACCTCGCCCGACTGTCCGCCACCGAGCGCGCACGTCTGCGCCAGCGACAGTGCGGGATCGTCCTGCAGTCGTTCGGGCTCATCGCCAGCCTGCGGGTGGGGGAGAACGTGGGATTGCCCTTGGCCCTGGCCGGCACGTCGGAGGCTGAGCGCCAGGCACGAAGTCGGGCGGTCCTCGAGGAGGTCGGTCTGGGCTTCGCGTTCGACGCCCGCATCGACGAGCTGTCCGGCGGTGAGCGGCAACGCGTCGGCGTGGCCAGGGCGCTCGTCATCGAGCCCGCCCTGATCCTGGCCGACGAACCGACCGGCAGCCTGGACGAAGGCAATGCGGCGGCGGTCCTCCAGCTCCTGATCGACGCCGTCAGGCGACGTGGCGCGAGCCTGGTCCTAGTCACCCACGACCCGGTCAGCGCCTCGCTGGCCGATCATCGATACCGGATGCGCGACGGTCTTCTGACCGCAGAAGTCACGACCGGAGTCACGGCAGGAGTCACGGCATGAATCTGTTCGGTCACGCCATCCAGCTGGTCGTGAGGGAGCCACGGCGCTCGCTCGCAGCGCTCGTCGGGGTAGCCATCGCCTCCGCCCTCATCACCAGCGTGCTGCTGTTCGGGACGGCGTCCGGGGCGACGGTCACGCGCCGCGCCCTCGCCGGACTGCCCGTGGATGCCCAGGTCGTCCTCGGCCCCGGGGCGGACGCTGCCGCGTCGCTGGCCCTCGTAGCGGGGGACCCCGCGGTCCGCGCAGTGACGGCCTTCGACCTCGCCCACTTCGACAGCGCGACGACCAACAAGGCCGGCACCGCGACCCAGACCAGCGTCGGCGTCCTGATCGGGGTCGACCGCACCTACACGGCGACCACCGGCCTGCTCCCCTTGTCGTCCGGGACCATCGCCCCGGGCGAGATCGCGATCAGCCGTGATCTCGCGTCCAACCTGGGTGCGGTCCCGGGCGACACCATCGCCTTCGCGCTGCCCGGGGGCGGGAGTGCCGCGTTCCGTGTCTCGGGGATCGTGTCGCTGGTCCACGCGGACCTCATCCTGGGGCCGATCGACGCCGCTCATCGGGCCGCTGGCGCGAATGCGCCCGTGAACGTCGCCGTGATGAGCCGATCCGATCTCGGGACGCTGGTCCTGCCGAAGATCCCGCCGACCGCCACGGCGGCGGATCCGTCCAGTGCAGGGTCCGGCGCGGGCACGGGCACGTCGCCCGTGTTCGCCGCGGACCCGGCCGTCCGCCACGAACTCCACGTCCAGCTCCAGCATGCCCAGCTCCCCGGCGATCCGGTCGCGGCACAGACGTGGCTTGACACCGTCCGACGACGGGTCGAGAAGCAGGGTGCCGGCACCCTCAAGTGGGTCGACGACGCGAGTGCCTCGCTCGAGCCCCTCGCGAAGGACCTTGCATGGGGTCAGATCCTGTTCATCTTCCTGGCCCTGCCGGGCATCTTCCTGGCGTTGGCGCTGTCCCGACTGGCCGCCGACGCGACCGCGGATGCGACCCGTCGACATGCGGCACTCCTGCGCGCCCGTGGGGCGACGCGGCGACAACTCCAGATCATCTTCATGAGCGCCACGGTCCTGACCGCGCTCCTCGGCTCCGTGTTCGGGGTCATCGCCGGGTCGGTACTGGGCCTCGCCCTGTTCGGTGGCGAGCTGGCATCGGCCGGCGCGGTGGACGCCCTGGTCCGGGCGGGGGCCGTCGCCGTCGTCCTGACCACGGCCCTGGCGAGCCTGGCGGCGGTCATGCCGCTGCGATCCCAGCTGCAGGAAGAGGTCAGTGCGGGGCGGCAGGAGTTGCAGCGGAGCCGGGCTCCACTGTGGCAACGCCTGTACCTCGATGTCGTGGCCCTTGTGGCCGGTGTCGTGGTGTACGTGCTGGCAGGCGGCTCCGGGATCCACCCAGTCCTGAACGCCGAAGGAAATCCGACCGTGACCCTGGCGTTGACGTCGTTCGTCGCGCCCCTGCTCCTGTGGTCGGGCGGGACACTCCTCCTGTTGCGGCTGATCGGCGCCTTCCTCCGGCGGAGCGGCCGTCTCACGCACACCCTCGGTCGCCTGCTCGGTCCCGGGGGCGAGCTCGCCGGCCGGTCCGTGACGGCCCGGGCGGCGGCCGCCTCTCGCGCGATCGTGGTCCTGGCCCTGGCTGTGAGTTTCGCCACGAGCGTGCTCGTGTTCGATGCCACGTATCGTCAGCAACAGGTCGTCGACGCGCAGCTCACGCTCGGGGCGGACCTCAAGGCTGCACCCGCGGCCCCGGCGACCATCGCCGACGTGGGCCATCTCACCGGCCCCGGGGTCGCAGCAGCCACACCGTTCGTCGACCGGGTCGTGTATGTCGGACCGGAAGCGCAGGACCTGTTGGCGATCGATGCCGGCACCCTACCGGGGGTCGTGCCACTCGCCGACACCTTCTTCCAGGGCTCGACCGCGTCGGCCGCCATCGAGGCCCTTCGGGCCCGTCCAGACGCGATCCTCGTCTCGTCAGAGACTGCGAAGGACTACAGCATCGTGCCGGGCGATCGGATCCGGATCCGAGTCCCGGACGCCAACGGCAACCTCAAGACCGTCGACTTCACGATGGCCGGGATCGCCCTGGAGTTCCCGACGGCGCCCAAGGATGCGTTCCTCGTGGCGAACCTTTCCTATGTCGCGGCGCAGACCGGCAACGACTCCATCTCGTTCGTCCTTGCGCGGGCCGATGGCGACGTTGGCTCGGCGTCGGCCAACCTCAGCCGTCGGCTGGGGGAGGGATGGTTGGTCAGCGACCTCGGCACGACGACAGCTCGCCTGGCGAACAGCATCACCTCCGTGGACCTGTCCGCCCTCGTATTGCTCGACGTGCTCTTCGCGGTGCTGATCGCCGCGGTCGGCGTGGCGCTGTTCCTCCTGGCCGGACTGGCCGAGCGTCGACGCGAGTTCGCGACCCTCGTGGCGATCGGGGCCGAGCCCAGACAGGTGCGCGCCTCGATGCTGGGCGAGGCGCTCTTCGTGGGCGTCGCCGGGATCGCGACCGGCCTGCTGACCGGCACCCTGGTCGGGATCACGCTCCTGCAGATCCTTGCCGGCATCTTCGACCCACCCGCCGACAGCCCGGCGATCCCGCTGGTCCTGATGGTCGCGACGGTGTGCGTGGTCGGTGGCGCGCTTGCGCTGGCGTCGCTGGTGGCCGATCGGGGATTGGCTCGGCTCAGCGTGGTGGCGGCATTGCGGGAGCGGTAGTCGAGGGTCACCCTTAGCAACCACGCCAAGTACCGCACAGCCACCGGCATGTCCCGGAAGCGGCCTCGCTGAACTCCCGGCGAGGCCGCTCCCACATCCCCGGCGACCATTCGCTTGGGCTTCAGCTTCGAACTCGGATACTCTCCCACGATGACCCCAAGGCTCGCCCCGACCGGACCCGCTGGTGCACTCGGCCCGATCCGCCGGCCCGCGCGCAGGTCCGGTGGGCTGCGAGGCTCAGTGGGCATCGGTGCCGCCCGGATGGCGGTGAACCTCGCGGCCTTGGCGAAGCACCGCGGAACGGCCCTGCCGGGCCTCGTGGGCGGCTGCATCTGGCCTGACGCGCTGGCCCACCTTGCCGGTCAACTCGATTCGACGGTCTTGGTCATCGGGACCAATGGCAAGACGACCACGGCGGGATTGATCTCCGATATCGTGCTGGCCGGCGACCGCGCGCCGATCGCGAATCGCTCCGGCGCCAATATGCGCCAGGGGATCCTCGCCTCGTTGTTGCGCGAGGCGGATCTGCATGGCCGACTTCGACGGGACGGCCCTGGTCGGCGTCAGGCCGTCTTCGAGGTCGACGAGCTGGCGCTGGAACAGATCCTTCCAGACCTCGGCCCTGCGGTCATCGTCGCGACCAACCTCTTTCGAGATCAGGTCGACCGATACGGCGAGGCCGATGCTGTCGTCGATCGATGGACCGCCGCCCTGGCGATCGCCAAGACCGGCACCGTCCTGGTCTATTGCGCCGACGATCCACGTCTGGCGATGCTGGCGTCCGGGACAGGATCACCGACGATCACGTTCGGGTTGGCCGGACCGCCCATGGACCGGGACCACGGGCCTGACGCCGGCGGCACGGTCGGAGATCCCGTCGCGTGTCGGACCTGTGGGCGACAACTCGAGTACGCCTGGCGGAGCATCGGACACCTTGGCCGATTCGCCTGCCCTGAGGGCCACGTCAGCAGGACGGAGCCGGACATCACCGTGGAGTCCGCGGAGCCTGCCGGCCGATCGCGTGGGATCCGGATCGGCGGTCGCTTCGGCGAGGGATCCGCACGATCGCTCGATGACGGGTTGACCGGTGCGTACAACGTGGCGGCAGCGCTCGCGGTCGGCGTCGCACTCGGACAGACGATCGGCCAGGGCTGCGAGGCGATCGAGGGCTCTACCGGCCCGTTCGGCCGACTCGAGTCGCTGCAGATCGACGGACGTCATATGGTGCTCGCCTTGATCAAGAACACCGTGAGCCTGGCCGAGACCGTCCAGATGAGTTCGATGTGGGCGGCCGACGTCGTACTGCTGGGCCTGAACGACGCGCCCGCCGACGGCCGGGACATCTCGTGGATCTGGGATGCCCCGATCGCCTCCCTGCTCGCCGGGCGTGCCGTGGTCCTGACCGGCTCTCGCAGCACAGACCTTCGTCTGCGACTCAAATACGACCGTGACCTCGCCACCTCGCCACCGCGATCGATCGAGCAGGCGGAGACTCTGGTCACGGCTTTGGATCTCGCCCTCGCCCTAACGCCGCCCGGGGGGACCATGGTGGTCGCCGCGACCTATACCGCGATGATGGGTCTTCGGGCGATCGTCGAGCGTCGGGGCGACGCATCGCCCGTGCCGCGCTGACTGCGATCCTGCATCGTGGAGCCCTCTCGCCGTCTGCGTATCGTCCATCTCTTCCCCGACGTCCTCAGGTTCTATGGCGATGGGGGCAACGTCCGGTCACTCGTGAATCGTGCGGAGGCCCGTGGGTTCGAGGCCAGCGTGACCCCCGTCGACGTCGGGACCGATCGGTTCCCGACGGCCGACCTCATCTTCATCGGCGGCGGTCAGGATCGCGAGCAGGTGACCGTGGCGCGAGAACTCGAGCGGCTCGGCAGCTCGCTGCTGGACCAGGTGACGGATGGGGCCGCCCTGCTCGCCGTCTGCGGTGGCTACCAGAACCTCGGGACGACCTACCGAACCTCCCTGGGCGTCGACCTTGCCTGCCTGGGCCTGTTCCCGATCGCGACCGATGCGACCGGCGTCGAACGGCGCCTCGTCGGCCATGTCCTGGCGCGCCTGGATCCTGCCCTCGCGACGATGGGCGCCGGACCCCTTGCTAACAGCCCGACGATGCTGCCCGATCCCACGGTGATCGGGTTCGAGAACCACGGCGGGCGAACCGTCCTGGCGCCGGGCGCCAGATCGTTCGCGACGGTCGAGCTCGGGCACGGCAACAACGGTCTGGATGCGACCGAGGGCGCCCTGTTGCTGCCAGGCGACGGCGGGATCGGCGGCCTTCGGATCGGCACCTACCTGCACGGCCCGTTGTTGCCTCGGAACCCGCACGTTGCCGACGCCCTGATCGCGGCAGCGGTCGCCCGCGGAGGACCCGTCGCAACGCTTCGGCCACTGGACGACGAGCTCGAATGGGCTGCGCATCGCGTTGGCGTGGAGCGGATGCGACGGATCGTTCGTGAAGACCGACGGATCCCCCAGTGGGCGCACCGCATCGTGGACCCGGTCAGGGCACTCATCGGCTACTGATGGGAGCGAGACGCGACCGCCTGGTCGGCGTAAGGTTCCGGGACGTCGGGTCCGTTGGGCCTACGCCCGCTGCGACACTGACATCGGAGGCGGTCCCGTGGATCCGTCGATCCAGTACCTGACCGTCGCGGGCCTCGCCGCGATCACCTGGCTGGGTGTCCCCGGCGCTGGAGATGCAGCGCTCGTGGCTGCCGCTATCCTCGCGGCCCAGGGCGAGCTAAGCATCTCACTCGTGTTCCTCAGCGCCTTCGTCGGCGCGACGGTGGGTGGCGGGATCGGCTACCGGCTCGGCCTGGACGGCGGCCGCGCCCTCATCGTCCGACCCGGTCCGTTCCTCGAATTCCGGCAGAAGACGCTCGCCAAGGGCGATCGGATCTTCGAGCGCTTCGGCAAGGTCGCCTGCATCGTCGCCCTGCCGGTCATGTGCGGCGTCAATCGCGTGCCGCTGGGAACGTACATCCCGTTCTCGACGCTCGGTCGGCTTGGCTGGGTCCTGGTCACCGGCGGCCTCGCGTATGTCTTCGGCGAGGACGTCGTGCTCTTCCTCAAGCAGGTCGGCGTGCCGGCGATCGCGACCATCCTCGTGCTCGCGGCGATCGTCTTCGGACTCCACTACATATGGAGCCAACGCCACCCCTCGGCGACCTCGGGGGTCGCCTGACCGCTCGGGAAAACATCAGGTGGTCGTCGACGCGGCGGCCCGTGGGGCCGCCGCGTCGACCGTTTACGGGGCCTCAGTGATGGTCGCCTGAGAAGGTGCTGTTGACCTGATCGGTGGCCCGCTGGGTGATCTCGGTCTTCTCCGCGTCGGCCTGGGCCTGGGTGATCGTTCCCGCGGCGACGGCCGCATCGAGTTCAGCCTGGCCGTCGGCGATGAGCGCATCGACGACGGTCTTGACCGGGACGTTGTTGGCGGTCGCCACGTCGGCCACCGTCTTGCCGGTCGCCAGCGCCGCGAGGAGGTTGGCCTCGCTGATGCCGATGGCCTTGGCGGCAACGGACGTGTCGCTGTTCGCCTCGCTGTGGCCGCCACCACCACCGTTGGTATCCGCATCAGGGCTATTGCCGGTCTCCGTGTCGGAGCCGGTGCCCGTCGTGGCCGTCGCGGTCGGCGTCGTCACCGCCGATGGGGTCGGCGAGGCG
>Ga0075026_100000643_pt1 | contig 14378 bp, 13 predicted proteins | sample Str012_2_FD_71392 | JGI IMG/M metagenome (GOLD analysis project Ga0075026, IMG submission 71392) | Freshwater sediment microbial communities in response to fracking from Pennsylvania, USA - Straight Creek_MetaG_SC_2012 | ecosystem: Environmental > Aquatic > Freshwater > Creek > Sediment...
ATGAACGTCGACGCGGTCTTGGCCTCGTCCTTGTAGTAACCGAGCGGCATGTACCCGCGGCGCGCCAGCCGACCGACGATGCCGGAACCGGGCTCGACCGGGATCCCGTCGTCGTCGAGCACCATCGTGTGATCACCCATCACGAACCGCGGCTTGCCTTCGGCGTCCGAGCCCGACACGGAACCCTGGAACCCGGTCTCGCTCGCGCCCAACGAGTCGATGATCGCAACGTGCGGCAGCATCTCGGCGATCTTCTCCTTGACCGCCGGCGAGAGGATCGCACCCCCGGAGCCGATGACGAAGAGGTTCGAGAGGTCGTAGTCGGCATTTGCGTCGTCGAGCGCCTCCACGAGCGGGCGCGCCATCGCATCGCCGACGAGCGAGATCGTGAGCACCTTCTCGCGCACGACGGTCGCCCACACCTCGTGCGGGTTCATCTTCTTCTGCGCGGTGAGCACCAACGTGTTGCCCTGGAGCAACAGCATCAGCGCGACCCACTGCGCGGCGCCGTGCATGAGCGGCGCAATCGGGAACCCGACGATCGTCCCCCCGTTCTTCGCCAGCTCGACCACCTGCTCCGGCGACTCGAAGTTGGCCGCGCCACCACCCATCAGCGCCCCGATGGTGGAGTGGAAGAAGTCCTCCTGGCGCCACATCACACCCTTCGGCATTCCGGTGGTGCCGCCGGTGTAGAGGATGTAGAGGTCGTCCGGGCTGCGGTGCAGGCTCACCCGTTCGGGCGATGCCGCGGCGAGGGCCGCTTCGTACTCGACGGCGCCGATCGCGGCGAGGTCTTCGTCGGAGCCGTCCTCGATCGAGACGAACGCCTTCAGCCTCGGGGTGTCCGCCCGGACCGCGTCGATGCGTGAGATGAACTCGCGACCGTGGACCAACGCGACGAGATCGGCGTTGTCGAAGAGATACGACAGCTCGGCCTCCACGTAGCGGTAGTTCACGTTGATCGGAACCGCGCGGGCCTTCCACGCGCCGAACATCGCTTCGACCCACTCGGGTCCGTTGTACGCGTAGATGCCGACGTGGTCACCGGGCTGGACACCGGCACTGATCAGGTGGTGGGCGAGCCGAGTCGAGCGTTCGTCGAACTCGGCGAAGGTGGAGCGACGGTCACCGCAGATCACGGCGATGTTGTCGGGGACGACGTCGGCCACACCCTCGAGCAGGTCGGCGAAATTCCACTCCATCTACTTCCTCACAATCACGCAGCTGCCGTGGCCGAAGAGGCCTTGGTTGATGGTCAGTCCCACTCGCGCGCCCTCGACCTGACGGGCGCCGGCCTGGCCGCGGAGATGCCAGGTGACCTCGCACACCTGCGCGATGGCCTGCGCGGGCACCGCCTCGCCGAAGCACGCGAGCCCGCCGCTCGGGTTCACCGGTACCCGACCCCCGATGGTGGTCTCACCGTCGCGCACCAGCTTCTCCGCTTCGCCTTCCTTGCAGAGGCCGATCGCCTCGCACCAGTCGAGTTCGAGCGCGGTGGAGAGGTCGTACACCTCGGCGAGGTCGAGATCCTCCGGACCGAGGCCCGCCTGCTCGTAGGCCGCCAGTGCGATCGACTCGCGGTACCCGTGATCGGGCAACGGGACGCCGTACGCGGAGTCGGTCGAGAAGTTCGGCAGGTCGATGAGCGTGTTCGGGAAACTCGGCGTCACCGTGCTGACCCCCGTGACGCGCACGGGATCTGCGATCCCGTGCGCCTTCGCGTAGTCCATGCTGCAGACGATCATCGCCGCGGCACCGTCGGAGGTCGCGCAGATCTCGAGCAGCCGCAACGGGTCCGAGACGACCGGCGACGCGTTCACGTCCTCGAGCGTGACCTCCTTGCGGAACCGGGCGTTGGGGTTCTCGAAACCGTGCTTCGCGTTCTTCACCTTGACCGCGGCGAAGTCGTCCTGGGTCGCTCCGAAGAGCTCCATCCGCCGACGGGCGTAGAGCCCGAAGTAGGTGGGGTTGGTGGCTCCGAGCAGCCGGAAGCGCAGCCAGTCCGGGTCGTCGCCACGCTCCCCGGCGTTCGGTGCGAGGAACCCCTTGGGCGTGGTGTCCGCGCCGATCACCATCGCCACGTCGACGAGCCCCGCGAGGATCTGCGCGCGTGCCGTGGCGAGCGCGGTCACGCCACTCGCACATGCCGCGTAACTCGACGACACCTGCGCGCCCTGCCAGCCGAGCGCCTTCGCGAAGGTCGCGCCCGCGACGTACCCCGGGTAACCGTTGCGCATCGTGTCGGCACCGCAGACGAGCTGCACGTCACGCCAGTCGACCTGGGCGTCGGCCAGCGCGGCCTGCGCCGCGACCACGCCGTACTCCACGAAGTTGCGGCCCCACTTCCCCCACGGGTGCATGCCCACCCCGAGGACGGCAATATCGAGATCCGTCGTCACGCCACCACCGGCTTCCACTGCCAGACCACGTACTCGTGGTCGTCGTCCTCGTACAACGTGCCGAGGGTGAGCTCGACCTCGGTGCCGACGCTGAGGGTCTCGGGATCGGCATCGGCCACCAACGGACCGAGCACGATCATCTGCTCCTCCACCAGCTCGACCGCGAGCACCGTGTACGGCACGAACGGATCCGGCGCGACGTACGGCGACGGCGGCTGGTAGTGGTTCGTGGTCCAGGACCACACCCGGCCCCGCCGGGACAGCTCGACCTCGGCCAGTTCCTCGGTGGGCGCGGCGGGGTTGCGCGAGAACGCCAGGTTCTTCGGGAAGAAGTAACTCCCGGTCTCCGCGCCCCGGCTCGCCAGCAGCGCCGGTTCCTCGGCCATCGTGAACCAGCCGTCGACGGCCGGCACCTTCGTCTTCATCCGTGCGTCTCCTCCGGGAACGGGTGGCGGGAGCCTACCGAGACCGCCGTGAACACCCGGAGGCCGGCTGCCACAGTCATACAACTCCCTTCCACAATGCGAGACCGGCGATTTCGCCGACCTCCTCCGCCACGTCACCCAGGCCATCCCATGCGGCCGTCGGAATCAGCCGTCGGGTCGCCTCGGCAGCGAAGCGCGTCTCCATCACCCCGGTCTCGGCGTGCTCCCACTGCGCGCCGGCCTTGTTCATCACCGTGCGCATAGGACGGTTCTCGTAGAGCACCTCGGCGCGGAACGTGTCGATGTGGAGTCGCGCCGCGGCGGCGCCGAGCGCGCCGAGCAACAACGTGGCGATGCCCTTGTTCTGCCACGAGTCCTCGACCTCGAACGCGATCTCCGCGACGTTCGGCTCCGTCCGGGAGCGGATGAAGCGAGCCGTCCCGAAGCCGACCAACGGCTCGGACTGCCCGACCACCCACGCGAAGTGATCGACGTAGTCGACGTGGACGAGATACTCCACGAGCGCGGCGCTCGGCTTCATCGCCGAGAAGAACCGCCGGTGCCGCCAGTCCTCGGACTGGCGGGCGAGGGCGCGCGCGAACCGTTCTCGATCGCGAGCGAGTAACGGCCGGACCAACACGTCGGTGTCGTCACGCAGACGCGCCGGGACCGGGCGGGCGATCTCGGCGAGCCGCTGCGTCGCGACGTCGACCATCCGATCCAAGATGCCGGGGATCGCGATCAACACGTCGAACGCGTCGAGCTCACCGTGGAGTGCGACGACGGCCGTCGCGGCCGTGACCGTCGCGCGGCGCGGCTCCCCCGTGATCGTGGACAACTCGCCGAAGATCGAGCCGGGCCCACCGCTCGCGACCCGCTCGGGGTCACCGGTCCGGGACGCGGTGCGGGTCACCTCGACCGTGCCGTTCACCACGATGACGAAGTGTCGACCGGCGTCACCCTCGGTCAGCAGCGGCGCGCCGCTGGGATAGCGGCGGACGGTGAGCCGCGCCGCGAGGTCATCGAGCGTCGCGGCGTCGGCGCCCGAGAGGTCGTCGAGTTCGGTGAGCGCCGATCGGATGTCGGGATCCACCGCGCCGCCTCGTCCCTCGGTCGTCAGCCGCCGAGGCGGGCGAGGACCTGTTCGGCGTCGCGCATGATCGTGTCGACGATCGACGCAACGGTGGGCAGCGTATCGATCACGCCGACGACCTGACCCGTCGGCAACACGCCGGTGTCGAGCCGACCGTCGACCAACGCGGCCTTGGTGAGCATCGGGGCGTTGGCCCCCATCGCGACCTGCGCCCAGCTGAGGTCCTGGCTCTTGTGCATCGCCGCGCCTTCCTGCGCGAGGTCACGCAGGCTCCGGCCCGAGAGGCTACGGAAGCGCAGCGCGTTCGCGAGCGAGCGCGGGAGGGCGGTGATCCGACCCGCGCCTTCGAGGTGGTCGACGAGCTCGGTACGGATCACGCGCTGGGGATGGCCGTCGACCTGCTTGGTCACGACGGTGTCGGTCACGCCCGCCTCGAGGTAGCGGTGCTTCACCGTGTCGGGCACCCGGCTCTCGGCCGAGAGCAGGAAGCGGGTGCCCATCGCCACGCCGCTCGCGCCGTAGGCGAGCGCGGCGACCAGCCCCCGGCCGTCGAAGAAGCCGCCGGCTGCGATGACCGGGATGTCGACCGCGTCGCACACCTGCGGGAGCAACAGACTCGTGGGCACCACGCCGGTGTGACCGCCACCTTCGGCCCCCTGTGCGATCACCGCGTCGACGCCCCACTCGGCGACCTTCTCCGCGTGACGGCGCGCGCCGACCGTCGGCATCACCACCACACCCTGGTCCTTGAGCGTCTTCACCAACTTCTCGCCGGGCGCCTGGGCGAAGCTCGCCACCTTCACGCCGGTGGCGACCATGAGATCGATACGGCGGTCGACATCGGGTTGGTCCGAGCGCAAGTTGACGCCGAACGGCTTGTCGGTCTTGGCCTGCACCGACTCGATCGCGTGCGTGAGCTCGGTGAGGTCCATCGTGGCGCTGGCCAGGATGCCGAGCCCGCCGGCGGCACTGGTGGCGGCGGTGAGCCGCGCACCGGCGACCCAGCCCATGCCCGTCTGCACGATCGGGTATCGCACCCCGAACAGCGCACACGCGCGCGTCTCGAGTGCGGTCACGGGTTCGGGACCTCTTGGTCACGCAGGTTGTGCGGGTCGATGACCTCCCGGATCAGCGCGAGTTCGTCCGGGGTCGGGGCGCGGCTCTCGGGCACGTCGGCCGGGACCACGAGCTCGAAGCCGGTGGCCGCGACGATCTCGTCGACGGCCACACCCGGGTGCACGCTGCGCAACCGCATGCGGTGATCGGGGGTCTCGAAGTCGAGTACACCGAGGTCGGTGATCACGTGGCGCAACCGATGGAACCGGCCGGCCGGTCCGAGCGCGGCGGCGCGGTCGTACCCGACGCCCGACACCACATCGACCTTCGGGACGAACACGCGGGTCGTGTGCTTCGGCATGAAGTAGCTCGTCGTGTTCTGGATCGTGTTGCCCGGTGCGCCGCGGAAGCCGAGCAACTGCACGTTGGGATGGTCCCAGTCGCCGACGAATGCCATGTTCTGGTTGCCGAACATGTCGATCTGGCTCCCGCCCATCATCACGTGACGGCGGCCCGACCAGACGACGTCGAACATCGAGCGGTAGGGGTTCCACGCTTCGATGGTCTTGGCCTGATCGGTCGCGCCGACGGGGTACGGGCCACTGATGAGCAGGGCCTCGCCGTCGGTCATGACCAGGTCGGGCGAGAAGGTGGCGCGCGCCAACCGGCCGCCGATCATCGGCACGGTCCCAATCGGGTTCGCCATGATCTCGCCGTCGCCCCGGAAGCATTCCGCCACCGCGACGACGCAGTACTCCGCCCGCGTGATCAGATCGGTCGTGTTCTCGGCGCTCACAGACCCACCACCTTCCGGTATTCGGCGTGGTCGCCGCAGTCGAGATACTTGGCCTTCCATTCGGCCCACGCCTCGGGCGACTTCGCGCTCGCGGCGTACGCCTTCTGGAACTGCTCGTCACGCGGGTAGTCGGGCACGCACTCGGTGAAGTGCGCGCCGAACGGCGCTTCAATGACGCCGTCGGTGAGCAGGCGCGGGATCTTCAACGACTGGATCGGCCCACCGGCCGCGAGCTCGTCCGTCTCGACGATGCGCTCCACGCTCATGAACCGCTTCTCCGCGGCCTGGAGGAAGAGGTCGTCGAAGTACGGGTCGACGTTGAGGTACTGACCATTCCCCCGCTTGTCGCCGCGGTGCATGTGCACGACCGCGAGGTCGAGCGTGAGCGCGGGCGCGGCCACCAGCTCCTCGCCGTCGTCGTAGGGCGAGGTGACCGTACGGATCTCGGACTGCCGGGCGACGAGATCGGAACCGAGGCCCACTCGCGTCGGCAGGAACGGGACCCGCCACGCCGCGGCCTGAAGACCGAGGAGGAACATGCCCTCATCCATCTCCAGCGTCGAGATCGCGCCGGCCTGACGCGCGGTGCGGAAGTGCGGCTCCAGCGCGATCGAGTCCAGCGAGCAGAACGCGTACACCGCCTTGGCCACCTTGCCCGTCGCGCAGAGCAGTCCGAGATCGGGCCCCGCGTAGGACACGACCGTGAGGTCCTTCACGTCGCTCTGCGCGATGGCGCGCACCACGCTCATCGGCTTGCGCCGGGACCCCCACCCGCCGATCCCGATGGTCATGCCGTCGCGCAACTCCGCGACGACGTCCGCCTCGGTGACGATTTTCGAAGCCGGACTCGACGCCTCGCTCATCTGGTCACATCCGTTGCTCGACCGGCGACGAAGGCGTCGCGGTGTTCGTCGGCCACCCCCGAGAGGTTCAACTCGAAGGTGAAGCCCTGCTCGAATCGGTAGGAGCGCTTCACGTCGATCGGGTCGATGCCGTTCAACGACTCCTTCGCCGCGCGGATCACCGCCGGGCTCTTCGCCGCGATGTCCGCCGCCACCGCGCACGCCCGGTCGCGCAGCTCCGCCCGCGGCACGACGTCGAGGACCGATCCGAAGTGGTGCAGCTCCTGGGCCGTGATCGTCGCCGCCGTGTACACCATCGCCCGCATGCGGTGCTGGGGAACAAGGCGCGCGAGGTGCGTGGCCGCGCCGAGCGCGCCCCGATCGACCTCGGGGAGACCGAAGGTGGCGTCGTCGCTCGCGATCACGATGTCGGCGTTGCCCACGAGGCCCACGCCGCCACCCAGACAGAATCCGTTGACGGCCGCGATCACGGGCACCGCGCACTCGTAGACCGCGGCGAACGCCGCGTAACAGCCGCGGTTCGCGCCGATCAGCGCGTCGAACCCTTCGGTGTTCTGCATCTCCTTGATATCGACCCCGGCGTTGAAGCCGCGGCCCTCGGCCCGCAGGATCACGACCCGCACCTGCGGGTCCTCACCGAGGGCGCGGAGCATGGCGGCGAGCTCGAACCAGCCGGCCACGGTCAGTGCATTCACCGGTGGGTTGTCCATCACCACCTCGGCGATGCCGGCGTCGTCGACGGTGTGCGTGGTGGGCATGGGCGTGGCCTCAGGAGAAGAAGTTCCGGCGGAATACCTGACGGGGCGTCAGATCGGGGAAACTAGCCGGATGGAGATCCGATGATGCAGGCCGGCTTCGACATGACGGGTCGCGTGGTGCTGGTGACCGGCGGTGCCCGCGGGATCGGGCGTGGGATCGCCGAGGCGTTCCTCGCGGCCGGCGCGGACGTCGTCATCTGCGGCCGCACCCAGCCCGAGGAAGATCTTTCCGTCGCCGGCAACACCGCGATCTTCCTCCCGGCCGACGTGCGCGACCCGGATGCGGTCGGCGCGCTGATCGACGCGGTGGTGGCGCGCTGCGGCCGGCTCGACGTGCTCGTGAACAACGCCGGCGGCGCGCCCCCCGCCGATTCTGCGACGGTCTCGCCGAAGTTCTCCCGGTCGATCGTCGAACTCAACCTGCTCGCGCCGCTCGTCTGCGGTCAGCGGGCAAACGCGGTCATGCAGACCCAGGACACCGGCGGGACGATCATCAACATCGCGAGCGTCAGTGCGCTGCGGGCCAACCCGAATGCGGCGGCGTACGGCGCGGCCAAGGCCGGGCTGCTCAATCTCACCGAGACCTACGCCGTCGAGTTCGCCCCGAAGGTGCGGGTCAACGCGGTCAGTGCCGGGCTGATCCGCACGGAACAGGCCCACCTGTTCTACGGCGACGAGGCCGGCATCGCGGCCGTGGGTGCGACGGTGCCGCTCGGCCGGATGGGACTGCCGACCGACATCGCGAACGCGTGCCTCTTCCTCGCATCCGACGCCGCGGCCTACATCTCCGGCGCCAACCTGCTGGTCCACGGCGGCGGCGAACGCCCCGCCTACCTCGACGCCGCCACGCCCGCCTGACGGTCAGCGACGGCGGAGGCGGGTGACCCTGTCGTGCCGGTCGGCCCGAGGGCCGACCGCTTCACCCGCATCCGTCTCGCCCTGGTCAACCGGTCATGCAGCCACTGACCGAGCGTGAGTCCTCGCACCCACGGGGACCGGCGTGGCGGGAGGGATCTCGCTCACCAACGGGCGCATGCCGGTACGGAGGCGATCGAGTGACTGGCCCCACGCGAGATTCCGCGCCAGAAACGCCAGTGCGGCCTGCCCGGCCGGGTCCTCCGGCGACCGAGACTCAACTGTTCGCTGCATTCCGATGTGCTCCACTGCCCGTCCTCCTCAACCCCGATTGCAGGTGTATCCGCCGGGTTCAGCGTGACGGAGTGAGGACGGAAACGCTGTCGCCGCGGCGACACCGCGGGTGACAAATCGGCGACAAATCGGCGCCGGTGATCAGCGGGCGGCGGCGCGCTCGTGCAGCGCGTCGCGGTCAACGACCGTCACCCGACCGCGCCCATCGCGGCGGATGACCCCGCGGCGCTCGGCGTCGTCGAAGAACTTGCTCGCGGTCTGACGCGACACGCCGGCGACCGTGGCGATCGTCGACTGGGTGAGGGGCAGCTCGGTCTCGGCCCCGGCGGTCGCGAATGTCGCCTCGATCTCGGCGAGTCGCTTCCACAACACGTCGGTGGCCGAGAGGTAGAGCGCGTCGGTCAACACGATCGAGAGACGACGGACCTCCATCGCGAGCGCCTCGACCAGGACGCGCTCGATCTGGGGATCGGTGCGCAGTCGATCGAACACGTCGAAGGTCACGACCAGGGTCTCGACCCGATCGAGGGCTCGCAGCGTGGCCGAGCGCGGCGCCGGCGCCACGAGCGCCAGTTCGCCGAAGTGGGTTCCGGGCCCGACGATCCGCACCGTCGCGACGTCACCTCGCGGCGTCGTGTTCTGTACCGCCACGTGACCGGACGCGATCAGATGCAGGGAATCTCCGGGGTCGCCTTCCCAGAAGATGACTTCGTCCCGGGCGAATGTACGTCGGCGCGCCGCCGCCAGGACCCGCTGACGTTCGGCCGGAGCGAGGCTCGCCAGGATCGTGTACTCGGTCACCGGCACTGCTCGGTCACGGTCAGCCCTCCAGGGACGGTCGGCGACCGCAGTCTCGCAGGTCCGCCGCGTGGGCGGTTTCGAAGGTGGGGCGTTCGGGCGTTGACACGCGTGTCAGGTTCCCGGGAGCATGCCGACCATGACCCACCCCCTCGCCATGCTCGCCCCCGAGGAGATCACCGCCGCCAGCGCCATCGCGCGGGCCGACGGTCGATTCCCCGAGGGCGCCACCTTCGTGCACGTCGTGCTCCACGAGCCCGACAAGGCCGAGTTGCTGAGTGGCGGACCCGTCGACCGCGTGATCGAGCTCCAACTCGTCAGCGGTCCCGAACTCGGCGTGATCGAGGTGGTGGTCTCCCTCACCACCACTTCGGTCCTCACGTGGGAGGTGCGCGACGACGTCCGCCCGACCCTCCTCTTCGGCGAGTCGGCCCACGCGATCTTCACCACACGCGAGCACCCCGAGTACATCGCCGCGCTCGCCAAGCGCGGCATCACCGATCCGAACATGGTGCAGATCGACCCGTGGCCCGCGGGCGCATTCGGGTACGAGGCGGAGGCAGGTCGGCGGATCGCTCGCTGCATCTCGTTCCTCCGCACCGACCCGGCCGACAACGGGTACGCCCGACCGATCGAAGGGCTCATCGTCCACTTCGACCTCGGCCGCAAGGAAGTGATCGAGGTCATCGACCACGGCGTGATCACCATGCCGACCCAGCACGCGCGTTACTTCGCCGAGGACAACCTCCCGCACCGTGCGGATCTCAAGCCGCTCGCCATCAGCCAGCCCGACGGGCCGAGCTTCACCGTCGACGGCAACCTCGTGCAGTGGCAGAAGTGGTCGGTGCGGCTCAGCTTCGACCCGTACGAAGGTCTCGTCCTGCACCAGGTCACCTACAACGACGCCGGTCGCGAGCGTTCGATCCTGCACCGCGCCTCGATCTCCGAGATGGTCGTTCCCTACGGCTCACCGGATGAGTGCCAAGGGTGGAAGAACGCCTTCGACGCCGGCGAGTGGGGGCTCGGGCGCATGACGCAGTCACTCACGCTCGGTTGCGACTGCCTCGGCGAGATCCACTACTTCGACGCCGCCCTCGCCAAGGAGGACGGCGAGCCCTACGTCATCCACAACGCGATCTGCATGCACGAAGAGGACTACGGCATCCTCTGGAAGCACGTCGACCTCTTCGGCGGGACGAGTGAGGTCCGACGCAGTCGGCGCCTCGTCATCAGCAACATCGCGACGGTCGGCAACTACGAGTACGGGTTCTTCTGGTACTTCTACCTGGACGGCAACATCCAGCTGGAGGTGAAACTCACGGGCATCGTGTCGCCGCAGGCGATCGAGCCCGGGACCACCCCCGAGTTCGCGAACGTCGTCGCTCCCGGCGTGGCCGCACCCCACCACCAGCACATGTTCAGCGCGCGGCTGGACTTCGACGTCGACGGTCCCGGCAACGAGATCTACGAGGTGGAGTCCGAACGGGTCCCGACCGGACCGGACAACCCGTGGGGGAACGCGTTCCGGGCGAAGAAGACCCGGCTCGAAACCGAGTCGCAGGCGAAACGCGAGACCAACAGCGCGACGTCACGGTCGTGGCGCATCGTGAATCCGGATTCCCTCAACGGTCTCGGGCAGCCGGTCGCCTACAAGCTGATCCCGACGATGAGCACGCCCACGCTGCTCGCGCATCCGGACTCGAGCGTGGGAAGGCGCGCCGCGTTCGCGCAGCACAACCTCTGGGTGACGCCCTACCGCGCGGATGAGCGGCGTGCTGCGGGCAACTACCCGAACCAGCACGAGGGGGGCGACGGTCTCCCCCGCTGGACGGCGGCCGACCGCTCGCTCGTCGACACCGACATCGTCGCCTGGTACAGCTTCGGCGTGACCCACTTCGTGCGCCCCGAGGACTGGCCGGTGATGCCGGTGGAGTACACCGGCTTCCTGCTCAGCCCGTTCGGCTTCTTCGACCGCAACCCCGCGCTCGACGTCCCCCCGAGCACCTCGGACCACTGCCACTCCAACGAGTAGCGCGCACCGGGGACAACGGGCACCGACGACGCAGGCCCGGGCCGCCATTCGGCGCGTGGGTGGGCGTCAGGCGGGCGGTGTGGCGGTCATCGCCGGGACATGGGGTCGGAAGACGTCGGGCCGGTACTGCCAGCCCTTGACGAACCACGCGTGGAGCATCCACAGGTTGCTCGTGTTGACGTTGGTCCCACCCATGCCGGCGCACTGCGCGTCGGCCAGACCGTCGCCGACCACCAGACCGCCGACGAAGCACAACGCCATGTGCCGGTGCCAATGGTCATTGCCACCGGGGAGCCCGACCGCGGGCGGCGCCTGTCCGGAGTTCACGAGCCACATCAGACCGACGAGCGGCGCATTGGGCCCGTTTCCGCCGTACAGCAGGAAGTTCGGCACCTTCGGGTTGACGGTGGTGCCGATGCCGTTCGGGCCGACGTAGTGCGCGCCCATGCCCTCGACGTAGGGCACGATCATGTGGAAGCCGCCCTTGACCGCGTCGGCTGCGGTCGGGAAGTGGCTCGCGTAGTGCCGGGCCGCGAGCAGATCGGTGGCGAGCGCCCGACAGTCCGAACCGGAGATCGGGCCCTTCATGTCCGGGTAGAAGGTGGCCTCGTCCATCATCTGCTGATCCGACATGTCGGTCATCGGCAGTGGATCATTCGCGTTGCAATACCAGTGACGCACCGACGAGGATGCCGCGCCGGCAGGGACGCCCACGATCGCGCCCACCATCACCGTCAGCACGACCAAGATCATCAACCGTCGCATCGTCGCATCCCCCCGGAGCCGGTGTATCGGGGTGAAATGCTAGTCGGCCCCCGACCTCACGCGTGCTGGGAGCTCACGCTCACGACCTCACCGGTCATGTACGTGGAGTAGTCCGACGCGAGGAACACGATCACGTTCGCGATCTCCCACGGAGCGGCGGCGCGCCCGAACGCCTCCCGTGCCGTGAGCTCCTCGAGCAGCTCGTCGGTCGTGACCTTGGCGAGGAACGGGTGCATCGCGAGCGACGGGGCGACGGCGTTGATCCGCACGCCAGAGAGCGCGGCCTCCACTGCGGCACAGCGCGTCAACGCCATCACGCCCGCCTTGGCCGCGGCGTAGTGCGCCTGCCCGCGCTGCGCGCGCCAGCCCAGGACCGACGCGTTGTTCACGATCACCCCCGCGTGGCGAGGCTGCATGTGACGCAGCGCGGCCCGGACGCAACGGAACGTGCCGTTGAGCGTCACGTCGAGCACCTTCATCCACTGTTCATCGGTCATGTCGACCAGATCCGCGGTCCCCCCGAGACCGGCGTTGTTCACGACAACGTCGACCTCGCCGAGCGCAGCGGCGGCGCCGGCGAACAGCGCCTGGACCTGCTCCTCGACGGTGACGTCACACGGGATCGCGGCCACCACCCCGTCGCCGAGTTGTTCGGCGGCTTCGGCGAGGCGCCGCTCGTGCGCATCGCTGATGACGACTCGTGCCCCTTCGGCCAGACACCGCTCCGCGGTCGAAAAGCCGATACCGGTCCCGGCGGCGGCGGTGACGAGCACCGACTTGCCGGCGAGCAGTCCGTGCCCCGGTCCCGGCCCGGCCGGACCCTCCCGCGCCGCATCTGCCATCTGGGTCATACCGCCTTGGGTTCGGGCGGCAGGCCGAGGACCCGCTCGCCGATGATGTTGCGCTGGATCTGGTTCGAGCCGCCGTAGATCGTGTCGGCCCGGGTGTAGAGGAACATCGCCTGCGCGCGGGTCAGTTCGTACGGGAAGGCCTCCGCGATCTCGGACCACGGCCCCAACACGTCCATCGCCAGCTCGCCCATCCCGCGGTGGAGGTTGGCCCAGAACAGCTTGCCGATCGAGGTCTCCCGCGTGACCTCACCCTTGCTCAGCGCGGTGAGTCCTCGCATCGCGGTGTAGCGCATGATCTCGATCTCGGTCCACGTACGCGCCAGGCGCTGACGCACGACCGGGTCCTCGTTGACGCCGCGCTCGCGAGCCGTCGCCGCGATCTCGGCGAACTCGGAGACGAAGCCGAGCTGCTGGCCGAGAGTGAGCGCGCCGCGTTCGAACGCCAGCGTGCCCATCGCGACCTTCCAGCCGCCGTTCACCTCACCGACGACGAGGTCCGCATCCGTCCGGGCGCCGTCGAAGAACACCTCGTTGAACTCCGACGTGCCCGTGATCTGTTCGATCGGCCGGATCTCGATGCCGGGTTGGTCCATCGGGACGAGCAGATACGAGATCCCTTTGTGGCGCGGCGCATCTCGGTCGGTGCGAGCCAACACGAAGCACCACTGCGACCAGTGTGCGAGCGACGTCCACACCTTCTGCCCGTCGATCACCCACTCGTCACCATCGCGCTCCGCCCGCGTCGAGAGGTTGGCCAGGTCCGAGCCCGCGTTGGGTTCCGAGTAGCCCTGACACCACTGCTCCTCCCCGCTCGCGATCCTGGGCAGGAACCGGGCCCGCTGCTCGTCGGTGCCGAAGTGCAGGATCGTCGGACCGATGAGACCTTCACCGACGAGACCCACGCGTCCGGGACCGCCGGCACGCGCGTACTCCTCGTAGAACACCACCTGTTCGAGGAGCGACGCGTCCCGGCCGCCGTACTCCTTCGGCCACGAGAGACAGGTCCACCCCGCGGCACCGAGTGCCAGCTCCCACGCGCGTCGTTCCTCGAAGAGCGCGTGTTCGTCGCCGGGGCCGCCCCGCCCGCGCACGCCGCGGAAGTCGCCGTCGAGTTGGGTCGTCAACCAGTCACGGGCCTCGGCGCGGAACGCGTCGAGCTCGGGCGTGGAACGCAGGTCCATGGAATCCTCAGCGCGGACGGTAGAACGGGTTCCAGGGATCGTCGCGCGCGTCGAGCACCTTCTCGAGATCGGGACCGCCGCGGGCACCGTGCCGCAGCGCCCGGCGCGTCGCCCGCCGATTGTTCTCGAAGACCGCCTTGGCGTCGGCCGCGTTCGGGTTGACCCACACGGCGGCGATGAGAACGAGTTCGCCGAGCCACTCGGCCTTGATC
>Ga0075026_100000644_pt1 | contig 14375 bp, 10 predicted proteins | sample Str012_2_FD_71392 | JGI IMG/M metagenome (GOLD analysis project Ga0075026, IMG submission 71392) | Freshwater sediment microbial communities in response to fracking from Pennsylvania, USA - Straight Creek_MetaG_SC_2012 | ecosystem: Environmental > Aquatic > Freshwater > Creek > Sediment...
GCTCGTGGCGCTGGGGCTCATCGCCGCAGCCTGCGGGCGGAGTGGTTCGGACAAGGCCGCGGAGCCGAGTGGTGGGGGGACCGCCACGACTGCCGCAGCCAATGCCAAGTGCAGTGGGGTGACCTTGGAGGCGACCGACACCGGCGTCACCGCGGACACCATCACGGTGCAGGTGATGGCCGACACCGGTTCGCCTCTGGCGCCGGGCCTGTTCCAGGGCAACGTCGACGCCCTGCAGGGCTATGAGAAGTTCATCAACGCCAACGGCGGCATCGGCTGTCGCAAGCTGAAGGTCGAGACCTGGGACTCCAAGCTCGATCCGGCGGAGGCCAAGAACGGCCAGATCAACGCCTGCAAGACGGCGCTGGCGCTGGTCGGCGGCAACTCGCTGTTCAACCCGGATGTCACCGAGATGAACACGTGCGCCGACTCCAAGGGGGCGGCCACCGGCATCGCCAACGTCGCGGCGTTGGCCAACGACATCAACGAGCAGTGCGCCAAGAACTCCTACATCATCCAGGGCCTCAGCGAGCAGTGCCCGGCCGACGGGAGCGTGCCGACCGGCAACCGCACGTTCAACGTCTTCCAGGGCGCGACCAAGTACTGGCTGGGCCTCCAGCCGAAGCTCGTCGGCCTGTTCCTGGTGCCGGGTGATCTGCCCACGACCGTGCAGTCGGCCACCTCCAACATCGCCGCGCAGGCGCAAGCAGGCGTGACGTGGGTCGGCGCGCTGAAGGTGTCGGGCCGGGACGAGCAGTCCGCCTACACCCCCAAGGTGCAGGCCGCCAAGGCCGGCAACGCCAACTACATCTACGACGGCTCCAACGACACCGCCATGATCAACATGCGTCGGGAGGCCGCCGCTCAGGGCCTGACCGACGTGAAGGTCTGGGGATGCTCGCTGGCCTGCTACACCGACAAGTTCAAGGCCGCGTCCGCCGACGTCGAAGGCACCTACGCCTGGATGCAGTTCCTGCCGTTCGAGGACAAGGGCTCCAACCCCGAGCTCGACAACTACCTCGGTGCGGTCGCCAAGCCGGATTCCTTCGGTGCGCAGGGCTGGATGGCCGCAGTGCTGTTCCAGCAGGCGGTCGACAAGATCGTGTCGACCGACGGACCCAACGCCATCACCCGGGCCAGCCTCCTCACGGCGCTGAGCGGCATCACGTCGTTCGACGCCAACGGGTGGATGGGCGCCAAGAACCCGAAGCAGGGGTTCTCGGATTGCATGGTCATGCTCCAGATCACGAACGGTGCCTTCCAGCGGGTCCAGCCGACCCAGAAGGGCACGCTCGACTGCAACCCCGACTACCTCACCACGGTCCAGCTCGACCCGGTGGTGGAGGCACAGAAGATCCAGTAGCCGCACACGGTTCGGGGCCGGCGGTTCCACCGCCGGCCCCGCTCTGTGCCGGTCGTCACACGCAGTTGCTTGTTTCGGTTAAGGTCCTGCCGCAATCGAAACATCAACAGGGGGAAACGAGTGAAGCGATATCGATGGCTCGGTCTGCTCTTGGCAGCCGGCCTTCTCGCCGGGGCCTGCGGCCGCAGTGGTTCGGACAAGGCCTCGGAGCCGAGTGGCGGGTCCACCGCCACCACGGCAGCGAGCAACGCGAAGTGCAGTGGGGTCACGTTGGAGGCGACCGACACCGGCGTCACCGCGGACACCATCACGGTGCAGGTGATGGCCGACACCGGCTCGGCGCTGGCGCCGGGCCTGTTCCAGGGCAACGTCGACGCCCTGCAGGGCTTCGAGAAGTACATCAACGCCAACGGCGGGATCGGCTGTCGCAAGCTGAAGGTCGAGACCTGGGACTCCAAGCTCGATCCGTCCGAGGCCAAGAACGGCCAGATCAACGCCTGCAAGACGGCGCTGGCCATGGTGGGCGGCAACTCGCTGTTCAACCCGGACGTCACCGAGATGAACACCTGCGCCGACAGCAAGGGCCAGCCCACCGGCATCCCGGACGTCTCGGCCCTCGCCAACGACGTCAACGAGCAGTGCGCCAAGAACGCCTACATCATCCAGGGCATCTCGGAGACCTGCCCGGCTGACGGGACGCCGCCCTCCGGCGTCCGTCCGCTCGTCGCGATGGTCGGTCCGACCAAGTACTACGAGACGCTGGCGTCGCCGCTCAAGGGCATCTTCCTGGTGCCGGGCGATCTGCCCACCACCGTGCAGTCGGCCACCTACCAGATCGAGGGCCAGAAGCAGGCCGGTGTCGACTGGGTCGGTGCCTACAAGGTGTCGGGCCGCAGCGAGCAGTCGGCCTACACGCCGCTGGTGCAGACCGCCAACAGCTCGTCGGTGAACTACGTCTACAACGGCTCCAACGACGCGGTCATGATCAACATGCGCCGTGAGGCTGCGGCCCAGGGCCTCAACAGCGTCAAGGTGTGGGCCTGCTCGCTCGCCTGCTACACCGAGAAGTTCAAGGCTGCCGGCGCTGACGTCGACGGCACCTACACCTGGATGCAGTTCCTGCCGTTCGAGGACAAGGGCTCCAACCAGGAGCTCGACAACTACCTCGGCGCCGTGTCGAAGCCCGACTCCTTCGGTGCCCAGGCCTGGATGGCCGCGGTGCTGTTCCAGCAGTCGGTCGACAAGGTCGTCGAGACCGACGGTCCGAACGCCATCACCCGGGCCAGCGTCCTGAAGGCACTGAGCGGGATCACCTCGTTCGACGCCAACGGCTGGATGGGTGCCAAGAACCCGAAGGGTGGCTTCTCCAACTGCATGGTCATCATGAAGGTCTCGGGCAGCTCCTTCGTGCGGGAGACGCCCAGCGAGAAGGGGAAGCTCGACTGCAACCCCGACTACCTGATCACCGTCACCCTCGACCCCACCGTCGAGGCCCAGAAGGTCCAGTAGCACCGCAGTCCAGTAGCACCGCAGTCCCGCAGTACCGCAGTGAAGTGGTTGCAGTGATGCAGTAACGGATGTGGGTGGGGCCCGACGGTCACGCCGGGACCCACCCCATCCGATCCACACCCATTCGAGCGCTTCCCGGGGGGAACATGTCGCTCAAGGTCTCACCGAAGGCGATCTCCGCGATCGTCGTCGCCGCACTCGTGCTGTTCGTGATCGTCTCCAACTGGGGCGGCAACCCGATCAATGCGAAGAACATCACGACGTTCCTCGTCGTCGGCATCGCGCTGGGCGGCATCTACGCCATCCTCGCCGGTGGCCTCGTCGTCACCTACGCCACCACCGGCATCTTCAACTTCGCCCATGCGGCCATCGGCTGCTTCCTGGCCTTCGCCTACTGGCAATGCTCGGTCGGGTGGGGATGGCCCACGCTGGTGTCGCTGGTCGTGGTGCTCGGCATCCTGGCCCCGCTGATCGGCATCGGCCTCGACCGGCTGATCATGAGGCGGCTCCGGGACGCCTCGCTCGTCGTGCAGCTCATGGTCACCGTGGGCCTCATGCTCTCGTTCATGGGCATCACCCTCACGATCTGGAAGCCCACGACGGCCCGCACCCTTCCTCAGTTCTTCCGGGACACGAGCGGTGTCAAGATCGGCGACGTCACCGCGACCTGGCACCGCATCATCACGGTGATCGTCGCCATCGGCATCGCCGTGCTGCTGCGCTGGCTGCTCTACCGCACCCGCCTCGGCATCTCGATGCGGGCCGTGGTCGACAGCCGCAGCCTCGCCGGTCTCACCGGCGCCAAGCCCTCCGTCGTCAGCGGCACCTCGTGGGCCCTCGGCTGCATGACCGCCGGCCTCGCCGGCATCCTGATCGCTCCGGAGACCGGGCTCGTGGTCGAGAACCTCGCCCTGCTGATCGTGGTCGCAGCCGCCGCCGCCGCCATCGCCCAGCTGAAGAGCCTCCCGTGGGCGATCGCCGGTGGCCTCATCATCGGCCTCTCGAAGTCCTTCGCCGGCGTGTTCCTGAGCTTCGGCAAGGACTGGAGCTACGCCCCCGAGGCCATCCCCGCGGTGATCCTCTTCATCGCCCTGCTCTTCCTGCCCCAGGCCCGCCTCGAGACCGGCAAGATCAAGATCACCAAGCGCACCGAGCGGCTCACCAAGCCCTGGGAGGCGCTCGCCGGGTCCGTCTTCGTCTTCCTGCTCGTCACCTTCTGGGCCAAGGGCTGGATCCCGTGGTTCGGCACCAACTTCGGTGAGCGGTCCGACGTGTGGCTCGGCCGTGGGGCCGGGTTCATGGTGCTCGGCGTCATCACCCTCTCGCTGGTGCCGCTCATCGGCTGGGCGGGCCAGGTCAGCTTCGCCAACTTCGCCATCGCCGGCATCGGGGCGGTGCTGTTCAGCCACTTCGGCGGCCAGAACGGCGACCCCAAGGGCATCCTGCTGGTGATGGCGGTCTGCGCCGTCGTGGGCGTGGCGGTGGCCCTCCCGGCCCTGCGCCTCAAGGGCCTCTACCTGGCCCTCGCCACGCTGGCCTTCGCCGAGTTCACCGACAAGGTGATCGTGCGGCATCCGAGCATGATCGACCCCTCGGCGAGCGGCACGCTGTTCAAGCCGCTCAAGCTGTTCGGGTTCAGCATCAGCACCAACTCCGGCGACCGGGAGGCCTTCGTCATCTTCCTGGCGCTCATCTTCAGCATCTTCATGCTCGGTTTCATGTTGATGCGTCGGGGCCGCTTCGCCCGCCGCTGGATCGCCCTCTCCGACAGCCCGGCCGCATCGGCCACCATCGGCGTGAACCTCACCGTGCAGAAGGTGCTGGTGTTCGCGCTCTCGGGTGCCGTCGCCGGCTTCGCCGGGTGCATGCTCGGCATCTCGTCCGGTGCGCTCCGGGTCGACTCCTTCCCGATGTTCGTCGGCCTCCCCCTCGTGCTGCTCCTCGCGGTGCAGGGCGTGCGGTACCCGATCGCCGCGTTCATGGCCGTGATCGGGCTCGCGCTGTTCCCGGCCATCAACGAGCTGCTCGGCAAGCCCCCGTGGCTCAGCGCCATCGAGCTCATCGGCCCCGGCATCGCCGCCATCACCATGGCGTTCCGGCCTGAGGGGGCGGTGTTCTACGCCGGCCGCGACCTCGCCGGCTTCCTGCCCTGGCGCGGTGACGCCCGGGAGGAGAAGGCCATCGCCGTCGCCAAGCTCCGTGAGCAGGACATCGGCCGCGACGAGATCGGCGAGCTCGGCCTCACCCGGCCCTTCTCGCCCGACAAGATCTCCCAGCTCGACCGGGTGCTGCACGTGGCCGACGAGCTCGATGAGCACCCGCTCGTGCCCGAGGCCAGTGCCGTGGGCGACCTGCACCCGGACGGCCAGAACGGTGCCGCCCGCACCCCGGTGGGGGCAGTGAACACGGAGGTGGGCCAGTGAGCGACGTGATCCTCACCACGGACGACATCGTCGTGAAGTTCGGCGTGCTCCAAGCAGTGTCGAACGCCAGCATCGAGGTCCAGTCGGGCTTCATCACCGGCCTGATCGGCCCCAACGGCGCCGGCAAGACCACGTTGTTCAACGTGATCACCGGGCTCCAGGAGCCCACCCAGGGCCACGTGGCGCTGCAGGGCGTCGACATCACGAAGAAGAGCCCGTACCGTCGGGCCCGCCTCGGCATCGCCCGCACGTTCCAGAAGCTGGAGGCCTTCAGCAGCCTCTCGGCCCGGGAGAACGTGCTGGTGGCCGCCGAGCAACGGCGGGCCTGGGACAAGTCGAAGTTCGACGCCGGAGCCGTGGCCGACGAGATGCTCGAGCGGGTCGGCATCGCCGACGTGGCCGACTTCATGGTGGGCACGCTGCCCACGGGCACCGCCCGCCTCGTCGAGCTGGCCCGAGCGCTCGCCCTCGACCCCAAGGTGCTGCTGCTCGACGAGGCCTCGTCGGGCCTCACCGAGGACGAGACCGAGGACATGGCGATCCTGTTGCGGCGCCTGGCCGCCGACGGGCTCGGCATCCTGCTCGTGGAGCACGACATGTCGTTCGTGATGGGCACGTGCCAGTACATCTACGTCCTCGACTTCGGTCGGATCATCGCCCAGGGCACGCCCGGCGAGGTCCAGGCCGACCCGAAGGTCCAGGCCGCCTACCTCGGCGCTCTCGCCGAGTCCGACGCGGAGGTCCCCGCATGACCGCCATCCTCGAGCTCCGCAACCTGCGGGGCGGCTACGGCACCATCGACGTGCTCCACGGTGTGAACTTCACGGTGGAGCCCGGCCAGGTGCACGCCCTGCTCGGCCCCAACGGCGCCGGCAAGACCACCACCCTCGCGGTGTGCAGCGGGCAGATCGTGCCCTCCGGCGGCCAGCTGATCATCAGCGGCCGTGAGGTCCAGGGCACCACCTCCGACGCGCTGGCCCGGGCCGGCGTGTGCCTCGTCCCCGAGGGCCGGGGCATCTTCCCGAACCTCACCGTCACCGAGAACCTCCGGATGTTCACCCATGCCGGCACCTCGTTCGCCGAGGTGCAGGACAAGGCGTTCACCCAGTTCCCGAGGTTGAAGGAACGACGCAAGCAGGTGGCCGGCACGATGTCGGGCGGCGAGCAGCAGATGCTCGCCATGTCCCGGGCGCTGGCCACCAGCCCTGCGTTGCTGCTGCTCGACGAGCTGTCGATGGGCCTCGCGCCCCTCATCGTCGAGGAGCTGTACGAGCGGGTCGCCGAGCTGGCGTCCCAGGGGATCTCGATCCTCGTCGTCGAGCAGTTCGCCCAGGCCGTGCTGGGCGTCGCGGACATCGCCTCGATCATGTTGCACGGCCGCATCACCCGTACCGGACCACCCGCCGAGATCGCCGAGGAACTGGCAGATGCCTACCTCGGCGCCACCGCAGAGACCACCACAGTCTGACCATGGAGGACACGCAGGACATGACCGCCACCGAGATGGATGCCAGCAGCACCCCGTCGTCGCCCCGCCTCCAGGAGTTCCAGAGCGAGGTCGACAAGCTCAAGGTCACGGGCGGCCGGGCGAACCCCGAACGCGTGTGGCTGATCCTGTCGATCATCGGCATGCTCGCCGGGGTGGTGCTCTCGCTCATGGGCTGGCTCCAGACCCACGGCACCACGAGCACCCTCGAGCAGAACGACTTCAGCTCGATGGGCGTGTTCGGCGTCTCGTTGACCATCGCCGCCACCGGCGTGTTCATCGTGATGTCGCTCCGTCGCTACTTCCGCTACTGGCTCGTGCGCCTCATCTTCGAGCAGCGCGAGCAGACCGACCGGGTGCTCGGCAAGTAGCGCCGGCACCCGCCGCCTCGCGGCCGGCCGGGGCTCCGCCCCGGCCCAGCACCCAGAGCAGTCCGACGAAAGGCCCGAGGGGTACGCCCTCTCGGGCCTTTCGTCACTTCTTCCCCAACCGGGGCGTGGCGTCGTTGCCGGTGGTGTTCACCCCGGAGGGCTGCCCGTCGGGTCGTCGGGCGCCAGGCTGTCGTCGTCCTCACGAAATGGAACTAGGTTGCAGTCGATTCGACCACTGCAACCAGGGGGACGCAGCTGATGGGGATGCCCACCGACATCCCGGTCATCGACACGATGATCGGGTTCCCGGCCAAGGACATGAAGGCGCAGTACGCCTTCATCACGCAGCAGACGAAGGACTCGGAGTCGAAGGACGACTTCGAGTTCCCGGTCGAGTACATGTTCAAGGCGCCGCCCGACAAGGACAAGGCGCTGCGCGAGACCGAGGACCCCGTGGGCTTCACGGTGTCCCAGATGGACGAGTGGGGCGTGGCGCTCGGCATGGTCGGCGTCGGTGGCCGCGGCGAGGGCGAGTCCCAGGGCGAGGAGGCGCTGGCGCGCTTCCCCGACCGCTTCGTGGGCGCGGTGAACGGCGACCCCAACGAGGGCATGGCCGGCATCGAGAAGATCGTGAAGGCCTACGAGACCTTCGGGATCAAGGCCGTCACCATGTTCCCGGCCGGGTGCTTCCCGCAGGTCGCCATCAACGACAAGAAGATGTACCCGATCTACGCCAAGTGCTGTGAGCTCGACATCCCGGTGTTCGTCTGCACCGGCATCCCGGGGCCGCGGATCAAGTTCGCGGTCCAGCACGTCGAGCTCATCGACGAGGTCATGTACGACTTCCCGGAGCTCACCTACGTGAGCCGCCACGGCTGCGAGCCCTGGACCGAGCTGATGGTGAAGCTCATGCTCAAGTGGCCGGGGCTGCACTACTCGACCTCGGCCTTCGCGCCGAAGCACTACAACCAGCGCATCATCGACTATGCCAACTCGCGTGGGGCCGACAAGGTCATCTACGCCGGCTACTTCCCGATGGGCCTGTCGCTCGAGCGGATCATGACCGAGATGAAGAACGTCCCGTTCAAGGACGAGGTCTGGCCCAAGTTCCTGCGCGGCAACGCCGCCCGGGTCCTCAAGCTCGACGCCTGACCCACCTGCCCGCTCCGTTCTGGTGGGGGTTTCGTGTCGGAATCCGACACGAAACCCCCACCAGAAGCGCGTCTGGAGGCCCTCGGCGCCGTACTCGGGCGGTGACGGGGAACCGCTCCTACGATTGGCGCCCTCGGGGGGCGTCTGATGGAGTGTCAGAAAACCGCTGCCCCCGTCCCCGAACCCCGGTAGGTGAGCACACGATGGGCCTTCCCGACGACGTCTCGAGCGTGTCCGACGAGGAGTTCCGCGCCGAAGCGAAGGCGTGGCTCGCCGAGAACATGGTGGGCGAGTTCGCCACCCTCAAGGGCCGCGGCGGGCCCGGCGACGAAGAGGTCGGGTTCGAGATCCGGGAGCGCTGGGAGAAGGTGCTCGGCCAGGCCGGCTGGATCGGCCTCGGCTGGCCGACCGAGCACGGCGGCCGCAACGCCAGCGTCGCCCAGCAGATCATCTGGGCCGAGGAGTACGCCCGCGCCCAGGCCCCCGGCCGGGTGAACCACATGGGCGAGAACCTGCTCGGCCCCACCCTCATCGCCCACGGCACGCCCGAGCTGTGCGCGCGGTTCCTGCCCGGCATCCTGGACGGCACCGAGCGCTGGTGCCAGGGGTACAGCGAGCCCAATGCCGGCTCCGACCTCGCCAACGTGCAGACCAAGGCGGTGCTCGACGGCGACCAGTGGGTCATCAACGGCCAGAAGGTCTGGACCTCCCTCGCCCACGTGTCGCACTGGTGCTTCGTGGTGGCCCGCACCGACCCCGGCTCGGCCCGGCACAAGGGCCTGTCGTTCCTGCTCGTGCCGATGGACCAGCCCGGTGTCGAGGTCCGGCCGATCGTGCAGATCACCGGCGGCGGCGAGTTCAACGAGGTCTTCTTCTCCGACGCCGTCACCGAGGCCGGCCTGGTGCTCGGCGAGCCGGGCAAGGGCTGGGGCGTGGCCATGGACCTGCTGGCCTTCGAGCGCGGCATCTCCACGCTGGCCCAGCAGGTCGGGTTCGAGCGCGAGCTCGACAACCTGATCGCGGTGGCCCAGGAGCGCGGCGTGGCCGCCGACCCGGTGATGCGCCAGCGCCTGGTGCAGGCCTGGATCGGTCTCCAGCTCATGAAGTGGAACGGCCTGCGCTCCATGGGCTCGGGCGTGCCCGGCCCCGAGGCCTCCATCTCCAAGCTCTTCTGGGGCTCGTGGCACAGCGACCTCGGTGAGCTGTTCATGGACGTGCTCGGCATGGAGGGCCAGATCGCCGAGGGCTTCCCCTACGAGCTCACCCTCGACCAGAAGCTCTTCCTCTTCACCCGTTCCGAGACCATCTACGGCGGCAGCAACGAGATCCAGCGCAACGTGCTCGGAGAGCGCGTGCTGGGCCTGCCCAAGGAGCCGAACCCCTCATGAGCGCAGCTGCACCGGACTACGTCGCCCCCCACGGCCTGCTGGCCGGCAAGAAGGTGCTCGTCACCGCCGCCGCCGGCACCGGCATCGGGTTCGCCGCCGCCAAGAAGGCGGTGGAGGAGGGTGCGACGGTCGTGATCTCTGACAAGCACGAGCGGCGATGCGCCGAGTCGGCCGCGGAGCTGGGCGTCGTGGGCATCCCCTGCGACGTCACCGTGGAGGCCGACGTGCAGGCGCTCATCACCGGCGCGGCCGCCGAGCTGGGTGGGCTCGACGTGGTCATCAACAACGCCGGCCTCGGCGGCGAGGTGCCCATCGTCGACATGACCGACGACCAGTGGAACCTCGTCCTCGACGTCACCCTCAACGGCACGTTCCGCTGCATGCGGGCCGAGCTGCAGTACTTCTACGAGAACGGCGGCGGCGTCATCGTCAACAACGCCTCCGTGCTCGGGTGGCGGGCCCAGGAGGGCCAGGCCCACTACGCCGCGGCCAAGGCAGGCGTCATGGCGCTCACCCGCTGCGCCGCGATCGAGGCCGCCCCGAAGGGCGTGCGCATCAACGCCGTGGCCCCGAGCCTGGCGATGCACGCCTTCCTCGCCAAGGTCACCACCGACGAGCTGCTCGCCGAGCTCACCGAGCGGGAGGCCTTCGGTCGCGCCGCCGAGCCGTGGGAGATCGCCAACGTGATGATCTTCCTCGCCTCCGACTACAGCTCGTACATGACCGGCGAGGTCGTGTCGGTCTCCAGTCAGCGCGCCTGACCCGACTGCGCGAAGGTTCCCTCCATGGGGGAACCACTGCAGGCTGATGCCTGGGTCGCGAGCGCGCTCGGCGACCCGACGAAGGTGCTGGAACGACGGGTGGTCGAGGTCCGCCCGCCCGGACCGAACGAGGTGCGGGTGAAGGTCTCGACCTTCTGCGTGAACTTCAACGACACCGACATCGTGCGGGGTCGTTGGACCACGCTGCCGCTCCAGCCGCCGTTCGTCCCGGGCATGGACACGATGGGCATGGTCGAGAGCGCCGGCCCGGGTGCCGAGCACTTCGTCGGTCGCCGCATCGTGGGCATCCCGGCGGGGGCCCACGGGGGCTTCGCCGAGTACGTCGTGGTCGACGCCACCAGCGCCATGCTCATCCCGGACTGGATGAGCGACGCCGACGCCACCGCGCTGCACTACCCGTTCCACCTGAGCTGGTTCGCGCTCGCCGAGCGCGCCCGCCTCGAGCCGGGGGAGACCCTGCTCGTGCACGCCGGCGCCGGCGGTGTGGGCTCGGCCGCCATCCAGCTCGGCAAGGCGTTGGGTGCCCGTGTGATCGCCACCGCCGGCGGCCCGGAGAAGGTGGCGTTCTGCAAGGAGCTCGGCGCCGACGAGGCGATCGACTACCGCGAGGGAGGCTTCGCCGAGGCCGTGGTCGACGCCTCCTTCGGGGCGGGCGTCGACGTCGCCCTCGACACGGTCGGCGGGTCGGTCACCCAGGAGACCTTCCGCTGCATGGGGATGAACGGGCGGATCCTGCTCGTCGGCTACGCCGAGGACATCACCAACGACGGCGCCCCGCTCAACCCGGCGCCGGCGATCTACGGCAACTTCTCGTTGCTGGGCGTGTGCCTCGCCTACGCCGCCGACCCGTTGGCCCATCGCATGCTGACCGGCCTCAACTGGCCGTCACGGGTGTCGGGGGTCGAGGCCCACCAGCGCCTGCTCGAGCTGGTGCGCGACGGTGACATCCGCACGGTGGTCACGTCGACGGTGCCCTTCGACGGCCTGCCCGAGGCCATGGAGCGCCAGGAGCGCCGCGAGACCACGGGTCGCACGGTGGTCACCCTGCGGTGACCGGTCGAGGACAGAGGTCCCAGCTGGTGCGCGACCATCCCATCGACCTCCGCGGTGGCCCCGAGGCGGTCGTGGGATCGGGGATGGGGTCGGTACCGCCCGGTTGACCCGCAGCCTTCAACCGACCCCTCTGCCGCAACCGGCTTCGTTTCTCGCGCCGCAGACGAGCCGGCCCGCGTAAGGTCGGCGTGGTGGGGACCGGGGAGGGAGCATCGGATCAGTCGGTGCGCGGCGCCATCGAACGGGCGCTCCGCCCCGACGACGCTGCCGTCGAGAAGCTGCGAGGCCTGGGGAAGCTGACCGCCCGCGAGCGCATAGCGCTGCTCTGCGACGACGGCTCGTTCGTCGAGGACGGCCTCCTCGCCCATGCCACCGCCGCCGGTTTCGCGGCGGATGGCGTGGTGACCGGCCGCGGCATGATCGACGGCCGGCACGCAGTCGTGGTGGCCAACGACCCCATGGTGAAGGCGGGGTCGTGGGGGGCTCGGACCGTGGAGAAGATGGTCCGGGCCACCGAGATCGCCCTCTCGGAGCGCATCCCCATCGTGTGGCTGGTGGACTCGGCAGGCGCCCGCATCACCGATCAGGTGCAGCTCTTCCCCGGTCGGCGCGGCGCGGGTCGGATCTTCTACAACCAGGTTCGCCTCTCGGGCCTGGTCCCCCAGGTGTGCTGCTTGTTCGGGCCGTCGGCGGCCGGCGGAGCGTATGTGCCGTCGTTCTGCGACGTGGTCTTCATCGTGGAGGGCAACGCCTCGATGTACCTCGGCTCGCCGCGCATGGCGCAGATGGTCATCGGCGAGAGCACCACACTCGAGGACATGGGTGGTGCCCGGATGCACGCCACCGTCTCGGGCTGTGCCGACAACCTGGCCACCGACGACGCCGACGCCATCGACCAGGCCCGGGCGTACCTGACCTACTTCCCGCAGCATGCGGGCGGCACGGCGCCGACGTACCTTCCCGCGGCCCCGGCCGCGCCGTTGACCTCCGCCGACGTCCCCGAGGATGAGCGCGAACCGCTCGACATGCACGACGTCATCGACCGGCTCGTCGACGACTGCTCCTTCTTCGAGGTCAAGCCGCTCTTCGCCAAGGAGCTGATCTGCGGATTCGGGCTGCTCGACGGCGCCCCGGTCGGGGTGGTGGCCAACAACCCGGCCCACCTCGGTGGCGTCCTCTTCGTCGACTCCGCCGACAAGGCGGCCCGTTTCATCTGGTGCTGTGACGCCTTCGACATCCCGCTGCTGTTCCTCGCCGACGTCCCGGGGTTCATGATCGGGACCCAGGTGGAGCGCCAGGGCATCATCCGCCACGGCGCCAAGATGATCACCGCGGTCTGCGAGGCGACGGTGCCGAAGATCTCCGTGATCGTGCGCAAGGCCTACGGGGCCGGGCTCTATGCCATGTGCGGCCCTGCATTCGGCGCCGACGCCACGCTCGCGCTGCCCCAGGCCCGCATCGCGGTGATGGGCGCCGAGGCCGCCGTCAATGCCGTGTTCGCCAACAAGATCGAGGCCATCGCCGACGACGGCGAGCGGGAGGCGTTCGTCGCCGAGCAGCGGGCGATCTACGAGGCCGACATCGATCTGCTCCGACTGGCGTCGGAGCTGGTCGTCGACGCGGTGGTCGAGCCCGAGCGGCTCCGCGAGGAGCTCATCCGTCGGTTCCGGTTCGCGGCGGGCAAGGACCGTCACTTCTCGCCGCGCCGACACGGCGTGCCCCCGGTCTGAGGAGGTTCCGTGAATCCCTACCTGTCCGACGACCACGACGCGTTGCGCGCCGTGGTGCGCGACTTCGTCCGTCGGGAGATCGAGCCCCACGCCGAGGCCTGGGACCGCGACCACACCTTCCCGGTCGACACCGTCCTGCAGATGGGCGAGCTCGGCCTGTTCGGCATCCCGTTCCCCGAGCCCTACGGCGGGGGCGGTGACCTGACCGGGCTGTGCATCGCCATCGAGGAGATCGCCTGGTCCGACCAGTCCCTGGCCATCACCCTCGAGGCGGGCGTCGGGCTCGGGGCCAACCCCATCGCCTCGTTCGGCACCGAGGCGCAGAAGGAGCGGTGGCTGCCCGACCTCTGCGCCGGTCGGGCGCTGGCCGCCTTCGGCCTGACCGAGCCCGACGCCGGCAGCGACGCCGGGGGCACCCGCACCACGGCGGCGCTCGACGAGGCCAGCGATGAGTGGGTGATCGACGGGGAGAAGGCGTTCATCACCAACTCCGGCACCCCCATCACCTCGCTGGTGACCGTCACCACCCGTACCGGGGAGCGGGGGATCTCCACGATCGTCGTGCCGGCGGGCACCCCGGGACTCACGGTGCAGCCGGCCTACCGGAAGGTGGGTTGGCACGCGTCCGACACGCACGGGCTCACCTTCGTCGGGTGTCGGGTCCCGGCGGAGAACCTGCTGGGGGAGCGGGATCGCGGGTTCGCCCAGTTCCTCTCGATCCTCGACGAGGGTCGGGTGGCGATCGCCGCGCTGGCGGTCGGGGTCATCCGGCGGTGCGTCGACGACTGCGTCAGCTACGCGAGGGACCGCAACGCCTTCGGCCGGCCCATCGGAGCGAATCAGGGTGTGGCCTTCCGGGTGGCCGACCTCGAGGTGGCGCTCGAGGCATCTCGGGAACTGGTGTACCGGGCCGCCTGGCTCCGCGATCGCGGCCAGCCGTTCAAGCGGGAGGCGGCCGTGGCCAAGCTCTTCGCCACGGAGGCGGCGGTGACGGCGACCCGCAGCGCCACCCAGGTGTTCGGGGCCTCCGGCTTCATGGACGAGACCCCGGTCGCCCGGCACTACCGCGATGCCAAGGTCCTCGAGATCGGGGAGGGGACGAGCGAGATCCAGCGGCT
>Ga0075026_100000645_pt1 | contig 14364 bp, 13 predicted proteins | sample Str012_2_FD_71392 | JGI IMG/M metagenome (GOLD analysis project Ga0075026, IMG submission 71392) | Freshwater sediment microbial communities in response to fracking from Pennsylvania, USA - Straight Creek_MetaG_SC_2012 | ecosystem: Environmental > Aquatic > Freshwater > Creek > Sediment...
GTGGTCGGGATCCTCGGACCGGCCCCGCTCTACCCGAACCTCGATACCGCGGCGTTCATCGGTCTCCCGATCGCCCAGAAGCTGTTCGCCACGGCCGCGGCCCCCACGAGCGTGTTCGTCGTCACCGAGCCGGACCAGGTCGACGCCGTCCAGACCGTGTTGGCGGCGACCGCGAACCCTGCCAGTCCCGGCGAGGTGCAGGTCTCGCGCCCGTCCGACGTCATCAAGGCGAAGAGCGCCGCCGACGACACCCTCACCGCGTTGCTGCTCGGTCTGGGTGGCGTCGCACTGCTCGTCGGCGGCATCGGGATCGCGAATGTCATGGTGATCTCGGTACTGGAACGACGGGTCGAGATCGGCGTGCGCCGCGCGCTCGGCGCCACTCGGCGCCACGTACGGCTTCAGTTCCTCGTCGAAGCCATCCTGCTCTCCGCGCTCGGCGGAGTTCTCGGAGTCGTGCTCGGAATCGCGATCACCGCGGGCTACGCCGCGATACGCGACATCACGTTCTCTCAGCCCGTCATCTCCGGCGCCATCGGCCTCGGCGCCGCGATCCTGGTCGGCGCCCTCGCCGGCATCTCGCCCGCCGGCCGCGCCGCGCGCCTGGCGCCCGCGGACGCCATCCGGCCGAGCTGACCGGACCCGTCAGCGCGGACAGACCGAGATGTCCGTGGCCTTGACCGACGCCCACACCGACGAACCCGGACCGAGTCCGAGATCCCGCACCGCGTCGGCAGTCACCTCCGCGGTCAGCGAGACCGGACCCTGGAGCCGGACCCGCGCCCGTCCCCCGAGCTCGCTGATCTGCTCCACCGTCGTCGGCCACGCGTTGCGGGCGCTCCCCACGGGACGGGTCGGCGCGAGTCCGACGGAGTGCGGATGTATGGTCAGATGCACGGGCCCGAAGCCCGAGTCGGGCACGACGACCTCGAACCCACCATCCACTCGCACCCGATCCCCGTGGGCGTCGCCGACGAGCAGGTTGGTCCCGACCAGCTCCGCGATCCATTGGGAGCGCGGCTGTTCGGTGATCTCGCCCAGCGTGCCCGTCTGCACGACGCAACCCCGCTCGATCACCACGATGCGGTCCGCGAGCACCGCCGCGTCGATCGGGTCATGGGTGACCAACACCCGCATGCCGGTGTGGGCGTCGAGATGGGTGCGCAGATCACGGCGGACGTCGGCCCGGACCTGTTGATCCAAGGCCGCCAGCGGTTCGTCGAGGAGGAGCAGGCGCGGCCGGACCGCGAGCGCGCGGGCCAGCGCCACCCGCTGAGCCTCGCCGCCGGAGAGTTGCACCGCCGACGTCGTCGCCCGCTCCGCGAGACCGAAACGGTCGAGCCATTCGGCCGCGACCCGACGGGCCTCGGCACGCGACCCGCCGCGTGCACGCACACCGAACGCGACGTTGTCACGCGCGTCGAGGTGCGGGAACAGCGCCGCGTCCTGGAACACGAAGCCCACCGCGCGTCGTTCCGGCGGGACCCACGTGCGGCCGCCGTCGTCGAGGACGATGCCGTCGAGGACGATGCTCCCCTGCCCGATCGGTTGGAGCCCCGCCAGCGCGCGCAGCACGGTGGTCTTGCCGGCGCCGTTCGGACCCAGCAACGCGATCGTCTCTCCGGCTGCCACGTCCAGGCTCGCGTCGATCGCCTGCATCCCCACGGTGAGCGCGACTGCGGCCTCCAGGCTCACGATCCGCCCCACCAGCGATCGCGCAACAGTGCGAGCACCGCGACCGACACCGCGACGAGGACCACACTCAGCCCGATCGCCACCTGCGGACGCGACTCCAGCAGCAGGTAGACCGCGAGCGGCACGGTCTGCGTGCGACCCTGGATGTTCCCGGCGAAGGTGATCGTCGCGCCGAACTCGCCCAGCGCGCGGGCCCACGCCAGTGCGGCTCCGGCGACCAGCGCGGGTCGCACCAACGGCAGGGTGACGCGGCGAACCACCGTGCGCCGCGGGGTCCCGAGGGTCAGGGCCGCGTCCTCGTACCGCCGATCGAGATTGCGCAACGCCGCCTCGGCGGTGATCACGAAGAACGGCAACGCGACGAAGGTCTCGGCCAGGATCGCGCCCGCGGTCGAGAAGGTCAGTTGCACACCGAACCACCGGTACAGGTACTCGCCGACGAGACCGTCACGCCCGAACGCGTAGAAGAGCCCCACGCCGGCCACCACGGGCGGCAGGACCATCGGGAGCAACACCAACGCGCGCGCGACGCGACGGCCCGGGAACTCGACGCGGGCCAGCACCCACGCGAGCGGGAGCCCGAGCACGACGGCGAGCACCGTCGCGCTCACTGAACACACGAGTGACAGGCGCAGCGCATCGCGCGCCTGGGGCGTCGTGAGATCGGCGCCGAGTTGGGACCACGCAACCTGCCGCAGCAACCCGACGAGGGGCAGGACGACGAACGCGAACCCCACCGCCGCCACCGCCACCGCGATCCACGGCACGGGCCGCGTGCGTCGGGTCACCGGGCCGGTCGTCGGCTCATGCCGGCGGAAGGAACCCGAAGGACCGCAGCGTCGCCTGGCCGGCGGCCGAGCGGACGTACGCCACGAAGGCGCGCGCCGCGGCGGATCCCGCCGCCGCCTTCAGCACGACGATCGGGTAGGACGCGACGACGTTCTGCGCGTCGGGGATGACCACGGACGCGACCGTCGCCGCCGCGCTCTTCGCATCCGTCACGTAGACGATTGCCGCCGCGGCATCTCCGGCGGCGACCGCGGCGAGCGTCGCCTTCGCGTCCTGGCCGCGCGTGATCGAGCCGACGGGGATGGTCACTCCGGCGGTGGTCAGCGCCTGCGCGGCGTACTTGCCGCACGGCACCGTTTCGGCACACAGCGACACGGTTCCGACCTGGGCCAGGTCGGCCAGCGTCGTGACGTGCTTCGGGTTGCCGGGCTTGGTCACGATCTCCAACCGGTTCCGGGCGAACACCGTGGGAGCACCGGCCGCGAGCCCGGCCGACGTCAACACCGTGATGTTCGACTGATCCGCGGACGCGAACACGTCGGTGGGCGCACCCTGCTGGATCTGGGTCGCGAGAGTGGCCGACGACCCGAAGTTGAGCGTGACGGTCGCGCGCGGATGTGCAGTGTGGAAGTCCGCACCGATCTTCGTGAACGCGCCGGTCAGCGACGACGCGGCCGACACCGTGACCGAGCCCGCGACCTTCGGCGCTGCGCCGGTCGTCGAGCTGGGCTTCGGCTTCGCGGTCGACGACGACGAACTCGAACACGCGGCGGCGACAACGACGACGACGAGCGCAACGATCAGGCCGGTACGGGGGAATCGGAACACGGCGCCTCCTCGGGCGGTCAAGTGGCCGGTGGGATCTCGACGATGACGTTGGTGGCCTTCACCACCGCGACCGCGAGGTCGCCCACATCCACACCGAGTTCGTCCGCACCCTCACGCGTCATCAGCGACACGACGCGATGCGGCCCGGCCTGGATCTCGACGATCGCGGTCAGGGTGTCGCGCCGGACCGAGAGGACGATCCCGGTGAAGCGGTTGCGCGCCGATTGCACGATGCCGTCGGGCTCGGGCGCGGCACTGCGCTCCACGAGGAGCCGAGCCAGGTCCGCCCCGTCGACCAGGCGGTGGCCCCCATCGCCCTTCACGGTGCGGAGGCGGCCCTCATCGGACCAGCGCCGCACGGTGTCCGCGCTCACACCGAGGAGCTGGGCCGCCTGGCCGGGTTTGAACATCGCCACGCCGAGACCCTAGCCACCGGAGATCCGCAACTACACGAAAACTTGGCCTATTTCCGAGTATCTGCAACAGAACCGAGCCATTTCTCCCGTGAATTCGAGGAGTCAACGGTCCGTGACATTGCCGGCCGGCCTCCCTAGATTGCCCGCAGCGCCGCCCGTTCGAGGCGGCCATCGTGAACCGGGGGGATCACACATGGGGCACCGATTCCGCGCGGCCGCGCTCGCCGCGGTCTTGATCACGGGAGGCACGCTCGCCGCCACCGCGGCACCTGCCGCCGCCGACGGACCGGGCGTGGGTACGCCGTGGGTCGTCAGCGTCGGCGACTCGGCCATCTCGGGTGAGGCCGGTCGCTGGGCCGGTAACACCAACAACAGCTCGTCGGGCATCGACGCGCTCGGCTCCACCGCGTACAACGACAACGCCTCGAACACCGCGGAGACGATCCCGGGCTGTCACCGTTCCAAGTCGGCCGAGATCCACATCGGTGGGGGCGTCAACAGTCAGAACCTCGCGTGCTCCGGCGCGAAGACCTCCACCGACACGAGTGGTTCGGACTTCAAGCCCGGCCTCGACTTCTACAACGGCACCGCCGGCCAAGGTCAGGCGCTCGCCCTGCAGAACTTCGCGGGCTCGCACAACGTGAAGATGGTGATGATCCTGATCGGCGCGAACAACTACCACTTCGCCGACCTGATCCAGAGCTGCGTCACCGACTTCCTCACGTCACCCACGTGGTGGAAGAACTACTGCAACGACGACTCGAGCGTGACCGCGAACTTCACGGCGGCGAACGTCGCGGCTCAGACCACCAACATCAAGAACGGCATCCTCAACATCCGGCAAGCGATGCTCAACGCCGGCTACGCGGATTCGTCGTACACGCTCATGGTGCAGACGTACTGGGCGCCGCTGCCGTCGAGTTCGGCCATCCGCTACGGCGAGAGCGGCTTCACCCGTCAGAGCACTGGTGGCTGTGGCGTCTGGAACGCGGACGTGAACTGGGCCACCAATACGGCGCTCACGACCTTCAACAACTCGGTCCGGAACGCCGTGACCGGGGCGGGGCTCTCCAACACGAAGATCCTCGATGCGCAGAACGCATTGAAGGGACACCGCCTGTGTGAGAACACGGTCGGCCTCCTCGAGGAGAAGGGCCTGAGTTCCTGGACGCAGGCCACCGCGTCGGACAAGACCGAGTGGGTCAACCAGATCCGCACCACCTCCACGCTGTTCGGCCCGTACCAGCTCCAAGAGGACTTCCACGCCAACTACTGGGGTCAGCTCGCCATGCGGAACTGCGTGCGCAAGGCCTACAACGGCGGGAACCCGATCGGCGGCGCGTGCACGCCGAGCACCGGACTCAACGCCAGTGGCGAACCGAACATGATCTACGGCTGATCCAGCCGGACGCGAGACCGACGAAGGGCGGACCCCAGGGCCCGCCCTTCGTCGCGTCCGGATCACTGCGCGGGTCAGGCGACGGCGACGAGTCCGGCGAGGGTCTCCATGGCGGTCAACCACTCGTCGAGATCGTTGCGCCACGGCGCACACACCACGTGTTGCACCCCGGCCGCCGCGTACTCGTCGTACTCACGCCGGATGCGGTCGTGCTCCATGCCCATCGGGTCCCAGCCGGTCCGCAGCGAGATGGTGAAGTCGGGGTCGGGGCGGTCGCGGCGCAAGCGCTCGATCGGCGCGCGCGTCTGTTCGGGAGTGAGTCCGATGAGCTGGAATCCGTCACCGAGTTCGACCGCCCGCCGGCACGCCGCTTCGACGCCACCGCCGACCCACAACGGGATCGGGTGCGCGGGCTTGGGAAGGATCCGCAGGTCGGTGAACGACGAGTACTCACCGGTGAAGCTCGTCGGGTCCTCGGTCCACGCCGCCCGCAGCAGCCGCAGCATCTCGTCGGTGCGCCTGCCGCGATCGTGGAACGAGAAGCCGAGGGCATCGAACTCGGCCTCGGACCATCCGACCCCGGCGGCGACGGTGAGGCGACCACCGCTCAGCGCGTCGAGACTCGCGAGCGTGTTCGCCAGTGCGAGCGGATTGTGCTGGGGCAGCACCAACACGCTCGTGCCGAGTCCCACCCGCTCGGTGACCGCGGCCGCCCACGTCAGCGTCGTGAGGGGATCGAACAGGAACGGCGACGGATACGACTGGGCGGCCGGATGCACGATGTGGTCGCTCACCCACACGTCGGCGAACCCGAGTGCGTCCGCATGACGAGCGGCGCGGGTGATCGCGTCCGCGCCCGCCACCCGTCCGTACTGAGGCAGGTGGATGCCGATACGCATCCGCCCGTCCGGCGTCACTCCGTGCCGTCGGCGCAGACCGTCGTCTTGTCGCCGATCTTGGTGACGTCCTTGATCGTGTTGTAGGTGCCGTCGTCACACGTGACCGCCGAGCTCAGGTGCGAGTACACACCCTCGGGGCTCTCGTAGCCGGGCACGACCCAGACGTGCAGCAGGTACTGGGTCTGCTTGAGCAGTGACCCTTGCACCGCGTCGCACTGCGCCTTGGTCGCACCGTGGTCGGCGCCGAGCGGCGAATCGATGTTGCCGTCCTTGCCCGCCTTGATGCAGACGTCGTGATGCACGTGCCACGTGTCGTTCGGACCCGCGAAGCCCTCGGGGTTCTTCACGCCGGTCATGTAGAAGAGGCCCGCGATACGCGAGTCCGGGTGGGTGCCGTCGTAGATCCAGGCGAGTGGCTTACTGATCGCGTCGTCGGTCATCTTGCCGTCGGGCGCGCCGCCGGCTCCCGCGTAGTTGATGTAGTGCGCGCCGAGACCGGGCGAGAACGGACCGGCGCGGTGCAGGCCGGCCTTCTCCGCGTCGGCGACGGTCGGGTACCGCAGCGCGGCCTGTCGGGCCATCTCCATCTGGTGCGCGAGCAGCACCCGGTCGGCCTTCGACACCGCCTGGGTGAACCCGTGCGCGTGCTGCTCCCCGTTCGCCAGCTTGGCGAAGCCGCGGTCGTCGACCGCGGTGTGACCCATGGCCGCCATCTCCGCTGCGGTCATCCCACCGGCGGAGTGGGTGTGCTTCTGGTGGCTCTTGGTGTGATCGTGGGCCGGGCGACCGGCCGCCTCGCTGCGATCGGACGAACATCCGACCATCGTCAACGCGACCACGGCGAGCGCCACCGGCGCAATCCTTCGAAGCTGCACGTTCCATCCCCCCGATGCGGACCGGTGACCGGTCCTCCAGTGCGTCCGCACAGCCTAGGGCCACATCGTCGGGCGTGGGAGCCGACGCCTTCCGTCGGAACGTCAGGTGATGGTGGCGGGGTCGATGCCGATGCCGCCCTGTTCGCTGCTGGCGTACGCCGCGAGCGCGAACCGCAAGACGTCGACCGCTTCCTCGGCACTCCACCACAACGGCCCTTCGCCGGTGCGGAGCCAGCGCAGCCAGTGGCGACCCGAGTCGCGGAAGCTGCTCGCCCAGTCGTCGTCGAGCGCGTGGAACGACCGCACCTCACCGTCGCGGTACACCTCGAGGCTCGGCTCTTGAATACCGCGCCCGGTGCAACGGTTCACCCGGGCGAACCCACTGGTGCCGGTGACCTCCCACCGTTCGTCGTTCGTGTAGTAGTCCGAACGCAGGTACATGTCGGGCGCAAGGGTGATGTCCCAGACCCCGCGCACCCCGTTCTCGTGCCGCCACGAGATCGTGGTCGGCGCGTCGACCGCGAAGCCGGGCACGACCTCGGTCTCGCCGATCCACGCGCGGACTTCCGCGATCGGGCCGAACATCCACAGCGCGGTCGCGAGCTTGTGCCACCCGTCGTCGAACACCAGGATCCCGCGGCCGCGCTGCATCTGGCGCATCTGCACCTCGTAGCTGCCGGCGGGGACGTCCCAGCCCCCGCGCGCGGTGCCGACCATCTTCATGTGGAGCCCGGCCACCGCGCCGATGGCGCCGGACTCGACGGTCGCGCGCAACTCGCGCAGCGGCTCGAAGAAGAGGTAGTTCTCCATCACCCGCAGCACGACGCCGTGCTCGCGCGCGGCCGCGATCATGCGCTCAGCCTCGGCGAGATCATTCGCCATCGGCTTCTGCAGATTGAGGTGCCACCCGTAGGAGGCCATCTCGACCACGCCATCGGCGTGCAGCGGGATCGGCAGGAGCACCTCGGCCGCGTCGACCGCGATCCCACTCGCCGCGAGTTCGGCCGCGGTCCCGAACGTCGCCGCGCCCGGCCATTCCGCGGCCCGTTCCGCCCGCCGGGCCTCGCTCGGATCGACCAGCGCGACCACCTCGACGTCGGCGTTGTCGCGATAGGCGCGGATGTTCAGGTCGTAGATCCGACCGAGGCCGATGATCGCGGCGCGCACCGGACGGTCGTACGGAGTGAAGGTCACGACGAAGCCTCCTCGGGCTCGACCAGTTGTTCCATGAACTCGAGGCGGATGCCCCCGGGGGCTTCGACGAACACGATCCGGCGGGTGCCGAATGCGCCGGAGACGACCTCGGGGCCCCACAGCACCCGGTGGCCTGCGATCTCGCGGTCGAGGTCGTCGGTGAACAGCGCCGGGTGCAGGAATCCCTCGGCCGGCACCACCACCGAGTCTTCGTAGACCGCCCGGGTGAACAGCGTGATCATCACCGGCCCGAGGTACACGTCGGCCCGCTCCGCGCCGTTCCACGCCATGCGATCCCGCACGACCCCGCCCATGCCCTCGTAGAACGCGCACGCCGCATCGAGGTCGGCGACCTTCACCGCGAGGTTCGCCAGGCCGGTGATCATGCGCGCGGGAGTCCCAACACCCGCTCGCCCAGGATGTTGCGCATCACGTTGCTGGTGCCACCCATGATCGTGTAGCCGGGCGCGTAACAGAGGCCCCGGGTCACGTCGTCCCACAGCATCGCGTCCGCCCCGAAGATCCGCGCGACGAACTGCGCCACCCGCGTCTCGTGCTCGGTGCAGAAGCACTTGGTCGCGGCGCTGAAGCCGGCCGGCGCCTGCTTCAACACCTCGCGGATCACGAGGATCCGACCGATCCGGTACTGCGTCTCCAGCGCGGCGATCTCCTGACGGATCCGCGGGTCCGTGGTATCCGCGCGTTCGCGCGCCATGAGGTACAGCGCGTGGTTCGACATGAGCCGGTCGATGCCACCGCGCTCGTGTTCGAGTTGACGCATCGTCTGCTTGAACGCGGCCCCTTCGGTACCCACCAGGTTGCCCGCCGGCACCCGCACGTCGGTGAAATACACCTCGCAGAAGTGCTGGTTCGTCGTCATGTCGGTGATGGTCCGGACCTCGATACCCGGCGTGGTCATCGGCACGATGATCTCGCTGATCCCGGCATGGGGCGGGCCGTCGACGCTCGTCCGACAGATCAGGTAGCAGTAGTCGGCGACCTCCCCGAAGCTCGTCCAGATCTTCTGCCCGTTGATCACCCACTCGTCACCGACCCGCTCCGCGCGCGTCGCGAGCGACGCGAGATCGCTGCCCGCGTTCGGCTCGCTCATCCCGATGCACCACGTGGTCTCACCCGAGAGGATCCGCGGGAGGTACTCGGCCTGCTGATCCGGCCGGCCGTACGCAATGAGCGCGGGACCCATCTGCCGGTCGGCGAACCACATCGCCGCGATCGGCGCGCCCGCCTTGATCAACTCCTCGCCCACGATCAACCGGTCGATCGGCGGATGGCCACCCCCGCCGAACTCGGCGGGCCAGGTCATGCCGATCCACCCTTCGGCGGCGAGTTCGTGCGCAAACTCCTTCGAGTACCCGTTGATCCAGCTGTCGTTGTGCCGCCCGTACCGCGCCACGGCCGCGGCGGCGACCCCGGCGGCGCGCGCACGTAGCGCGACCTGCTCGGGGGTCCAGGCGAAGTCCATCGGGTCAGTATCGACCCCACCGGTCCTCGTCCGCCAAGCCGGCCCGACCCGCTCCACCCCGGCGATGCGGCCGTTACTGTCCCGGCCCGTGACCTACTCGATCGACCTGGCCTTCCTCACCGACGGCGGGCAACACGCCGAGACCACCCTCGACCGGCTCGTCGCCTACCTCGACGGCGCGCAGCAGTCCCTGGATGTCGCGATCTACGACGCCCACCTCGCCGCGGATCGTGCCGACCGTCTGCTCGGCGCGTTCGCCGCCGCCGAGGCCCGAGGGGTCCAGGTGCGCGCGGTCTACAACGACCTCGACGCCAAGCCCGAGATCGGCGCCGACGGTCAACCGGCGCCGCACTTCGCGAAGGCGATGCCACCCGCGGGGCCCTCGCTCCTCGACCGGTTGACCGCCAGCGTGCCGTTCAAACCGATCTCGGGGATTCCCGATCTCATGCACCACAAGTACGTGATCCGCGATCGCGCCGCGGTCTGGACCGGCTCCACCAACTGGACCGACGACTCGTGGACCCGCCAGGAGAACGCAATCGTGGTGGTCCCGTCTGCGGATCTCGCCGCCGCGTACCAAGTCGACTTCGACCAGCTGTGGCAGGGCGGCCAGGTCGAGGACACCGGCAATCTCGATGACGAACCCGCGACGCTCGAGTACGGCGGCCGGCCGCTCGCCGTGCGCGCGTTGTTCTCGCCCGCCCGCGGTCGCGCCATCAGCGAACTGATCGCGAAGCACCTCACCGACGCCCGCACCCGGATCAATCTCTGCTCGCCGGTGTTGACCTCGGGCGAGATCCTGCAGGCGCTCGTCGACCGGATCGATGCGGGCAGCCTGCCGTCGGGCACGACGATCGCGATCGACGGTCCGCAGATGCACGGCGCGATCTCGCAATGGAAACAGAACCCCCACGCGTCGTGGAAGATCCCCCTGGCCGAGCAGGTGTTGGCCTCGGGGCTCGTCGCCGAGAAGCCGTCGACTCCGTACGCGCCCGGCCGGGTCCACGACTACATGCACGCCAAGATGGTCGTCTGCGACGATGTCGTCGTCACCGGTTCGTTCAACTGCTCGCGTTCCGGCGAGATGAACGCCGAGAACGTGCTCGAGGTCCGTAACCCGCAGTTCGCCGACGAATGCACCGGATTCGTCACCGCAGTCCATGCCCGCTACGCGAAGCAGTGAGGTCGATCATGCGCATGCCCCTCCCACTCGTCACCGGCGCGGCGTGCGTCGCATTGGCGCTGACCGCGTGTTCGTCATCGTCCGCGTCCTCCGGGACGGGCTCGTCGGGTTCGCAGGCACCGAAGCCGACGGCCATCGCTCACAACGGCGGTGGGACCGTCACCCCCGCGCCCGGCCCGGCCGCCGCCGTGTCCGCACCGCTGACGGGAGGCAAGGGCATGAACCTCGCGTCCGGCGATCCCGCCGACGCGACCGCCCGCCCCGGCTGGGTCCAAGAGGAATACGCGGCCTCGGGCACCGCCACCGCCTACACGAGTGCCGGCCCACTTCCTCCCGACGGTCGCTTCACCCTCACCCCGAGCACCACCGCGCCGTACCGCACCCGCATCGCCGTCCGCCGACCGGCGCAGCCGCGCAACTTCAACGGGACCGTGATCGTCGAGTGGCTCAACGTGAGCGGCGGGCTCGACGCGAGTCCGGACTACGGGTCGATGCGCGCCGAGATCCTCCGTCGCGGGTACGCCTGGGTCGGGGTCTCGGCCCAGCGGATCGGCATCGAAGGCGGCCCGGTCGCGGTGCGCGTCCCCGCCGCGGATGCCGCGGGGGCGGGCAAGGGGATCAAGGTCATCGACCCCGCGCGCTACGGCTCCCTCTCCCACCCCGGGGATGCGTATTCGTACGACATCTTCACCCAGGTCGGCCGCGCGCTGCGCGGCCCGGCCGCGCGTCGCGCACTGGGTCCCCTGCACGCGGCGCGCGTGCTCGCGGTCGGTGAGTCCCAGTCGGCGTTCGCGTTGACGACCTACGTCGACGGCGTCCAACCCCTCACGCGCGCGTTCGACGGCTTCCTGATCCACAGCCGCGGCGGCGCGGCAGCACCGCTCGGGAGTCCCGGCGCGGGCATCGACATCGCGAGCAGCATCACCGGCGCGCCCACCCGGATCCGCACCGACGGGCCCGCTCCCGTCATGGTGGTCCAGACCGAGACCGACATCCTCGGCGTGCTCGGCGCGTACCCCGCCCGTCAACCCGACAGCGCCCGCTTCCGCTGGTGGGAAGTCGCAGGCACCGCGCACGCGGACCGCGCGCTCGTGGGCCTCGGCGCCGACGGGATGGGCTGCGCGGTCCCGATCAACGACGGTCCGATGCGCTTCGTCGTCCGCACCGCGCTGGCCGACCTCGACCGCTGGACCCGCGGTGGTGCCGCACCGCCGCACGCGCCACCGCTCGCGGTCGACTCGGCCCACCACTACGTGCGCGACCAGTACGGCATTGCGACGGGTGGGATCCGCACCCCACTGGTCGACGTCCCGGTCGACACCCTCTCGGGCGAGTCCGCCGGCGGATCGATCGTGTGCATCCTCTCGGGCTCGACAACGCCACTGACGAGCGCACAGCTCCAGGCGCTCTACGCGAACCGGGCCGAGTACCTCCGCCGGTTCCGCGCCGCCACCCAGGCCGCGATCGCCGCCGGCTTCGTCCTCCCCGCCGACCGCGCCGATCTCCTCACGACCGCCGCCCCCACCCGCATCGCCCCGTGACTCCGGGCGGACGCGTGTGAGGGTCGGGCGGAAGCCGTGCAGCACCCGTCTTGACAGGAACTAGAACGCGTTCCACTCTTGGGCCTTCGGACCGGACCCAGGAGCCCCCAGATGCGAACCCCACTGTGTGACGACCTCGGGATCGAGTTCCCGATCTTCGCCTTCACCCATTGCCGCGACGTCGTCGTCGCGGTCGCGAAGGCGGGTGGCTTCGGCGTACTCGGCGCGGTGGGCTTCAGCCCCGAGCAACTCGAGATCGAGCTCCAGTGGATCGACGAGCACATCGGCGACCGTCCCTACGGCGTCGACATCGTGATCCCGAACAAGTACGAAGGCATGGACGCCGACATGTCGGGCGACGAGCTCGCCGAGATGCTGCGCAAGATGGTGCCGCAGGAGAACCTCGACTTCGCCCGCAAGCTGCTCGCCGACCACGGCGTACCGGTCCAGGACGAGGGCGAGGACAACACGATGCAGCTCCTCGGCTGGACCGAGGCCACCGCCACCCCGCAGGTGGAGGTCGCGCTGCGCCACCCGAAGATGACGTTGATCGCGAACGCGCTCGGCACGCCACCCGCCGAGGTGATGGATCTCATCCACAACGCGGGCCGCAAGGTCGCGGCGCTCTGCGGTTCGCCGTATCAGGCGCTCAAGCACAAGGCCGGCGGGGTGGACATCATCATCGCCCAGGGCGGCGAGGGCGGCGGCCACTGCGGCGACGTCGGGTCGATCGTGCTGTGGCCGCAAGTAGTGAAGGCCGTCGCGCCGACCCCGGTGCTCGCGGCGGGTGGGATCGGCAGCGGCCAACAGATCGCCGCGGCCCTGGCCCTCGGCTGCCAGGGCGTGTGGTCCGGCTCGCAGTGGTTGATGGTCGAGGAGTCCGAGAACACGCCGGTGCAGCAGGCCGCATACATCGCGGCGGGTTCCCGGGACACCGTGCGCAGCCGCTCCTTCACCGGCAAGCCGTGCCGCATGCTGCGCAACGACTGGACCGACGCGTGGGAAGCGCCGGGCAGCCCCGAGCCGCTCGGCATGCCGCTGCAGTACATGGTGTCGGGCATCGCGGTGGCGGCCACGCACCGCTACCCCGATCAGACCGTTGACGTCGCGTTCAACCCGGTAGGCCAGGTCGTCGGGCAGTTCGAGCAGGTGGAGAAGACCGGGGCCGTCATCGAGCGCTGGGTCAACGAGTACCTCGAGGCCACCGACCGGCTCGACGCGATGAACGCGGCGGCCGCCGGCGCCTGATCGCGCCGACCACCACCACGTGCGCCGCGGCGATGAGCCTGGCTGAGACCATCCGCGAGATTCCGTTCTCGCCGCGCGAGCGGCGGGTCGCGGACTTGTTGCTCTCCGAACCGAGCGCGATCGCGTTCGGGACGGTGGCCTCGGTCGCCGCGACCGCGGGCGTCGGCAACTCGACGGTGATGCGGTTCGCCACCACCGCCGGATTCGCCGGGTTCAGCGAGCTCCAGACCGCGGTTCGCACCGAGGTCGGCGGGCAGCTCCGTCAGGCCACCCATCGCGTACGGCAACCGCGTTCGGGCGATCCGGTCGACGGCGCGCTCGACACCGAACTCGCCAACCTCCACACGACGTTCGCGCAGCTCGACCGCGACGCGCTCGGCCGCGCCGCCGACCACCTCGCGCGCGCCGCGCACGTCGCGGTACTTGCCGGCGACGCGGCCCGCGGCGTGGCCCAGGACTTCGCCGCGCAACTCGGGATGCTGCGCCCGGATGTGACCCTCGTGGACGTCGGTTCCATCGCGCTGGGCCGCGCGCTCACCTGGCTCGAACCGGTCGACGTGCTCGTCGTGATCGACACCGCGCGCTACGAAACGACGATCACCACCGCGGCGGAACACGCGGCCGCGCGCGGCATTCCGGTGCTCGCGGTGTCGGACTCGCACGTCTCACCCATCGGCTCGACCGCGCGCTGGTCGTTCCAGATCGTCGACGCCGGCGCCGGACCGTTCGACAGCTTCGTGGCCGCGTTGGCCCTCACCAACCTGCTCGCCACCCTGGTCACCGCACGGCTCGGCCGCGCCGCCGTGCGCCACAT
>Ga0075026_100000646_pt1 | contig 14355 bp, 10 predicted proteins | sample Str012_2_FD_71392 | JGI IMG/M metagenome (GOLD analysis project Ga0075026, IMG submission 71392) | Freshwater sediment microbial communities in response to fracking from Pennsylvania, USA - Straight Creek_MetaG_SC_2012 | ecosystem: Environmental > Aquatic > Freshwater > Creek > Sediment...
ACGTACAGCGCCAGCTCGCCCTCGTAGGTCTTGCACACCCAGCCCTTGCGCGAGAGCTTCTGCAGCACGCCGACCCGCTCGCCCTCCGAATAGGACCACCACAGTGTCAGCAGCGTATAGCCTGCGAACAGGGCGGCCAGCACCACCAGCAGCTGCGGCCAGCGGCGCCGACGGCGCGGAACTACAGTAGTGCGGGTGTCAGTCATGTGATGCCCTAAAAGGCGCTGCGCCCGGTGAGTTCACGGCCCACGGCCAGCTGGTGGATGGTTTCGGTCCCCTCGTAGGTAATGACGCTCTCGAGGTTCAGCATGTGGCGGATCGGCGCGAACTCCGCGCTGATACCGGCGCCGCCCAGCATATCGCGGCAGTCGCGAGCGATATCCAGTGCGGCGCGGCAATTGTGCCATTTCGCCATGGAGACCTGCGCCGGCTTGAGCTCGCCGCGCTCTTTGAGGCGTGCCAGCTGCAGCGCCAGCATCTGCGAGGTGGTAATGCCGCGCGCCATCTCGGCCAGCCGTACCTGGATGGCCTGGTTCTGTGCCAGCGGCCGGCCGAACAGCTCGCGTGTGGCGGTGTAGTCGAGCAGTTGCGCGAGGCAGGCCTGCGCTGCGCCGATCACACCCCAGGCGATGCCATAGCGCGCCTGCGTCAGGCAGGACAGCGGGGCCTTGAGGCCGGTGGCGGCGGGCAGCCGCTGCGCCTCGGGCACCCGGACCTCGTCGAAGAACAGCGCGCCGGTGTGCGAGGCGCGCAGCGAGAACTTGTTTTCGATTTCGGTGGCGGTAAATCCGGGCGTGCCCTTGTCGAGGATGAAGCCGCGTACCCCTTGGTCGGTGTCCGCCCAGCAGATACAGACGTCGGCGATGGCGCCGTTGGTGATCCACATCTTCGCGCCGCTGATCAGCCAGTCGCCACCACTGCGTCGTGCCCGCGTCTTCATGTTGGCGGGGTCGGAGCCACCGTGCGCCTCAGTGAGACCGAAGCAGCCGAGCAGTTCGCCGCGCGCCAGGCGCGGCAGATACTGCCGCTTCTGCGCTTCGCTCCCGTACGCCCAGATCGGATACATCACCAGCGAAGATTGCACCGAGACGAAACTGCGCAGCGCCGAATCACCGCGCTCGAGTTCCTGGCAGATCAGGCCGGAGCAGACGGCGTTGAGACCGGCGCAGCCATAGCCCTCGAGGCTGGCGCCCAGCAGGCCAAGTGCGGCCAGTTCCGGCACCAGCTCGCGCGGGAAGCGATGCTGCTCGAAGCACTCGCGGATGATCGGCAGCACGCGGTTGTCGACCAGGCGCGCGACACTCTCTTGCACCAGCTGTTCATCGGCGCTCAGCTGGCCGCGCAGGTCGAAGAAATCCAGGGCATTCATGAATAGCCGTCCATTGCCGCGCCAGCGCCTAAAGATCAGTCGATCGGAAATTCCACACCCTGCGCCAGCTGCACGGCGGAGGAGTAATTTACCGTCTGCGTCTGGCGGCGCATATAGGCCTTCCACGCATCGCTCCCGGACTCCCGGCCGCCGCCGGTCTCTTTTTCACCGCCAAAGGCGCCGCCGATCTCGGCGCCGCTCGGGCCGGTATTGACGTTGGCAATGCCGCAATCGCTCCCGGTGGCCGACAGGAAGGTCTCGGCCTCGCGCATGTCGTTGGTGAAGATGGCCGAGGACAGGCCCTGGCGCACCGCATTCTGCATACGGATGGCGTCCGCGAAGACTTCATAGGGCGTCACATACAGTATCGGCGCAAAGGTCTCCTCGCTCATCACCGCGATGGCGGTATCGGTCTCGACCAGCGCCGGGCGCACGTAATAACCGCCGCTCAGCCCCACGGGCGTCAGGCGTTCGCCGCCGATGACCGTGGCACCCTGCGCCCGGGCCGCGGCCAGGGCCGCCTGCATGCGCTCGAACGAGGCCGCATCGATCAGGGGTCCGACCAGTGTGCCGGCTTCGAGCGGCGAGCCTACCGCCAGGCTGGCGTAGCTCTTGCGCAGCATCTGCCGCAGCCGAGTGTTCACGGTCTGGTGCACGAACAGCCGGCGCAGACTGGTGCAGCGCTGGCCGGCGGTGCCGGCGGCGGCGAACACCACCGCGCGCAGGGTCAGGTTCAGATCGGCCGTCGGCGTGACGATCGCCGCGTTGTTGCCGCCCAGCTCGAGCAGCGCGCGGCCGAAGCGCGCGGCGACGCGCGGACCGAGTGCGCGGCCCATCGCCGTGCTGCCGGTGGCGCTGACCAGCGGCAGCAGCTCGGAATCGGCCAACTGCTCGCCGGCATCGCGGCGGCCGATCACCAGCTGCGAGATCGCGGCGGGCGCGCCGGGAAATTCGGCCACCGTCTCGGCCATCAGCCGATGCAGGGCCAGCGCGCTCAGCGGGGTTTTTTCCGAGGGTTTCCAGATCACGGTATCGCCGCACACCAGGGCCAGGGCAGCATTCCAGGCCCACACCGCCATTGGGAAATTGAAGGCGCTGATGACGCCCACCGGGCCGAGCGGCTGCCAGCGTTCGAGCAGATGGTGTCCGGGACGCTCGGAGGCGATCGTGAGTCCGTAAATCTGCCGCGAGAGGCCGACCGCGAAATCGCAGATGTCGATGACTTCCTGGACCTCGCCGAGTCCTTCGCTGAGGATCTTGCCGGCTTCCAGCGAAATGAGCCTGCCCAGCGCCTGCTTGTCCGCGCGCACGCGCAGCGCGAAGCGGCGCAGTAGTTCGCCGCGTTGCGGTGCCGGCACGGCGCGCCACTGCAGGAAAGCCTGGGCCGAGGCCTGGATCCGGACCGCCACAGTGCTGCGGCTGTCCACCGGCACCTGCGCCAACAGCGAGCCATCGACCGGCGTGTGCACGGCCAGACTCGCGGCAGCGCCAGCGGCGGTCGCCGCGCTGGCGCCGGGATTCGCCGCCGCGCCGGCCTGCTGCAGGATGCTCTGATAACTCATTTCAAGCGGCCTCCCTCTGGCCGGGCTGACGCATGGCGTAAATCCTGCCGAAGCGGTTGGCGAGAAAGTCGGCCAGCGGCACGTCTTCCTGGCGCACGAAGCCGCGCTGCGGCAGCCGGCCCGCGGCCAGCAGGTCCAGTACACCACAGATTCCGGCTGCCGTGGTCAGCTGGATCGCACTGCGGTCGACGCCATTGACGCGCTGGCCATAGACCTTGTTGGCGTAGGTCTCCTGGACCAGGCCACCCTTCTTGATGCCGGTCACCGTGACGAAGACGATGACCACGTCCTGCAGGGTGGTCGGCAGCGCATTCTCGAGGATGTCCTTGAGCACGTCGCGCCGCTCGCGCAGCCGCAGATCCTGCAACAGCGCCTTCATAATCGCGGCATGCCCGGGGTAGCGGATCGTGCGGTAGTTGAGGTTGCGCACCCGTCCGCGCAGCGTCTCGCACAGCGTGCCCACGCCGCCGGAAGTGTTGAAGGCCTCATAGGTCACGCCATCGAGCGAGAATTCCTCGCGCTCCTCGAGCGGCGGCGCATTGACCAGCTCGCCGTTGGCAATTTCCTCGCAGGGCTCGCAGTACTCGTTGATGACCCCGTCGGTGCTCCAGGTGAGGTTGTAGTTCAGCGCGTTCGAGGGATACTGCGGCAGCGCACCGACGCGCAGGCGCACGTCCTGCAGCTTGTCGAAATGCTTCGCCAGCTCGTAGCCAACGATGGTGATGAAGCCCGGGGCCAGGCCGCACTGCGGAATGAAGGCGGTGCTGGCCGTGGTCGCGAGCTGGCGGACGCGGCGCGTGGTGGCGACGTCTTCGGTCAGATCGAGGTAGTGCACGCCGGCCAGGCCTGCGGCCTCGGCGATCTTGCCGGTGACCTGGAACGGCGCGGCGCTCAGGACCGCGAAGCGGCCACGCAGGGCGGCCGCGACCTGCTGCGGGTCGTTGACGTCGATCGCCAGTGTTTCGACCGGCACGCCGCCCTTCAGGCACTCGAGCTGCTCGGCCGACTTGTCGATCACGGCGACGTCGTAGTCCCCGCTATGGACCAGCAGGTCGGCAATCATCTGGCCGATCTTGCCGGCGCCTACGATGGCAATGCGCTTTTTCATGTTCCACTCCGCAGAATCTGCATTTAAATCAGCTGCCTATGTTCGCGACTGGTGGGACGAAAAGCAGCCCCGAAAACGTCAGTTTGACGAGCCATTCTCGTCGCTATGCCGTACAATATCGTCACTATGACGACAGACTCCACCGACCAGCGCATCCTCAGTCTGCTGCGCGACAACGCCCGCGCTTCCACGGCGCTGATCGGCCGGCGTCTCGGTCTGGCGCGCACCACCGTGCAAAGTCGCATCGAGCGCCTGCTGCAGCAGAAAGTGATCGCCGGCTTTACACTGCGCATGGGCGAGCAGCGCGAACGCCCGCAGCTGCTGGCCCATGTGATGATCACCGCTGTGCCCAAGCTGCTCACGCGTGTCGAGGCGGCGCTGCGTGCGCTGCCCGAGGTGCGCAAGCTCTACTCGGTCAGCGGGCGGCATGATTTCATCGCGGTACTGGTGACCGACACTGTGGGCGAGATGGACAAGCTGCTCGATCGCATCGGCGCGCTCGCCGGGGTCGATCGCACCGATTCCTCAATCGTGCTGTCGACGCGCATCGATCGCTAGCAACTGCCGGAGTAGCGATGATCAAACCCTGGATCTTCGAGTTCTGCACTGCTTTTGCCCCGCCCGCCGGCGAGAGCTACGATGCTGCCGACTGCGAGCGGGATTTTGCCTGGTACCTGGAGCAGTGGGTGCAGGCCGAGGCCAGCGGCTTCGAGGGCATCTTCTTCAGCGAGCACCACTTCGTACCGGGGCGTTTCAGCCCCTCGCCCAATCTGTTGATCGCGGCGGTCGCGACCCGCACCCGAACCCTGCGGCTGGGCACCATGGGCAATGTGGTGCCGCTGTACGAGCCGTGGCGACTGGCCGAGGAGTACGCGATGCTCGATCAGCTCTCCGGCGGTCGTCTGGAGATTGGCCTCGCGAGCGGCTCCGGGCCGATGGAATTCCGGGCCATCGGCATGAGCGGTGACACGCTGCGCGAGCGCTTTGCCGAATCGCTGGAGGTCATCGACGCGGCACTCACGCAGCCCGAGTTCTCGCATCACGGCCGCCACTGGCAGCTGGACAATTTCAGGATTGCGCCACGGCCGCGCCAGCAACCGGCCCCACCGCGCTGGATGACGGGCCTGAGCGTGCCGACGGCCACGCTCGCCGCCAGCCGCGGTTACAAGTTCAGCACCGGCTTCATCGGCCTGGATGCCGTGAGCACCATCTTCGCGGCACATCGCCAGACGGCACGCGCGGCCGGCTTCGCCGCCGGCCCCGGGCAGCTGGGGCTGCGTCGCATGGTGTACCTCGACGATCAGGGCAGCCGGGGAGCGCAGCTGGTGCGCGCCGCGCTCGATCGGCTGCGCGCGATCATGCGCGGCCTGGCGCCGGCGCCCAACGCCGCGGCCGGCGCGGTCGCCGACGCGCCGAGCCCGAGGCACGGGGTACCTGAGGTCGCGGACGAGGAATGCATCGGCGGTACGCCGGCACAAGTAGCCGAGCAGATCATTGACCAGTGCCGGCGTTGCGGCGCCGGGCATTTCATGACCTACGCACCGGGCCTGATCACGCGCGAGCAGGCGGGGCGTTCGCTGCAACTATGGGCCGAGGTCATTCCGCTGCTGCGGCGCGCTGAAGTTAGCGAGGGAGCCCACTCATGAGCGTAGAACTCCTGCCGCCCTCGGATATCGCGCTGCCCGAGCGTCCGGCACTCAGCGTGCGGGTGATCCGGCCGCGCACCACGCCGGTAGCGGCGCTGCTGCATATCCATGGCGGCGGCTTCTCCTTTGGCAACTCGTCGATGGAAGACGCGGGCAACAGCGCGCTGGCGAGTGCACTCGGCATCGCCACGCTCAGCGTCGACTACCGGCTGGCGCCGGCGCACCCGCATCCGGCCGCGCTCGATGATTGCGAGGCCGCGGCGCTATGGCTGGTTGCCAGTGCCGCGCGGGAATTTGGCACCACGAAACTGCTGATCGGCGGCGAATCGGTGGGCGCGGGCTTGAGCGTACTGACACTGCTGCGCCTGCGCGATCGGCATGATGCCGCGCGCTATTTCTGCGGCGTGAACCTGGTGGCCGGCGGCTTTGATTTCTCGATGACCCCGAGTCAGCGCGCCTCGACCGAGGCGCTGTTCCTGTCGCCCGCGAAACTGCGGGCCACGGCCGCGGCGGCCTTTCCCGGCCGCGACGCCGAGGGCCTGCGCGACCCGGGCATCTCCGCGCTGTATGCCGATCTGCGCGGCCTGCCGCCCGCCATTTTCAGCGTCGGCACCGCCGATGCGGTGCTCGATGACTCGTTGTTCATGGCGGCGCGCTGGCGCGCCGCCGGTAACGGCGCGCAGCTCGAGGTCTACGAGCAGGCCACGCACCTGTTCCTGCGCGAGGCGAACGCGGTGGCCGCCGAGGCCAGGCAACGCATCGCCCGATTTCTCGAGCGCTGCTACGCCAGCGTGTGAAACACGCGCTGCACGTCATCGTCCTGTTCGAGCTGATCGATGAGTTCCAGCACTTCGGCCGCCGGCGCTTCGGCCAGTTCGGTGGGCGCATTGCAGATGTACTCGTGTTCCGCCGATAGCGGCGTGACGCCCGCGGCCTCCAGCGCTTCGTGCAGACGGCCGAAGTTGGCGAACTCGCAGCGCATAACCAGCTGTGTCTCGCCCTTCTCGCCGATGCTCTCGCCCATTTCCTCGAGCCCGTGATCGATCATGTCGAGTTCCAGCGTGTCCTGGTCGATGCCGGCCGGATCGATCCGGAACACGCCCATTTTACGAAACTGAAAGGCGACGCTGCCGTTGGTGCCAAGGTTCCCGCCGTGCTTGGTGATGATGTTGCGCACGTGCGCCACGGTGCGCGTCGGGTTGTCGGTGGCGGTCTCCACCAGCAGCGCGACGCCGTGCGGCGCGTAACCTTCGTAGAGCACTTCGTGGTAGTTGGTCGCATCCCGCCCGCTGGCGCGCTTGATGGCGGCCTCGACCTTGTCCTTGGGCATGTTGACGGCGCGCGCGTTCTGGATGATCCGGCGCAGCGCGGGGTTCGAGGCCGGGTCGGCGCCGCCGCTCTTCACGGTCATCGCGATGTCCTTGGCCACGCGCGCGAACTGCTTGGCCATGCGGTTCCAGCGCGCAAACATTGCGTGCTTACGGACTTCGAAGATGCGACCCATGATTCCTGCGGTGACCTGGCGTTACATTGGCGGGCAGACACATGTAGTGTATACGGGCCGACGGGGGGAAGCGTAGCGTGAAGACCTTTGTAGCTCTGGACCAGACGGACATCGGCAGTGCGGTGGGCGCGGCAATCAATGCCGACTACCTTGCCGATGAGCTGCCACTAGTCATTGCGCTGGCCGCGCAGGCGCGCCTGGACGCACCGGGTCGCGAACGCGTCGCGGCACGCGCGGTACAACTGGTCGAGGCGGTGCGCGCCGGGGCCGATGCCGCCGCCGGGATCGACGAATTCCTGCAGAGTTACGGTCTCGATTCGCAGGAGGGCATTCTGCTGCTGTGCCTCGCCGAGGCGTTGCTGCGCATTCCCGATGCGGCCACGGCCGACCGGCTGATCGCTGATCGGCTCGGACGTGGCGATTGGCGCGGCCACCTGGACGATTCGGCCTCGCTGTTCGTCAACGCCTCGACCTTCGGATTGATGCTTACCGGCGCGCTGCTGACCCCCGATGCCGCACTCAGCCGCGATCCGCAGAGCTGGCTGCGCTCGCTGGTCGGCCGCATCGGCGAGCCAGTGGCGCGCACCGCCCTGCGCCAGGCGATGCGCATCCTCAGCCAGCAGTTCATCTTCGGCGTCGACCTGGAGTCGGCGCTGAAGCGCGCCCGGGCAGCGCGGAGCGGTGAGCGCTATTCCTTCGACATGCTGGGCGAGGCGGCCATGAATTCGCGCGATGCGCGCCATCATCTGGAGGCGTATCGCGATGCCGTGGCGCAGGTGGGGCGCGCCGCGCAGCAGGCGGCGGCGGTGCCATTGGCGGTGCGCAACAGTATTTCCGTCAAGCTCTCGGCCCTGCATCCACGCTATGAACTGGCGCAACGCGAGCGCGTGTTTGCGGAACTGCTGCCCGCCATCGGCGCACTGCTCGCGCAGGCTGAACAGGCGGGCATCGGGCTGACCATCGACGCCGAGGAGTGCGAGCGGCTCGAGCTCTCGCTCCAGCTGTTCGAGCGCCTGCTGGCGACGCCGGCAGCGGCGCGCCCGGGCCAGCTCGGCCTGGCGGTGCAGGCCTATCAGAAGCGCTCGCTGCGAGTCATCGACTGGCTGGTGGCACGCGTGCGCGGCAGCGGACGCCATATCACGATGCGGCTCGTGAAGGGTGCCTACTGGGACACCGAGATCAAGCGGGCGCAGCAGGCGGGACTGGCAAGCTTCCCGGTGTTCACGCGCAAGCAGCACACCGATATCGCCTACCTGGCCTGTGCACGCCGGCTGGCTGCGAGCCGTGACATCATCAGCGCCCAATTCGCCACCCACAATGCGCACACCGTGGCCTACGTGGCCGAACTCTACGGCGCCGACACCGCAGGCTTCGAGTTTCAGCGGCTGCATGGCATGGGCGAGGCGCTGTACGGCGCGGTGCGGGCCGGCGCCGCGGGCGGAGCGCACGCCTGCCGGGTCTATGCGCCGGTCGGACCGCAATCGGAGCTGTTGCCGTACCTGGTGCGCCGGCTGCTGGAAAACGGCGCCAACACCTCGTTCGTGCACCGCGCCGGCGATCGCGGCCAGGCCGCCAGCGATGTGGTGCGCGACCCGACTGATCCGGCGCCCGGCGGCGGCGCGCCCTTTGCGATGTCGCTGGCCGACCCGGGGGCGATGTTTGCACCGGAGCGCCGCAATTCACCGGGCATCAATATCTATGACAGCGGCGTGCTCGCACAGCTGGCGGGTGAGTTCGCGGCCGCGAGCCGCACCGAGTGGCTGGCGCGGCCGCTGATCGGCGGCGATGCCGTGAGTGGCCCGACCGCGCCGGTCATCAATCCGGCCGATCATGCCGACCTGGTGGGCGAGTGCGTGAGCGCCACCGCACCACAGGTGGAGCAGGCGGCGCAGATTGCCACTGCCAGCTGGCAGGAATGGGACAGCGCCGGCGGCGCACACCGCGCCGCGGTGCTGGAGCGTGCCGCCGACCTGTTTGAACGCGAGCGCGCCGGCCTGCTGGCGCGTTGTGTGCGCGAGGCGGGCAAGACGCTGGCCGACAGTGTTTCGGAGTGGCGCGAGGCGATCGATTTTCTGCGCTACTATGCGGCGCAGGCGCGCCGCGAATTCAGTGGCGAGCTGGCCCTGCCAGGACCGGCCGGCGAGGCCAACAGCCTGCGCCTACGCGCGCGTGGCGTGTTCGGCTGCATCAGTCCGTGGAATTTCCCGCTTGCCATCTTTACCGGACAGGTCGCGGCGGCGCTGGCCGCTGGCAACAGCGTGCTGGCCAAGCCCGCGGAGCAGACGCCGCTGACTGCGGCGCTGGCGACCTCGCTGCTGCACCAGGCCGGCGTGCCCGGCGCGGTGCTGCAGCTGCTGCCCGGCGATGGCGTGGTGGGCGCGGCGATCAGCCGGCTCGAGTGCCTGGCCGGAGTGGCCTTCACCGGCTCGAGCGACACGGCGCAGCTGATTGCGCGGAGCCTGGCGGCCCGCAACGGCGCGATCGCCACGCTGATCGCCGAGACCGGCGGTCAGAATGCGCTGATCGCCGACAGCTCGGCGCTGGTCGAACAGGTGGTGCAGGACCTGCTGGCGTCCTCGTATAACAGTGCCGGCCAGCGCTGCTCCGCGGTGCGCGTGCTGTACGTGCAGGAGGAGCTGGCGCCGCGCCTGATCGAGGCGCTGTGCGGGGCGATGGACGAGCTGGTGCTCGGCGATCCGGCGCTGCTGGCCACCGACATCGGCCCCCTGATCGATGCCCAGGCGCTTGCAGGCCTTGAGATGCACGCGCGCCGTCTGGGGGCGGCGGGGCAGGTGCTGCATCGTGGCCGCCCGGTGCGCAACGGACTGACGGGGAGCTATTTTGCGCCGCTGCTGGCCGAGATCGGCAGTATCGGTGAGCTCGAATCCGAGGTGTTCGGACCCGCTCTGCACGTGGTGCGCTTCCGCGCCGCCGACATCGTCCGCGTCGTCGATGACATCAATGCCAGCGGCTTCGGCCTGACACTCGGCATCCACACGCGTATCGAGACCCGCGCGCTGCAGATCGCGCAGCGCGCCCGGGTTGGCAATGTCTACATCAATCGCAACACCATCGGCGCGGTGGTGGGCGTGCAGCCCTTTGGCGGCTGCAACCGCTCCGGCACCGGACCCAAGGCCGGCGGCCCGCACTACCTGCCGCGTTTTGCCAGTGAACAGTGCCTGACGGTGAATACCGCGGCGGTGGGCGGCAACGCCGCGCTGCTGAGCCAGGGCTGAGCGCTGCGGCTCAGGCGCTGTGCAGGACGCGCGTGATCAGCGTCTCGGTCAGCGGCCGTTCGAGCTTGAGTTTCTCCAGCAGCGTGCGGCAATGGCGCGCGCTGACCGGCCGGCTGTAGAAGTAGCCCTGCGCGTAGTCGCAGCCCTGGGCCTGCAGCAATAGCGCCTGCTGCTGGGTCTCGACCCCTTCGGCCACGATCGTCATGTTGAGTTTGCGCGCCAGTTCGATCACCGAGTCGATGATCGGCGTACGCGCCGTATTCTTGCCCAGGTCGCTGATGAAGCTGCGGTCGATCTTGATGGAGTCGACCGGCAACTTTGCCAAATAACTGAGGCCCGAGTAGCCGGTTCCGAAATCGTCGATCAGCACCTGCGAGCCCAGCGCACGCAGGGTCTGCAGCGTGCCGACCAGGCCGGCCGGGTCCTTGAGCAAGGCGGTCTCGGTGATCTCGAAATGCAGCCAGCGCGGATCGACCTGGTGCTCGGCCGCCAGCTGCAGCACCGAGGAGCAGAAGTCGGATTGTTCGAGCTGGACCGGTGAGATGTTCACGGCGATCGGCACGATCGGCACCTCGGCTTCCTGCCACTCACGCAGCTGCGCCAGCACGATGCGCAGGCCCTGTACGCCCAGCTCGACCGTCAGACCACTGCTGTCGGCGACCGGAATGAACTGCGCGGGCGGCACCAGGCCCAGGTCCGGGTGGCGCCAGCGCATCAGCGCCTCCAGCGACGAGACCCGCCCGGTCTTCATGTTGATGACCGGCTGGTAGTCCATGCTGAACTGATCGCTACCGATGCCGCGGCGCAGCGCCTGTTCCATCGCCACGCTCTCACTGACGCGCACCAGCATGTCGGGCGAGAACAGCCGGTGGCAGCGGCGCCCGGCGGCCTTGGCCTGGTAGAGCGCAATGTCGGCGTGCTTGAGCAGCGCCTCCATATCGAGGCCGTCCTGCGGGTAGAGCGCGATGCCGAGACTGGCGGACACTTCGAGCGGCGCGGCGTCGAGCGTGAGCGGCGCCTGGATCGCGGCCTGCAGCCGCAGCGCCAGACCGTGTACGGCTTCGACGTCGGGCAACAGCGCGGCGATGATCACGAACTCGTCGCCGCCCATGCGCAGCACCACATCCTGCATCGCCACCGTCGAGCGCAGCCGCTTGGCGATGATCTGCAGCAGCGCATCGCCGGCGCCGTGACCGCGCGAGTCATTGATGTTCTTGAAGTGATCGACGTCCAGGTAGATCAGCGCCAGCATGCGTTGCGATTGCGCCGCCAGGCGCAGCGCGCGCGGCAGGCGTGCGCTCAGGTACAGGCGGTTGGGCAGTCCGGTCAGCGGATCGTGCTGGGCGATGTGCACCAGCTTCTTGTGGCTGGCGCGCTGCTGCAGCTGGGCCTCGCGCCGGTGACTGACATCGCGCCCGACCAGGCACCACAGCTGGCGCGCCGCGTCGGTCATCAGCGTGATCGCGACTTCGGCGTCGGTGACCGCATCGTCGCTGTTGCGCATGCGTGACTCGAGCACCAGGCGCGCGCTGCCATCGGGCGCCACCTGGGCGAGCGCTTCGCGGGTCAGGTCCGGGTAGAGTTCGAAGATCGTGCGCGTGCGCATCTGCTCGAGCGTGCAGCCCATCGCGCGCAGCACGGCTTCATTCGCCTCGATGATGCGCCCGCTGCCGGGCTCAGCCAGCGTGATCGCCTCGTGCAGCTGTGCGGCGATGCTCGCATAGCGCTGCTCGGCCGCGTCGGTGGCGGCAAAGCTGCGCCGCAGGCGCAGTGCCAGCCACAGTACGCCGCAGCTGCCGACGATCAGCAGCAGCGCGATGCTGCCCAGCATCAGTCGCGTGGCATGCAGTCCCAGCTGGTAGATGCGCCGCGGCGCGCTGCTGCTGAAAATCATCAGCGGATGGCCGTCGATGTCGCGCGCCATGGCGTAGGCCGTGGCCAGCGCGCTGCCGGCATTCCAGACCATGGTGTTCGGTGCGTCACGCCGCGCGCTCCATTGGCGTACCGCTGGCGGGAAGTTCACGCCCAGAGTCGCCCCGTGGCCCGGGTCGAGCGTGTCCAGCTTCACCGTCATGCGCAGGGTTTCGCTGAGGCGGCCGATGGCCTTGGCGTCGATATAGCGCGCGAACAGCATCACGGCGCCAGTCGGTCCGGACAGATCGGTGCGGCGGATTTCCTTGGCCGAAAAGGCTGCCGGACCCGAGCTGGTGTGCAGCAGGCGCTCGATCGGCTGGCTCTCATCCAGCGCGGCATTGATGCGCATGACCCGCTTGAGGTCCGCCAGCATGGCCGGCGGCGCCGGCTCGACCAACCGGTCGGAGCGCGCGTCGTAAAATCCTGAGTACAGATTGTTGCCGTCGCGATCGACGATCCAGACCAGATCGACATGTATGGCGGCCAGGGTCTCGCGCGAGAAGTTGCCGACCAGGAAGGCCGCGTTGCCGCCGTTGACAAAGTCAGCGGCGCTGTCCCACTGCGAATAGTCGCGGGCGATGATGTCGAGCTGGCGCAGATCGGTGTTGAAGGACTGGTAGATCTGCTGCGCTTTCTGTTCGGTCGCCGAGGCCTCGATTTCGGCAAAGCTGCCGGCCAGCAGCCGCGCGGCCACCACCAAGCTCAAGGCCAAAGCCAACAGCATGCCCACGGCCACGGCCATCAGCCAGCGTTGCTGGCGCCGGGCAGTGGAGCCCGCCAGCGGGGCTTGGCGATCGGTACTATTCACTTGCCAAGTATCGACGCGCGCCTGCGCGCCGGGGAGTGTGGCGGTGGCCTGCGCTGCTCATTCTGCGGCCATTCTGCGCAATGGGTCACACTCTGCAGCGTTAGCGCCGGCGACTGTTCCGCCAGCACCGCCCACCGGCTATTTCGCGGGCCCGGCGCCGACGCTGAAGGTGCCGGTAAAGCTCGCTTTGGCCAGCATATTGGCATTGAGGTTGAAGCCGATCATGGCACTGCTGACGTTGCCATTGAGCGTGATCCGGGCCACCTTCAGGGCGAAGATCGTGAACACGTAGTGATGTGCACCGCTCCCGGCGGGTGGGCAGGGGCCGTCGTAGCCCACCTTCGAGAAGTCATTCGTGCCCTCGACCGCGCCGGACGGGAGTGTCTTGCCGCTGCTGGCGCCGCGCGCCAACCCGGAGGTTGATTCCGGAATATTGTAGACCAGCCAGTGCCACCAGCCGCTGCCGGTGGGCGCGTCCGGATCGTAGACTGTGATCGCGTAAGACTTGGTTCCGGCCGGCGCGCCACTCCAGTGCAACTGCGGCGACAGGTTCTTGCCGCCGCAGGCCGGGAACACGTACGGCGTGGTGATGGCGCTGTGGTCGGCGATATCCGGGCTGGTGAGCAGGAAGGCCATGGGCGTCTCCTTCAGGGGGTGGTGGCAGGCATGGCGCGTACCGGCAACGGTACGTTGCACAGTGCGATGTAGCCGGCCGGCTGCAGGTACCAGTCGTCATGACGATTGCGGCGCGCCGCGACCACGGCGGTGAAGGTCGGCGAATCGCTGCGCAGCACTTCGAGGCGGGAGCGCTGCGCCGGCGGCATTTCGCTGGCGAGCTGAATAGTGGTGATCGGTACGCGCTGCGGGGGCTTGTCGTAGAAGCCCAGTTCGGCCGTGCCGCGCGGCAGGGTCGAGAGCAGCTCGATGCCCTGGCGTACCTGGCCGACTATCGTGACATTCCGGTCCAGATGTCGCGGCGCATTGCCGATCACCGCGTAGAGTTCACTGCCATTGCCGCTGGCCGGGTCGTTGTCGCGGCCGACACCCACCGCGCCGTAGCAATGCGTCAGCCACGCCATGCCGGTGCTCGGATCACGCGCCGCCGCAAAGCTGTCGACGAACCCGACCTGCGGTGCGTAGCCGTCGCGATCGGGCAGCAGCGTGAAGGCCGCGGCGCCCAGCGGCACGGAGAATTCCGGTGCGAGCTT
>Ga0075026_100000647_pt1 | contig 14347 bp, 6 predicted proteins | sample Str012_2_FD_71392 | JGI IMG/M metagenome (GOLD analysis project Ga0075026, IMG submission 71392) | Freshwater sediment microbial communities in response to fracking from Pennsylvania, USA - Straight Creek_MetaG_SC_2012 | ecosystem: Environmental > Aquatic > Freshwater > Creek > Sediment...
GGCCACTTCCACATTTTCAATGGCCCGGCGCAGTTCCGCTTTTCCTTCGGCAAATGTTTTTCCATTTTCCAGCGTGATGATGCGGCCCAGCTCGTCCAGATGATCTTCCAGCAGCATTTTCAGTTTGAAGAGCGGCTGGATGCGGTCTTCCGCGGGCGTGCGCCGCCAGGCATGAAAAGCGGCGGACGCCGATTCGACCGCGGCGTTGACTTCGGCGGCGGTGGTGAGCGGTGTCTGGGCAATGGTTTCACCAGTGGCGGGATTAATCACATCTTTCCACTCGGAGGATTTCGATTCCACCCAACTGCCGTCAATGTAATTTAGAACTTTGCCATGCGTCGCGGCGGTTCCAGCCATTTGATTCCTCAATTCGGGTGTCATCGAAAATGATGTTTCGATGCCCCCATGCAATTTAAATTCGTCTTATATCGATCTGAGTCAATGCCCACGGGGAAGAGCTTCGTTAGATTTCCTGGCGGAGCCAAATGCCACAACGCCTGCAAATTGCGCCTCGGAACCCGTGCAAAAAACGCTTCAAAAACATAATCCTTCGGCGGAGCTATTGCAACTGCTGATCGGCGCCATGTAGGACAGGATTCAGCCTGTCTGGTTTAGAGTTGCGATCGGTTTGGACGAAAATCAGACAGGCTGAAGCCTGTCCTACATGGATCGTTAAAAAACACTTTGCGGCGCGATCGGAAACGCAGGTCAGTGCGAAATTTCCTCGAGCGAAAGATTGTTGGTCTTCGGCCCGAAAATTCCCACCGAAAGGATGACCATCAACATGCTGGCGGCGATGAAGGCAAACACGCCCTTGGTGCCAAAGTTTTCCAGAAAGAAGGCGATCATGAAGCTTGTGAACATGGTCGAGAGGCGGCTCCAGGAGTAGACGAATCCAATGGCGCGGGCGCGGATGCGCGTCGGATAGAGTTCGGCCTGATACGCGTGAAAGGAGTAGGACAAGAGATTGTTGGAAAAAGTAATCATCATGCCCAGGCCGATCAGCCATGCGGTAGCAGACTGACTTGCGAAGAGCAGGCCAAATGTGGCTGTGCCAATTGCGGCGGTCACAATTTGCCATTTGCGCTCGTATCCGTCGGCAAACAGCATGAACAGAAGAGGAGCGACGGGATAGACCACGGCGATTACCGTTGAATAAAGCAGGCTGTTCGTGATGTTCGCGCCCTTGGAGGCCATGATCGCCGGAACCCAGTTTCCAAATCCATAAAATGCGATGGTTTGGAAAAAATTAAAAACAATCAGCATGACGGTGCGCCCGCCGTACGGTGGTTGCCAAATCTCGGAAAATTTTCCCGATCCGTGCAATTCCACGGGGCCGGCAACAGGCTCGGGCAGTCTCCGGCCGGTTGAGGTTTCCACGCTGGCCTCGATTATGGCAATCGCCTCGCCGGCTTCCTCGAATCTGCCTTGCTGCGCCAGCCAGCGAGGGGATTCGGGAATCTTTCGGCGGATGAACCAGACAGCAATCGCGCCGAATGCGCCGAGCAAAACCACCCAGCGCCATCCAACAATGCCAAATGGCGAGCGCGGCACCAAAATAAATGAGGCCAGCGCCACGCTCGGGATGGCCAAAAACTGAACGCATTGGTTGAGAGCGAACGCGCGGCCGCGCAAACGCCGAGGCGCGAACTCCGAGATGTACGCGTCAATGGTAACGATTTCGACGCCGATTCCCAGGCCCGAAATAAATCGCCACAGGTCCACGCCGACATAGGTGTGCTGCACTCCCATGGCGACATTCGCCACGGTGTACCAGAGCATCGAGTACGTAAAAATGGTGCGCCGCCCAAACTTGTCCGCCACGGAGCCAAACAGAATCGTTCCAGCAAAAAGTCCGGCAAAGGTGGCGGCGGCGAACGTGGCCTGATCGGTGAGCCCGAACAATCCCTTGGCGCCCACTCGAAATATCCCGCTGGAAATCAGGCCCGGACTCACATACGCGGTTTGAAACAAGTCGTACATTTCAAAAAATGCGCCGAGCGAAAGCAGCACCACCAAACGCCAGACCGTCCAGCAAGCCGGGAGCCGGTCAATGCGTGCCGTGATTTCCGCTGCGCTGTTTCCAGCCATTCACTGCCTCCACGGATGGTGCGGGACGTTTCCGGTTCACGGCCGCGGCCGCTAAAAAATTCCCGGGCGGCCCTTCTTAAGCTTCTCTTCCGGCAATTCAACATTCAACAGGTGCAAATCTGTGGCGGGCAGGATGGAAAGCCGCTGCGCTGCGTCGAGAAATTGTTTCGATTCCCGCGCCGAAATAATTCCCCCGGTGAGCGTCTGAAATTTGTGAATGTAATCCGTGCGATGGAACGGCTTTGCGCCGAGCGGGTGGGCGTTGGCCACGGCCATTTGATCTTCCACGAGCGATCTGTCTTTAAGGAAAATCTCGACGCGTCCACCGAACGCTTTTTTCGCGGGATCGGTTTCATGGTAGCGGCGCGTCCATTCCGCGTCCTCGCGGGTTTCGATGCTGCGCCACAGGCGGATGGTGTCCGGGCGGGCGGCGCGCTCTTTCGTGTAGCTATCCACGTGATGCCAGCAGCCGTCTTCCAGGGCCACGGCAAAAATGTACATGATCGAATGATCGAGCGTTTCGCGGCTGGCGTTGGGGTCGAACTTCTGCGGATCGGACGCGCCCGTGCCGATCACGGCATGCGTATGATGGCTCGTGTGAATCACGATTTTTTCGATTTGTGAGAAGTCGGGGATCTGTTTTCTCATGCGGAAGGCAAGGTCAATCAAAGCCTGCGCCTGATATTCGGCGCTGTGCTCCTTGGTGAAACTATTCAGAATGGCGCGTTTGGGTTCGCCCGGGCCGGGAAGCGGCACATCGTAATTCGCGCCGGGGCCATCCAGCATCCAGGCGATTACGCTGTCCTCTCCCTCGTAAATCGGGCTGGGTGAATCCTCGCCGCGCATGGCGCGGTCCACTGCTTCGATCGCCAGTTTGCCGGAGTGTGCCGGCGCGAATGCCTTCCAACTGCTGATTGCGCCTTTGCGCGACTGCCGCGTGGTGAAGCTGACGTGCACCGCCTGCTGCACCGCCTGATAGATCGTGCTTGCCGGCAGGGCCAGCATCGCGCCGATTCCCGCCGCTTGCGCGGGACACAAGTGGGCGATGTGGTCAATTCTGTGCTTGTGCAGGCAAATGGATTTGACCAGATCAATTTGAATTTCGTACGCGGCCGCAATTCCGCGAATCACGTCCTTCCCGGCGCGCCCCGTGGCCTGGGCCACGGCAAGGATGGGCGGAATATTGTCGCCGGGATGGGAATAATCCGCGGCCAAAAAAGTATCGTGCATGTCCAGTTCGCGGACGGCCGTGCCGTTGGCCCACGCGGCCCACTCCGGACTAAAACTTTGTTGAGAGGATACGCCGAAAATCGTTGCGCCTGCCGCGCGCGGATGTCCAAGCGCCATTTCACGAGCGGCAACGACGGGGCCGCGATTGATCGCGGCGATGGCCACGGCGGCGTCATCAATGATGCGGTCAATAATGGCCTCGACTACTTCGCTGTCAATCTGAACTTCGTCGGCGGACACGGATGCAATTTTCCAGGCAAGCTGCTCCTCGCGCGCAAGTTGCGCGGAAGACGGGTGGACTTTTACGCGATGTGTTTGCATGTTGGGTGCGAAAAATTATTTTCGTTCCGAATAGTTGCGGTCCAGTTCGTCGAACAACGGCTTCTTTACGAGCCGCTGGCGCTCCGCAAAGCTTGCAACCATTCCGCTCGCCTCGTCCATCCGGCCATTTGTCTTCAGATGTTTCAACGCCGCCTGCATGCCGGCAATCGCGCCTTGCAGGGCGACGTTTGCATAGAGCACCAGGCCGTAACGCATTTTCGCCAATTCTTCCTGCGCGTAAACGGGCGTCTTTCCGCCGACCACTATGTTGACCACCTGCGGCACGGAGAGGCGCAGCGGAATCGCGCGAATTTCATCCGCGTTGTTCGGGGCCTCGACGAAAGTCACGTCGGCGCCGGCCTCGATATAGCGTTGCGCGCGCTCGATGGCTGCATCAAAGCCGTCCACGGCCAGTGCATCGGTGCGAGCGATGATTAACAGGTCGCCGCTGGTCCGCGCGTCCACGGCCGCCTTGATTTTTCCGGCCATCTCTTCCGCGGAAATTACGGATTTATTGTCGAAGTGCCCGCATTTCTTGGGCATGGTCTGATCTTCCAGCTGGATGGCATCGGCCCCGGCGCGTTCCAGCGCGCGCACTGTGTGCCGAACATTCAAGGCATTGCCAAAGCCGGTATCCGCATCGACGAGCACGGGAATATCCACCGCCTCGCGAATCGTGGCGGTGTGCTGCGCGATTTCCGTCAGGCTGACGAAGCCGAGATCGGGCATGCCCCAAAACGTATTCGCCACTCCCGCGCCGCTGACGTAAACCGCTTCAAAGCCGAGATCCTCGATGACGCGCGCGGCAAGAGCATTGGCCGCGCCCGGAACGAGCATTCCGCGTCGTTCGGCGAGCTTGGCGCGCAAGATTTTTCCCGTGTCACGAATCAATGCAGTCCTTAATTGGGTGGGCTCCAAGTAGAGCCCACGCCCGATTGAGGTGGGCTTCCAGTAAAGCCCACACCCGAAATGCGCGCGATTGTGCGCGACTACAGTACACCCGCTCGTGAAATTCGTGGCGCACGAAATTTACCTCCGATGAAATTCGCCAGGATCGTCGTTGCGCCGCCGCACCTAAAATCCGAATCGTTGTCTAAATAGTTATTTCGTTGTATCTTTCCGTTTGCCCTCGCGCGGGCAAATGGAAAAAAATCGGCCTGATTTGTTTGGAGAAGAAATGCATCGTTCACCTTCGCTCGTTCTCTTCCTGAGTGTTATCGGTATCATCGCAGGAATTTCAGCGTGCCGCAGCACCAAGCGAGCCGGCCCGCAAGTCTTAATCGCACCTTCTCCCGTGACCCTGGCGGCAGGTTCAGCCCCGACGACGTTCACGATCACGGTCAATCCTAGTTTGTCCAGCGACGTGCTGACGGCCACGCTGACGTTGGGTTCCAATATTTCTGCCTGCACCAGCGCGACGTGCGGTTCACTCGGCTCCATATCCGCCGGAGTTATTACCAAAGGCGTGGGAACGTATACTCTTGTTTACACTCCTCCGCCCAGCGTTGCCTCCATGCAAGCGGTCATACTCGATGTTACCGATACTACTGATCATAATGGAACCGGCCAGGGCGCGGTTACGATCACCATCCCATTGCCTGTCGTCAGTGTCTCGCCGCCTGCCCCCAACATTAATGCCGGAGCAGCCGCATCCACATTCACGATTTCCGTCACCAATGACAGCGCCGCCGATTCTGTTGTCCCTACACTATCCCCGATAGGTGGTGGCGCTTGCACCACGGCAACTTGTGGTTCACTGGGCGCGATTGCAAAGGGAGGAATTACCAATGGCACGGGTGTGTACACAGTTCAGTACACGCCGCCGGCGAGCGTGGCCTCGTCGACAAAAGTCACGTTGACAGCGACATCGAGCTTAACAACGCTGCCCGGGACTTCGGCAATCACTGTCGCTCCCGCCGGCGCGCCCATCGTCGGAATTACGCCTCCCACATTGATCGTGATTGCGGGAACATCCGCGCCGCCCGCGTTCGCAATTTCTGTGAGCAACGATAGTGCTGGCGATGTCCTGACTGCGGCTCTGAGCGTTTCCGGCGCGGCCTGCTTGCCTGCCGTGTGCGGAAGCGTCGGTCTTGTTACAGGAACCAGCGGCAGCGGAACTTACGCCGTGTCCTACACAAATCCTGCAACCGCGACCACTGCCACCGCCGTAACTTTAACGGTCACCTCCAGCCTCACGGGTTCGCTGGCGGGCATTTCCACGATTACGGTGAACCCCCCATCCGTTGTAGGCATCTTGCCGAAAACGCCGGCACTAATTGCGGGCGGCGTCGCGCAGACCTTCCAAATTTCCGTGACTTATGATTCTAATAGCGATGTTTTGAGTCCGGTCTTGACCATCTCCGGCGGGACTTGTTCCTCGACGACCCATAATTGCGGCACCCTCGCGGGCGTGGTCCGCGGAGCGATTACCAACGGCACCGGTGCGTATACGCTTGCCTACACGCCCCCGGCGACCGTCGCTTCTTCCAGTGTTGTCACGCTGACGGTCAGTTCGACGCAGCCCCTCTCGACGCCCGGCACGGCAACAATTACTTTGGCGCCACCGCCGGTCATAACTCTTTCGCCTTTAGCGCGAACTGTGACCGCGGGAACACCCGCGTCCACGTTCAACGTGTCCGTTACCAATGACACTTCCGCCGGAAGCTTGACTGCAACTTTGTTCCAGGGCGGCACTGCGTGCGGGATGATCTGCGGCTCGGCCGGCGTCGTCACCGGAACCGCCGGCGGCGGCTCCTATACAGTCACCTACACGCCTACTTTCACGGCGACCGCTCCCTACACGGTCACCCTGACGGTAAGTTCCGATGTGCCTACATCGACGCCCGGCTCCGCTGTCATTACCGTGAATCCCCCGTCCGCGCTGACTCTTTCTCCTCCGGCATCTCTAGTGGCGCCGGGAAGCGCCCAGATTACGTTCCAACTTTCCGTCCCCTACGATGTTGTGGGCGGGGACACCTTGACCCCTGTGTTGACAAGCTCGGGCGGCGCTTGCTCCAGCGTCACCCATAACTGCGGAACTCTTACGGCGATTTCTTCCGGGGTCATAACCAACGGCACCGGCGCGTACACCCTGGGGTACACGCCTCCCGCGATGATCGGCGCCACGACGATCTTTACACTGACGGTTAGCTCCAGCATCGCCTCATCCAGCCCCGGCGTTGCAACCATTACCGTGGGTGCGCCTCCGGGAGTTTTCCCGCGCTACCTTTTTGAAGTGATTGGCGACGCCACAATATCGAGTTATGTAGCGGTGCCTTCCACAGGCCAGCTCCGTTCGGTGAATTACCTCTCCGTAAGTAATTCTTTTGCTGGAATTTCATCCGCAGCGATGAATCCAAGCGGCAAGGCGCTTTATGCCGCGCAGCCCGCCAGCATTGCGCAGCAATTCACCACGTATTCGGTTAGCTCAGGCGGAGCCCTCACTCAACTCGCTTCATCGGTTGCCGCTCCGGGAGCGATTTATGGGCAGTTGCTGCCTGATCCTCTGGGCAGATTTCTGTGGGTTGTGGATACGGGCCACGCGCAGATATTGTCCTACTCCCTGGATCTGGTCACAGGGGCGCCCGGAACAAAAACCGTGGCCGTGAATCTTGCATCAGTGGACCGGATTGCAGCGGATTCGACGGGGAACTATCTAGTCGCCCGAGACATTTCGGGAAACCTGAGCGCGTTTTTCGTGACCACAAGCGGAACTTTGACCCCCATCGGGACTTCCCCCGCTTCTCATCCCTTTGGAGCGGGCTCGATCGTCGCATCTCCTTCTGGAAACTATATTTATGCCCTGGACGGATCATCGATCAATTCCATCTACGCCTATACGATCTCCGGCGCAGGTTTGACCTCGATTAGCGGATTTCCAATTACGGTTCCTAACAATGGCGGGACGGATTCGGAGTTGGCCATTGATCCATCGAGTTCATTGCTTTACGCGGTGGATACATCCAGTCCAACCTTGCCGATTGATGCGTTCACGATTGGCGCGGGGGGAGCGTTGACGACGGTGACGGAAACAATGCAGGTTCCGCAGTTTGCCAACGCGTCACACATAACCATTGATCCATCGGGCCAATTTGCATACGTAACCTACGACACTGCGCGGGAATTGTGGACGTACAGTATTGCCCCGGCGGGACCCAATCACGGCAAACTCACAGTGGTAAATAAGGTTCGCACGCGGTCCGGCGGCGTCACCGCGCAACTCATCAGCTCCGGGTCCGCGGCCGTGACCTTTACGCCCCAGGCCCTGTATGTAACGAATTCAACCTCAAATAATATTTCACAATTCAGCATCGCTCCCGCCACCGGGGCGCTCACCAAGCTTGCGAATCCACTGGGTGTTGGAAACGCGCCCCAGGGCATCGCGGTGCTGCCCAATGGGAGTTTTGCCTACGTAGCTGACTTTGGTGCGCATCAGGTTGAGCCATTCAACATTTCAAATGGTCTGCTGGGTTCGTCAGGGCAGCCTGTTACCTCCGGCGCTGGACCTTCCTGGCTGACTGCCGATCTTTCGGGGTCGTTCCTTTACAACGTTAACCAGACCGACGCAAACATCTGGAAATTCGCGATTACGTCAGGCGTGCTTTCGGGCGGCTTAAGCCAGGCCTCAACGGGCGTGGCTCCCGTGTTCGTCACGACCGAACCCACCGGCCAATTCATTTACACGGCCAATAGCGGAGCCGGGACGATCGGACAATATGCAATCCATTTGCCCTTGGGTGGATTAACCTCAATAGCATCCGACATAAACTCCGAAGGAGCTGGAACGGCATGGATTGCCACCGACCCGAGCGGGCGCTTTGCATATGCCGCCAATAAAAACACTCCCGCCGGCGGCGGCCTGCTTGGCGAATTTTCGATTACGGCGTTTTCGGGCAGTCTGGTGCTAAGTGGCGCCCAACCCTTCCTTACTGTCGGAAACGGAGCTACTTCCGCCGTGGTCGAGCCATCCGGAAAATACATCTTCGTCACGGATTTTGTTTCCAACAAGATCTACTCGTTCACCATCGATTCCTTGACCGGGCAGTTGTCGGTTAATCCCATCGCAGTGCCTGCTGCCTCAACAGGTACTGGCCCTGTAGCGCTGGCGGTGGATATTTCCGGCCAGTATCTCTACTGCGTGAATTCCGGATCGAGTGACATCAATATTTACAAAATCAACTCGGATGGAACACTTACGGCCGTGGGATCAACCACGGTTTCAACCGGCGGGACGTCGCCCACTGGAATCGCTATTACCGGCACATTGCAATAAGTCGGCAGGCAACCCCGGAACCCAACCTTAGTTCATAGTAGTCGCTGGCCAAGACGGAGTTGACCTCTTCCCGAGGTCGACTCCGAGGCTTGGACGGCGCGTTGCCGTGCATCGCGTGCGACCACAGGCAAGAGCCAAATGCGAGCAATCCTTAGATTGACGCATGCAATAGTGGGAGATAGAATCACGCTTCCGAGATAATGGGCGAAACTAGCGCGAACCAAGGGCAAAGCAGGGGCGAGGTACCGTTATGAACCGTGTGGGCCGTATACCGTTTTTGATAGTGTTGGGCGGAGCTATGCTCCTTTCGGTAGGCGCGTGCGCCTATGCGCAGGACGCTCAAGTTAAGGATCCGCAAGATGCACCAGCCGACAAACCAGCGGACACCGGAAAGAAAGCCTCCGGCAAACCCACCAAGAACCTGAGAAAACTCGAAAAAGAACTCGCCACGCCTTACAAAAAGTGGCTGCAAGAGGAAGTTCCGTACATCATCACCGACGAAGAACGCGCCGCGTTCCTGCAATTGCAGACCAACGAAGAACGCGAGCAGTTCATCGAAGCATTCTGGCAGCGCCGCGATCCCACTCCGGATACCGTTGAGAACGAATTCAAGGAAGAGCATTACCGCCGAATTGCGTATGCCAACGAGCGATTTTCTTCGGGAATTCCCGGATGGAGAACCGACCGCGGACGCATGTACATCATGTGGGGCCCACCCGACGAAATTGAAACCCATTCCTCGGGCAGCAACTATAACCGCCCGATGAACGAAGGCGGCGGACAGACCACCGTGTATGCATTCGATGACTGGCGATACCGTTACATGGAGGGAATCGGAAGCAACATCATCATCGAATTCGTGGATCCCACAGGCACTGGCGAATATCACATCACCATGGATCCGGGCGAAAAAGACGCCATGGCAAAAATACCCGGCGCCGGTTCCAGCATGCTGGAACAAATGGGAATGTCCAATAGATCCGCGCGTTTCACGCGCAGCGATGGATCCACGGCGCCGCTGGGTTTGGCCGGCGCGCATGGCGCGGGCGGCCTGGAAGGCGACAACGAATTTTCGCGGCTCGAACAATTCAGCAAGGTGCAGGCGCCTCCCCCGGTGAAATTCAAGGACCTCGAGGAAGTGGTCAGCTCGCGTATTCTTCGCAACCAGATCACGTTCGACTACAGATACGATTTTCTGCGCATCACGGGCGATACGATCCTGGTGCCTGTGACCGTGCAGATACAGAACAAGCAGATGACTTTTCGCAATCGCGACGGCATAAATTCAGCGACGCTGAATTTATTCGCGCGCATTACCACGCTCACCGGACGAATCGTGCAAACCTTTGAGGATGTGATTCAGCGCGATTTTCCGGATTCACTGCTTGAGCCTTCGCTCAAGGGATTTTCCATTTATCAAAAGGCCGTCCCGCTGCGCCCCGGCCTGTACAAAATCGACATCGTCCTGAAGGACGTAAACAGCGGCAACGTGGGCGTGCTGAATACGCGCCTGGCGGTTTCACCGATTCCGGACGATAAATTGGAAGCGAGCTCGCTGATTCTTGCCGACCAGATTGAGCCGGTCTCCTCCAAGGACGTGGGCGTGGGGCAGTTCGTCCTCGGCTCGACCAAGGTGCGGCCAAAGATCGACGGGGAATTCCACGCGGATCAGCCGATGGGCATTTACATGCAATTCTACAATTTGAAAACGGATGAAAAGACTCACAAAAATAATATGTCCGTGGATATGAAGGTGAGCCAGGGCCAGCAAACCATTTCCCACGACGTGAAGACGGGCGAACAGCTGAAGCAAACCGGCGAGCAGATTACCTATGAACAAGTGATGGCTCCCAAGACCCTGCCGCCCGGAAAGTACAAGCTTGAAATTCAAGCGACCGATCTCGTCTCCAACCAGACAGTTTCCCGCTCGACGGACTTCACGGTAACTCCGCCGGCGGCGATTGCTAAGGTGGCAACGAGCGGAGCCGCAGGGAGGTAACTCATCTCCATGAAGTTGCTTTGCAAGACCCTGGGCTGGACGATGATTGTTGTTCTTGCGTTTGGTTCGCGCGCAGCGGCCAAGCAGGGCTACGGGACACTCACCGGAGTGGTGCTCGATTCCTCCGGCACGCCGCAGATGGGCGCCACGGTTTTTCTGATCTCCGAGGATTTGCGCGGCAAGACTGTCGCACAGTTACTTTCCAACCAGTCCGGTACATTTTCCACCGATCGCGTTAAACCCGGCAAGTACGCCGTGCGAGTTTCGCTGGCTGGATATCTTCCCGCTGTCGAGCAGCACGTAGCCGTAATCGCCGACCTGACGACCATGCTGCGTGTGCACGTGAATTCCGTGTTTGCCTCGCTCGACACATTGCGCCGCAAGCCCGATGTATCCGCCGAACCGGACGACTGGAAGTGGGTGCTTCGATCCACCGCAGCTCAGCGGGCGATTCTGCAATGGCGCGATTCCGACGTCTATACCAGTGCAATTCCCGCCGACCGCCCACGGGCGGGGCGACCCCACGGAATTATTCAGGTAACCAACGGTTCGCCGCGCTTTGGCTCTCCTTCGAGCCTCCCTTACGCTCCTGCCACGGCCGTGTCCTACGATCAGCGGCTTGGTAATTTGGGTCGCGTGCTTCTTGCCGGTCAAATGAGTTATCAACTGGGTTACCAAAGGGGCGCTTCCGGAGCATTTGCCAGCATCTGGTTGCCTTCCGGCACTAGCGAACGCGGTCCGGAGACAATCTTTGTATTGCATCAGTCAAAGTTTGGCGAAGCGGGATTGATGTTTCAAGAAATGCGCCTGGATCATACTGAGCAATTTGCGCTGGGGGATCGCCTCTACGTGCGCGCGGGCGCTGAGTATCTACGGGCTGGCATCGAATCATCCGTCACGGCGCTGCGCCCTCACATTGAACTCGACGCGGTTGTTACGCCTGGTTGGACTACTTCGCTGGTCATTGCTTCTGATCCATTGCAGACACCTTGGGGAGAAGGCCAGGCGCTGGGATCCGCGATCACGGAACTCGACAGTCTCCCGACCGTGCTCTTTCACGGTGGCAAGCCCGTACTAGAGGGCAGCTGGCACGAGGAATTTTCTGTTCGCCACAAAATGACCGACCACGCACGCCTGGAAGCCGCTGTATTTCACGATTCCTCAAAGCATCAGGCTATTTTCGGGTCAGCGCCGGCGGCGAACCCTAATTTTGTCCAGGACGTGCTTTCCAACGCTTATCTCTATGATGGAGGCGCCACTAGTTCCTGGGGAGCGCGCGTCGCGTTTCGCCAGAAGTTTTACCGGGCCATGGAATTTACCGCCGTGTATGACCTGGCCGGTGCTCTTTCTCCGACAGCGGAATTAAATCCCGTTTCTACCGCATTTCTCAACAACACTGCGACGCGCACGCATCACGGAATCTCCGGACGTATCTCCGGAAAATTGCCCGGCGCAGGTACGCAGCTTTCGGCTAGTTACAAATGGGTCTCCGGCACAGCGCTTTCGCGCGTAGACGCTTTCGGTGAGGCGCAGACTCAAATCGATCCCAATTTGCATTTTTCGATTCGCCAGCCTCTGCCAGGGCTCAACGGGCGCTGGGAAGCGCTGGCGGATTTCAGTAATCTTCTGGCACAGGGATATGTATCGGCGAGCGGCGCGGATTCGCGGATCGTACTGGTGACTGTTCCGCGGGCGTTTCGTGGCGGGGTCAGCTTTCAATTTTAGAGGATTGCAGCCTATTAAAATCAGAAACACAGCTTCCATAAATAGTAGGCATGAGATTTTGATATGCCTTCCTTTAGCCCATTCGGCCCTATTTAGTTGTATTTTAGGTAGTTAAGTTCATGGATTTACCTATATAATTTGGAAGCGGAGTTGCCTGATTTCGCGCACGTCCAGGCCTCGCCGAGGACTCCAGTGACAGCTCCGATCAACGATAGCCTAAAGATCCGGTTGGGAGCAGCCGTCCTTGCGCTTGCAACTCTGGCGGCCATTGTCTTCGGCATCATCAATTTCCAACAGCGCGCCATATTCGCTTCACCTGATGACGGCGTTTCCTGGAATGACGCCCAGTCCACCGTCGTGGCTCGACACATCTCCCGCAATTCCCCAGCAGCCTTCGCCGGACTTCGCATCGGCGATACAGTTCTGGCGATCAACGACGTTCCGGTCCATAGCTCGATTGACGTGACCAAAAGGCTCTGGCGGATCGGACTTTGGTCCAAGGCGCGTTACCAGATCGATCGCGGCGGAAAACAATTTGAAGCCCAGCTTGTCATCCAGCCTGCCGACCGGCCCGCTTCCCTGGAAAATTATTTGCGCGTCGTGGGGCTGCTCTATCTCTTTATTGGCCTGTTCATTTTCGCGCGACGCTGGAATGCCACGCGGGCCGTGCACTTCTATGTTTTCTGCCTCGTTTCCTTTGTTCTCTATTCTTTCCAGTACACGGGAAAGCTGAGCGCGTTTGATTGGGAAGTGTATTGGGCCGGAACCGTTGCCAGGCTGTTGCAACCGGCCCTGCTGTTGCATTTCGCGCTGGTGTTTCCGGAGCGCCGGCCGCCTTCCAAATGGAAGGGCGCGATTCTTTCCGCGATTTATGGAGTGCCGGCGGCCTTGCTGCTGGTTCGTGTGCTGGTTGGCCTGCAGGAACTTGGTTTCATGCCGTCCATTGATGCCCGGATCGTTCTTGACCGGCTCGATCTGGCGTGCCTGGGAATTTATTTCCTGCTGGCCGCGCTGGTGTTCGTGAATAGTTACCGCCGCGCGTCCTCGGGAATTCTGAGGCAGCAGTTGAAATGGGTTACGGGCGGAGCGCTGGCCGGAATTATTCCATTTGTGCTTCTGTATGTGGTCCCGTATTTTTTCGGCGTCGCCCCGCAGCCCTGGATGAATTTCTCCACGATTTCCCTGGCGCTGATTCCGCTGTGTTTCGGCTACGCCATCATCCGTTACCGGCTGATGGATGTGGACATCATATTCAAGCGCGGACTGGCATATACGGCGGCGAGCGGGGGTGTGGTTGCGGTCTACATTGCGTTTGTAGCGCTGGTGGGAGCGCTGTTTCATACCGCCTGGCCCTCTGGAATGATGGGCGGGGTAATTGCCGTCGTGGTTGCGGCGTTTTTATTTCAGCCGTTTCGCGACTGGATTCAGGCGCGGCTGGATCGATTTTTTTACAGGGACCGCCTGGATTACCGCCGCACGCTCATTGAATTTGGACGCACGCTGTCGTCGGAAGTTCGCCTCGATCCCATGCTCGCCTCGGTAATGGACCGCATCTCGCAGGCCCTGTTGGTGGACCGCCTCGCGGTTTTTGTTCAAGATGAAGCGAAACCGGGCACATACCGCCTGGCGCGTTCGGTCGGCGTTCGTTACGCAGGGCCGCTCGATTTCAGCTTTTTGAATGAAGACAAAAACCCGTTCGCGCAAGGCGT
>Ga0075026_100000648_pt1 | contig 14317 bp, 15 predicted proteins | sample Str012_2_FD_71392 | JGI IMG/M metagenome (GOLD analysis project Ga0075026, IMG submission 71392) | Freshwater sediment microbial communities in response to fracking from Pennsylvania, USA - Straight Creek_MetaG_SC_2012 | ecosystem: Environmental > Aquatic > Freshwater > Creek > Sediment...
TCTGAGCCTCTTCCCCGGCATCCATATAGCGCAGTTCCCTTTTCAGGTAATTGGCAATTGTGGCGTAATTTGTCTGTTGCATTGCAGCATCAGCGGCGTTCACAATCATTTTCAACGACACGGGTGTACGGGTTTTTTATGGGAACCAAGTCCATAATCGGCGGTTGGCGATGCACTCAATATGACGGTATTGTGGCAATGGCGGCTTGCAGACGAATACGGCAGGTCGAGGGGTTGGTTCGATGATGATGGCTACGATATTGGCCGCCAGTATCGGCTTTTTGCTGGCTGGCCTGCTTGCGGTCGGTTACGGGATTTCGGTCAAGGAATTCAGTTTCGGCAGCACCCTCATTCTCGCTGGCGTGATCGGAGCCTGCACGGGCGCGGTCATGCTGGTACTCGGGCTGGTGGTCCGGGAGTTGAAAAACATCGCATCGCGGCTTGCTGCGGGAATTTCAGCAATCGGCGCGGCGCGCCGCCCTGCGCCCGGCCATGGCGACGTCCTGTCCAGCCTTGACCAGCCATCCGCCCAAGATACCGGAAGTGACGAAGCACATGGACGATCGGATTTAGCGCCCTGGCAGCAGCATGCCACGTCACACGATCAAGTGCGCGACGAAGGTCCGCCGCAGGCCGCAGCGGCCACCGTTACTCCCAAGCAGCGACGTAATCTTCTGTTTGCCTCGACCTCCCGGAAGGAGCGTGATCGGGCTCACGCGCGTGCGAGCGAGCCGGTACTGCCGGATATGCTGACTGCGGAAGTCGGGTCAAGTCTGTCGGCGATGCCAACTGAACCTCAATCGAACGAGGCGCCGCCCGCGACATTCGACGATGCATGGCCGAAATCTGATCGATCGCGACCGCCCGGCGCACGAAATGGCGATCAGTCTGCGGTGACGGTGCTCAAATCCGGTGTCGTCGATGGCATGGCCTATTCGTTGTATTCCGACGGTTCGATCGAAGCGCAAATGCCCGAGGGCTTGATGCGCTTCGGTTCCATCGACGAATTGCGCTCCCATCTCGACCAGCGCTAAATTCGCAATACTTGCTGACAAAAATAAAACGGTGTAGTTCTTGTCACATTGACTGCGATGATGTCATATTCGGCAAGTAATGCAGGGCTTGCCGCAACGTATTCGCAGTAGACTGGATACCAGTTGATTTTTTCGTCCTCGGTTGCGATCTCTTGAAGGCTGGGCAATGAGCGATGCTACCGGAAAGAGTGCCGTCGAACTGACCGCCAACATCGTCTCTGCTTATCTGAGCCACAATCCCACGCCGGCGTCTGAAATTCCTGGTCTGATCAACCAGGTTCATGCCGCGCTCACGCGTGTCGCGGCCGTCCGGCCCGAAACGCCACTTGAGCCGGCGAAACCCGCGGTGTCTGTCAAGAAGTCGATGACCCCGGAATATCTGGTCTGCCTCGAGGACGGTAAGCGATTCAAATCGCTGAAGCGCCATCTGCGCGCGCAGTACGGCATGACTCCCGAGCAATACCGGGAAAAATGGGGATTGCCGGCCGATTATCCGATGGTCGCGCCGAACTATGCGGTCGCGCGTTCGCAGCTAGCCAAGAAAATGGGACTGGGCCAGCAGCAGCGGAAACGAAAATAAACCTGCCTCTTTCTCATGAAGTGGCGGCGAGCGCCTCGCGTGCGTCGGATCGAATGCGTTCGACCATCGCGCGTAGCCCATTGGAACGTTGTGGCGTCAAATGTTCGCGGAAACCGAATTCGTCGAATACCGCGAGAGCATTGGAAGAAAGAATTTCCTGGGGGGTGTGGCCTGAGTACAGCGTCAGCAAGATTGCGATCAAGCCGCGAACGATATGTGCATCGCTGTCGCCGAGATACACGAGGCGTGGTTCGCTGTTTCCGGTGCGGTCGATCTGTTTCGAGAGCCAGACCTGGCTGGCGCAACCCTGCACCTTGTTGGTCGCGGAATGCTCCGCTTCCGGCATTGGCGCGAGCGTGCGGCCGAGTTCGATGACGTACCTGTAGCGGTCGTCCCAGTCTTCCAGCAGTTCGAAATTGTCCCTTATTTCGTCGATCGTCATTGTAACCCGCGTCCAATATCCGCGACCTATATAGGGTTGCGGGCAGCGGAAAGCGACAAATTTGAAAACGATTCCGAAGTTAAATTGTGGTCACTGCACCAGCGCGGGGCGCCATTCGACCCTCAGATCTTCCGGCGTCAGGGTATCGCGCGGCGCCGCATCGACCGTCACCTGGTTGTCTTCGGTATCGCCGATCGAGCCGGTGTGGTCGGCCACTTTCTTGTCGGTGATGATCTGATAGAGTTTGCGGGCGCCTTCCTGCGCGCGCTGGCTGATCGCGGTCGCAGCCTGCCCGCCAACCTCGCAGGCCGTCGGCTGTCGTTTGCAGAACTGGCTCATGTCGGACACCGCCGCCGTCGCGGCCTGCACAGCTTCCGACGTGCCGATTTGCGGCAGCTTGTCCGATTCGAGCTTCTTGTCCCTTGGCAACAGCACCAGCACCAGCCCGATCCAGAATACCAAACGAAGCAGGAAGAACATCTTGCGACCCCGGTGGTGCCTTGCAATCGGTTGTGATTGGTCTCCCAATTCGCACCTGACTAACACCCGTGGATAAGCCGGAAGTGCTTGCCGTGAGGTTAAATCGTCGAGAACTTTGCGGAAAATCCAAATGAACAATTTCGGTGTGACTTTTTGAACGCAATCCGCGCGGGCCTGACGACAGCGCCGCTATCCACCATTTCGAAACCATAAGTGCCGGGCCTGGAAACCGGTCGTTCACCATCCGCGTCGATTGAGCGTTGCAGAGGAAACGAAACGCCCGCAAATCCCCAGTCTTTGTTGGCGGGCCCAAGCGCCTTAGCGTTCGCTTAATTTCACTCTGACACGGTGACGCAAAGCCAAAGGAGGCGTTCCGGCGCGTCATGAGACGAACAAGCCGAAGCGCGAATATCGTGACCGTTTTGAGTATCATCCGCGATTGCCTCGACGCGCTGCTGCATCCGTCGGCACGCCATGACCTGCTGACGCGTGCGCGGCATCGCGCGTTCATGGCGCCCCGCCTGCTCGGCAGCCTCGTGGCGTTTGCGTCGTTTCCTGTCTATCTGGCAATGCGGGGCGTACCGACGAGCCTCGAGGTCGTAGCGTTTGCGTGGCTGATCTCTCCTATTCTGGTGTCGTGGTTCCTTTCGCGAACCGGCCGCTACGAAAGCGCACATGTGCTGTCGTCGCTGGCACTGGCAGGCCTCGTCATGATGGTTGCATCAACGACCGGCGGTATCGAATCCTTTGCCATCGTCTGGCTGGTCGTGGTTCCGCTTGAAGCGGCGCAGTCGGCTTCACGCCGCGTTGTCGCATTCGCATCCATGCTGGCACTATCATGCGTCGCCCTGTTGATCATTCTCGGACACTTCGATGTGCTGCCGGCGGCGGATTCGAACGCTGCGTTGCACGGTGTGTTGATTGCGTTTGGCGTGGCCGCGGCAACGCTGTATTCCACAGGGCTTGCGTTTGGCGCGGAATCGCTGGCGCGTACCGGCGTCTCGCTGCTGTGTCTCGAGGAAGAACGCTATCGCTTGCTGGCGCGTAACATGAGCGACGTGGTCTCCCGCCATAGTCGAAACGGTGCGGTGCGTTTCATGTCGCCGGCCGCGGAGGTCATGCTGGGTACGCCGACCGCCCGGCTGCAGGGGCAGGGCCTGTTCGACCTGGTTCACGTCGCCGATCGTCCGGCCTATCTCACCGCGTTTTCGGATGCCGCACGAGGCGGCGAATCCCGCAGCGTCGAGTTTCGCCTGCGGCGGGATGCCATGCGCGCGGCGAACAATTCGGTTGAATTCATCTGGGTGGAGATGCGTTGCCGTCCCCTCGAGCCGGACTCGGATTCGTCCGAGGTTGACGTCGTCGCGGTCATGCGCGATGTGACCGATCGCAAGATCCAGCAGCAAGCGCTCGAACTGGCGCGCTCCGCCGCCGAACGGGCCGATGCGTCCAAAACCCGTTTCCTCGCCACCATGGGCCACGAACTGCGCACACCGCTCAACGCGATCATCGGTTTTTCCGAGATGATCGTTCAAGAAGACGTGCTGATGGTGGACGCAAGGCGTCGCAAGGAATACGCTCAGTTGATCAACGATTCCGGGCAGCATCTGCTGTCGGTGGTCAACGGCATCCTCGACATGTCCAAGATGGAGTCAGGCAATTTCGAGATCACGCCGGAGCCGTTTGCGCCGCGCTTGGCGTTGCTTCATTGCTGCAACCTGCTGGCGTTGAAGGCGCGGGAAAACGGCATCGATCTGATCACCCGCGCGCCGGAGGATCTACCTATGATGACCGGCGATCCGCGGGCGTTCAAGCAGATCGCCATCAACCTTGTGTCCAACGCGATCAAGTTTACCGAGCGCGGTGGCGCCGTGACGGTCTCTGCGGCCGTGGAGGGATCCCGGCTAATGCTTCGGGTCAGCGACACCGGGGTCGGAATCGCGGCCGATGATCTTGACCGGATCGGCAAACCCTTCTTCCAGGCCGGCAAGGTCTATCAGCGCAAGCACGAAGGCACTGGTCTCGGGCTGTCGATCGTTAAGAGCCTGGTAGCCTTGCATTCCGGCGAGTTGACCGTGTCGAGTAAGGTCGACCAGGGAACCATGGTCATCATTGCGCTGCCGCTGTCGTTTACGCCGCCGCCTGCGCAAGAGCCGTCGGGCAATGTGGCGAAGCTGGCGCCGTCGCCCCGTCAAATTTTGCTGGACCGGGCCCATCAGGTGAAGAAAAGTGCCTAGACTGCTTGCCGATGACGATGAGATGCCGCGCCGCCGCCGTCGTAACGCGAAGGCGGTTGCGATCGAGGCTGAGGCGGAGCGTGGCTTTGTCATGCGGCTCCTGCTGCGAAGTCCGAAAGACATGGTTGCGGGAGCGCTGGCCTTGGCTGCCACGGGCACGATCATTGCCAATGCCCTGTTCCTGCAGGCCGGGCGTCACCCGTCACCGATGTTCGGTACGGTGGTGACGATTCCGCCGCCCGGACAGGTCGCCAATCCGTTGCCGCGGCCGCGCCCGCTGGAAGCTGCTGCGAAGCAGGCCGAGGCTTCGGCCCCGGAACCGAAGCCGGCCGACCCCAGGGGTGCCGACCCCATGACCAGTCTGGTGTCGAAGGCGACCAGTGTTGCCCCGGCAGCGAACGCGGCACGGCCAGTGCCGGTTCCGCCGGCTTCCCGGGCCGAAACCACGCAAACCGCGGGCTCCCGGCGTGTGGCGGCGGTGCAGCGCGCGCTCACCGAATATGGCTATGGCCAGCTAAAGCCGACCGGCACCATCGGCGCGGACACCCAGGCCGCGATCCAGAAATTCGAGCGTGATCGCAAGATCCCTGTGACCGGGCAGCTGTCCGATCGTGTGGTGCGTGAGCTCGCCGCCATGATCGGCCATCCGATCGACTAGGCTAGCTTCGGTCCTGACGGCGGCTTATCGTCGCTCTCATGCGATTGAAATCAGGCATATGGGTAGCGGCCTATCTGCGCCGCTGCCAGATCGAGGGAATTTTCGGCGCGGTTCGTCGGCGTGGCGCGGAGGAGGCGGGTGCGGTGTTCGTCAAGGTGGCGCTACTCGACGGCAATGCCATGCTGTACGTACCCGCGCCGCAGACTGCCTACGACGATAGTCGTCCCACCGAGCGTATGTTCACGTCGACTTCACCGCAGCCGGTGCTGGAGCTATCCGTGGAAGAGCGTCTTGCAAAAGAAATCCGGTTCGACCCGGACGTCTGGATCGTCGAGACCGAGGACCGGGCAGGTCGGCATTTTCTGGATCTGGCGAAGGCCTGATCACGCTAGTCTAACGCCCTGAACCTTGCGACCCCATTCGCACGGCGGGTGTCGTTCCCGGCTGGACCGCCGGGCGTGTCTGTGCGGGTGCTGAACGCGCGTGATGGCGTTCGTCATCGTATAGCACTGGCCGATATTTTGCACGTGCAACCGCCATGGTCGAGCCGCGCCATGCGGCCAGCATGACCAGTGCGGTTCGTTCGCCCAACCGGTCGTAGAGCCGCGACAGCCGGTAAACGTATGGCACGGAGGCGCCAAGTTCGGGATTGAGGAACATCAGGACGCGTTGAAACACCACGCCGGGCATGTCGAGCGCCTTGGCCGCGCAGGCCAGCGGTTCGCCGCCGGGATCGTTGGTCACCTGGGTCGCAATCCGCGACGGCAGGATCAGGGCCTCGCCGAGTTCGAGGGCGAAGTTCGCGACATCCTCGGCAAAGGCCGCCATTTCAAGGATTTCGATGGCGCGCGCAGCGCGGGCCGCGGGTATCCGCGCCGCCGCCTTGAGCGGTGTCTGCGTAATATTTTGCAGGATCGCTACCCGCCCGCTGGCGTTAGCCGCGAAGAACATGTCGCTGATCTCAGCGGCATCGTTTGGTCGCATCAATAGATTGGAGGCCATCCGCAGTTGCGCTTCGGTCGGCGGTTTGGCCGGCGCGGCCGGTGTCGGCTGCGGTGGAAAGGCGTTGACGATGGGTACGGGCTGGTCCGCGCTAGAGTGCCTCACACCGAGCTGGCCGAGGATTTCCGTGGGCGCGCCCGGGTAGATCGCAAGCCGCGCCCGCACGGCCGCACGGGTGGCGTCATCGACCTGAGCGATCAGGCGGGAGGTCAGTTCGACAAAGTGTCGCTCTTCGTCGGCCGAATGTGCATTCGCCTGAACATAGAGGTCAGTAAGCACGCGCAGCAGGGTGGGTCTGATATCGACGCCCTCGCGACGGGAGAGCGTCATCAGCCCGTCGAACCCCGGAAACAATGGTGTTGCGTTCATGTCAGGCATACGCGACTTCAGGAATTGTTCGCGGCAGCCTACGCGGGCGGCTTTAAGAGCCGGTTAAGGAAAACAACCGGTGAAGATTTGACGCAATATTTTTGCCGGAGCCCGCCGCCACGATCCGTCAGCCGAAAGGTGCCAGAATTAAGATGCCATTAACCACGTCCTGTTCTTAATGACGCCTGTCGCCGGACCAAATCATGTCCGGGTGGCAACCAGAGAGAGCGGAACATGGGCACCATCATTGTATTTCCGGCCGATGCGGCCTCGCGACGGCCGGTTTCGACCATGGATGGGGCTCCGCGCCGTGGCATGGCAACCGTGGTGATCCTTCCTGTCGTCCGGATCGAGCGCGAAATCGACGACAGCAGCGGCGGGCTCGGACCGAAGGAGGGTACGGCGCCCGGACGCCGTCGCCGTCGGCGCACCTGACAACGGAATTCCAAAAATGCAGGAGATGCGCCGTCCGATCCTGACCAGGCCCGGGGTTTGGCGGTCATTGCCGGCATTTGCATTTGTCTTGACCGGCGTTGCCCTCGGCGGCTGCAGCGGCGGTGACTTCGGCCGGACCCGCCAGGATTTCCGTAACGACGACATGCACCGGTGGTTAGGCGCCGAGGCGACCGGAAGCGTCGGCCTGACGGCGTCGCAATTCCAGCTTACCGACAACGAACGCCAGCTTCGCGATCTCGCCTATCCCCTGATCGAGCCGCCGCATTCGCGGCCGGCCTGGAAGAGCGTGTTCGGCGACTATCAGCCACTGCCCTCGCCATGGCGGCAGAAGGTTGTGTTCGATCGCACCACCTACGGGCGCGCGCTGATCGACGAACCGCATCGCTCGCACACCTCGCGCTACCAGCAGCTGATCGAGGACGTGCGTAACGACATCGTCAGGTTCGAGCCGTTTTTTGCTTCTGCCACCCGCGCGGTCGAACTCGATCGCAAGCGCAGCGCCGGTCTTCGCCTGGTGTCGGAATTGTCACCGCGCGAGCAGGCCGATACGGTCGCCCGCATGGAAGAGAACACGCTGATCGTCCAGTGGGTGCAGCAATGCCAGCAGCGGCGGATTTCATCCTACCGCTGGGCGCTGGAGCGGCTGGCGATCCAGACCCCCGACAATATCGCCGCCGACGCCGACCGGCTGATCGGCGAACTCGCAGCGCAAACAGCCGACCCGCCGGTTGCCGCCCAGCCTGTGACCGGGCATGCGGTGACGGTGCGCGGTTGATCTCCAGAACGCAGACGATGCGATCAGCGCTTGGCCGACGGCGAGCCGGCCTGCTTGGCCGGTGGCTCGGTCTGTACCTTGCAACTCGATGCGGCCAGCGAGGCCTGCGCCTGCTGCATCAGGCCGGGCTCCGGCGCCAGGGCCTTCAACACGATCAGGCCCGTCGCGGAAGGCGAGTCGATGATCAACCGGTCTGCAGCGGTGATCTCTTCATCCTCCGGCAATTCGGCGTGCTGCGCTTCCGTCATCAGATCGAGCTCAATCACCTTGCGCCCGGCTGAACGATCGTTGATGGCGTAGTAGGCGACCTCGTTGCGGGTATAGAACGACACCGAGGTATAGGCCTGGCTGACGGGGACCGTCAGCTTGATCGGTCCGTTCGCAAGATCGTAGCGGCAGATCGCCATCGCGAAGGCGGGGTCCATGAAAGGGATCGGAGAGTTCCCGGGCGCCGCGAGCGGCAAGGGCGTCACAGTATTGAGCTTGGTCATCGGCGTCAGCCGCGAATAGGCGTCCTGGCTTGCGATGCGTGGCAACGCCAGCACACTGACGAGATGCACCACGCCACCGAGCAGCACGCCAGCGATGATCGTGAACAGCAGGCGGATCATGGACAGCCGACCGTGGCGATGGAGGGCATCGGCGCATCGCGCTGCGTTCGCGTCGCCACGCCAACCGGCGTATCGTACAGCCGGAGCATCAAGGCATAGCGCTCGATCCCACCGGTCGGCAACCAGTTGCCGGCGCGCGAGCGCGAGGCGATACGGATCTCGAACGCGCCATCTGAGCCGCGAATGATTTCCTGGCTGGTAAAGCCGTAACGCTGCAGCGAATTCGCCACCAGTTGACCCTTCTGGTCGAACAGCGTCAGGGTCCAGAACCGCGCCGCTGGCGTGACGCCACTGACGAGCACGTCGCAACGCCCGTCGAGCGGCTTCCTGCGGTCGTCCGTCGTTGTCGAGAATGCGATGCCGTCACCGGTGCCTACAGGCAATTCGCCGCTACGTGCGATCGATGCGCGCGAATAGGGATCGATTTCGGCGGTACCGATCCTTGGCCGCGCGGTCCATGCTCCAATCGTAAGCGTCCCGAGCTCCGTGCCGCGCGTCGCCGTTAAGTAGGTCGAGCCGAGGCCGACGACGGTTGCCAGGATCAGCGCCAGCAAGGTGATGAAGATCAGCCGCACAGGCCAGCGCTCCGGAAATTCACCGCACTAGTTCTTCCGCTGTGCCGGCGTCGCCTGGTCGCCAGCCGCTGCGACGTAGTTTTCAGGAAAAGCCAGCGCGCCGGACGTGACCGGCTTGGCTGGCGGCTTCGGCTGATCGTTTGACGACGTCTTGCCCGCGGTCTTGCCGGCATCATCGAGCAGCTTTTCGACGCGCACCAGGATATCCGCGCCGCGCTTGGTCAGGACCGGTGGCGGTCCAGCGGGCTTGGTTTCGAGCACCTTCGGCGCGCCGTTGGCCGCGACGGCGGGAGGCAAGGCAGGCTGCGGCAGTTTGGTGCCCATGCCGATGCCCGCGATTTCCTTGACCTCGACTCCCTGATGCGCCGCGACCATGATGTCGTGCCAGGTCTGTGCGGGGAGCGAGCCGCCGGTCATGCGGTTGGTCGGTGAGTAATCGTCATTGCCGTACCACACCGCGCAGGTGAAGTTGCCGGTGTAGCCGACGAACCAGGCGTCGCGATAGGCGTTGGTGGTGCCGGTCTTGCCGGCGGTCGGAATACCGTCGAGCGCGGCGCGCCGCGCCGTGCCCTCGCTGACGACGTGGCTCATCATGCCTGCCATGTCTGATGCAACCGAGGCTGGAATCGCCTGCACCGGTTTCTTGCCGTCGCGGTCGAAGCGCCAGACCAGGTCGCCAGCGCCGGTACGGACTTCCAGCACCGAATGCGGGGTGACGGACTTGCCCTTGTTCGGGAAGGTGGCATAGGCCACGGCGTGTTCCAGCACGGTGACTTCGTCAGAGCCGATCGGCAGCGACGGCGTGTCCGGTAGCGGCGCCTTGAGGCCGAAGCGGCGCGCGACCTCGACGATCTTGGCGCGGCCGACCTTGGCGGGGTTCGGCGCCTTGCCGCCAAGCGCGATCGACAGTTTCACCGGAACGACATTGATCGAGCGGGTGATGGCCTGCGTCAGCGTCACCGCGCCGGAGTAGGAGTGGCCGTAGTTCTGCGGGCACCAGTTGCCGATGCAGACGGGGCCATCGACCACAATCGACGTCGGCTTGAAGCCGTTCAGCAACGCCGTAGTGTAGACATAGGGCTTGAACGACGAACCCGGTTGGCGATAGGCGTCGGTAGCGCGGTTGAACTGGCTTGCGCCGTAGTCGCGACCGCCGACCATGGCACGGACGCCGCCGTCGAGATCGGCGACGACGGTCGAGGCCTGTGTGGCGTGATAGTCGCGGCCGAACTGGCGCAACTGGTTCTCGACGGCATCTTCCGCGGCCCGCTGCACGTTCATGTCGATCGCGGCGCGGACCACGAAGACGCGCTCGGTATAGGACTTCGGAAACGTGTCGACCAGCCGGCGCATTTCTTCGAATGCATAGTCGAGATAATAGTTCGGCGAATTCTCGTCGCGGCGATCGACCGCGACGGCAGGGTTGCGCCGCGCGCCGAACACCTGGCCCTCGGTCATGAAGCCGGCGTCGACGAGGTTGTCCAGCACGACGTTGGCGCGGGCGCGGGCGGCGGGCAGGTTGATGTGGGGTGCGTATTTGGTCGGCGCCTTGAACAGGCCGGCGAGCATCGCGGATTCCGACAGATTGACGTCGCGCGCCGATTTGTTGAAATAGAAATGCGCCGCGCCGTCGACACCGAAGGTGCCGCCGCCCATATAGGCGCGGTCGAGATAAAGCTTCAGGATTTCGTTCTTGGTCAGCCGCGTCTCCAGCCAGACCGCCAGGAACGCTTCCTTGACCTTGCGCTCGATGGTGCGCTCGTTGTTCAGGAACAGGTTCTTGGCAAGCTGCTGGGTGATCGACGAACCGCCCTGGCGAACACCGCCCGCCTGCGCGTTGGTGACGATCGCGCGCGCGGTGCCGGCAAAGTCGATGCCGAAATGGTCGTAGAAGCGGCGGTCTTCGGTCGCGAGCGTCGCCTTGATCAGATTGTCCGGAAAATCCTCCAGCGGGATCGAGTCGTTGTGCTTGATGCCGCGGCTACCGATCGGGTTGCCGTAGCGGTCGAGGAACGACACCGCGAGATCGGATTTCTTCAGCCAGTCGTCGTCGGCGGTTTCGCGGAACGCCGGGATCGCCAGCGCCAGCATCAGGATCAGCCCGCCGAGGCCGATGGTCGCGGCTTCCGACAGCGGCTCGATGAACACCCAGCGCTTCCAGCGGCCGACATGGAAGCGGTCCATGAAGGTCGAGAACCGCTCATAGAGTTCGCGCGCGCCTTTGGCCGAGGAGAACAGCGTGGAATCGACGCGCGCGTCGAGGTCCAGCAGGAAAAGCCGGATATTCTTCTCCCAATGTGGTGGTACGATCTGGCGCACCGGGGCGGACCTTGGTCAGTTCGAAGGCGCTCGCGCCCCCGGACGGGGTGCTGTCGAGACGTCTTGCTTGCATGTTGCGGCAAACCCAAGGCGCTTTTGCGACCCCGGGGACTCGGCTCATCTTCTAACCGAGCAGGGCCCACAAACCAATGGTTGGGTTGCGATTTTGAACGGAACGGCTAATGCTGACCAGTCCGTCCCCAGGGCTTTTCCGGGTGGCGCCACCAAGCGCGCTTGCGTCCCCGCCGCCGCGCCCCCTAGGAAGGCACATGGCCGCCAAACCGCCCCGGACAGCCCAGATCCCATGACCGCAGCTCCCAAGCGATCCTCAGGCCAGGAAGGATTCTTCTGGAAAACCAAGACGTTGGAAGAGATGTCCAACGCCGAATGGGAAAGCCTGTGCGATGGCTGCGCGCGCTGCTGCCTAGAAAAGCTCGAGGACGAAGATACCAGCAAGATCTATTTTACCCATGTCTCCTGCAAGTTGCTCGATGCCGGCTTGTGCGCTTGCAAGGACTATCTGAACCGGTCGGACAAGGTGGCGGACTGTGTCCGGCTAACCCCCGAAAATGTGCGTTCCCTGAACTGGTTACCGCCAAGCTGTGGTTACAAACTCGTCGCCGAAGGCCGTAACCTTTATTGGTGGCATCCGCTGATCTCCGGCGATCCCAACACCGTTCATGAGGCCGGCGTCTCCGTGCGCGGGCGGATCCAGGGGACCGAGGACGAAATCGCCGATGCCGATCTCGAGGATCACATCGTGCAATGGCCGGCGCAGCTGCCGAAACAGGCCCGGTTGAAGAAGCGGCCGAAAGCCTGAGCTTTTGCAATGCGGCCGATCAATTGCGACGATGCCACCGCGGGATGCTCCCATGCGCCGGAGATGCTGCCCCGAAGCAGGATTGCCCTCTAAGGTGCTGGCGAAATAGCGATTCTATCCTTGGCGGCCGTCGGTTGCGCCGAAAAATAATGTATTTCAGATGAACAAGTACGAACGGCAGAGCCGTGACCCTGCCGACCAGGCTATATTGTCCGACGATCTTGCCGGCGAGCTCGCGCATCTCGCTCCCGAGGTGATCGATGTCGGCGATGCACCGCCGATCGCGCCGCGTGCGCCGCTGACCCCCGATGAGGTCCGAACCATTCTGGTCAGCCTGATGCTGACGATGTTCCTGGCCGCCCTCGACCAGACCATCGTCGCGACGGCGTTGCCGACCATCGGCCGCCAGTTCCAGGACGTCTCCAATCTCTCCTGGGTAATCACGGCGTATCTGTTGGCCTCGACCGCGGTCGCCCCGGTATTCGGTACGCTTAGCGACATCCATGGCCGCCGCGTCATGGTGATCGTCGCGCTCAGTCTGTTCATCGCGGGATCGGTGTTGTGCGCGGTGGCGCCGAACATGCCGGTCTTGATCCTGGCGCGGGGCCTGCAAGGGCTCGGCGGCGGCGGCATCATGCCGGTGGTGCAGACCGTGATCTCCGACGTGGTGACGCCGCGCGAGCGCGGCCAGTACCAGGCCTATTTCAGCGGCGTCTGGGTCGCGGCCGGCATCGGCGGGCCGGTGATCGGCGGCGTGTTCGCCGAGCACCTGCACTGGTCGATGATCTTCTGGATCAACGTGCCGCTGGCGCTCGCCGCGCTGGCGCTGCTGCTGCCTAAGATGGGCAGGATTCCGGTGTTCCACCGCAAGCGCAGGGTCGACTGGCTCGGCGGCGTGCTGCTGATGGCTTCCGCCGTCGTGTTCATGCTGGTGCTGACCTGGGGCGGTGACCGTTATGTCTGGCTGTCGCCGGCCATCATGGCGATGATCGGGGCGTCGGTCGCGCTGGCGCTCGGCTTTGTCTGGCATGCGCGCCGAGCCGACGAGCCGTTCCTGCCGCTGCCGCTGATGGGCGGCACCGTGGTGCCCTACGCGATGGCGGCCGGCGGCTGCGCGCTCGGCGCCATCACCGGGCTGACCGTGCACCTGCCGCTGTATTATGAGGTGGTCTATCATCTCAGCGCCAGCGAAGCCGGGCTCGCGCTGATTCCGCTCGCGGCGATCTCGACCGTTGGTGCTGCGATCGCCGGGCGAACCATGGCGCGCGCCCGGCACTACAAGCGTGTCGCCATTATCGGAAACACGTTGGCGGCTATTTCGGGATGCGCGCTTGCGCTGACGACGCTGCCGCTGTGGGGCCTTCTGGTGCTGCTGTCGGTATTCGCGCTCGGCCTTGGTACGACATTTCCGGTCAGCGTGGTGTCGCTGCAGAATTCGGTGGCGCGCGCGCAGATCGGCACCGTGACCGGCGCGATGAACTTCTTCCGCGCGCTGATGGCTTCCTTCACGGTCGCGGCGTTCGCCGCGATCTTGCTGATGGCGCTGGGTGCGGATATTTCTCTCGCCGGCGAACATCGCGGCCCCGTTAGCTCCATTGCCGTCACCGACATGATCGCGGCGTTCCGTTACGTGTTCGGCGCCGCCGCATTGCTGCTCGCCGGCGCCACGCTCTGCATGATCGCGATGGAAGAGCGGCCATTGGCCGGGCCGTCGACACCGGCGGAGATGGCCGAGTAGGGCGGGCGGCAATCGTTGCTGTTGTCGACGATTTGGTCGGCGATCCCCGACTATCCCCGCGCCGTGTTTTGATCTAACAGCGGCCAGCAAATCAGTCCCGAAATCGCCTGAAGGAGCCGACCATGAGCAAGCCCACCATCGAGCAGACCCGGATGGGCACCGAGGGCATCGCCTTCTGCATCGCGCGGACCCTGATCGAACGCGATCCCTCGCTGAAGGCG
>Ga0075026_100000649_pt1 | contig 14314 bp, 13 predicted proteins | sample Str012_2_FD_71392 | JGI IMG/M metagenome (GOLD analysis project Ga0075026, IMG submission 71392) | Freshwater sediment microbial communities in response to fracking from Pennsylvania, USA - Straight Creek_MetaG_SC_2012 | ecosystem: Environmental > Aquatic > Freshwater > Creek > Sediment...
GCCCCGTGCCGCAGGCACCAAGAGCAGGAAGCAAGAGGCGAACGCCCGCGGCGCAGGTACCCTGCGCCGCAGTGAGCCGTGGCCCGAGCGGCCCCGTGCCGCAGGCACCAAGAGCGGGCAACTAGTCGTAGTAGCCGCTGTGGAAGTAGATGCAGGGGACGCCTTCCGAGCGGAACATGGCCACGTTCCGGCGGTCGTCCTCGATGGCGAGGCGGAGTTCGAAGCCGTAGTTGCGCAGGTCCCACACCGACGCCTGCTTGAAGTCGCGGGCCATGTCGTAGTCGCCCCACGGCCGCATGAGCAGCGCGTCCCAGCGGATGCGGTAGCGGCGCAACCACGCTTCGGTCAGGTGGTGGACCCGTTCGGGTCGGGCCGTGAGCAGCACGACGCTCAGCGCGGGATCAAGCAGGTCGAGGAGCACCTTGACCTCTTCGATCACCGGGTCGTCGCCACAAGCTTCGAAGAACGCGTTCCAGTTCCGGCGGGGCGCCTCGAGGTAGTGCTGCCGGCTGGCGGCGTCAGACAGCACACCGTCGATGTCGACGACGACCGCAGGGCCGGGTTCGATTACCCCGTCGTGCCAGGTCCAGTGGTCGGGGACGTAACCGGGTCCCGGGTACAACGCCACGGTCGCCCGGTCAGTCTTCGTCGGTCGCGGCGGCGAGGTAACGCGCCTTGATGCCCTCGACCACCGACGGGTCGGCCAGCGTCGTGGTGTCGCCGAGCGCCTGATCTTCGGCGACGTCGCGCAACAACCGGCGCATGATCTTGCCCGAACGCGTCTTGGGCAGGTCCTCGGTGAACAACACCGTCTTCGGCTTGGCGATCGGGCCGATGGTCCTACCCACGTGATCGCGCAGCTCACGGACGAGGGCCTCGCTCGGTTCGTTGCCCGAACGCAGGATCACGAACGCGCCGATCGCCTGACCCGTCGTCGCGTCCTTCGTGCCGACGACTGCAGCTTCGGCGACGGCCGGATGTCCGACGAGCGCGTGTTCGACCTCGGCCGTCGAGATGTTGTGCCCCGAGATGAGCATGACGTCGTCGACCCGACCGAGCAGCCAGAACGAGCCGTCGTCGTCGCGCTTGGCGCCGTCGCCCGCGAAGTAGCGGCCTTCGAAACGACTCCAGTAGGTGTCGCGGTACCGTTCCGGGTCGCCCCAGATGCCGCGCAACATCGACGGCCACGGGCGGGTGAGGACGAGGTAACCGCCACCCGGGATGCCGACGGACTCGCCGGCGTCGTCGACGATGTCGGCGCCGATGGCCGGGAGCGGGTACGTCGCGCTCCCCGGCTTGAGCGTGGTGACGCCGGGCAGCGGGCTGATCATGATCGCGCCGGTCTCCGTCTGCCACCACGTGTCGACGACAGGGCAGCGTTCGCCACCGATGTGCTGCCAGTACCAGATCCACGCTTCGGGGTTGATCGGCTCACCCACGCTCCCGAGCAACCGCAGCGTCGACAGATCGCGCCCGGCGGGGAACTCGGATCCCCATTTCATGAAGGTGCGGATCGCGGTGGGCGCGGTGTAGAGGATGGTGACGCCGTACTTCTCGACGATCTGCCAGAGGCGATCCTTGCCCGGATGGTCGGGCGTGCCCTCGTAGATCACACTGGTCGCGCCGTTCATGAGCGGGCCGTACACGATGTAGGAGTGGCCGGTGACCCACCCGACGTCGGCCGCGCACCAGTACACGTCGGAGTCAACGTGGAGGTCGAAGACGTGCTTGTGCGTCCACGCGACCTGGGTGAGATACCCCCCCGTCGTGTGCATGATCCCCTTGGGTCGCGCGGTCGTCCCGCTCGTGTAGAGGAGGTAGAGCAGGTCTTCGGCGTCCATGGGTTCGGGCGCGCACTCGGTCGATTGCCCGGGCACGAGGTCGTGCCACCACACGTCGCGGCCGTCGGTCATGGCGACGTCCTGCTCGGTGCGTCGCAGCACCAACACCTTCTCGATGGTCGGACATTCGGCGACGGCGACGTCGGCCGTTTCCTTGAGCGGAACGATGCTGCCCCGACGCCACGCGCCGTCGCCGGTGACGAGCACCTTCGCGCCGGCGTCCTGGATGCGGTCACGCAACGAGTCGGACGAGAAGCCTCCGAACACGACCGAGTGCGCGGCGCCGATGCGCGCGCACGCCAGCAGCGCCATCGGAAGCTCGGGCACCATGCCGAGGTAGATGTTGACGCGGTCGCCCTTCTCGACGCCGAGTTCCTTGAGCGCGTTGGCGAGCTGCGACACGTCGTGCAGGAGTTGCGCGTAGGTGATGGTGCGCGTGTCGCCCGGCTCGCCTTCCCAGTGGTACGCGACCTTGTCGCCCCGACCCGCGATCACGTGGCGGTCGAGGCAGTTGTGGGTGGCGTTGAGTTTGCCGCCGACGAACCACTTGGCGAAGGGCAAATCCCACTCCAGCACCGTGTGCCACGGCTCGAACCAGTCGAGGAGCTCGCCGGCTTGCTTCGCCCAGAACGCCTCGAAGTCGGCCTCGGCCTCCGCGTAGACCGCGTCGTCGCCGATCAGCGAGTTGGCGGTGAACTCGGCCGACGGTGGGTACGTGCGACCCTCGGCGAGGAGCGACTCGATCGTGTCGGACTTCTGCGGCTCGTCGGCCATCTCTCCCCAACCCCCTTGTGGCAAGCGGGGGTCAGGCTACCCGGGAGGTCGGAGCCGTCACCGGGTGAACACGAGCACTCGATGGGCTCCGAGGCCCGCGGGATCGACGAGCGCGGCGGCTTCGGTGACCCGGCTGCGATGGCGCAGCGCGTCGAGGTCGCCGACGTGCGCCCGGGCGTCCCACTGTTCGCGGGCGGCGGAGGTCAGCTGATCGATCCCGAGGTCGGCGAGCCAATCGGCCTGGGTCCCGTCGCGTTCGAGGCGGAACCCGGCGCGAGCCGCGACGCGCACCAGGTACTCGACCGGAACGTCGATCGTGATGTCCTGCTCGCCCGGCGCGAGCAGCGGCGCGACCCCTCGATCGTGCTTACGGTAGGTGCGCAGCCAGCCATCCGGCCCGCGCGCGACCAACTGGTCGGCCGTGGCCGCGTAGTCGACGACGAGGAGCACGCCCCGTCGCAGTGCCACAGCGCACCGATGCAGCCAGTCGGGGATTCCGAGCGGTACCGGAAGGCGCGCACCGACCGGCGCGTCGAGCATGACCAGGTTCGCTTCGATCACCAATTCCGGCGTCGCGGGCACGAGCGCCTCGACGAGGTCCCCGTCGCGGAGCCCGACCCGCACTTCCGTCCAACCGTCACGCGTGCGCTCGACGATGCGGAACGGGAGGTTGTCGAGCAGTTCGTTGGCGATCACCACGCCGTCGAACGCGACCGCGGGCAGATCGTCGAGTGCCGTCACGATCGGACCCATCCCCAGCACGGGCAACGGCGCGTCGTCGTCGACCCGGACAACGGGACCGAGCGCGTCCTCGAACGGTTCGACGGTCACCAACTCGCGCTGCGCGCGGCGGAGCGCAGCTGAGCGCTCGACCAGCACGTAACGCAGTGCCGTGGCGCAGTCGGGTTGAGCTGCGAGCACATCTGCCGCGAGCCGGCCGCGTCCCGCGCCCGCCTCGATCACGAGGAACGGGTCGGGCGCATCGAACGCGTGCCACCACTCGTCGACCGCGCGCGCGACCAGCGCGCCGAACAACGGCCCGACTTCGGGACTGGTGACGAAATCGCGCCCCGCACGCCCAGCCCCGCGCGCCCGGGTGAAGAACCCGCCGTCGCCGTAGAGCGCGACGTCGACGAACGCATCGAACGGAATCGCCCCCTCCCGCCGAATCCGCGCGACGACGGCATCGCGGACAGCGCTCATCGCCAGAGCTTCGCACGCAGCCAGCAACCACGCGGCGAGCGGACGCGAGCGAGTGGCCGCGGCGGAGGTACCCTCCGCCGCAACGAGCGAGCCATCGAACAGGAGTTCGCCAGCGAGCGAACGTCTGCGAGGCGGGTATCCCGGCCCGCAGTGAGCGAGCGAATCAGCAGGAGCGGAGCAAGCTCGCCAGCGAGCGAACGCCCGCGAGGCGGGTATCCCGGCCCGCAGCGAACAAGCGGATCTAGAACGCGAGCTCGCCGATCCGGGCGATGATCTGCGGGTAGACGCCGACGACGACGGTGAAGGTGACGGTGAGCCCGATGGCGAGGGTGAGCGCCGCCGGCACCGCCTTGGGACTTGCGGCGGCCTCGGGCGCGGGATCGTGGAACCACATCTGGCGGGCGACGGCGGCGTAGTAGAAGAACGCCACCACCGAGCCCAGCGTCGCGATCACACCGAGCACGATGGCCGACGGCGAGTTGGCGTCGAGAACGGCGCGGAACATCACGAACTTGGCGAACCACCCGGCGAACGGCGGAATGCCGGCCAGCGAGAACAGGAAGATGGTCATGCTGACTGCGAGCCCCGGAGAGGTCTGGCCCAGTCCGGCGTAGGAATCGATCTCACCGCTCCCCGTGCGCCGCGCCACGGCGATGACCACCGCGAACGCGCCGAGGTTCATCGCGGCGTAGATGAAGAGGTAGATCAACACCGCTTCGAACGACACCAACGCGGCGCCGCCGTCGCCCGCCACCGCGAGGGGCACCAGGATGAACCCACCCTGCGCGATCGACGAGTACGCCAGCATGCGCACGATGTTGGTTTGGCGCAGCGCGACGAGGTTTCCGTAGATGATCGACGCCGCGGCCAGCACCCAGAGGACCGGTTCCCACGAATCCTGAGACGGGAAGAACCCGAAGCGGATGACGGTGAGCAACGCGACGAACCCGCCGGCCTTCGACGCGGTGGAGAGGAACGCGGTGACCGGCGTGGGCGCGCCCTCGTAGGTGTCGGGCGTCCAGAAATGGAACGGCACCGCGCTGATCTTGAACGCAAAGCCACCGATGGTGAGGAAGATGGCGACCGCCAGCAGGGTCGACGTGCCGAAGCGATCGATGTGGCGGAAGATGTGGGACAGGAGTGTCGAGCCGCCCGTCTCACCGAAGACGATCGACATGCCGTAGAGCATGATCGCCGACGACAGCACACCGATGATGAAGTACTTGATCGCGGCCTCGTTCGACTTCGAGTCGTGCTTGCGCCACCCCGCGAGGACGAACGTGGGAATGGTGATCGTCTCGAGCGCGACGAAGATCGATACGAGATCACGCGCCGACGCCATCGCCATCATGCCCAGCACCGAGGTGAGCATGAGGAAGTAGTACTCGCCCTGGTAGTAGTCGCCGTCGGAGATGTAGTCGGATGACATCAGCAGGACGACGTAGGTGACGACGAGGAAGAAGCCCTCGAACGCGAGCGCGTAGGCATCGACGACGAACGCGCCGCCGAACAGCACGCGGTCGGTGCCGTCGGCCGCCAACGTGATCACGGGGATGAGCGCGGCGAGCACGCCGATCGACGCGATGCGCGAGCTGGCGAAGCGGGAGCGCTCCGGCCAGACGAGGTCGGCGATCAGGACGACGATGATCGTCGCGGTGAGGACGAGCTCGGGCGCGAACGCGTGGAAGTCGACGTGCGGGTTCACTTACAGGGCTCTCGACAGCCCGTGGACCAGCTGGGTGACGGGAAGGTCGGTCATCTTGAAGATCAGTTGCGGGTAGAAACCGAGCGCGACGATGAGGAGCAGCAACGGCGTCCAGGCGATCCACTCCGACACGTGCACGTCGTGGATGTGGGCGTGCTCGAACTCCGGCTTCACCTTGCCCATCGCGACGCGCTGGAACATCCACAGCAGGTAGCCGGCGGCGAGCACCGTACCGACGGCGGCGATCACCATGTAGACCCGGAACGTGGTGAGGGTGCCATCGAGACCGTTGAAGAGTCCGAACGGCAGCTTCGGATCGTACGACGACAGGATCGACGGGAACTCGCCCCAGAACCCGGCGAGACCGGGCAGACCCAGCGACGCCATGGCCATGAAGCCGAGCAGCCACCCGAGATGCGGGGCCTGGGTGAGGAGGCCGCCGAGGCGGCTCATCTCGCGGGTCTCGTAGCGCTCCTGGATGGAACCGGCGATGAAGAAGAGCATGCCGGTGATGAGGCCGTGGGCCACCATCCCGAAGATCGCGGCGTTGATGCCGAAGTTCGTGAGCGTGGCGATGCCGAGCATCACGAAACCCATGTGGGCCACCGACGAGAACGCGATGAGCCGCTTCACGTCGCGTTGCGCGAGACAACACAACGCGCCGTAGATGATGCCGATGACCGCGAGCAGGCCGATCCACGGCGCCCACGACTGCGCGGCGCCCGGGAGCATCGGCAGCGCGATGCGGATGAAGCCGTAGGTACCGAGCTTCAGCATGATCGCGGCCAGGAGCACGGAGCCGACGGTCGGCGCTTCGGTGTGCGCGTCGGGCAGCCACGTGTGGAACGGGAACATCGGCACCTTGATCGCGAAGCCGAGGAACATCCCGCCGAACACCAGCAGCTGCGTGCTGTGCACGATGCCCGCACCGTGCAGGTGCGACAGGATCACCATGTCGAAGGTGTGCACCTTCGACAGGAAGTAGAGCGACAGGAAGCTCAGCAGCATCAGCGCGGAGCCGAACAGCGTGAACAGGAAGAACTTGATCGACGCGTACTCGCGGTTGGGGCCACCCCACACGCCGATCATGAAGAACATCGGGAGCAGCACGACCTCGAAGAAGATGAAAAACAGGATGAGGTCCTGGGCGACGAACGTGCCGATCATGCCCGTCTCGAGCAGCAGCATCAGCGCGAGGAACGCCTTCGGGTTGTGCGGCTCGGGGAAGTGGTTCCACGAATAGACGACGCAGCAGATGGTGATCAGCATCGTCAGCAGCACCATCGGCAGCGAGATGCCGTCGATGCCCACGTGGTACCGGCTGTTGATGACCTCGATCCATCGCTCGTTGGCCTGGAACTGCAGGCGTCCGTCGTCGAGGTTGAAGTTGGCCAGGATCCCGATGCCGACCGCGCCGGTCAGCAGGGTGGCCAGCAGGGCGGCCACCTTGATCAGGTTCTCCTCGGCCTTCGGGATCAGCAGCACGATCACCATGCCGACGATGGGGATGAAGACCGCCAGCGTCAGGGCCCAGTTGTCGAACCAGTCCATTGGAACGATTCCCCTCGAATCAGGTGTTGGCGAGTAGCAGGAAGAGGCTCAGGAGCCCCACCGCCGCGAACAGCAACAACGCGTACCGCTGGACACGACCGGATTGCAGATAGCGCAGGAGACCGCCGCTCTCGCCGGTGATCTCGGCCACTCCGTTGACCGCACCGTCGACGACCTTCTGGTCGAGCTTCTCGTAGGTGAACCTTCCGGCCACCACGGCACCGCGGCCGGCGCCGTTGACGACTGCGTCGATCACGTGTTGGTTGACCCAGTACGACGCGTTGGCCAGGCTGCCCTTGATCGAGGCGATGATGACGTTCTCGTAGAGGTCATCGAGGTAGTACTTGTTGACGAGGAAGGTGTACCCGGCGTGCGCGACCTTGTTGCGCTGGGTGAGTCCCTTCAGCGCGCCCAACTTCTCGTGCCGGAACCAGAAGAAGGCGGCGATGCCGATACCGAGCGTCGCGACCGCCAGCGAGATGGCCGCTTTCGAGTAGTCGAAGCCCGGGTGGACCACTACCGGGAACGACACGCGGGGCTCGACCCACTCCTTGAACTTCTCGAGGTGGAACGGCCACGCCGACCACGCGAGCACACCCGCGAGGATCGAGAAGATGGAGAGGATGACGAGCGGGATCGTGATCGCGCGCTCCGACTCGTGCGGGTGACCGTGCCCGCGGTACTCACCGAAGAACGTGAGGTACACGCAGCGCGTCATGTAGGCGGCAGTGAGGAACGCGCCGACCAGTCCGACCACGAGGAACACGTCGTAGTCGGACTGCCCTGCCGTCACCAGGATCTCGTCCTTCGACCAGAACCCCGCGAAGGGGAAGATGCCTGCGAGCGCGAGCGTGCCGATCATGAACGTCCAGAACGTGACCGGCATGTACTTCCGCAAGCCGCCCATGTCCTTCTTCATGTCGAAGGAATGGTGCGAACCCGAGTGGCTCACCGAACCGGCACCGAGGAACAGGAGCGCCTTGAAGAACGCGTGCGTGAAGAGGTGGAACACGGCCGCGACCCAGGCGCCGGCACCGAGGGCCATCACCATGTAGCCGAGCTGTGAGATCGTCGAGTAGGCGAGCACCTTCTTGATGTCGTCCTGCACGAACGCGAGGACCGCGCCGATGATGATCGTGATCCCGCCGGTCAACACCATGAAGTTCACGCCGCCGGCGCCGATGGAGAATCCGTTGAAGAACACCGGGTAGAGGCGGGCGCCCAGGTACACACCCGCGACGACCATGGTGGCGGCGTGGATCAACGCCGACACCGGCGTGGGGCCGGCCATGGCGTCGGGTAACCACGTGTGCAAGGGGAACTGACCGCTCTTGCCGATGATGCCGATGAAGAGACCCACCGACGCAGCCAGGAGCATCGAGTGGTCGGCACGGGGAAGCAGCGCGTAGGCGTTGCTCTTGCCGATGTCGAAGCTCCCGACGGCGAAGAACAGGATGATGATCCCGATCATCAGCCCGATGTCACCGGTACGCGTGGTGAGGAACGCCTTGAGCGCGGCGCGACTGTTGGCGTCCTCCTCCCACCAGTGCCCGATCAGCGCGAACGAGCACAGCCCGACACCTTCCCAACCGAGCAACAGCTCGAGGGTGTTGTCGGCGACGACCAGCGTGAGCATCGCCGCGGTGAACAAGCTGAGCATCGCGTAGTAGTGCGTGAAGCGAATGTCGTCGTGCATGTACGCGGTCGAGTACACGTGCACCAGGAGCGAGATCAGGGTGACGACGAAGAGCATCATCACCGCGAGGCCGTCCATCCGGATGCCGACGCCGAACTCGAAGCCACCGTTCTGCCACCAGGTGACGTGGTGGACAATCGGGGTGACGACCGCTTCGCCGTGGCCGCCCTCCACGCCGAAGACCCCTCGGCCCAGTGCCCGCAGCCCGCTCTCCTTGCCGCCGGTCGCCGTCTCGATCCGGTCGATCCACTGGTAGACGGCGACGCACGACAGCACGAACGACGCACCGACCGCGAGGATGCCGATCTCGGATCCTCCCCGGGGCAGTCGTTTCCCGAAGAAGAGGATCAGGAGGAACGACACCGCCGGGATGGCAGGGATGATCCAACCGTTGTTCAGCACGAGGAGATCAGCCCTTCAACTGGTCGACTTCGTCGAGATCGACGGTGTGGGCGTTCCGGTAGATCAACAACACGATGGCCAGACCGATACCGACCTCGGCGGCCGCGATGGTGACGACGAACAGCGCGAAGACCTGACCTGCGACGGCAACGTGGAACGCGGAATAGGCCACGAGGTTGATGTTGACGGCGTTGAGCATCAGTTCGATGCTCATGAGCACCAGCACGGCGTTCTTGCGTGCGAGCACGCCGTAGATGCCGGTGCAGAACAGGAACGCGCTGAGGATGAGGAAGTTGTTGAGGGCCATCGCGCTCAGTCCCTCCGCGCGATCACGACGGCACCAACCAGCGCGGCGAGCAACAACATCGACACGACCTCGAAGGGCACGAGGTAGTCGCGGAAGATGCTCGAAGCGAGCGTGCCCGAACGACCGATCACGACGAGACGGTCCTCGAGCTTGATCTCCTTGCCGCCGTAGGCGTCGACGAGGAGCGCGGTGATCACTCCGAACAGGAAGAGGCTGACCACACCCGCGGCGATGCGTTGGTTGTTGTCCATGGTCCCCTCCGGGCGCATGGGCGCGCGGGTGAGCATGATGCCGAAGAGGAAGAGGATGACGATCGCGCCGATGTAGATGAGCACCTGGACCCAGGCGACGAACTCCGCGGCCAGCAGGATGTACTGCGCGGCCGCCCCCGCCAGCACGACCACGAGATAGAGCGCGGCGTGCACGACGTTCTGCGACCGCACGACGCCGATGGCGGCAGCGGCCATCGCGATCGCGAGGATCCAAAAGGCGACGTTCTGCGCGACCACTACTTCTTGACCTCGGCGCCGATCTCGAGCGGCTCGGGCTCGGGCACGGTCTCCATCCATTCGCCGAGCTTGCGCTTGTCGTGCAGCAGCTTGGCGATGTTGGACTCGGAGTATTCGTAGTCGGGGCTCCAGAAGAGCGCGTCGAACGGGCACACCTCGACGCAGATGCCGCAGTACATGCAGAGGGCGTAGTCGATGTCGAAGCGGTCGAGGACGCTCACCGTGCGGTCGCGGCCACCTTCACGGCGCGGTGGGCGCTTTTCCTTGTGACCCTCGATGTAGATGCACCAGTCGGGGCACGAGCGACCGCACAGCATGCAGACGGTGCAGTTCTCCTCTTTGAGCGCGATGACGCCACGCGCCCGGGTGGGTGGATCCTCCCGCTCGTGCGGGTACTGCACGGTGACGGCCGGCTTCAGCATCGTCTTGAACGTGATGCCGAGACCGCCGATCACACCCGGAAGCTTGGGCTTGCGCATCAGAACGCCACCTTGAAGACACCGGTGAGCAGGATGTTGATCAGGCCGATCGGGATCAGGAACTTCCAGGCCAAGGCCTGGAGCTGATCCTCGCGGAGGCGAGGGTACGTGAAGCGAACCCAGAACATCAGGAACGAGACCGCCATGATCTTGGCGAACAGCACCAGTGGTCCGAGGAAGCGCATCACACCGAGCGAGATCCCCCACGACGCGGGAAGCGCCCACCCGCCGAGATACAGAGTGGCCGCGATCGCGCTGAACGCGAACGCGGTGCCGAACTCACCGATGAAGAAGAAGAGGAATCGGAAGCCGGTGTATTCGACCATGTAGCCCGCAACCAGTTCGCTCTCGGCGACGGGCATGTCGAACGGCGTCTGGGTGAGTTCGGCCTGTGACGCGATCAGGAACAGTGCGAAGCCGATGAACTGCGTGAAGATGAGCGGGAAGCCGATGCCGCTCCACCCGAAGATCGCCCCGGTGCTCTGGAACGCCACGATGCCCTGCAGGTTCATCGTTCCGCACTGGATCACCACCCCGACGACCGCCAACAACAGCGGGAGCTCGTAGGCGATGAGCTGCGCGGCGGCGCGCAACGCGCCGAGGAGCGCGAACTTGTTGGCGCTCGCCCACCCGGCCATCAGCACGCCGATCACCGAAAGGCTTGACACCGCCAGCGCGTAGAACACCCCGACGTTGAGGTCCTTGACGACGATGTCGGGCCCGGCGGGGATGACGAGGAACACCAGGAAGGTGGAGATCACGACGATCGCGGGGGCGATCGCGAACACGCGCCGGTCTGCCTCCCCCGGGATGATGTCTTCCTTCTGGATGAACTTGATGCCGTCGCCGACGAGTTGGAACCAGCCGTGGAACCCGCCCGGATCCATCGGGCCGAGCCGGCTCTGCATGTGGCTCATCATCTTGAGGAGGAACACGTAACCGAGCACCAGCGCGGTGAGCGGCACGATCATGAGGATCATGACCGTCTTGATGGCGAGGGTCGTGCCCCAGCCGATCTCGAGCGCCAGCAGCGAATGCACAGCCGGGATCACCGGTCGATGTCCCCGAGGATGAAGTAGAGCGACGCGAGGATCGTGATCACGTCGGGTACGAACACGCCGCGGAGCAACCACGGCAGGATCGACACGTTGCTGAACGACGCCGAGCGGATCTTCACCCGGAACGGACCGGTCGCGCCCTTCGAGATCACGTAATAGCCCATCTGGCCGAGCGGGTTCTCGGTCTCGACCCAGGCCTCACCTTCCGGCACCTTGATGATGCGGGGAACCTTGGCCATGATCGGTCCGGCGGGCATCTGGTCGAGCATCTGCAACACCATGCGCGCCGATTCACGCGTCTCCTGGAGCCGCACCCAGTAGCGCGCGAAGGAGTCGCCGTCGGGGTGCGTCCACACCTTGAAGTCGAGGTCGGGATAGACGAGGTAGGGCCGGCCGTCGCGGCGGAGGTCCCAGTCGACGCCCGATGCCCGCAGGTTGGATCCCGAGACCCCGTACGCGGCACCGAGCTCGGGCGGGATGATCCCGATGGAGCGGGTGCGGGCCTCGAAGATCTCGTTGCCGGCGACGAGGTCTTCGAACACGTCGCACGCGTCGAAGATCGTCTTCATCGCGGTACGCGTCTCGCTCACCCAGCCCCACGGCAGGTCGTCCTTGATACCGCCGATGCGGTTGAAGTTGGGGTGGAACCGGCCACCGGTCGCGGACTCGATCAGGTTCAGGATGTGCTCGCGGTCGCGGAAGCCGTAGAACGCGGGCGTGAGCGCACCCACCTGGAGGCCCATCTCGCCGAGGAACAACACGAACGTCGCGATGCGGCTGAGCTCGGTGAGAATCGTGCGGATGTACTGCGCGCGCGGCGGGGCGTGCACGTTCATCAGCTGCTCGGCCGCGTCGATGAACGGCACCTCGTTGGCGAAGCTCGAGAGCCAGTCGATGCGATTGATCAGCGTGGTGATCTGCGGATAGGTGCGGAACTCGGCGAGCTTCTCGTAGCCACGGTGCATGTAGCCGATCACCGGATCGGCCGAGATGACGCGCTCGCCGTCGAGACGAACCACGAGACGCAGCGTGCCGTGGGTGGCCGGGTGCTGCGGACCGAGGTTGAGGATCATGTCGCCGGTGTCGAGCTCGACGCCCACCTGCGCGTCGGCGAGGTGCCGGAACGCGCGCGGATCGATGTCGAATTCGGGAAGCGGCGGATTGGTGGTGCTCACGCCTGCTCGCTCTCGACGGTCGCCGCGTCGGCGGCGTCGGCATCGTCACCCTCGCCGGGCATGGGCTCCACGTCGACGAGTCCGGGCCACGGCTTCACGACGCGGGAGAGCAGCGGGTAGTCCTTGCGCAGCGGGTGGCCCTCGAACTCCGACGGGAGATAGAGGTGCCGGAGCGCGGGATGGCCGTCGAACACGAAGCCGTACATTTCCCAGCACTCACGCTCGTGCCAGTCGGCGCCGGGGTACACCGGCACCCACGACTGCACGAGGAGCGACTCGTCGTCGACGTCGGCCTTCACGGTGAGACCCCAGTGCCGGGTGGTCGACTGCACGCGCGCGAACACCTGGAAGCGGCCATCGGAGCCCGCCGCGCCGTACGTGGTCTCGGTGGGTTGCACCGGTGACGACGTGTCGCTGGCGGCGTCGTCACCGCCCTCTTTGGGCGCGGGCATCCAGTCGATGCCGGCGACGAAGGACAGGAAGTCGCACTCGAGCGAGCCCTTGGCGATCTCGGCCGCAGCGCGCCAGTCGATTCGGCGCACGCGCACGACCGGCATACCGAACACGTCGGCTCGGTCGAGCACGGCCTCACCCAGCGCGGCCTCGAAGCGCTCGACCAGCTCGACGTGGGCGGCGTCGAGCGCGTGGGGATCGGGCGCGACCTCCTCGATCGGGTCCGCCTCGACGGCTGCTTCGGGCGTGTCGGTGCTGCTCACGTCACTCAACGACGATCGGCTCCCCGCGCCACCGTTGCTCGAGCTCGTGGTTGCCGATGCCCTCCTGCTGGATCCGCGCCTGGAGCAGCACGATCCCCTGGATCAACGCCTCGGGTCGCGGCGGGCACCCGGGGATGTACACGTCGACGGGCACGATCTGGTCGATGCCCTTGGTGACTGAATAGGAGTCCCAGTACGGGCCGCCGCAGTTCGCGCAGGAACCCATGGAGATGACGTACTTGGGGTCGGGCATCTGGTCGTAGAGCCGACGGACCGCGGGCGCCATCTTGTCGGTGACCGTGCCCGACACGCAGATGAGGTCGGCCTGGCGCGGACTGGCCGGGAACGGGATGACTCCCAGGCGCATCACGTCGTAGCGCGGGCTGGCGAGGGCCGCCCCCATCTCGATGGCGCAACAGGCCAGGCCCCACTGGAACATCCACAGCGAGTACTTCCGGCTGTAGTTGAGGAGCCAGGTGAGGGGTTTGAGCGCGGGCTTCGAGAGGGTCCCTTTCTCGACTAGGCCCACCGCAGCACCCCCTTGCGCCACGCGTAGACGAGCCCCAGGGTGAGGATGATGATGAACGCCGCCATCTCGACGAGCCCGAACACGCCGAGGGCATCGGGGCCGGTGTCGAGCTTCACCGCCCACGGAAAGATGAACACCGCTTCGACGTCGAACATGACGAAGAGGAGGGCGTACACGTAATACCGCACGTTCGACTGCCCGAACCCGAGCACCGGGTCGGAACCCGCCTCGTACGACATGAGCTTGGCCGCGTCGGGACGCTGCGGACGCAGGAGCCGGCCGACGCCGAGCATCGCGCCGACCATCAGCAGGGCGGCACCGATGAACACCGCCACCGCGAGATAATTCCGATAGAACTCGCTCACGCGT
>Ga0075026_100000650_pt1 | contig 14312 bp, 16 predicted proteins | sample Str012_2_FD_71392 | JGI IMG/M metagenome (GOLD analysis project Ga0075026, IMG submission 71392) | Freshwater sediment microbial communities in response to fracking from Pennsylvania, USA - Straight Creek_MetaG_SC_2012 | ecosystem: Environmental > Aquatic > Freshwater > Creek > Sediment...
GCGATTGCCCCTGAAATCTCCCCGGCGGCAACAGTTGAAAGTATTGAAGAAGCTCCTCAAAAAAGCCCGGTTTACTGAATTTGGACAGCAATTTCGTTTCGATGAATTGCTTCTTAGCCGCCACATCGGAAAAAAATTCCAGGAATTGGTGCCGGTTTATGATTACAACAAGATCTATTCAGAGTGGTGGCACAAGACCCTGGAAGGCAAACCTGATGTCTGCTGGCCCGGGAAAATAAAATACTATGCATTAAGTTCGGGCACATCGGAATCTGCCAGCAAATACATTCCGATCACCAATGACCTGTTGCGCGGTAACAGGATCGTTATGATTAAACAACTGCTCACCCTTCGCACTTATGAAGACATCCCGGTGAAAAGTATTGGCAAAGGATGGCTTATGATCGGTGGCAGTACTGATCTTCAAAAGGGGCCAGGCTATTATTCGGGTGACCTGAGCGGTATCAGTGCCAAGAAAGTTCCATTCTGGTTTTCTCCATTTTATAAACCCGGAAGGAAGATTGCCAGGACCAAAGACTGGAACAAAAAAATTGAGGAGGTGGTAAAAGAAGCGCCTAACTGGGATATCGGCTTCATCGTGGGTGTACCAGCGTGGATACAGGTTTGCGTGGAGAAAATCATCGAAACTTATCAACTGAAAAATATTCATGAGATATGGCCGAACCTGGGATTCTTTGTTCATGGCGGCGTATCCTTCGAGCCGTACAAAAAAGGCTTTGAGAAATTGTTGGGAAAGCCTATTACTTATATTGAAACTTATCTCGCTTCGGAGGGCTTTATTGCTTACCAGGACCGTCAGGATGAAAAAGGGTTGAGACTCGTCACGAATCAGCATTTGTTCCTGGAATTCGTGCCGTTCAATGAAAAGAATTTTGATTCCGACGGAAATATTGTCGAGAACCCCGAAGCACTGATGATCCACGAAGTAGAGGAGGGGATTGATTATGCGTTGTTGATTAGTACATCGGCGGGAGCCTGGAGGTACCTGATCGGTGATACGGTTCGCTTCCGTGATAAAGAGCGTTGCGAGATCATCATTACCGGGCGCACGAAACATTACCTGAGCCTGGTAGGTGAGCATTTGAGCGTGGACAATATGAACAAAGCGGTTCAGTTAGCTAGTGAGGAATTGAATATATCCATTCCCGAATTCACGGTAGCGGGCATCCCTCACGGATTGTTTTTTGCCCATCAATGGTGGTTGGCAAGTGATGACCTAGCGGACCCGGAAATATTGAAACAAAAGATAGATGAGAAACTGATGGAATTAAATGATGACTATGCTGTAGAAAGAAGGAGTGCGCTGAAAGATGTGTATGTTCAGGTGTTACCCGAAGAGAAATTTATGGCATTTATGCTTTCGCAAGGCAAGATCGGTGGCCAACACAAATTTCCCAGGGTACTGAAAGGGAAAATGCTCAAAGACTGGCAACAGTTTCTGGAAAAAGAAAGCATTGCCCAATAATTTCCGGCAAACTATTTAGTAACCCCCTGCTTTATACAGCGTCTGATTATTTGTAAATTGATGGCGGTATCAAACCGCAACATCTACTAACTATCCACCTGCTCACCATGATGGAGGCCATATTGAAAGGACTTGCCCTGGGATTCGTGTTAGCCTTATCGGTAGGACCGATCATTTTTACCATTATCAAACAGAGCGTAAACAATGGCCATCGCGGCGGTTTCAGTTTTGTAGCTGGAGTATGGTTCAGCGATTTTATCCTGGTTTTTCTGAGCAATGTTTTCACAGAACTGGTATCTCAATTGTTGGAGCATAAAAGAACCATTGCGCTTACTGGTAGCGCCTTTCTCATCGCGATGGGTATCTATTTTGTTTTTTTTAAGAAGGTACACCTGGCAACCGATGCTGCAGGCAACCAGGTCCCTTTTCGCAAAAGAGATATCGCTAAAATATTTGCATCCGGATTTCTAATCAATTCCCTTAATCCCGGTGTAATTATTTTTTGGCTGGGTAATGCGACTGTTCTATCCCTTACGCATACCCTAAGACAGCGCATCATCATTTTCTCTGTTTGTCTGCTGGTCAATATGGCGGCCGATGTTGGCAAAGTGATGATGGCCGGTAAACTGCGAAGTCGCATCACCCTTCGGGCGCTGTCGATTATTAACAAGATTTCCGGAACCATTCTCATTGGATTCGGCATCGCATTATTGTGGGGCGTTATTTTCTTCTCAGATAAAATTAAATAATATTAACAATCGGCTTGCAGCCTCGCTCACAAGTTTACAGTATCTTTTCTTTATGAAGAAAATTTGGCTGCTGCTTTGCCTTGCCCCAATGTTTTGCATGGCCCAGACAGATGTGTTGGAACTTCAGAAAAATGGTTCCAACCTGAGAACCTATTCTCCGGGTATGTACCTGGTCATGGAAACGATCTATGATCAGTGGTTCGAGGGACCGATTACTTCTATCAGAAATGACAGTGTATTTGTGAACGGTCTCCCGTTCCATTACAAAGAAATAAAAACGATCCGGTTCGAAAGGACCAAATTAAACTACAAAGCGGATGGATTAATCCTGATGATCGCAGGTGGAGGTGTTATGCTACTGGGAGCTGTGAACGGATTATACCGTGGTGATCCTGCGAGCCAATGGTATACCTCTACCAGTTATATCACCGCGGGAGCCCTGCTGGGACTGGGTTTTCTGCTCCTGCACTCCCAATATAAAAAATATCATCTCGGAAATAAATACAAGCTCCAGTATCTTTCTGTTACTTCCAATAAAAATGAGCAGCGTCCGTTCTAAAACTGCACTTATATTGCAAAGTCAAAACTGACTGATGACTTTTAAAACGAAAGGACTAGTACCCCGCGCCTGGAGACTGATCAAGCGGATTTTTATCGTCTTATTCATTACTCAATTTGTTTATATCCTGCTTTTGAAATGGGTTAATCCGCCCTTTACATTAACACAGCTTGGCAGCGTGGTTACAGGAAATGGACTCAAGAGGAATTATGTGGGTATGAAGAATATTTCTTCCTATGCCAAGTTGGCCGTAATTACCTCGGAAGACCAATTGTTCCCCGACCACGATGGCTTTGATTTTAAGTCGATTGAAAAAGCGATGAAACACAATCAAAAAAGTAAATCATTGCATGGGGCGAGCACGATCAGTCAGCAGGTAGCAAAAAATGTTTTTCTCTGGCAGGGACGTGATTGGTTGAGAAAAGGGCTGGAAGTCTATTTCACTTTTATGATAGAATGGATTTGGGGAAAGGAAAGAATCCTGGAAATGTATCTCAATGTGAGCGAAATGGGAAAAGGTGTTTTCGGGATCGATGCAGCTGCGAAATTTTATTTCTCCAAACCGGCCAAAAATCTCACGCGTACAGAGTCGGCGATGATTGCTGCCTGTTTACCGAATCCAAAAATCTACACTATCAGACCCCTGTCAAGACATGTTGCTACGCGATATCAGTGGATACTTTTTCAGATGTCGCGCTTGCAGGATGATGATGAAATTCAGAAGCTGATTCAGTAATGCAGATTAATCTCCCATCATTTTATGAACGGCTTCGATAGCAATTTTCAGTCTTTGGTCATAATCTCCCCTGATTTCTACCCAGGGGGTACCCTGATTGATCATGATGTCGCGATAAATATGAAAAAGCCTTTCCCGGCTTTCAAGATCAGGGTATTCGCGCAACGCATCTTTAACCCAGGGCAGGTCGGTGCTGCAAAGCAGGTATAGGTCATATTTTCTCGAAACGATCTGATCCAGGATCCATTGATGACAACGGTCAAAAACAAATTCACACCAAACTTTCATGACGTATTGATCCGTATCGATAAATAGCATGGATGAATCAGTCCGCTCTTTAACAAAGTACTGAATAGAGCGGTCTTCGAGTTCAACCTGGCCTTTTGCAATGGTCAGCAGATCATCGAAGGAATACTTGTTACCATGAGCGAGTAAATATTCCCTTGCATATTCAGGGCACCAGCTCGTGTGAAAGTGTAGGGCCAGCTGTTCGCACAAACTGCTTTTTCCGGTTGATTCAGGACCAATCACAACGATTTTTCTAATGCCTGGCATGTGCTAATTTGTTTTTCCAGGTCATGTATCCCATGATGGCCAATATGAGGAACACCAGGTATTGGAAACTGGTAAATACAAGATGCTTGTAAAAATTAAGCGGGATGGAAGCGAGATTGGTGATGATCCACCAGATCCAGTTTTCCAATTTTTTCTTATTCATTAGCCACATTCCGGTAAAGGCAGCCGCAGAAGTAAAACCATCGGCAATTGGCACTGTGCTATTCGTGAAAATTTTCAACACGGTAAAGAGAACGGCCCAAGCGGTGAAAAAAAAGATGAGTGCATTTCTCCAGTCCCTGGCATTGGAAGCACTGATGAACAAAACTTTTTGTCCGTCTTTTTTTTGTGCCCATAAAATCCATCCGAGTATGCTCATGATGGTATAGTATAAATTGACGGAGGCATCAGCATACAGGCCATGAATGATATACAGGTAAATGAAAATGGAGGTGTTAATCATGCCGGTCGGATAAACCAGGATATTTTCCTTTCGCGAAAAAATGACACTCGCAATGCCGAATAGGACAGCTACAAATTCCAGCAAAGTGGTTTGTTGAATATCCGTTATGAATTGGTGAAAGATAGTTGACATGATGATGATCGCCGTACAGCAAGATAAAATGATTATTCATAAAAAACCCCCGCCCCCTGAAGGAGTGTTCTGACTTGGACACTCCTTCAGGGGGCGGGGGTTTGTATTTTTATTCTGCTTCAGCGACCACTTCGGTCACTTCAGGAATCATTCGTTTCATCATTCCTTCAATACCTGCTTTGAGCGTAATCATTGAAGAGGGACAACCTGAGCAGGAACCTTGCAGCATCAGGCTTACAACGCCCTGTTGATAGCTTCTAAACTGGATCGCACCTCCGTCCATTTCCACGGCAGGTTTTACATAATTTTCGAGAAGTTCTTTGATGCGCTTAACGATATCATTGTCATCGGCAGCGATGGCATTGCCATCGGATTTGGCCACTACTATTTCTTCTTCATTGATGACAGGCTTTCCTTCTTCCAGGTATTCTTTTAAAAAATGCCTGATGGTCGGGATCACGTCATTCCAGTCCGTATCCGGCGTTTTGGTCAGCGTTACAAAATTGCTGGCTATAAATACACTTTTGATAAAGGGGAATCCAAAAAGCTCAATGGCGACAGGAGAAGGCTTGGCAGTCTCAACATCCGGGAAGTCAATGCTTTTCCCCGGATAAAGTAATTTATTGGCAACGAATTTCATAGTTTCCGGGTTCGGAGTCATTTCCGTGTAGATACTAATTACCGGGTTACCTGTCTTGATCATAGTTCACCATTTATACTGTAAAATTAACGATTCGCGGGGATCTTTGTTTGTAAAATCGGGAAATCATTTCAGTTCAAGGCGGGTGTTTTTGGGTTCTCTTTGTGTGGCAAACCCTTACTGAGCTTGAAATTCAGCAGATGAGCCCAAACTATGAAGATTACAGCAAAAGGAAGTAGTCCCAGTTCGTAATCGTGCCAACGCTGTTTCGCCAACAGGAAAGTTATACCTGCAGTAAAAAGTAAAATCGGAACCATTCGCCCATGATGTTTTCGGTACCCATGAAACAGCGAAATAGAGCCAACGCCAAACGCCAGCAGAATCATGCCAGATTCAAAATAGGCGTTGTTGATAATATTGACACCGAACACAGGCAAACTTGAAATCAATAAGGGCAAAGCAGCACAATGAAAAGCGCAGGCCACTGACGCAACCACGCCCAAAGCATCCCAATTGATATTGTGATTCGAAGACATTCTGCAAAAATAACGAAACGCAACAATGTTGCAAAAAATAATAACCTACCTTTGCAGGGCATAAGTGACCTTCCTAACTTTAGGGCGGTTTAAAGCAATTCGTTATGACTAGGAAGAGATGGTTATACCTGGCTTTTTTTGTGATTTTGTTCTTTGGTTTCTACCTGGCACTCACTAAAATCATCCCTGGTTATGGAGATGTGAATTTGCCGGTGTTAAGTCAGGTGCAACCTTTTTCCTTTACAAACCAGGACGGCAAAACGATTACCAACAGGGATGTGGATGGTAAAGTATATGTGGCCGAATACTTCTTCACGACCTGTAAGGGAATATGCCCGAAAATGAATAATAACCTGAAAACGGTTTATGAGAAGTTTAAAAGTGATCCGGATTTCAGAATTCTCTCGCATTCGGTTGATCCGGAAACCGATAGTGTAGGCAGAATGAAAAGGTATGCAGATTCGATGCAGACCGATTCGAAGACATGGTATTTCTTAACCGGGGGAAGGGAAAGTCTCTATCATGCTGCGCGGGTGAGTTATTTATTGGATGATCCGAAAAATGATAAGGGGAATGTGGATGAGCAGTTTATTCATACCCAATTTTTCGCGGTAGTTGATAAGAACGGACAGGTAAGAAAAATTTATGACGGATTGAAAAAAGACGAGATCAAAACATTGCAGGAAGACATCCGTTTACTGTTGAAAGAAAAATCAACAGGCTCACATGCAGCCAGTGTACTTTATCGTGAATCCCCTACTCCATAAATTCCGGCAGAAAATATGGATCAAACAATAAACGATATTCTAAAACGCAATCAGCTCAGTGTAACCGGGAGTCGAAAAAATATTCTCCAGTTGTTTTTAAACCAACCTGGTGCGTTGTCACATGGAGACATCGAAAAAAAGGTCGGTGAACTGTTTGATCGTGTAACGATTTATCGCACGCTGCAAACATTTCTCGACAAAGGGATTATTCACAATATCCCCACCGCGGATAATTTTATTCAGTACGCATTGTGCCGTGACAACTGTTCTGCGGGACATCACCATGATCATCACGTACATTTTGTTTGCACGATTTGTGGTAACACCACTTGTTTGGATGATGTTAGTGTGCCGCTCGTCAAATTGCCAAAAGGGTTCTCTACCTCCAAAACAGAAATGGTAGTGAGCGGCACTTGTAAGGAATGCCACGCATAGATTTTTCCCTCCATTTACTTGCTGGCCACTTTCATATCCCGTCATCATGCTGCGAGGGAGTTAAAAAAAGAAAGCCCCGATGTAGAAACACCGGGACTTTTGGTTAAGGCTCTGATTAGTAGCTATGTTAAAACGGAAAAAAATCCGTTCATTTTAATTGATTGTTCTACAAATATAGGCCATCAAACTATAAAGCCAAGTTCTCAGGCATACCATTTTGAGGGTATTTTTGTATTAATTGTTTGCCAGTAGATTTTCCAATTCGGATCGTAAAAACCACATCAATTGTTTGATATGTTCCCCTGAAAAATTAAATTTCAAACCGGCAGCTTCATACAATTTAGGTAATGTTGTAGTTCCGCCAAGACTGAGTGCATTTAAATAATGCTCGAGCCCCTGCTTCTTATCTTTTTTAAATTGCATCCACAAACCTACAGCTCCTAATTGTGCAATCCCATATTCTATATAGTAAAACGGAACTTCAAAGAGGTGCAGCTGTTTTTGCCAGCCCCATTCACGAAACTTTTCAAGATCACTGGTATCCACAACCGAAGAAGTGAATTCCTTCAGGATCTTCATCCACTGCCCCGACCTTTCTTCCAGCGTATGTGCCGGGTTTTCATAGACCCAGTGTTGAAATTTATCAATGGTTGCAATCCAGGGGAAGATTGTAATCACTCTTTCCAATTGGTGTTCCTTAGCTCTCTTCAAATCTTCCTTGTTCTTAAAATATACATCCCAATGATCCATGCTAAACAATTCCATCGCCATGCTGGCTACTTCCGCAATCTCCATCGGGTATTCTTTGAAAGCGCTTAGCTCCAGGTCATGGGTAAGAAATGAATGAACGGCGTGACCACCTTCATGGACCATCGTTGTTACATCACTCATCTGGCCGGCAGCGTTCATAAAAATAAATGGAGCACCAGTCTCCGCTAACGGGCAGTTATAACCGCCGGGAGCTTTGCCCTTCCTGCTTTCCAGGTCGAACCGACCCATACCCTGCATCGTACGTAAACAATCACCAAAGAAAGGCATCAGTTGATTGAAGCAGTGAATGGTTTTATCAAGAAGTTCGTCGCTGTGTGTGAAAGGATGCAAAGGTTCTCTGCCTGCGGGTTCTGCATCGAGATCCCAGGGACGAAGTTTTTCTAACCCGAGCTGTTTCTTTTTGTTCTCATTGATGATATCAACCAACGGGAGAATATATTCTTTCACCGCCTCGTGAAACTGGAAACAATCTTCTTTGGTATAGTCAAATCGTCCCAGTTCTATAAATTTGTAATCACGGTAATTCTTAAACCCCGCATTCACAGCTACCTGGTGGCGTTTAGTGATGAGTTTTGAATATAATTCGTTCAGGCTATCCTTGTCCTGCAATCTTCTTTCCTGGATTTTAAAATACACTTCTTCTCTCAATGCACGGTCTGGTTTTTCCAAAAATGCGGCGGCCTGCTGTAGCGTGTATTCGTGACCGTTAACCTGGACAGACATCTTTCCAGAGATTGGTCCGAATTGCTGTGCCAGTACACCCAGTTCAGCGAAGAGTGGAATATTCTTTTCCCGGAAGAGATCAATGCTTTTTCTAACGGAGCGGAGATAGGTAAAATATTTTTCCGGATCGAGTTCTTTTGTAAAAGGATTGTCGACGAGTTTGCGATTCAGCTTATCGGCATAAGGCTGAATTTTTGGCTGGATCTCCATCATGAAAAAGGTGAAGGCCTCCTCCAGTTTTTTATTTTCCGTATCACAGGTCATGTGGATCTGGCGCCAGCAAACGTCTTCGCTGACCACGGCTTCCAGTTCGCTCATGTCGCGAAGCCATTGCTCAAGATCTTTTTTGGCGTGGATATCACGGTCAGAAAGATTTTGAAAAAAAGGTTCAAGCGCACTCCAATCTGTGATGGAAAAGTTCTCAGGCAGGAAATGCCGGTCCTGCTTCTTGATGGCTGCTGTATACTTCATATCCGATGGAATCAGGGAATTTACCGGTTCGTGAATAATTCAATAGAATACTTAATTAGAGCTCTTATCTATTTTTTCTTCGGCGCAGATTTTTTTGGTTTTTCTTTCGCACTTGCCTTGGCCGCTGGTTTGGCTTTTTCTTTTGGTTTCTCCTTCACGGATTCTTTTGCGGCAGGTTTAGCTTTTTCCTTTGGCTTTTCTTTCGGTTCTTCAGCCTTTGCTGCTTTCTTGGCAGGTTTCGCCTTTTCTTCCTTTGGCTTTTCCTTTACAGGTTCCTTCACTTTTTCAACAGGCACTTCCGATGCTGGTTCAGGCTCTGGCTCCGTCAACTTGATCTCCACATCGTTCTTTTTGAGGATGGCAAACCATTTTACCATTTTCTTCAAGTCACTGCTGTAGACGCGATCAAAATCAATATCCGCGTATACCTTATCGAAATATTTTTTTAAGGCGCCCCCATCTTTGTCATCAGGTAATTTTTCTCCGCTGGCCTCCATGGCTTTCAATATATCTACCAGGTTCACATTGTCGCGAACGGTATAGATTTCAATACTCTCCAAATGCGAGAACTGATGCACGCGACTGGCTACGAAACGGGTGCTTTTGTCTTCGAGTGAGCGAACGATCGCACCGTCATTTTTGCTGCTGATCAATTCAAACAATCCTGGTAAGCCACTTACCGCAATAATTTTGCTGTATTCCATAATGCTGATTTCTTCTTTAAAGGACGTGCAAGTTAAAACAAAAATGTAAAATGGTGCGAAATTAGGCCCTATTGCATTTTGGGCCAGGAGTGTGGAAAAATCAGGACTACCTTAAGTCCTGCCCACCCATAGCTTGAAACCGACAGTATTTTATTGGCTGATAATCACTTCCTCGTTCACAACAGTATTCGGTTCGAACGATTATTTGCCTTTTGCTATCATATTGATCCTGCTTATAGATGAATATTGACGAGGTATTTGCTGCTGACACAAAAAGGACAGCCGGATCTGGCTCTTTGATGGCTTCATCGGCCATATGGACTGGTTGGTCGCCTTGTTTTCAAAGCTCATTCGGTTTTCGTTTCAACTGTAAAATTTAAGAAATAGATTTGAATTGTAACCATCAATTCTAAACTTCAAAATTTACAGTTATGGAAATGTCTCATGTAAACTGGCTGGCTGTCCTGGTCGCTGGTATTTCTGCTTTTGTTCTCGGCGGTGTCTGGTACTCGCCTGCATTATTTGGCACGGCCTGGATGAAGGAAAATAAAATTACGGTGGAAGATGTACGAAAGGGAAACAGGGCCAGGATTTTTGGCTGGTCATTTATATTGGCGCTTATCATGTCGGTAAACCTGGCGATGTTTCTCAACGATTCCAAAACCAATTTCACATGGGGTATGACGGCGGGGTTCCTGGCGGGCATCTGGGTTTTCTGCGGTATTGCCATCACCTCACTATTTGAACAACGAAGTGCAAAATATATTTTTATCAATGGAGGATACCAACTGGTCGCTTTATCTTTAATGGGCGCTATTATTGGAGCCTGGAGGTGATACAATAAAACTAATATTATGCTACGCCAAAATGCCATAAGCTGGTTTGAAATTCCAGCGGTTGATTTAGATCGCGCTCAGAAGTTTTATGAAGTCATCTTTGGGATGTCTATGATTTCGCTGGAAACTCCTCAGTTGAAAATGCGCCTTTTTCCAATTGAAGACATGACGGGTGTTGGAGGCGCTTTGTGCGATAGCCGAGGATTTCACAAACCTTCGGCAACAGAAGGCCCCTTGATTTATTTGAACGCGAACCCTGATGTTCAAATCGGGCTGGATAAAGTTGAAAAGGCGGGCGGAAAAATTATCATACCCAAAACACAGATCTCGCCGGAGTACGGTTATATGGCTGCTTTCATAGACCCGGAAGGCAACAGAATAGCCTTGCACGCTATTCCATCTTAGTTACAGAACGGGAGCATAAATTTTTTTGATCGCTGATTAGTTCGGAAACCGGGAAGCATCCACATTCGGCAGGATCTTCAAAGCATTTTTATAATATATTTTTTTCAGGATGCTGTCCGGTAATCCCATGCCATACATTCTCCAGAATGCATGGTATTTTTTGTGATAAGGGAAATATTCGTCGTCGGTTTCGAGTACCCGGAAATAAGTGTAGTATTCTTCAGGGACCCATGAATCTTTTCCGAACAATATCCTGTCCTGGTATTTTTCGAAAAACTTCCTGGCCATTTTGGGCTGGCGACCGATCTCTGCAATGACAGCGCCAAACTCAACGTACATATTCGGTAATGAATCCATCAATGCCGAAAGTTTCGTGAGATCATTGGCGTACCATCCAAAGTGAGCATTGATAAAAGTTGTTTGCGGATGGCTTCTAAACATGCGATGTTCTTCCATGATGATCTGTTGCCAGGGAGCGAAATTTCCAGTGCTGTATTTTCGCTCAGGGTGTGTGACGAGTTCCAGCCATCTTTCATTTTGATCATCAACCGGATCCCAAAATGGTTTTGGATCGGCGGCATGTATCAGAACGGGGATTTTCAATTCGTGACATTTTTCCCAAATGGCATCTAGTCTAGGATCATCCACCGCTACACGCTGGCCCTTATTGTCTTTTATTCTTAAGCCGAGGTCCTTGAATATTTTCAGTCCGCTGGCGCCATGGTGCACATCCTCTTCTAATTGTTTAACGGCTTTCTCTGTCCAGCCATCTTCCCCGACTCCGCCAAAATCTATATTGGCAAAAACAGTAAAACGATTTGGATAATTCCCTTTGATATTTTGGATCATTTTTTCCAACCCGGCCCCATTTCCACCACTCAGGTTATTCATGACCGCGAGATTGAGTTTATCCATATCGCTGATCAGTCCCGACAACTCCTGGGATCCCATTTGCCATTGATGATTGTGTATGTCGATGAATGGAAACTTTGCTTTGGTGATCTTATGCTCCGGTACTACCAGCGTGGAGGGTGGATTGTATTTCTCAAAATCCATGGTTTTATTTTGTCCGCAGGCCATCGAAACCATCGACAGCATCAATATACCGGTAAGAAAATTCTTCATGATGAGTGTTGAATAGATTTACAATATACCGATAGCTGTTGGATAAAATCACCCTTCCATAATATTCAGGAGCCGGTAGGTTTGCCTTGCTTTATTGCAACTAATACCTGGTTCATAGTTTTGGAAACTGTTTCGTAATCTGCATATCCTCTGGCGAGAAGATGGAATTTGGAATCCGATTCCTGCAATAACAGTGTTGGGAAACCAGTTACTTTCAATTGCTTCACAAGAGAAAATTCATAAGCCGCTTTTTCCTTGTATTCAGGACTGCTTAGTTTCTCATAAAATGCATCGGCGGGGATTTGATACTGTTCCAGGAGATGCCGGTACGCTTCGTTGTCACAAAGATCTCTTCCTTCAAAGTTCAGCGCATATTCCAGGTCGCAGGCAAAGTCAACCTGTTTGTCGGGGTATATCTCTTTGAAAATGCAAAGTGCGGTGGCCGGCTTTTCCGAATCAGGAAACCAATCACTTTGATCAGGATTCCTGATATGCCAGAGATAATCTTCCCCGAATTTAATACGGGTTCGTTCTTCCACTGTTTTATAAGCTTTTTCGATATAGGCTGCAGTAACGGCAATGGGTAGTGGTTTTTCGTGAAGGATCATTCCGCCTGATAGCACTTCAAAACTCAACCGGCTTGCAAATTCATGCGAAAGCTTGCGAATGACCGGGCTAAATCCATAGCACCAGCCGCAGTAAGCATCATAACAGTATATTACCGTATTCATAAAATAATTGCCGAAATTAGGCAGGAATTTTCGATCCTTTCATTTCTTCCATCACTAAACGAAATATGAAAAATTCTTCCCGTCGCCGATTTGTACAACAGGCTGCTGCCGGTATGGGCATGCTGGCCACCCCTTCAGCCGTATTTGCAAATACATCCCGGTCTGCCAAAAAGCTCAAGGTTGTTTGTGTTGGCGGCCATCCCGACGATCCTGAAAGTGGTTGCGGAGGAACACTCGCAAAATTTTCACAGGCAGGTCATTCCGTGACGATCATTTACCTCACGCGCGGGGAAGCCGGCATTCCTGGGAAATCTAATGCGGAAGCTGCAGCAATCAGATCCAAAGAAGCAGAAGCCGCCTCGGTAATATTGAACGCCAAACCCGTTTTCGCAGGGCAGATAGACGGCGCTACAATCATGAACAATGAATGGTTGAAAACTGTACAGGATCTCATCAAACTGGAGCAGCCCGATATCGTATTTACGCATTGGCCGCTCGATGGCCATAAGGACCACCAGATCGCGAGCCTGCTAAGCATCCAAACCTGGGTAAGATCCGGCGCAGCCTTCGACCTTTATTTTTTTGAAGTATGTACCGGTGAGCAAACCCTAATCTTTCATCCTACTGACTACGTTGATATATCAGACACCCAGGAGTTGAAAAGGAAAGCGGTTTATTGCCACACGAGCCAGGATCCTCCCGGTATCTATCAATGTGGCCACGCGGCCAGTGAAGAATTTAGAGGCAGGGAATTGGGTGTAAAAGCTGGGGAAGGGTTTATACACATGCGCGGGAAGACCAGGGGTAATAGTTTTGACTGGAGTAAATAACTAATTATCAGTCCAAGCCGGAGCTTTCAAGGGCAGCGCATGTCTTGATTTTTCTCTGCCTTTCACTTCATCAAATTTCTGGTCATAGTCCTTTCTGATGGTTCCCATCATCCTGTCCCAGAAAGTGAAATAAAGACCATAATTCCCCTTGAAATATTGATGATGAAGATTGTGGTTGACTGAAGTGTTGATCCATCTTCCGATAACATGACGGTTGAAACCCTTAGGATAAAGCTCAAACCCCAGGTGACCATATACGTTATACAGGATCATGAACAGAAAGAAAATGAACAGATGAAGCGGATGAATGGGAATGGTGAAGAGAAATATTGCAAAGATCCCGGCTTCGACAATAGCTTCCAGCGGATGAAATGAATAGGCGGCCCAGGGAGATGGATTGGTGGAATGATGATGAACCAGGTGAAAAACAGGGAATAATTTTTTGTGATGCATTAAGCGGTGCGTCCAATAAAAATAAGTGTCGTGTAACACGAACATGAGTGGAAATGTCAGGAAGAAATACCACCAGCTGTGATGTCGAATTTCGGTATAAAAATGAGTGTGCCGTGCTATCGAAGGAGTCCGAAGAATCACCAATGGTACGAGCGCGAAGATGCTGATGGTGATCACAGAATATCCTATCTCCCGGAGATAGTCC
>Ga0075026_100000653_pt1 | contig 14290 bp, 11 predicted proteins | sample Str012_2_FD_71392 | JGI IMG/M metagenome (GOLD analysis project Ga0075026, IMG submission 71392) | Freshwater sediment microbial communities in response to fracking from Pennsylvania, USA - Straight Creek_MetaG_SC_2012 | ecosystem: Environmental > Aquatic > Freshwater > Creek > Sediment...
GCCGCGTTCGACCCAGTGGCAGTCGCGGACGGGGCAGCGGACGGAGCCGCGCCGGAAGGCTCGGCGATCGTCGAAGTGGGGCTCGATACGACCGACGGAGCGGCACTCGAGGCCGGGGACGGGGCCGCCTTCGCGCCACTCCCCTGGCTCAGGACGAACGCGATCACCGCCACGGCCACCACAGCGAGACCGGCCGCCGGCCACAGCCAGCGCGAGGCGGCAGACGGTGCCGGGTTGGAGGACTTGGTCATGCGGGACTCCGTTCAGAGGTTGGTTCGAGTGCGCCGTCGTCGTCGGCCGCGTCGGGCGTTCGGACGGACAACAGCGTGAAGGTGGTCACGAACGCGATGAGTGCGAGTATGGGCAGGCTGATGAACCCCAGGGCTCGGAACCAGATGATCGAGCAGGACGGCCCGAGCCCGCAGGCACCGGTATCGAGCGCTGGGATCCACTCCAACGCGACGTGGTAGGCCGAGATGACCGCTCCGATCGCGGCCAGGACCCGGCCGTAGAGCCGGATCCCGTCGTCGCGCCGGACGGCCGCGATGCCAAGCAGGAGTACCAGTGGATACATCGCGATCCGCTGATACCAGCACAGGCGGCACGGCTCGAAGTGGGCCACCTCGGAGAAGTAGAGGCTGCCGAGCGTCGCCAGTAGCGCGACCCAGAACGCCAGGGCGATGGCGTTCGGGCCGATCGACAGGGCGACGGCGCGATACCGGCTGCGGGCGCTAGAGGACCCGATGGCGAGCAGCCGGATGACCAGCAGCGTCGCCGTGGCCCCGGCGGCCAGCAGCGCCAGGATCGCGTAGAAGAGCTCGACGGTCTCGGTGGACATCGACCCGATAGTGCCGGGTATCCGCGAATCCCGCACGGACCAGACCGCCCGGTGGCGAGGGGCCGAACGGCTCTCAGCCGCCGACCGGCACGTCTCCGGTCGCCCTGCGCGTCGTGATGGACGTCGCGGTCGTCGTGCCCGCTGTGGCCCGGCCCTCGGCCGTGTCCCCGACCCGATCGATCCGCGCCACCAGCGGCTGGGCACCGAGTCGCACGAACGTCTCCCGCGAGAGGCGAACGGCCGCCGACGCCTCGGGCATCTCGCGATCGGTCGGGGCGAGGAGGATCGCGAGATCCAGCCCCGTCATGGCTTCATCGAAGGCGAGACCGAGGCCCTGCCAGCCACGCAAGGCTTCTCGGTACCCGGCGATCGCGTCCGCCCGGCGACCTTCCAGCGCCGCGAGGCCCGCTCGAAGCGCGATGAGATCGAGGGTGACCGCGCGCCCGCGGTTCGCGAATCCCCTGAGCCGCTCGATGATGGCCGACGCCGCGCTCGCATCGCCTTCCCAGAGCGCCGCCCGCGCGGCCAACGGGAGGCTGATCGGACCGAAGTAGGGCGTGGCATCCGCGGCCGTGACGCCCTCGCGCGCGGCGTCCGAAAGACGTCCCTCGGTGAAGGCCGCCCAGCTCCGACCCCAGTGGCAATACGAGATGAACTGCGGATCCGACATGACCCCCACCATGCCCTCCGCCGTCGCCAGGTCCGCCTCCGCCCCTGCGCCCTTGAGGGCCGAGAGGACCGCGCGATCCACGTAGAGCTCGAGGTAGAACGCTCCCGTGATCTCGTTCGCCAGCCACTCGTCGAGCAGCGCCGCGGCCCAGCCCCATTCGCCGACTCGCATGGCGCAGGAGAACGCATTGCCGACCATGAGGAAGGCGTAGAGCACGGAGCCGGTCCGCCCGGCGATGTCGAGGCCCTCCCGTGCCATCGCCAGGCCGGCGGCCGGATCGGCGAACTGCTCGGCGAAGGTCAGCCAGGTCCGGGTGTTGCGGTCGATCACACCGAGGCCGTTCGCGACCGCCAGTTCGTTCACCCCGCGCTTCAGGATCAGGGCTTCGCGGTGTCGGTCCAACAGGTACAGCACCGTCCCGACCTTGGAGAGGGATGCGGCGGTGGCCGGCAGCAGGTCCATCCGCTCGGCGATCGGCAGCAACCGCTCGAGCCAGGCGAGGGCCTCGGCGTTGTCGCCGTGCTTCGCGTGCGCAGCCGCGAGTTCTTCCATCATCGCGACGCCCGCCGGCGTCGCCTCGAGGTCGCCGAACGCCTCCCACGCCGGCAGCATGATCGCTAGCCCGCGATCGGCGTCCGTACCGAATTGACCGACCGCGCCGGCGTAGGCGGCCGTCGCGAACGCGATGGCCGGCCGGTCACCGAGCGCCCGCCTCGCATCGAGGGCTCCGAGGGCGTGGCGCTCGGCCACGTCGGCGACCAACCCCTCCATGGCGGAGGTGAGGGCGCGTTCGTGCAGATCGGCCCGATCCGCCGGCTCGCTCGTCACGGCCAAGGCGTGGTCGAGGAACGCGATGGCCTGTGTGTGGGCGCCGAGCCCCGCCGCCCGATCGGCCGCGCCCCGGAGGGCGACACGCGCCTGCGCGGCCAAGGCGTCCGCCTCCGGTCCGTCCGCGGCGTAGCGCTGCGCCGCGAGGTAGTGCCCGGCGAGCGCGCCGGCAAGCTCCTCCGTGTCGAGGGTCTCGAAGAAGCGGGCCGCGGCGAGATGCCGCACCTTGCGGTCCTTCCGAGCGAGGGTGTTATAGGCGACCTCGCGGATGAGCGCCTGCACGAACGCGAACTGGCCGCGCTCCGGCGAACGTGGGTCGAGCAACTGGACCAGGAGCTCGCGCCGGACGAGCGCCCGGAGGCGCGGCTCGAGTGCTGCGGGATCGACGCCGGACACGGCCGAGACGCCGGCCAGGGTGAAGCTCTGCCCGAGCACCGCGGCGTCCGCCACCAGGCTGCGGTCGGCGGCGTCGAGTTCGTCGAGGCGGGCGGCGATGAGCGCCGTCAGCGTCTCGGGTACGGCCAGGTCCGCCAGGTCGTCGACCGGCCGGTAGACCCCGTCAACCAGCACGAGACGGCCCTGGGCGAGCAGCATCCGGACGGTCTCGACGGCGTAGAGCGGGATCCCGTCGGCCCGGGTCACGATCGCGTCACGGGCGGTCGACGGCAGGCCCGGCACGAGACCGTCGAGCAGCTCGCGCATCGCGATCGCGGATAGGGGTTCGAGGTGGACCGACGTGAAGCTGCGCTTGCCCGCACCCCAATCGGGCCGTCGCTCGAGCAGCTCGGGTCGCGCCAGGGTCACGATGAGGATCGGGACCGTCCGACTCCACTCCTGCAGATGGTCGATGAAGTCGAGCAGGCCCGGGTCCGCGAAGTGGAGGTCCTCGAAGACCATCACCACGGGTCCGCTCTCGGCCAGGCGCTCGAAGAACGTGCGCCAGGCCCCGAACAGCTGCTCCGACCCGGCGCCGGACTCGACCCCGAGCAGCGACAGCAGGGCCGGCTCGATCCAGGCGCGCTCGGCTTCGTCCGGCACGTGCTCCTCGAGCATCGCCCGGATGCCGGCACGGGTGGTCGCCTCGTCGTCCGTCTCCTGGAGGTGGGCCCGGCCGCGGACCATCTCGCCGAGGGCCCAGAACGAGATCCCGTCGCCGTATGCCGGGCTTCGACCGTCGTGCCACCAGACGCGCTCGAGGAGGCCGTCGACGTACTTGAGGAATTCCCAGGCCAGACGCGACTTGCCGATGCCGGCCGGCCCGATGACGCTCACGAGCCGCGTCCGACCCTCACGGCCGGTTGCATGGAACAGGTCCTTCAGCTGGCGCAGCTCCTCGTCGCGGCCGACGAACGGGGCCTCGAGCGCCTCGGAACGTCCGACGCCACCGCGCTGGGCGACGACGCGGACGGCGCGCCAGGCCGGCACCGGGGCGACCTTGCCCTTGAGGACCTGGTCCTCCGCGGCCTCGAAGACGATCGCCCCGCCGGCCGCGCGCTGGGTCGCCTCGCCGACCAGCACCGTCGAGGGCGCGGCCGCGCTCTGCAGGCGGCTGGCGGTGTTGACGATGTCGCCCGCCACCATGCCCTGGTTGGTCGCCCCCAGCGTGACCGTCGCCTCGCCGGTAAGGATCCCGGCCCGCACCTGGATCCCCGGTCCCAGGCTGCGTACGGCATCCACGAGATCCAGCGCGGCGCGGACCGCGCGCTCAGCGTCATCCTCACGCGCAACGGGTGCACCCCACAGGGCCATCACGGCATCGCCGATGAACTTCTCGACCGTGCCGCCGTACCTGGCGATGATCTCGCGGACCATCTCGAAGTAGCGGGTCTGGAGCTCGCGGACCTCCTCGGAGTCGCGGCCCTCGGAGTATGCGGTGAACCCGACGAGATCGGCGAACAGAACGCTGACCACGCGCCGCTCGGCGACCGGCTCCGACGCGGGAGATGTCAGGGCCGGCGGTGGTCCGCCGGCTGGCCTTGGGGCAACGGACGCCAGCGGTGTCGCGCATTCGGAGCAGAACTTGGCGGTCGGGAGGTTCGCGGCACCACAGGCCGGGCACGAGGGCGCGAACGGCGTCGCGCATTCCATGCAGAACTTGGCGCCGGGGCGGTTCTCGGTACCGCAGGTCGAGCAGATCACGCCGGTCATGACTCCCATCCGGGTCGCTGGTCCCGCGTGAGGATAGCCGAGCCGAGCCTCTTGACGAGGGTGCCGGAACGCACCAGCGCTCCGCCGCGCGGCGTCAGGACCATCGGCCCATGGCTGCGCCGATCCCGCGCTGCGAACGTCAGCGCATGACTCCTGGGTGTCGGGGGGACCCGAGGGCACCCAGGGGTCGCCACCACCACGTGGGAACTCTCCACCCTTCCTCACCGTCTCCGGGCTGACACCGCCATACCGCGGCCGCCCGTATCGAGACGAAGGGGATCCAGCCATGAGTCAACCCATCCGGACCGCCGGTGCCCTCGCCCTTGGCGCACTCGTCGTCGCCGTCGCGGCCCTCGCCGTCCGACCCGGCGCCGTCGTCGGAGCCCCGGCCGTGGACGGGACCATCCCGCACGTCATCACGGTGTCCGCCACCGGGACCGTGACCCTCATCCCGGATGTCGCTCGAGTCGGCGTCGGGATCACCGTCAACAAGCCGACGGTCAAGGCGGCTCGCGATGCGGCCGGCACGACGATGAACGCGATCATCGCCGGGCTCAAGGCGCTGGGCATCGACGAGAAGGACGTCAAGACGACCGGCATCGACCTGAGCCCGCAATACAACGTCGGCGGGACCAGGGTCGTCGGCTACCAGATGAGCGAACGCCTCCAGATCACGGTCCGCGACCTCGACAAGGCCGGCGACGTCGTCGACACGGCGACCGCCAAGGGCGCGACCAACGTCGATGGGATGTGGTTCGAGGTGTCCGATCCGGCCAAGGCCATGGACGCCGCCCGGGCCGACGCGATCGCGTCCGCACGGACGAGCGCGCAGGCCATGGCGAAGGCGGCAGGCGTATCGCTGGGTGCTGTCGTATCCATCACCGAGTCGTCCGCCGGCTATCCGACGCAGTACCCGCTTGCCGGCGTGGCGGCGGGCGATGCCTCGACACCGGTCAAGCCCGGGTCGCAGGATGTCCAGGCGACCGTCACGGTCATCTTCGCGATCGACTGATCGCCGCGAGGACGCGTGCCGGCGTCGCCGGCACGCGATCCATCCGGACGCCGGTCGCGTCGCGGATCGCGCCCAGGATCGCCGGTGCGGTCGGGATGAGGGCCGGCTCCCCGACCCCCTTGGCACCGAATGGACCGGTCGGTTCGAGATCCTCCACCAGGAGGCAGTCGATGGGCGGGACGTCGCCGATGGTGGGGATCAGGTAGTCGTGAAGGTTGTCCGTCCGACCGGCGACGTATTCCTCCATCAGCGCCATCCCCAGGCCCTGGGCGATCCCGCCGTGGATCTGGCCCTCGACGAGCATCGGGTTGATCGCCCGGCCGACATCGTGGGCCGCGACGATCCGACGAACGACGACCGTACCGAGCTCCAGGTCCACGTCCACGACCGCCACCTGGGCCCCGAACCCGTACGTCTCGTACGGGATCCCCTGGCCGTCCGGGTCGAGCGGCGTCGTGTGCGGATCGTACGTCCCGGTGCCGACGAGGACGCAGCCGGTCTCGTCCTCGGGGAGCAGCGCCAGGTCCGGACCTGATATCTCCATCAGTCGAAGCAGGTCCTCCGCGGCCAGCTTGGTGGCATTCCCCGACACGAACGTCTGGCGCGAGGCGGACGTCTTGCCCGAATCCGGTGTCCGATCGGTGTCGCCGGTCACGAGCGCGATCGCGCTGAGGGCCACGCCCACGGTGTCCGCGGCGATCTGGCTCATGACCGTGTTCGAGCCCTGGCCGATGTCCTGGGCACCGCTGAATAACACGAACGTCCCGTCCGGCCGGAGCCCGATGCGCACGGTGGATGGGTTGGGCAACGAGGTGTTGCCGATGCCGTACCACATGGCGCCGATCCCGACCCCCCGCCGGACGCGACGACCCGATCCGGCCGATCCGGCCGACTCGTTGGACGCAGCGGCATCGGCGACCGCCGCGTCCCAGGTCGGCCGCAGGGCGTCCAGACAGGCGCTCAACCCGGCGCTCGCGGTGAGGATCTGGCCGGTCGCCGTCGCCGAGCCGGCACGGAGCGCATTCCGGTGGCGGATCTCCAGGCGATCCATCCCCAGCTGCACCGCCAGATCGTCGAGGAGGGCCTCCTGGGCGATGGCGGCCTGCGGGACCCCGAACCCGCGGAACGCCCCGCCGATCGGTCCGTTCGTGTAGATCGCCCGGGTCGTCGCACGAATCGCGGGCACGACATACGGGCCGCTGGCGTGGACAGGGACGCGGTTCGCGACGGTCGGGCCCCAGGACGCGTAGGCGCCCGTATCGAAGTCGCCGTGGAAGTCGATGGCGGTCAGGCCGCCCTCCGCGTCGGCGCCGAGCGATGCGACGATCCGCGAGGGGTGTCGCTTGGTGGTCGAGCGCATGGATTCGGGGCGGGTGAAGACGCAGCGGACCGGGCGATCCAGGATCCACGCCGCCATGACGACCAGCGGCTGGAGCGACAGGTCCAGCTTGCCGCCGAAGCCGCCGCCGCAGGCGCTCGGGATCACCTGGACCGCGTCCGGCGTCAGGCCCATGATCAGGGCGAGTTCGTCGCGGTCCATGTAGGGCGTCTGGGTGGAGGCAAAGACCGAGATCCGATCGCCGATCCGGCGCGCATAGCCCGCTTCGGGCTCGATATACGCGTGCTCCACATGGGTCGTCTCGAAGGTGCCGGACGCGCGTACCGCCGAACCGGCGAGCGCGACCGCCACGTCCCCCCGCACGACCCGGCCGGCCGCGAGGATGTTGCCCGGGAACTCGTCATGGAGCTGGAGCGCATCCGGCGCAGCGGCGGCGTCCGGATCCAGTTGCGGCGGCAGGACCTCCCAGGCGATCGGCAGGTCCGTGTCGGCGATCCGTGCGACCGTCTCGGCGTCTCCGACCAACGCCGCGACCGCCTCGCCCCGGTACCTGACATAGCCGTCGGCGAGGACCTGCTGATCCTTGCCCGTGGCGTAGATGCCGTAGCGGTTCTGGCCCGGCACATCCGCGGCGACCAGGACCCGCGCAAGTCCAGGATGGGCCGCATGAAGCTCGGCGAGGTCGCCCAGCGTGAACCGGGCGTGCTCGTGCGGCGAGCGCACGGCCCGCAGCGTCAGCGCATCGAACGGGGCCTCATCCGCCCCGAAGACGGTGGCCCCGGTGACCTGGTCGACCCCATCGACGCGGGCCAGCCGAGCCCCCACCGTGGACCCGACAGCCGGTCCGCAAGCCGGCGCTGCCGCCGACTCGAGGGTCGTCGCCATGACCGCCTCGACGATCTTGCGGTACCCGGTGCACCGGCAGAGCACCCCGCCCAGCCCATCCAGGACCTGGGTCTCCGTGGGGTCCGGGTGGATCTCCAGCAGGGCCGCCGACGCCATCAACATCCCGGGCGTGCAGATCCCGCACTGTGCGCCGCCGCAGGCGAGGAACGCGGCCTGCAGCGGACTCAGGCCGAGCCCGTCGTCCCCGGCCAGTCCCTCCACCGTAGCCACGTCGCGACCGGCGAGCTGGCCGAGGGGCACGAGGCAAGCACAGACGGGATCGCCGTCAAGGCGGACCGTGCACGCGCCGCAGTCGCCGGCATCGCAGCCCACCTTGGTGCCCGTGAGGCCGAGGTCGTCGCGCAGCACGTCGGTGAGCCGGCGCATCGGGTCGCCGAGCACGGACACGGCCTCCCCGTTGACCCGGAACGCGATCTCGCTCACGAAGCGAGGCCCTCGATGGCGCGTTGGACCAGGACGAAGGCCGCTGCACGTCGGTAGTCCGCGGTGGCGCGGACATCGTCGATCGGCATGAGTCCGGCCAGGTCCGCTACCCCGACCTCGCCCGCCAGTCCCGGTCCCGGCCAGCGCCCGAGGAGGCGTTCCTCCACGGCCGGGAGCCGCTGCGGGACCTCGGAACACGCACCGACCACGACCCGGGCCGCCGTGATGCGACCATCGGCCTCGAACTCCGCCACGGCCGCGACCATCGCGATCGAGATCACGAGGTACGCCCGCGAACCGAGCTTGAGGAAGACGGACCGAGCCTCCGCCCCGACATCGGCGGACGGCACGAGGATGGCCGTCACGAGCTCATCCGGGCGTCGGATGGTGCGTCGGTTGCCGATGACGAAGTCGCCGATCGGGACCTCTCGCCGGGCGGTGGCCGATGCGAGCTCCACCCGGGCGTCCAGTGCGATCAGGTTCGGTAGTCCATCCGCCGCCGGCGACGCGTTGCAGACGTTGCCGCAGATGGTCCCGCGGTTCTGGATCTGGACTCCGCCGATGGCCCGCGCGGCGAGCTTCAGTCCGTCGAAGCGCGGCGGCAGGTCCGCGCGGACGAGATCCGTCCAGGTGGCCAGCGCCGGGATCCGACATGTCCCGTCGCCGACCGAGATCGCCCGCAGGCCGGGGAGCCCGCTGACATCCAGGATGTCGTCGTCGATGGGGCGTCCGACCCGCGCCGGATACACATCGGTGCCGCCGGCCAGGAGCGTCCGCGGGCCGGCTCGCAGCGCCGCGAGGGCCGCGTCCAGACTCGAGGGTCGCAGGTAGGAGCCCATGGGCCGCGCGTCAGGCCCGGATCAGCGGGATGACATCCGACGCGAGTCGCTCCAGCGTCTCGTGACTCCAGTCGAGCGGGTTGAGGATGACGTGCTCCACCCCGCCGAGTGCCTCGATCTTGCCCCGGATCCGCTCCGCGAGCGGCTCGGCCTCACCGAGCAGGTAGAACTCCTGCCAATACGGCAGGTCCATCCCGGAGTAGACCTTGAACTTCGGGCTGGCGGTCTCCGGCGCCTCGCCCGGGGCCAGGACGTGGACGAAGTTCGAGTAGACCTTGGTCATCTCGCCCGGGTCACGCCCGAACCCGAGCATCTCCTCCTGGATGACCGCCCAGTCCGCGGCGACCATCTCGGCCGTGGCCGAGGAGTGGGGTACCCAGGTCGACGCGTACTTCGCGATCCGGCGCAGCACGGGACGAACCGTGTCCACCTGCTGCCCGTAGATCTTCTCGGATGGCTGGGTGCCGCCACCGATCCAGATCGGGGGATGCGGTCGCTGGACCGGCTTTGGCTCCAGGGAGAGGTCCTCGAACCGATAGAACTGGCCCTCGTAGGTGACGTGGTCGCCGGCCCACAGTGCCGTGATCGCCTCGAGCATCTCGTTCATCCGCCGACCGCGTTCCTTGAACGGGATGCGCAGGGTCGCGAACTCGCCCTCGTGCCAGCCGACCCCGACACCCAGGATGGATCGGCCGCCGGATAGCAGGTCCAGGGTCGCCCACTCCTTGGCGAAGGCGACCGGGTCGCGGAACGGCAGGACCAGGACGAGCGTCCCGAGCCGGATGGTCCGGGTCACGCCGGACAGGGCGGACAGCAGCGAGACGGGCTCCAGCCACGTCGTCGCGTAGGCGGGCGGAGCCACGAGCAGGTGGTCGATGAGCATCGCGCTCTCGAAACCGAGGTCCTCCGCGTGTCGAAGATAGGCCCCCATCTCCACCAGGCTCGCCGTCTCCGCGCCGCGCGCGAAGCTCGGGAGTCGCAGTCCGAAGCGCATCTAGTGCCCTCCCCCGCCGACCGACGGTCCCTTGACGATCTCCGCGGCGCGGGCCGCCGGGGCGGTGTTGCGGCTACGGCCGATGACCGGCACGCCGTCGATGAGGATCATGGAGATCCCGAACAGGTCGCCGTTGGCGAGCGCGCCAAGGGCCGTGTCCGCGACCGAGCCGACGGGCGCATCGACGATGCACAGGTCTGCGGCGCGACCGGGCGCGATCACACCCGTGTCCAGCCCGTGGATCCGGGCGGTGTTGCCGGTCGCCAGGCCGATGACGGTCTCCGGAGCGACGCCGCCCAGCGACGCGAGGTGCGCGATGAGTCGCAGGATGCCGAGCGCCACCACGCCGGTCCCAGAAGGAGCGTCGTTACCCAGGATCACCCGGCCGAGCACATCGGCGTCCACCGCCAGCCCAAGCCCCACGAGGGCGGTCCGCCCGTTGCCGCAGTGCACGAGCTCCAGGGCGATCCCGGTCTCGGCGGCCACGAGCCGCGTGATATCCGCCTCGGACAGCGAGGTCGTGCCGCCGTTGATGTGCCCGGCGATATGCGGGTTCGCCTCCAGGACGGCGTCCGCCGTGACGGCGCTGGAGCCGGCCAGGGACGGCCCACCAGTGTGGAACGTGGAGATCATCCCGTGGGCCCGACCCCAGGCGACCATCGGCGCGGCGTCCGAACCGGTCTTGACGGAGCCCAGGCCGATCTCGCCGATCAGGCCGACCCCGGCGGCGGCCATCTCGGCGAAGTCCGACTCCACCATGCCGAGCTCCAGGATCGGGGCACCGGCCCTGACCTTGACCCCGGCCGGGCGCAGATTGGCGTAGCTGTGGTTGACGGCGATCGCCAGGGCCTTGAGGCCCACGATGTCCTTCGGGCGGCCCGGGAGGTGGACCTCGCCGGCCGAGATCATGGTCGTTACGCCGCCGTGGAGCGACGACTCGATGAAGTCGAAGGTGCGCTGGCGCGGCGTGAAGTCCCCGAAGACCGGGTGGGCGTGCGAATCGATGAGACCGGGGATGACCGTCGTCCCATGCGCGTCGATGACGATGTCGGCGTCCTGGACCGGCAGGCCCCGCCCGACGGCCTCGATCCGCCCGTCCACGATGGCGACCGAATCGGCGTCCAGGAGCGGCTCGGCGACGTCGCCCGAGACGACCTGGCCGATCCCCGTGATCAGCGTGCGCACGCGGCCCGTCTCAGTGGAGGCCGTCTTCGCCGATCGCGTCGGCCGCCAGCAGGCCGCCCACTCGCGCGAATGGGCGACCGCCGTTGGTGACGGCCAGCGCGAGAAGCAGCTCGTCGGTGCCGGGCGCGTCCGGCACGCGGATCTCGACCGCGTCGAAATGCGAACGGATCAGCATCGCCTTGATGTGGTGGACCGGGATATCCAGGGTGGCGCCCATCGCGGCCCGCTTCTTGACGGACGGCAGGATCGACACGCCGCCGACGCGGCCGCGGGTGGGCGCCCCGAATTTGGGATGGAGCACGGCTGCGATGTGTTCCAGCTCCCCGTGCTCGCCGACGATGCCGCCTTTGCCGTAGGCCTCGACGGGGTCGCCCAGGGCCTCCTGGCAGCGTCGCATCAGCTCGTCGCCCAGGACCTCGCCCAGGTCGATCAGCTCGGAGAGATCCTCGGACCAGCGACCGGCGTACGGATTCGTGACGACGACGGCGACGGCGACCCGGCGGAGCGGGCGCTCCAGCTCACGGCCACCGTCGGACAGGACGTCCTCGCGGAAGGTCGCCCATTTGCGGATGTGGATCGCCACGGACTTCCTCCGGCCAGGGGCCACAAGCATGCGGACAGCGTGGAGGACAGTATGCCGCGACGGAGGGGCGACGACCCATCGAGCGCCGGCCCGCGGCGGGCCGGTCACGGGCGGCGATCAGGCGGGAGTGGCGTCCCCACCCCAGCGCGCGACTTCGGCCGTCAGGTCCAGCGGCTGGACGACGCCGTGCTGCTCATAGTCCCCCCACGCGTCCCGCGGCACGCGCCACATGATCTCGAACTCGTTGCCGTCAGGGTCCGCGCCGTACAGCGACTTGGAGACGCCGTGGTCGCTGGCACCACCCAGCGCGCCGCTCTCGGACAGGATCCGGCTGGCTTCGGCGAGATCGCCGATGGTCGGGACCTCCCAGGCCAGGTGGTACAGGCCGACCGAGCCACGCGGCGCACGTGGAGCCTGCGCTCCGACCGAGAAGAGGCCGAGGTCGTGGTGGTTGTCACCGCCGGCCGCCCGCATGAACACGGCCTGCCCGCCGAACTCCGAGGCGACGACTTCGAAACCGAAGACGCGCGCGTAGAAGTCGGCGGCGACGGTGGCGTCGCGAACGAACAGGACCGCGTGGTTCAGGCGGGCGACCGGGATGACAGCCATGACTCAGTTCCCTGCGCTATCCGGGCTGACGATGACCCACGCATCCTGCCACGTGCCACCGGCGATGTTGCGGGTGATGTTCAGCCAGGCCATCCCTTCGAGGGTGCGGGCCGAGGCGAGCGAACCGGCATCCACCGGCCGAAAGCCGATCGAGGAGACGAGGTCCAGGACGGTCGCCTTGGCGGCGGCGTCATCACCCGCGACGTACCCGTCCGCGGAGACGCCACCGACCGTCGGGTCTGCCTGGCGGGAGGCGAAGGCGGTGTTGAACGCCTTGATGACCTTGGCCTTCGGGAGCATGACCTGGAGCTCTTCGGCGATCGCATCGGTCGCGCCGGCGGGATCCGGGGTGGGTCGGTTTGCGACGTCCACGACGACCTTGCCGTCGAGGGTGCTGCCGGAGTCGCCGGCGATCGCGGCGAAGGAGGTCGCGGGGACGGCCAGGATGACGACATCCGCGGCCGCGATGGCAGCGGCGTTCGTGGCGACGGCGGTGGCACCGGTCGAGGCGGCCGCGGCGGTGGCATGCTCCGGCGTGGAAGCCGTGATGGTGACCGTGTGACCGGCCCGTGCGAGCGAGCCGGCGAGGGCTGTGCCGACATTGCCGGCTCCGATGATCGAGACCTTCATGGTGAAGTGTTCCTCTCTGCGATGGCTTGACGTGTTTGTCTTGGTCAAGCAGACTTTGTTGTGGGCACAACGCTACCCGCGGTGTATGGTGATGTCAATACCTGTTGTTGGAGAACAAATATGACCACCAGGATGAGCGCAGAGGAGCGCCGCCGGCCGCAGGTCGGGGTCCAGGTCAAGCGCTGGCGGACGGAGCGCGGGCTCACGTTGGCGAACGTGGCCGAGCGGTCCGGGCTCAACGTGGGCTATCTGTCCCAGATCGAGAACGACAAGGCGTCGCCGTCGCTCACGTGTCTCGCCTCGATCGGCGACGCGCTGGACGTTCCGATCGCATGGTTCCTCATCGGCGAAACCCCGGTCCCGCAGGTCGTACGGCGTGGCGAACGATCGGTCCGCGAGATGGGCTTCGGGCGCATCGAGCACGTGGACGGCGGGACCAGCCGGGACGTCTCCGTCGTGGAGGTCATCGGCCGGCCAGGCGGACGCGTGGGCGCTCACGCCCACGCCGGCGATGAACATCACCTGGTCCTGCGCGGGACGTTCCGCATGACCCAGGGCGATCACGTCGTGGAGGTCGGGCCAGGCGACTACGTCCGCTGGGACGGGACCATCCCGCACGACGCCGAGGTCGTCGGGGACGAGGAAGCGGCGATGCTGATCGTGAGCGTCGTCACGGCGCACTAGGATCCGGATCGCGGCGCCCGCGACCGGGACGGAGCGCCTTGGGGACGCGACTCACAGGCGCGGATCTCGGGTCCAAGCTTGATCGCACCAGTCGTTCGACCCGATCTAGCGACTGACGGTCGCCGATCTGCGTCCGGAGCTTCCTGAGACCGACACGTGACGTCCCTCGACGCCGGATCCGCGACTCACAGGCGCGGATCGCCGGGGCCACCCGGCATTGACCCGCGCCGGGAATCGAAGAGAGCGCGCCGTCGGCGCGCTCTCCCCTTACTTGTCGTGACCGATCAGGTCACACCGTTGGTCGGTCGGGTCAGTCCCGGTCGATGCGGCGGCGGGCCTTGGCGCGGGTCGGGGTGACGAGGGCGATCAGGGCCGTGAGGCCGATGAGGCCGAACAGTGCGATCGGGAGTCCGCCGTCGCCGCTGGTCGGGCCAGCGCCGTCGATGGTGCTGGTCGGAGGCAGGGTGATGGTCGGGGTACCTGTCGCCGCATCCACGGTCCCGGTCGGGGTCTCGCTGGGCTGCTCGCTCGGCGTGGCGCTGGGCTGCTCGCTCGGCTGCTCGCTCGGCGTGGCGCTGGGCTGCTCGCTCGGCGTGGCGCTG
>Ga0075026_100000654_pt1 | contig 14284 bp, 13 predicted proteins | sample Str012_2_FD_71392 | JGI IMG/M metagenome (GOLD analysis project Ga0075026, IMG submission 71392) | Freshwater sediment microbial communities in response to fracking from Pennsylvania, USA - Straight Creek_MetaG_SC_2012 | ecosystem: Environmental > Aquatic > Freshwater > Creek > Sediment...
CCCGACGTCGTCACGATGCAGGAGGTCCGCGCGCCCGACGAACTGGTGACACCGCTCGTGCAGCAGGTCGCCGGGAAGAAGTGGCAGGTGGCGCACCACCAGTGTCTGGTGAAGGGGCGCGCCGGCGTTGCGGTCGCCAGTCGGCGCGCCATCGCCGATGCTCGTCTCGGGATCGCCGACCCGTGCGGCGATCCGAGCCGATTCGATGCGTCGGGTCGCTGGGTCGAGGCCGACATCACCACACCCGCCGGACACCTGCTCACCGTCGTGTCCACCTACGTGCACACCGGTGACGCCGACGATCTCGAACGCATGACGGAGAAGCTCGCCTTCCTCGACGCCATCACCCACCGGCTCGAGCACCTCCGTGCCGACGGCCGCTTCGTGCTGCTCACGGGCGACCTCAACGTGGGCCACCGCGAGGTCGACATCAAGAACTGGAAGGGCAACCGCGGCAAAGCCGGCTTCCTTGCCGAGGAGCGCGCCCGCTTCGATCGTTGGTTCGACGAACTCGGATGGGTCGACGTCGGCCGCGTGCTCGGCGGCGACGGCCCCGGGCCGTACACGTGGTGGTCGTGGCGCGGCAAGGCGTTCGACGTCGATTCGGGATGGCGCATCGACTACCAGATCGCCAGCCCCGAGTTGGCCGCCACCGCCATGTCGGCCGTCGTCGATCGCGCACCCACCTACGCCGAACGCTGGTCCGACCACGCGCCGGTCGTGGTCACCTACCGCTGCTGACCCCCGTCGGGTGCACACCTCATTCCGAAGGTTTCCCCATACGCAGGTCGCGCCGAAACCCTCCAGAACGGGCATGACAGCCCGATGACGGCTACGGGCAGCCGAGGCCGTGCAGGGTGGCGCAGGTGGGGCACAGCAGTGCGACGCCCTCGCGGCTCGACCACTGGCGCGCGTGCGGGCCGCCGCACGACATGCACACGGTGGACCTGTCGGGTGACGTCGCGGTGGTGGCCGTCGGGGTGGAGCGTTGTTCGATGTCGGCCACGGCAGCAGGTTACGACCTCGCTAGGCCCATCTCGAGGGTTTCGAGGCACCCCGGGGGGTTCGAAAACCCTCGAGATTGCAGCGGTCAGTCGTCGGGCTCGAGGAGGTGCCGACCGAGGTTGGCCAGACCCGAGAGGTCTTGCACATCGTCGAGCAACGGCACCTCGATGACGGGCACGCCACCCGCAAGGGTGCGCAGCGTGGTCATCTCGCGGGCTTCGTCTGCCGCTAGTGCCACGAGGTCGGCATGGAGCGCGAACTGGTCGGCGAGCGGACCCGAGGCGAGCGGTTTGGCCGGCGAGGCGAGCGGCAGCGGCGTGGGGTGCACGAGGTTGATGACGGTTGCCAGCAGCGGGAACCCACCCGTGCGCAGTGCACCGGCGAGGTGCACCGCCTCGTCGATGGCTTCGGCGCGCGGGCTCGACACGAGCACGAACGCCGTGCCGTCGCGTCGCAGGATCTTCGCCGTCTCGGCCGCACGCTGCCGCAGACCGGCCTCCATCCCCGAGAGCGACCGGAAGAACTCGACGGTGTCCTCCACGACCTTCGCACCGGCCAGACGGCGGATGGCCCACAGAAACGTGGAGGCACCGGCGTTGGTGATGCGGGCGAACGACCGACCGGGCACGGTGAGCACCCGATAGACGGGATGGCTGAAGAACGACACCAGCCGGTCGGGGGCGCCGAGCAGGTCGATGGCGTGACGCGACGGCGGGGTGTCGATGACGATGAGGTCCCACTCGCCGCTGGTGACCAACTGGTGCAAGCGCTCGATGGCCATGTACTCCTGCGCACCGGCCAGCGACCCGGCGATGCTGCGGTAGATCGGGTTGGCCAGGATGGCTTCGGCACGTGTCGCGTCGCCCGCCCGATCGGTGATGAGCCGATCGAAGGTGGTCTCGGCGTCGAGCATCTGCGCCCACAGCGAACCGTGCGGGTGCTGGGTGGCGCCGGGCACCTCCACCGGGTCGCCACCCGCGGCGCCCTGGATGCCGAGCGTGTCGGCCAGACGCTTCGCCGGGTCGACCGTGACGACGATGACCTTGCGGCCCGCATCGGCCGCTGCCAAGGCGAGCGCTGCGGCCGTGGTGGTCTTGCCCACACCGCCCGGGCCGCACGTGACCACCAGCGCCGCATCGCGTACGACCGACGACAACGACTCGGGCACCTCGTTGGCGTCGACCGTCGCGTTGGCAGTGCGGGAGCTCATCGCGCCACCTCGCCCGGCACGACGGGCACCGTCGCGAGCGCGTCGGCGAGCACATCGATGTGGGCCGGCATCAACCGCGCGATGGGCAGACGCGGCACGTGCACACGGGGCAACGGCAGCGCCTGATCGAGTCGACCGAACTGCACGCGCTGACGCTCGACGATGCCCCTCGCGAACGTCACCGCGTCGTCGAGTGCTCGCCGCGACGCCACGGGCAGCGACACCTGCTGTTGCTTGGCGGCAGCAGCCGCGGAGAGCGCGAAACCTGGTCGGTCGGGCCAGCACGCGTTCACCACGAGCGGCGCCAGCGCCAGACCGAGATCCTCCTCGAGGTCGTAGGCGAGTTCGATGACTTCGTTGACCGGCGTCTCCTCGGGCAGGGTGACCATCACGCACTGGCTGCGCGCATGATCGGCCAGCAGCGCCGACACCTCATCGGCCTGATCGCGCACCGGACCGCTCGCCACGGTTGCCCGCAATGCCGATGCCGACCGAAGGAACGGTGCCGCATGTCCGGCGGGCGGGGCGTCGACGATGATGAGGTCGGCCGCACGTTCGCGGTCGAGTTCCTTGATCTTGCCCAACACCAGCAGGTGTTCCATGCCCGGCGTCGACCCGGCGATGACGTCGAACGACGCCGCCGAGGCCGCACGACGCAGGAGCGAACCGAAACCCTTCAGTTCGAGGTAGTCGCCGAACGCCTGCTTCGGCGTGATGGTGCGGCCGCGGATGCGACCGGGAGACGGATCGAGTGGGCGCAGCACCTGTTCGTCGGGGGCGAGCGGCGTGCCGCCGAGCAGCGGCCCGAGCCCGGGTTTGCCGTCGACCGACACCAACAACACATCAGCGCCACCACGCGACGCGAGCACGGCCAGCGAGGCCGCGACCGTGCTGGTGCCCACACCGCCCTTGCCCACCACGACGAGCACGCGAGTGTGACCGAGCCACGCAGGGGTGGCCCCGTGCGGAGCAGTGCGACGAGCAGCCATTCGAGGGCAGGGTATCCGCGGGTGCGGAACGGAGGACATCGGATGTGGAAGGACACACCGGAACTACGCTCCGCGCATGCAGTTCCGCTCGATGATCACCGCCGTCGATGCCCATGCCTGCGGCGAGCCCGGGCGTGTGATCACCGGCGGAATGCCCCATGTACCCGGCTCGACGATGTTCGAGAAGATGCAGTGGTTGCAGGCCAACCACGACGGGCTGCGCCTGCTGATGTTGCGCGAGCCCCGTGGCTATCCGGCGCTCTGCTGCAACATCATCCTGCCGCCCACCCATCCCGACGCCGATGCCGGGTTCGTGATCATGGAGCAGACGGAGTACCCGCCGATGTCGGGTTCGAACACCATCTGCGTCACCACCGTGCTGCTCGAGACGGGCATCGTGCCGATGATCGAGCCGGTCACCGAGCTCACACTCGAGGCGCCCGCCGGACTCATCGAGGTGCGCGCCGAGTGCCACCAGGGCAAGGTCACCAACGTCACCTTCCGCAACGTGCCGGCATTCGCTGTGCACCTCGACGCGGTGCTCGACGTACCGCACCTCGGGCGGGCAACGGTCGACATCGCGTGGGGTGGCATGTTCTTCGTCATCGCCGACGCCGAGCAGTTCGGCATCGACCTGGTGCCCGAACAGGGAGCCGACATCGTGCGGGTCAGCGCCATGCTGCGCCAGGCCGCCATCGAGCAACTGCCGGTGGTGCACCCGCTGAACCCCGACATCCGCAACGTGTCGATCTCGCAACTCTCCGGGCCGACGCGCACCGAGGGTGCGCACCGGCGCAACGGCGTCACGGTGGCGTCGGGCGCGCTCGACTGGGACCGACCCTCCACATGGACCGGTGTGCTCGACCGCTCGCCGTGCGGCACCGGCACGTGCGCTCGCATGGCCACCATGCACGCCCGCGGTCAGTTGGCCCTGCACGACGACTTCGTGCACGAGAGCGTGCTGGGCACGCGCTTCACCGGCCGACTGGTCGAGGAGACCACCGTGGGCGAGTTCCCGGCCGTCGTGCCCACCATCAGCGGTCAGGGCTGGATCACCGGCATCGCGCAGTTCGTGCTCGACCCCACCGACCCGTTCCCGGAGGGCTTCACCATCGGCGACATCTGGGCGGGCTGAGCACCTGCCGCCCGGCGGTGCAGTCGGGCGGCGTTGATCGTCACGCCGACTGCTTCGCGCTCCGTCAGAGGTCGGTGGGGAGGTGCGCCAACACCGTGCGCGAGATGTCGTCGAGCATGCGCAGTTGCTCGGGGGTGAGCAGGTCGATGAAGTGCCGACGCACGACGGCCACGTGGTCGGGAGCCGCTGCGGCGATGGCGGATCGGCCGACGTCGGTGGCCTCGACGATCGAGCCACGCTGGTCGGTGGGGCACTTCGACCGGGCCACCAGACCGCGCGCCTCCATCCGACTGATGTGGTGCGACACACGGCTCTTCTCCCAACCGAGGCAGCGACCGAGTTCGATCACCCGCGCCGTGCCGTCGGACCGGTCGCTGAGCTCGGCGAGCACCAGATAGTCCTGGTACGAGAGCCCCGTGCCGGCGAGTTCGCGGCCGAGCAGCGCGAACAGTTGGAGGTTCATCAGCGCCATGTTGCGCCAGGCCGCACCTTCCGGCGCCGTGAGCCATCGAGTTCTCGCCATGCACACACGGTACCAGCAAGTTGACATGTCATCATTCTGCGATATCATGTTGACATGTCAACGAACGAGACGCAGGGCCGCATGCCGGCCGTGTTCGTGGGGCACGGCAGCCCGATGAACACCATCGAGCACAACCGATTCACCGAGGCCTGGCATCAGTTCGGTCGATCGATCCCCACCCCCACCGCCATCTTGGCCATCTCCGCGCACTGGTACGTACGGGGAACCGCCGTCACCACCATGGCCACGCCACGCACCATCCACGACTTCGGCGGATTTCCCGATGCCCTCTTCCGGGTGCAGTACCCGGCTCCGGGCAACCCCGAACTCGCGGCCCATGTGGCCGACCTCGTCTCGCCCACGTCGGTGTCGGCCGACACCGGCTGGGGCCTCGACCACGGCACCTGGTCGATCCTGGCCCACATGTTCCCGAAGGCCGACGTGCCGGTGGTGCAGTTGTCGATCGACGCCGGGATGACGTTCGATCAGCACATCGCGTTGGGTGCGGCGCTCGCGCCGTTGCGCGACGAAGGCGTGCTCGTGCTGGGCAGCGGCGACATCGTGCACAACCTCGGTGTCATCGACTGGAAGCGACCGGAGGGCGCGTACCCGTGGGCGCAGCAGTTCGACGACGCGGCCCGTCAGATCCTCACCACCCACCCCACCGAGCTCCCGACGCTGCGCAGCAACCGCCACTACCGACAGGCCGTGCCGACACCGGACCACTTCATTCCTGCGTTGCACATCGCCGGGCTCGCCGATGCGGCCGGCACAACGGCCGACGTGGTGGTTGCCGGCACAACATTCGGCTCGATCTCGATGACCAGCTACGTGGTGCGCAACTGATGCCGTTCGAGATCGGTGCCTTCACCTTCGGCGAGCTCACCATCGATCCCGCCACGGGCCGACCCATCGACGCCGCCACCCGTCTGCAGGAGTTCGTGCGACTGGCACAGATCGCCGACCAGGCCGGCCTCGACGTGTTCGGCGTGGGCGAACACCATCGCGCCGACTTCGCCATCGCATCACCGCCAGTGGTGCTGGCTGCCATCGCCCAGGCGACGGAACGCATCCGGCTCACGAGCACGGTCACCGTGCTGTCGACCGCCGATCCCGTGAAGGTGTTCGAGGACTTCACCGCCGTCGACCTGCTGTCGAACGGACGAGCCGAGATCACGGCCGGACGCGGCGCCTACGTCGAGTCGTTCCCGCTGTTCGGCCACGACCTCGCCGACTACGACGAACTCTTCAGCGAGAAGCTCGAACTGTTGCTGCAGATCCGCGACCACCGTCGGGTCACGTGGTCGGGTCGACATCGCCCACCGCTGCACGACGTGGCCATCGAACCTCGCCCGGTGCAGGCGTCGCTACCGGTCTGGGTGGCCGTGGGCGGCACGCCGGCCAGCGCGGTGCGCGCCGGCCGGCTCGGGCTCCCGGTGTACTTCGCCATCCTCGGCGACCCGCCTCGGTTCACGCCGATCGCTCGCCTCTACCGCGATGCCGCCACCGCCGCAGGGCACGACCCGTCGACGATGCCCATCGGCATCACCAGCCACTTCTACGTCGAACCCACCTCGCAGGGCGCTCGCGACACGTTCTACCCCTACTACTCGCGCTACTGGGGCCAGAACATGCCGTCGGCCAACGGGCGCCCGTTGCCCCGTGACGCGTACGAGCAGTGGCGAGCACCGCACGGCGCGCTCGTTGTGGGCAGCCCGGCCGAGGTGGTCGACAAGATCCTGTGGGAACACGAGTTGCTCGGCCACAGCCGATTCCTCGCCCAGATCGGCCTCGGCGGGCTGCCGTTCGCCGACACGGCCAGGTCGGTGGAGCTGTTGGCCACCGAGGTGCTGCCGGCGGTACGGGCGGCACTGGGCACCGACGTGCTGCCGGCCGCCGTCGGACACTGAGCTCGAACGCCTGCGTGCGGCGTCGGTCACTGGACCACGCAACTCGCACGATTCGCTGGCAGGCTGGACGGGCATGACGACACGAGACCTGCTCATCATCGGCGGCGGCCCGGCGGGCTCGGCGGCCGCCATCCGTGCCGCCCGCGCCGGGCTCTCGGTCACACTGTTCGAGAAGGGGTCGCACGGTCGCGACAAGGTGTGCGGCGACGGGCTCACCCCGCGCGCCATCGCTGCCCTCGACGAACTGCAGATCGATCATTCGGTCGCCCACCGCATCGACGGACTGCGCATGATCGCCGGCCGCACCGCCCGCGAGTTGCAGTGGCCGACCACCGATCGATTCCCCAACCACGGCGCCGTGTGGCCCCGCCACCGGCTCGACACGCATCTGATGGAGGTCGCCGCCGAGGCAGGTGCCGAGGTGCGCTACGACACCGAAGCCATGCCCGAGCTCGACGGCCGACGAGTCGTCGGTGTCGTGGCCGGCGGCAAGCACTTCACCGCACCGCTCACCATCCTCGCGGCCGGCGCGCAGGGGGCGGCAGCCAAGGTGCTCGGGTGCGAGCGCGACCCGGCCGAACCGTTCGGACTGGCCATCCGCGCCTACGCGCCCACGCCTCGGCACGCCGAGCGGCACCTGGAGGCCTGCCTGTCGCTGCGCGACGAACACGGCACACCGGTGCCCGGCTACGGCTGGATGTTCCCCGCCGGCGACGGCACCGTCAACATCGGTGTCGGCGCGCTCAGCACGATGAAGGGCTTCAAGAAGCTCAACCTCAACACCCTGCTCGACCAGTACGCCGCCATCGTGCGCGAGCCCTGGTCGCTGGGTGCCTACATCGACAAGCCACGCGCGTGGCGACTGCCGATGAGCGCGGTGAAGCGATCGGGCCCCGGATGGGTCGCGTGCGGCGACGCCGCCGGGTTCGTGAACCCGATGAACGGTGAGGGCATCGACTACGCCCTCGAGAGCGGCACCCTGGCGGTCGACCGGCTCATCGCCGACCCGGCCACTGCGGCCACGACGTACGACCGGATGGTGGGCGAACGGTTCGATCAGTTCCTCGCCACCGGCCGGCGGTTCAGCTTCATCATCGGCCACCCGTGGCTGTTGCGACCCGGGCTACGCGTCGCGGTGGGCACCCAGGCCACCGCCGACGTCACGCTGAAGGTGATGGGCAACCTGGTCGACGGCCAGACCCCGGGCGCTGCCGGCCGGGTGCTGCGCATCGCCGACCGCACGCTGCGCCTCGCGGATCCGCTGCTGCGCCGCACTCGCGCCACCGCCTGACGCCCTGCGACCACGCACGAGTGCCGTGACCGAAGCAGTTGTGCTCCGTCGGCGCTCGCATGAGGCGCACCGAAGTGCTGGGTGCGGCCGCAGGCCGCTCGTCATTCACTCGACCGACAGCAGAGAGCGATCGAACGATGGAGGTCGAAGCACTAGGTTGCACCACATGGCAGCTCTCGTGCTCACCGTGCTCGGCGACGATCGACCCGGACTCGTCGATGCGGTGTCGGGCGTGGTGTCGGCTCACGGCGGCAACTGGGAACGCAGCCAGATGGCTCGGCTCGGCGGCAAGTTCGCCGGCATCGTGCAGGTGGGCGTCCCCGACCTGGCAGTGGTCGAACTGCGCGCAGCACTGGCCCTGCTGTGCGCCGACGGCACCCTTCACATCACCGTCGATCAGGCCGGTGTGGCCACTGTCGCCGATGGCCACCGCTTCGTGCTGTCGTTGGTGGGCACCGATCGGCCAGGTCTCATCCACTCCGTGTCGTCGGCGCTCGCCGAGGTGGGCGCCAGCATCGAAGAGCTCGACACCTGGACCTCGAATGCCCCGATGTCGGGTGGGCCGCTGTTCGAGGCCACGGCTGCCGTGGTGCTGCCCGCCGGTCTCACCATCGACGCCGTGCGCGACCAGCTCGAGGCCCTCGCCGACCACCTGATGGTCGACATCGAACTCAGTTCCTGAGCCCCGCCCGTCGGCGAGCATCGGCCTCGGCATTCTCCAGGTCGACCTGGCCCACCGGCCACGCTGTGCGGGTCGATGCGGCTCCGTTTTGCGCGGATGTAGCATTCGTCCACTCTGAATGACGGGACGGACGATGCCGACGCTGCACACCCGGTGGTTGCCAGCGGTTTCGCTGCTGTCGATGGTGGTCGTTGCCTCCTGCAGCAGCACGCCGACATCGACGTCACCGACGTCCACTCGCATCACCACCACGACGACGGAGATCGCGACCAGCAGTGTGCCGTCGACCACCGCTGCCGCCAGCACGACGACCGTCGTTGCGACCACCACCACTGCACCGTTCGTGCTGCCGACGGCTCAGTCGCAAGCGCTGCTCGATCAGTTGGTGGCGGCCGGCGCGCCGGGAGTGATCATGGCCGTCAGCGTCCATGGCGGGTCACCAACGATCCTCACATCCGGGGTGTCCGACCCGAAGAAGAAGACACCGATGAAGGCGACCGACGTGATGCCCATCGCCAGCGTCTCGAAGACCTTCGTCGGAGCGCTGGTCCTGCTGCTGGTGAGCGACGGCAAGGTCGCACTCGACACACCGATCAGCGCGTATCACGTCGACTTCCCGAAGGCGAACGCGATCACCGTGCGCGAACTCCTGTCGCACGCGAGCGGGATCCCGCCACTCGGCGGCGACAAGGGTGGCAACGACCCCTACGCGCTCGCCTGGCAGAACAAGCTGCTCGCTGATCTGCAGCATCATTTCACGCTCGATGAACTCATCGCCTACGTCCGTGATCGCCCGCTGCTGTTCGCGCCAGGTACGGCGACGTCGTACAGCAACATCAACACGATCCTGCTCGCGAAGATCGTCGAGAACGTCACCGGCCACACGTGGACCAAGGCGCTCCACGATCGACTGCTCACACCGCTGCATCTCACCTCGATCTTCGACGCAGGCAACGAGGTTCCCAAGGTGGCGCCGGTGCCGGGATTGTTCGTGTTGCAGGGCAATCCGACCGTGTTGAACAACGCCGATTTCGACCACATGTCGACCCTCAGTGGGCTCGGGCCGGCGGGTTCGCTCGTTGCGCCTCCTGCGGATCTGATCACGTGGGGCAACGCGCTGTTGCGCAACAAGACGGTCCTCGGGCCCGAGCTGTCGGATCGAGCACACACGATCGCGGCCGGCGGCACGGGGCTGGGAGTACTCGGATACAGCAGTTCGTTCTTCTGCATGTTCAACGGTTGCGCACCCCACACCACGTTCACCGGATTCGGCGCCCCGGGCTCGCTGCCCGGCGCCAGGACGCTGTTGCTCTACGACACCGCGACCGATTCGGTACTGATGATCTTCGCCAACCGCACGCCCACCAACATCGAATACATCGTGGCCCCCGAGCTCGCCCTCATCGCGCGAGCCGAGAAGCCGTAAGGCTCGATCGGGGTCGGAGCAGGATCCTGTCGGCCAGGTCGTCGACGACGGTCAGGTGGCTGAGCGTCCGCACGTTCGATCTTCCACACAACGCTGTCGAGCGGAACCTTCCACCTCCGGCTCCATCGGTGAACTCATCGTCAGAACGGCCGTGGGGCACACCTCGCGCTCGGGGTCTATGGTCGCGACCGGCAGCGACGGATGGAGTCGATGTGCCTGCACCACTTCCCCAACGGCCAGTTCCCCAACGGCCAGTTCCCCAACGGCCAGTTCCCCAACGGCAAGCCTCCGATGCGTCATGTGCGGCGCGCCGCCGATGGTTCGCCGCACTGGCCACCTTCTCCATCGTGGTGACGGGGTGCACCGTGGGGCCGCTCACCTCGTCGTCGACCACCGCGCCGGCGTCGCGGCCGTCGATCGAGGTGCTGCCCACCATCGGCACGGCCACGCTGCTGCCCACGACCACCGCGAACCCCACGACCGGGCCCACGAACACACACACGACGACACCCCACACGACCGTCGCCACCACGACCACCGTGCGAGCGAACACCGGTTGGCCGTTGGCGTTCGACGTGCTCGGGTTCGTCGTGGTGGAGAACGAGCACGGCGGTGGCTACGTGCGCGACCTGTTCGGTTACCCGGCCGACACCGATCACGACGGCTGCAACACGCGGGCCGAGGTGCTGATGCGCGAGTCGTCGGTCGCCGTCACGCACAGCGCCGGGCACTGCACCGTCGTCACCGGCCGTTGGGTGTCGCGCTACGACGGGCTCGTCAGCACCTCGGCAGCCGCCTTCGCGATCGATCACGTGGTGCCGTTGAAGGAGGCATGGGACTCGGGAGCGTGGGCGTGGTCGGCCACGACCCGATTCGCCTACGGCAACGACCTGACCGACCCCCGCACGCTGCGGGCGGTGAGCATGACCTCGAACAGTTCGAAGGGCGACAAGGACCCGTCGAACTGGCTGCCGTCGAGCACCTCCGACGTGTGCCCGTACGTGGCCGACTGGGTGTCGATCAAGGTGCGGTGGCAACTCTCGATGGACTCGAGCGAGTACGGGCGCATCCGCAACCTGCTGCGCGGTCAGTGCGTCGGCACCCGTGTCGCACCGTGGTCGGCCCCACCCGTACCCGTGCCGAACCGCGCGCCGAGCCAGGGCACTCCGGTGACCGCCGCTCCGATCACCGCCGCCCCGGTCACGAACCCGTCGAACGTCTACTTCGCCAACTGTGCGGCCGCCTGGGCTGCAGGCGCTGCCCCGCTCCACTTGGGCGAACCCGGATACCGAGCCGGGCTCGATCGGGATCACGACGGCGTCGCCTGCGAAAACCCACCCTGACCTGCCGTCGAAGCACTCGATCCGCGGATCGCGCTTCAGTCGCCACCCGACCCTGCCGATGACCTTCACATGACCGATTTCGTGGCGTCACCTGCGCCCACCGACCAGGGCACACGGGTGCACGTGCACACCACGACGGGGCTGCACGTCGGCTCGTTCGACCTCGAGACCGGCGTGTTGCACATCAAAGAGGTGCTGCTGGCCAGCGAGTTCGCACAGGTCGCCTACGACTGCATCGATCGTTTCCGCTCCGGCGACACCGCCTGGAGCGCGAACGTCAGAGTCGCGACCCCTTGACCGTGCCCTTCAACTTGGCGTTGTCGAAGCGACTGGTGACGCACAGGATGGTGCGGTCCTTGTGGTCGTTCCAGCTGGCCAGCGTGGGCAACAGCCACGAGAAGAACAGCGCCGAGTCGAACGGTCCGCTCCCCACATAGGGCTGGAACGCCGCCGTGCAGTCGTGTTGCGCGACGGCATCGAGCGCCTCGGTGCCCGGGTACACCGGGTACTTCGTGTCGGACACCACGATGGTGGCGTAGATCTCGTGCGTGTGCTCGAGCGCGCAGTCGATGGTGGGCAGCTTCGACACCTCGGCATCGATGCTGGTACCCACGAGCAGACAGGTGCCCACACCGTCCTTGCTGAGGTCGAGCACGGGCTTCGCCTTCACCGGTCCGCTGTCGCTGCTGCAGGCCGCGAGCGCGGTGAACGACGTGCACGCGACGACCACCAGCGCGAGGAATCGATGGACCGTGGACGACATGCGGGCAGCAGCCTACGACAGAGTGTCGACGTGATGGTGCCGGTCTGCTGACGGCCCATCGACCGTCCGGTGGAGGTGGTGCTGTCGCCACACCCCCGCCCACTACTCTGGCCTGACGTTGACGGCACCGAGCGGGAGAGGGGGACAGGATGTTGCGCGAGATCGACGAGAGCCTCGAAGCGTTGTTGCGCGCCGCCGTTCCTCTGGCCGCCACCGACATCGACGTGTCGTTCGACGCACCCAATCGTGAGTGGAGCGCCAAGCTCAACCGTCCCACGGTGAATCTGTTCCTGGCCGACATCCGCCGCAGCGTCGAGCGAGCCCGCACCGGCGTCGAGACCGTCGAGCGCGACGGTCAGATGGTGCGCCGATTGGCCCTTCCCCGCGTGGAGCTCCGCTACCTGATGACCGCGTGGACCACCGAGCTCAGCGACGAACGCGAACTGCTCGCCGGCGTGATGCGTGCCGTGCTCGCGCATGCCACCGTGCCCGCGGAGTTCCAACCCGAGTCGCTGCACGCGCTCACCGCGCCGATGCTGCGGCTGGCATCCACCGAGCGAGCACCCATCGACGTCATCAAGACGCTCGAAGGACAGCTGAAGCCCGCACTCGACGTGTCGGTCACCATCGACATCGACCTCGGCCTCGAGCGTCCGCTGGCGAGCCCGCCGAGCACGATCGACACCGGCGTCGGTCGCGTCGGCGACGCCACGCCGGTGCCCACGCGTCGCGTCGCCGGCGATGTCACCGTGCCCGGCTGCGAAGGGGTCGACGTCGTGTCGCCGCGTGGCAGCGCGAAGGTGAACGCCGCCGGCCGATTCCTCATCTCGGCCGCGCCGGGCGACGAGATCTCGCTGCTCACCGATCCCGTGCGCACCGTCGTCGTGCCCGAGCAGGGTGGAGTGGTGATCGGCTGACGTGCGCACCACACTCGACTCCACCAGGGTGCACATCCGGCCGGGGCGACCGGCCACACTCGACATCGAGGTCATCAACACCTCGGCGGTGATCGACGGTGTCAGTGCGCTGGTGAGTGGCATCGACCCCACGTGGGTGCAGCTCGTGCACCCCATCGTGTCGCTGTTCCCCGAGGCGTCGGGCACACTCACCTTCCGTTTCGACGTACCCACCCGCTGCCCCGCCGGCGACATGCCGTTGGTGGTGCGCATCTTCTCCACGATCGACGCCGAGGTGGTGGAGGAACACGACATCTGCCTCGTCGTCGAACCCGTCGAGGCGGCCGAACTGCAGCTCCGCCCGAGCCTGGTGAACGGTGGCAAGTCGGCCACCATCCAGGCGTTCGTCGTCAACACCGGCAACGTCGCCACCGAGTTCAGCATCGATGCCATCGAGCCCACGCGTGTGCTGCAGTGCCACACCAGTCCGCCCACGTTGCTGGTCGAGCCCGGCACCGAGGCCGCCGTCACCATCGTGGCTCGCGGCAAGCGGCCCTGGTTCGGCAGCCCGGCGAGCCGCAACATCGCCGTCACCGCGGTGTCGCCGTCGATCGAACTCACCGAGACCGGTCGGTTCAACCAGAAGCCGCGCATCCCTCGCGGTCTGCTCACCGTGCTGCTCCTCGCCGGCATCATCGCCCTGTGGGCGTTCATCTTCCTGTGGGTCATCCAGGCGCTGGGCAAGACCGCCGCCCCCACCAAGACCGTCGCCGCCGGGTTCCTCGACGGCTCGACGAAGATCGCGCTCCAGAACGTGGCCGGCCAGGTGTCGGGCCGCGTCACCGCGTCCACCACCGGCGAGGGTCTGGAACGCATCACCGTCGAGGCGTTCCGCATCGGTCGTTCTGGTCAGTCACCGCAATCGGTGGCCTCATCGGCCACCGACGCGCAGGGCACCTACGCCATCGGGTCCCTCCTGCCGGGCACCTATCGCCTGCGGTTCACGGCCGACGGGTACACCGCCATGTGGTGCACGCCCACAGGTGGCGGCACCACACTCACCATCGCGCCCAGCACGCCCGGCGTCGCCGACCCGGTGTGCAACGTCGTG
>Ga0075026_100000655_pt1 | contig 14282 bp, 10 predicted proteins | sample Str012_2_FD_71392 | JGI IMG/M metagenome (GOLD analysis project Ga0075026, IMG submission 71392) | Freshwater sediment microbial communities in response to fracking from Pennsylvania, USA - Straight Creek_MetaG_SC_2012 | ecosystem: Environmental > Aquatic > Freshwater > Creek > Sediment...
GGCCACGAGGAAGCCGACGAACAGGATGGTGATGCCGACGAGGAGGGTGAGGGTGAACGCGCGGTCCTTGCCGAGACGGCCGGCCACGGTGCCACTGGCGCTGAGCACCAAGGTGCCGGTGGCGATGAGCAGGTTGCTGGCCACCAGCCGACCGGGCGACATCACCGTGCGGGTGGCACCCAACGACGGCACCCGACCACGCCACACACGCCACGCGCTCCACACCGCGCCAGCGATGATGACGACGGCGGCCACACCCGAACCCACCGCCGCGAGCACCCGGGGCGCCACGCCGAACACGTCCTTCCCGGTGGGCAACTCGGTGCCGCTCACCCCGGTGCGCGTGGGTGCGAACAGCACCACGCCGGCGGCGAAGCCACTGAGGAGCACGAGCCACCACTTCACACGATCGCCGATGCGCGGCCCCGACAACAGCACGACGGTGCCGAGCGCCAGCCACGGCACGTTGAGCACCGCGCCCGCCAGGTAGAACACGCGGAACGAACCCAGACTCCAGCCCACGCTCTCGCTCCACCACAGCGCTGCCGACCCGAGCGCGAAGAATCCGAGCGACACGGTCCACGCCAACTCGTGCGGGCGACGGCGCCGCAACCATCGGTCGAGTGTGCTGAACATGAAGCACAGCGCCACCAACGTGCCGGCCGCGGCCAGCGCGCTGTTGAGCGTGTTGATGTCCTCCGCGAGCACGCAGGCAGCGTACGGCGCTGACCTGCGGTGTCGTCGCCCTTACCGAACTCCTACCTGTGAACGGCCCAGCGCGCTTTGTGAACGTGTGCACGAATGCCTAACGTGGTGACCGGTATGGCCCCCGACCGCAACCGCCGACGCATTCCCGACGCCACGGTGTCGCGCCTGCCCGTGTATCTGCGCATCCTCAGCGAACAGGCCGACGAAGGCGTCGAGAGCATCTCCAGCGAACGCCTCGCCGAACTGGCCGGCGTCAACGCGGCGAAGGTGCGCAAGGACCTCAGCTACCTCGGCAGCTACGGCACCCGCGGTGTCGGCTACGAGGTGGGCTACCTCGTCTACCAGATCCGCCGCGAACTGGGCCTCACGCACGACTGGCCGGTCGTCATCGTCGGCGCCGGCAACCTGGGTCAGGCACTCGCCGGCTACAACGGGTTCGGCGAGCGTGGCTTCCCCGTGGCGGGCATCGTCGACATCGACGAGGCCAAGGTGGGCTCGGTGCTCGGCGGCGTGCGTGTGCGTCACATCGACGAACTCGCCCAGATCGTGCAGACCAAACGGGTCAACATCGGCGTCATCGCCACGCCCGGTGTGGCTGCACAGGACGCGGCCGATCGCCTCGTGCGCGCCGGCGTCACCAGCATCCTCAACTTCGCACCGGTCGTGCTCACGGTGCCGCGGGCCATCGAAGTGCGCAAGGTCGACCTGGCGGTCGAGCTCCAGATCCTCAGCTACCACGAGCAGCGACGGGCCGGTGGCGCCATCGCCGTGGTGCCCGGGGGCACCCCACGATCGGCGAGCGCTTCGTGAGCGCCCGTACCCCGTGGCGTAGGGTGGTCGGCGCATGAGCATCGTGGTCATCGGCGTGAACCATCGCACTGGTCCCATCGCGCTCCTCGAGCGCGTGGCCGTTCCGCACGACACGCTCGCCAAGGCCATCACCGGTCTGGTCAGTCGCACCAACATCCGCGAGGTCGCCGTGCTCAGCACGTGCAACCGCACCGAGGTGTACGCCGTCGCCGAGCGCTTCCACGGCGCCTACGCCGACATCCGCGACTTCTTCTGCGAGCTCGGCGGTCTGCAACCCGACGAATTGCACCCGCACCTCTACAGCCAGCACGACGATGCGGCCGTGTCGCACCTGTTCGAAGTGGCGGCCGGTCTCGAGTCGGCGGTGCTCGGCGAGAGCGAGATCCTCGGCCAGGTGCGCGGTGCGTGGGAAGCGGCGCAGTCGGAGGGTGGCACTCGCGCCACGCTCAACTTGCTCTTCCGTCACGCCATCGAAACCGGCAAGCGCGCTCGCACCGAAACCGGTATCGGCAAACACACCGCGTCGGTCAGCCACGCGGCGGTCGACATGGCCACCGAGCGGATCGGCTCACTGGCCGGCAAGCGTGTGCTCGTGGTGGGCGCTGGCGAGATGGGCGAAGGCGTGGCCATCGCACTCGTGGGCGCCGGCGCCACCGACATCACCGTCACCAACCGCACCGAGGCCCGCGCCGTGCAACTCGCGCAGCGGGTGGGTGGCCGCATCGTGCCCTTCTCCGAGCTCGGTCACGCGCTGCGCGACACCGACGTACTGCTCACGTGCACGGGTGCCGGCACCATCATCATCGACCACGATCTCGTCGCCCAGGCTCGCGCCGAAGCCACCTCACCGTTGCTGGTGGTCGACATCGCCGTGCCGCGCGACGTGGCACCCGATGTCGAGCAGGCGGGCGACGTCACGGTGCTCAACCTCGACCACCTGCGCGACTGGGCCGCCCGTGGCATCGCCGCTCGCGCCGCCGAGGCCGACCGCGTGCGCGAGATCGTCGGCGAGGAAGTCGAGCGCTTCGGTCTCGAGGTCACCGCGCGCCAAGCCGCCCCGCTCGTGTCGCAGTTGCACGAGAAGGCCGAGAGCATCCGCGTCAGCGAGCTCGACCGTTTCTCCAACAAGCTCGCCGCGCTCGAACCGGCGCAGCGCGATGCCGTCGACGCCCTCACCAAGGGCATCGTGGCCAAGCTGTTGCATCACATGTCGGTGAAGCTCAAGGACGACGCGGGCACGCCGCAGGGCGAGCGCAACGCCGCCGCGGTGCGCGACCTGTTCGATCTGGGCTGAGGCCATGCCCTCGGCTCCGCTGCGCCTGGCAACCCGTGGCAGCGCGCAGGCCACCGCGCAGGCACAGGCCGTCGCCGATGCGCTGATGGCCGCACACGAGGGCCTCACCGTCGAGCTCGTCTTCGTCGAGACACTGGGCGACCGACGACTCGACGTGCCACTGCACACCATCGGCGGACAGGGCGTGTTCGTGAAGGAGGTGCAGCGCGCCGTGCTGCACGGCGACGCCGACTTCGCCGCCCACAGCGCCAAGGACCTGCCGTCGATCGTCGCCGACGGGCTGCAGTTGGCTGCGTTCACTCGCCGGCGCGACCCCCGCGACGCACTGGTGGGTCTGGCACTGGCCCACCTGCCCCAGGGCGCCACCGTGGCCACCGGTTCGGTGCGTCGACGCGCACAGCTGCAGTCGGTGCGGCCCGATCTGCAGTTCGTGGAACTGCGCGGCAACATCGCCACGCGCCTGTCGAAGCTGCCCGAGGGTGGGGCACTGGTGATGGCCGTCGCCGCGCTCGAGATCCTCGAGCTCACCGAACGCATCGCCGAAGCCCTCCCCGTCGTCGACTTCGTACCCGCCCCTGGCCAGGGGTGCGTCGCGCTCGAGTGCCGCGCCGACGACGCAGCCACCGCTGGTCTGCTCGCCGTCGTCGACCACGCCCCCACGCGCGCCGAAGTGACCGCCGAACGCGCCTTCCTGGCCGAACTGGGCACCGGCTGCTCGCTTCCCGTCGCTGCCCACGCCGACGGCGACACCCTCCACGCCTTCCTGGCGGCCGAACAGGGCGCGCCCCGACACGTCGCCGACCGAGTGCGTCTGGCCAACGACCCCGACGTTCGCCTCGTGCAGGCCGCCACACTCGCCCGCACCCTGCGCCAACGGCTCGGAGCCGCCTGACCGTGGCCGGCGCTCTGGCCGGTCGCACCGTGGTGGTCACCCGCGCGGCTGAACAGGCCGACGACCTCGTGCGCCTCCTGGAAGCCGAGGGCGCCGTGCCGGTGGTGGTACCGCTCATCGAGATCGTGCCCGAACCCGCCGGCGTCGCCGCGCTGGCAGCGCTCGACCCCACCACCTTCGACTGGCTGGTGGTCACATCACCCAACGGTGCGCGAGCCGTGCTCGACACGCATCGTGCGGTGCCACCACGCATCGCGGCCGTCGGCACCACCACCGCTGGCGTGCTCTCCGACGCCGGTCGCGTCGTGGACCTGGTGCCCTCGGTGCAGTCGGCCGACGGGCTCGCCGACGCGTTCCAGCAGCTCATCGACCCCGTCACCGGCCGCACCATCACCGCCCAGCGCATCCTGGTGGTGCAGGCCGTCGACGCCGAACCGGTGCTGGTCGATCGGCTCCGCGCCCACGGTCACGCCGTCACCGCCGTGGCCCCGTATCGCAGCGTGCCGGCCCATCCCAGCGCATCGGTGCAGCTCAGAGCCCTCGCGGCCGATGTGGTGCTGTTCGCCAGCGGCTCAGCAGCCCGTGCGTGGGTCGACGTGTTCGGCACCACCACGCCGCCCGTCACGGTGGCCATCGGCCCACGGTGCGAGACGGCCGCCACACGCGCCGGACTCAAGATCTCCCTGGTCGCGGCCGATCATTCACTCGTCGGAATGCTCGACGTCATCGGGCAGTACTTCGCCTCGAACGACTAGCCTTTCCATGGCAACCTTTCCGATTTCTTTCGGGAAGAACGCGGGTGACTCTCACATGCAACAGCGGTTCACATCTCAGCGATCGCGCCTCGTCGGCGTGGCCATCGCCACGATGGCCGTCCTCGGCGCGTCGCAGGTCATCGGCGCCCGGGCCGACAACGCTGCCCCCGCACCGGTCCCCGTCGACACACCCATCCCCGCCGACGCCATCTCGTCGCAGACACCCAGCGTGTCGGGCGACGGTCGTTATCTCGTCTACGCCGGCCCACCCAAGGACGTCAAGGCTGGTGCGACACCCACCACCACGTCCACCACCGATCCCGGCATCTCGCCCGCGGCGCCCGGCGGCGACACACGCACCAGCACGGTGTACCTGAAGGATCGCTCCGACGGCAAGGTGGTGGAACTCACCACCCCCGCACCCGGCGTACCCGCCGGCGACAGCGTGTGGCCGGTGATCAGCAACGACGGCTGCAACGTCGTGGTGATCACCCAGATGGGCTACGACCTGTTCCGCGACGACAACACCGGCGACCGCTGGGACGTCTACGCGATGAAGCTCCCGATCTGCGGTGGCACCCTCGGCGAATGGCAGCTCGTCTCGATGTCGAACGACGCCGGCTTCGACGCCAGCGCAGCCGACGACGTGAGCCCGCTCGAACCCGCGGCCGTGTCGGGCGACGGCACCATCATCGCCTACACGCATCGGTTCAGCGCCGCCGCCCCCGACATCACCGGCATCACCATGGTCGACCTCACCGTGCCGGTGGGGCAGTCGGGTCGTTCGGTACGCGTGGCGGGCATGCCCACCGACCCACCCGACTCCACCTACCGCTACCACGGCCTCCACGAACCAGCGATCAGCAACGACGGTCTGGTGCTCGCCTACACCTCCGACGCCAACAGCGCCTCGGCAGTGGGCGACTGGGGCACCGGGCCCCAACAGGGCGGCTTCGCCACGTCCAACGTGTTCGTCTGGGATCGACTCAACCCCGACCGCAACACCAACGTGCGCAACATCTCGGCCGGCGCCGCCACCGACGTGGGCGATTCGAGCAGCGCCTCGGTGTCGGGCGACGGCAGTGTCGTGGCCTTCGTGTCCACCGAGACCTCGCTCGTGTCCGGTGCCGCCCTGCCGCCGTGCACCCCGGGCTGTCTGCCGCAGGTCTACCTCTACCATCGCGCCGACGCCTCCATCACGCTCGGCAGCCGCGTCGGCGGCGACCCCGCGGCAGCACCCGTGGCGGCCGACGCCGGCGCCACGCAACCGTCGCTCAACGGCACCGGCGACGAACTGCTCTACGTCACCCGCGCCACCAACCTGTTCCCCACCCGCAACAGCGCACTGGGTGCTCCGTCCGACGGCGACATCGTGCTCACCGTGCCCGGCACCGGGCTGGTGCGCCGAGTGTCGGTGCAGGCCGATGGTGTCAGCCCCGCACCCGCGGTGAACGCACACCCGCACATGTCGGCCAACGGCCGCGTCGTCGTGTTCGACACGCTGGCCGGCGCGGTGTTCGGCGACAAGCGCATCCTGGGGCGCCAGGTGGCCGCCGTGGCGCAACACCCCACGCTCGAACTGGCCAACCTCGACATGGGCACCGTGGCCGTCGGCTTTCCCGGCCCCGAGTGGTTCCTGACGCTCAACAACCGCGGCCCCGGCTCGTTCGTACCGTCCACCGTCACGGTCGACAATCCCGACTTCTTGATCAGCGGTGGTAGCTGCGTCGACCAGAAGGGCATCGCCGTGCCGCCGGGTGGATCGTGCACCGTCAATGTGATGATGTCGCCCAGCAAGCCCGGCCTCCTCGGGGGCACCCTCACCGTGGCCGAGGACGGGTTCGAGGCGCTCACGGTCTCGTCGCAGCTCGCTGGTGTGGGTGGCGAACCCGCGTTGGCCGCCGCACCCGCCGGTGCCGAGGCCAAGCCGCTCGTGGTGGGCACTCGCGGTCAGCCGCTCACGTTCTCGGTGCAGAACGTCGCGTTCAACCCGGTCGTCATCAAGGGCGTGCAGGTCACCGGCTCGAATCCCACCGACTTCACGGTGGCCACCGACGGCTGCACCGGCGTCACCGTCGATGCGGCGCTCACCTGCACCATCGAAGTGGTGTTCAACCCCACCGCGGCCGGCCGACGCACCGCCAGCGTGGTGGTCGACACCGTCGACGGCGCCTACACCACCATGCTCGTCAGCGGCATGGCGCACTATCAGCCCCGTCTGGTGACCACCAACACCACCATCGTGGCGCCCTCCCGCCAGGCCGTGGTGGGCACCGGGTTCGCCCCCAACACCGTCGTCACCATCGCCTGGGCCGACGGACGCGGACAGACCTTCAGCGCCACCACCGACGCCCTGGGAACCATGATGGCATCGTTCCTGGTGCGGGCCACCGACCGTCCGGGCAACCGCACGCTCGTGGCACAGACCAAGGACGGCGAGGTGGCCACCACCGACGTGTTGGTGGTGAGCCCCAACAGCGCTGCGGGCCCCAACTCGCCGCTGTGGCCCGGCGCCCACGGCTGACCCGACCTCGGCCACCGACCCCCGGGGCCAGCCCCCGATCACGTACCCACGACCACGTACCCGCGACCACGTACCCACGTGGGCGCGAAACCCCGCCACTCCTGTCACGTGGGCGCGAAACCCCGCCAGCAAGGATGCATCACGCGCCCGCGGGCGCGGAACCCCGTCACTCACCCGTGCCGCCCAGAGCGGGTGGCCGGTCCGGCGTGGGAGCTCACGGCATGGCGGTGGACCGCGCCCACAGGCGCGAAACCACGCCGTCAACGACGCCGTTTCGCGCCCACCCGGGCCTCGAGGTGCGATGGCGTGGGCGACGGTTGCAGTCGACGGCGATGGCCCGGCGGGGCGGGGTCAGTGGGCGACGGTTGCAGTCGACGACGATGGCCCGGTGGGGCGGGGTCAGTTGGCGGGCACGAGCCGGCCGCTGAGCAACACCTTCGGCGCACACGTGGTGGCCGTCTGGTCGCCCACGCCCACGCAGCTCACCGTGACCACGAGCTGCTCGCCGGGGGCGAGTTCGATGGGCGTGACCAACGGACGGTCGACGTCGTTGAACATGTTGGTGAGGCTGTAGGTGAACAGCGCGCTGTCGCCGCGGGCCACCACGAGGGTGCCCTGGTCGAGCTGCGGGTTCTGGATGACGAGGTCGGTGATGCGCAGGCGCTTGCCGGCCGGCACGGTGTACTGGTTGGCGCCGGTCTGGCCCTGCTTCACCGACACGGGCAGCGGCACGTTGACGATGGCGCCCTCCACGGTGGGGCCGCCCTGCGCCACGGTGGTGGTGGGCGCGTTGCCGGGCGGCGTGGTGTTGCCCGGCAACGAGGCGGTGGTGTTGCCGGGGGCCACCGTGGTGACCGTGGGGGTCGACTTGGCGACGGCGTCGTCGGCTGCGGAACGAATCGCGGGCTTCACCAGACCGAACCATCCGATGGTGGCCAGCGCCAGCACGGCGACGGTGCCGACCACTCGCGTCCACACGTGCTCGGGCACGACGGGCGCCTGCACGAAGGTCGCCGTGGCAGAGGCGGTGGGGCTGCCGGGCTGATCGGCGTCGATGCGGAACGGGATGCTGCGCGAACGACGCTCCCACTGCACACCCTTGGCACGCACCCGAGCACGCACGAGCGTGCTGGCGCCTGGCTCGACACCGGCCGCCGGCGGATCGAAGTCGGCCTCGACACGGCCGGTGGGATCGATGAGATGCAGGCGGCAGCTGGCGAGCGTGTTGCCCTTGTTCTCGAGCATCATCTCGAAGGTGGCACCGCGACGGCCGCGCAGCGCGGGCTGCAACATGTTGATGCGGCGATCGAAGCTCTCGCCGATGACCAGCGAGGTCTCGGCCGAGGCGATGTCGTCGGGATCACCCTGGGGCACCACGCGCACCGTGAGCGCCAACGGACCAGCGGGGGTGCTGGGCAGCAGCGGCGGCGACACCTCGACGTCGACGACCTCCTGTGTGCCACCGAACAGCGTGATGGTGGCGGGCCGGATGGTGGTCCACGCCGCGGGCATGCCCACCGGGGTGAGCACGAAGGAGTCGGTGGTGTCGCCCAGGTTGACCACCGTGAGCTGCAACACCGTGGTGGTGCCGGGCGCGACCGGGGTGTGACCGGGCGCGACGGCGACGTCGCCGGAGGAGAACCAAGCCTGTGCTGCCATCGTGCCGAGACGCTACCGGTCAGCCCGAGGTGATGCGGTCGCGGCCGCTCTTCTTGGCTCGCTGAAGTGCCGCCGTCGCGTCGGCGAGCACCCGCTGCGTGTCGTCGGCGCCCGAGGCGACGGCCATCCCGATACTGGCGGTGAGACGGAAGTCGCCCGGCACCCCGTGCCACGTGCGCGTACCGATCAACATCCGCACGCGCTCGAAGACGGCACGCGCATCACCGGGCGATGTCTCGCGCAACACCATCACGAACTCGTCGCCGCCCAGGCGCACCACCGAGTCGCCTCGGCGGCACACCCGCTCGAGCAACTGACCGAGTTCCTGGAGCACGCCGTCGCCCACGAGATAGCCGTAGTCGTCGTTGATCGTCTTGAAGCCGTCGAGGTCGATCACTCCCACCACCACCGGGGGATGGTCGTCGAGCACCTTGGGCAACAGATGCGACAGGTGACGACGGTTGGGGAGCCCGGTGAGCGGATCGCTCTCGCTGAGCGCCTCCACCCGACGATGGTCGACGCCCAACTGCACGTGCTCCCACCGGGCGGCGCGTTCGGCCGAGAGACGGATCGTGAGATCGTGCAGCCGACGTTCCAGCGCGGAACGAGCCTCGTCGAGGCGGCCCAACGACCACAGGATCTCCACCTCCACCTCGTACAGCGGCGCCAGATAGGCGGTGAGGTTCAGCTCGTCGGCCAGTACGAGCGTCGCGTGCACCCGGTCGTACACCGTCGGGTCGTTGGTGGAACGCCACCGTGCGATCGCCTCACCCGCCATCGCCACCACACGCTCTTCGGCGAGGCCGTGCTCGACCGAGATCAATTGACCGAGTCGAGCATCCTCGAGCGCCGCCGCATAGTGGCCGATCGCCGACAGCATCATCGAACGATGGGCGTGCGCCGACCCCATCGCCATCACCTCGAACGCGCCCTCGGGATCGAGCGCCGCGGTGGCGGAGTAGAGGCCGTCGTGCAACAGCCGGTACTGCGCCTGCGGGTCGGGTTCGCGCTGTGCTGCGTAGTGGTACGCCGCAGCCATGTTGGCGTAGACGAACTGGCGATCTCCGTCGTTGTCGGCGAGCCGCAACGCTCGGTCGTACAACTGCAGCGCCGCCTCGATGAATCCGCAGTGCGCGTAGGTGGCGGCCATGTTCTGCACCACCTGGAAGCTCGACGGCTCGTTGGGGAGCTGCGCCAGGATGTACGCCGCCTCGCTCAGCACGTTGGCCGCTTCGGCCAGGCGATCGGAACGCGCGTGATGATCGACGATCACGCCGAGCGCGTCGGCCAACTCGGGCAGATGGCCCTCGGTACGCGCCCGCTGCGCGACCACGTTGGCCAGCGCCGCTGCCTCCGCATGACGTTCGACGGCCAGCAGGCAGCACGCCTGGCGGATCTGCAGGTTCAGTTCCGTCTGCAGGTCGGCGTCGTCGTGGCCGGCGGCGCTGGAGAACAGCGCGGCGGCGCGATCGAAGTCACCCGCCTGGCGGGCCTCATGAGCCATTTCGGTGAGCGCCGCCAGCGACGGCGCGTCATCGGTGTCGGGGTGGTCGACGAACGACGTGTGGTCAGCCACGGACAGTTTCCCCCCACCAGCGAATACGATCACTCGACGTGACCGGCAACTTCCCCGTGTCGCGGCCTCGACGGCTGCGCACCTCCGCCTCGCTGCGCGACCTCGTCGCCGAGACGCAGCTCGACGTGCGCCACCTGGTGGCGCCACTGTTCGTGCGCGAAGGCATCTCCGAACCCCAACCCATCGCGTCGCTGCCGGGCATCGTGCAGCACACCCGACAGAGCGTTCGAGAGGAGGTACGGCAGCTCGCCGACCTCGGCATCCGGGCCGTCGTGCTGTTCGGTGTTCCAAGCATCAAGGATTCCATCGGCTCGGAAGCGTGGAATCCTGAGGGAATCATGCAACAGACCTTGCGGGATCTTGCCGGAGACGTCGGCGACCGCATGGTGCTGATCCCCGACCTGTGCGTCGACGAGTACACCGATCACGGCCACTGTGGTGTGCTCGACGGTCCTCCCGGGCACCCCGACACGTCGGTCGACAACGACGCCACCCTCGAGATCTACAGCCGCATCGCCGTCGCCCAGGCCGACGCCGGCGCCCACCTGGTGGCCCCCAGCGGCATGATGGACGGCCAGGTGGGCGCCATTCGGGCCGCGCTCGACGGTGCCGGTCACGGCAACGTGGGCATCCTCGCCTACTCGGCCAAGTACGCCAGCGGCCTCTACGGACCGTTCCGCGACGCCGTCGACTGCGCCATCGTGGGTGGCGGCGATCGCAAGGCCTACCAGCAGGATTGGCGCAACGCCCGCGAGGCCATCCTCGAGGTGCAGGCCGACATCGAACAGGGCGCCGACATGGTGATGGTGAAGCCCGCCCTCACCTATCTCGACATCATCAGCAAGGTGCGCGCCGCCGTCGACGTCCCCGTGGCCGCCTATCAGGTGAGCGGCGAGTACTCGATGTTGAAGGCCGCTGCGGCCAACGGGTGGATCGACCACGACGTCGTCGCCACCGAGCAGCTCACCGCCATCAAGCGGGCTGGCGCCGACATCATCCTCACCTATCTCGCCCGTTGGTACGCGGAGGCCACCCGATGAACACCCTGCACCCCGGTCACGAACTGCCCGGCGATCTTCCCCGGTCGAACGCCGAGGTGTTCGCGCGCTCGTGCGCCGTGATTCCCGGCGGCGTCAACAGCAGCATCCGCGCGTTCAAGGCCGTGGGCGGCACGCCCTACATCGTCGAGCGGGCCGAGGGCCCCTACGTCGTCGACATCGAGGGCAAGCGCTACATCGATCTCGTGCAGAGCTACGGCGCCATCATCCTGGGCCACGCACACAGTGCGGTCACCGGCGCCTTGGCCGATGCCGCCGCCAACGGCACGTCGTACGGCGCCCCCACGCCCGGCGAGGTGCTGCTGGCCGAGGAGATCAGCCGTCGCGTGCCCAGCTGCGAGCGCGTGCGCCTGATGAACTCGGGCACCGAGGCCACCAGCACGGCCGTACGTCTGGCGCGCGGCTTCACCGGCCGCGATCGCATCGTGATCTTCCACGGCAACTTCCACGGCGCCACCGACGCACTGCTCGCCGCCGGTGGCAGCGGTGTGGCCACCCTGGGCCTGCCCGGCACCGCCGGCGTACCCGCCAGCGCGGTGGCCAGCACGATGGTGGTGCCCTACAACGTGGTGCCACTGCTCGACGAGCAGGTGGCCGCGGTGTTCGTCGAGCCCGTCGCCGCCAACATGGGCGTCGTCGCCCCCGCTCCCGGGTTCCTCGAGGGGCTGCGCGCCCAATGCGACCGCGTCGGCGCCCTCCTCGTGTTCGACGAAGTGATCACCGGTTTCCGTCTGGGCACCGGCGGCGCGCAGGAGGCCTACGGCGTGCGCCCCGACATCACCACGTTCGGCAAGGTCATCGGCGGCGGTCTGCCCATCGGCGCCGTCGGTGGCCGGCGCGACATCATGGAGACGCTGTCGCCGTTGGGCAAGGTGTTCCACGCCGGCACACTCGCCGGCAACCCGCTCGCCACCGCTGCCGGGCGGGCCGCCCTCAGCCGTCTCACCCCCGAGGCGTACGACTCGCTGCGCGCCGGCGCCGCCCACCTGTCGACCGTGCTCACCGAGGCATGCGCCGCGGCCGGGCTACCCGCCACGTTCCCCGTGGTCGGCACGCTCGTGGGCATGTTCTTCGGCACCGCACTCGGACCCGGCGGTGTGCCCACCAACTTCGACGAGGCCAAGTCCACCGACGAACGGCTCTACGCCGCCTTCTTCCACGCCATGCTGCACGAGGGTGTGGCATTGGCCCCCGGCGCCTACGAGGCGCTGTTCGTCGGCCTCGGCCACACGCCGGAGGTCATCGACGCCATCGGCGCCGCAGCCACCCGCGCCGCCATCGCTGCCGTCACCGCTGCGAATCCCTGACCTACGCTCGCTGCGTGCGCCAGTTCTTCTCACCTCGGTTCTGGTTCACGCTGCTCGCCCTCGCGGCCATCACGCTGGCGGCCACGTTGGTGCTCCGACACCAGTCGTCGGCCGGCGGCAACGCCGCTGGCGCGCCCTCCACGTCGAGCATCCCCGGCGCGCCCGGCACCACCGTCGCCGGCGGTCCCTCCGCTGTGCCCGTGCGCACGGTCGACCTCGTGTCGCTCGTGTACGTGGCCACCCCGGCGAAGGGGTTCCGCTTCCGCGGTGGCGTCACCACGGCCGATCTCGCACTCACCCTCGATGGCACTCGCACCATGGTGGTGAAGAAGGGCACTCTCGGCGACAACCGCTGCAAGCACCTCACCAAGGTGGCGTCGTGCGTGGTGGCGGCCAGCCTGCTGGGCGATGGGGTGCTGTGGTTCTCGCTCATCGACGGGGCGCCCGGTCCGACGGCGGTGTTGCCCGGCATCGTGCACCTCGTCGACGCGAAGTGGGTGCAGCTCGCCAACGGATGGGTGGTGCAGCGCGCGCCGCTGGTGACGCGTTCGTGCGCCGACGACACCACGTCGTTGCTCGACTTCGTGACCACCTTCGGCCGGCGATCGACGAGCACCTTCAACCTCACCAACCAGCGCATCGAGAAGGTCACCTGCATCAAGTGACCGTGCGGGTCGCGCCCGAGGTGCCGGGGTTGAACACACCGACTTCGACTGCTGGGGCTGAAAAAGGGCCGGATGCTTCGCTGTCGCGCACCGGTCGAGCGCGCAAGGACAGCGGTCAGCGAGTGGTGGCGACTCGGTGACGGGTGACTTCGTAGGTGGCGAGGGCGGCGGCGGCGCTGACGTTGAGCGAGCTCAGGCGCCCCCGCATCGGGATGCTGACGATCATGTCGCACCGCTCGCGCACGAGGCGCGACAGCCCGTTGCCCTCGGCCCCGAGCACGAGGCAGATGCCTTCGGCGGCGAGATCGCCGAGGTCGAACAGGCTGCGATCGGCCTCGTCGTCGAGGCCCACCACCCAGATGCCGGCTTCTTTGATGCGACCGAGCGCCGCCGGCAGACCGCCGACGAGGGTCATCGGCACGTGCTCGACCGCACCGGCTGCCGACTTGGCCACCGTGGGCGTGACGTGCACCGCGCGATGACGCGGTAGCACCACCCCGTGCACGCCGGCGCCGTCGCAGCAGCGCAGCAGCGCGCCGAGGTTGCCCGGATCGGTGACACCGTCGACCGCCACCAGGAACGGCGGATTGTTGGGCTTGCGCTTCAGCAGGGTGGCGAGCTCGGTCTCCTGCAACGGCGCAGCGAAGGCCAGGATGCCCTGCGGTGCCTCGCTTCGAGCCTGCATGTCGAGCCGCTTGCGCGCCACTTCGGTGATCTGCACGCGCATGCTGCGGGCGATCTCGACGATGTCGCCGATGACCTCGTTCTCGTCGGGATCGGCCGACACCCAGATCTCACGCACACGACGTTGACCGGCGACGAGCAGCTCGCGCACGGCCTGGCGACCCTCCACCTGTTCGCCGCCGAGTGACTTTTCGGTGGCGCGCTTGGGCTCGCCCGGCTCGGCCACGCGGCCGGTGCGACCCGCACCGCGCGACGAGAACTGCCGGCCACCGGTGACACCGCCCGTGCCACCACCAGAGCCGCGCGATGTGCCCTTGCCCGCACCCCGCGACGTGCCGCTGCTGCTGCTG
>Ga0075026_100000656_pt1 | contig 14268 bp, 10 predicted proteins | sample Str012_2_FD_71392 | JGI IMG/M metagenome (GOLD analysis project Ga0075026, IMG submission 71392) | Freshwater sediment microbial communities in response to fracking from Pennsylvania, USA - Straight Creek_MetaG_SC_2012 | ecosystem: Environmental > Aquatic > Freshwater > Creek > Sediment...
GTGGTCGCGGTGTACACGTGGGAAGACTTCAACGGCATCACCGGGCCCGGCTACCACGCCATGCTGGGCGAAGAGCTCGTGGTCCCGCCTCCGCTTGCGATCATGGACGTGCGTTACGTCGGTGATCCCGTCGCGATCGTGATCGCCGAGAGTCGTTACCTGGCCGAAGACGCGTGCGAGATGATCGAGGTCGACTACGAGCCGCAGACGGCCGTCGTCGACTACATGGTGGCGGCCGCCGACACCGAGAACATCGTGCACGCGGGCTGGGGCCTCGAGTCGAACGCAATGGCCGCGGTGCCGTTCATGGCGCTCTCGCCCGACCTCGACGAGGCGTTCGAGAACGCCGCCCATGTCGTGGAGTGCGACGTGGTGCAGAACCGCTACGTGGCGATGCCGATGGAGACGCGCGGCATCATGGTGTCGTACGAGGCCGGTCGCCAGGAACTCGAGATCGTGTGCGCCACCCAGTCGGTGCACGAGACCCGCAATTTCTTCTCGCGTTTCCTCCAGATCCCCGACGGCAACGTGCGCGTGACCGCTCGCGACGTCGGTGGCGGCTTCGGGCAGAAGATGTTCGTGTACCGCGAGGAGTGCGCGGTCGCGCTGGCGTCAGTTCTGCTCGGGCGCCCGGTGAAGTGGATCGAGGACCGCCGCGAGAACCTGTTGTCAGCCGGCCACTCGCGCAACGAGTACGCGCACGTGCGCATGGCCGTCGACGCCGACGGGATCATCCAAGCCATCACCGCCGACGCCAAGGCCGACGTCGGGGCGTACGCGGTGTGTCCCGCGGCAATCGACCCGATGCTCGTACCCGGGCCGTACAAGATCCCGCGCTACGGCTTCGGCATGGAGATGTCGTGGACGAACACGATGGGCAAAGCCGCGTACCGGGGCCCGTGGATGTTCGAGACGACCGCGCGCGAGGTGGCCATGGACTACGTGGCCCACGAGATCGGCCTCGACCCCGCCGAGTTCCGGCGGCGCAACCTGCTCGCGGCGACCGACCTCCCGTTCACTGCGCCCACCGGCAACGTGTTCCAGGAGATCACGCCGCTCGAGACGCTCGAGCAGGCACTCGAGATCCTCGACTACGACGCGTTCCGCAAGGAGCAGGCTGCGGCGTTGGCCGAGGGCCGCTACCTCGGTGTCGGGATCTGTGCGTACGTCGAACCGACGTCGATGGGTGGCAACACGCTCGCCACCGAGGCGGCGACGGTGAAGGTCGACACCAGCGGGCGGGTGATGGCGTACCTCGGCACGACGTCGCACGGTCAGAGCATCGAGACCACGATGGCGCAGGTCGTCGCCGACCATCTCGGCGTGTCGTACGACGATGTCACCATCGTGCAGGCCGACTCGCAGTCCACGCCCTACGGTCCCGGCACCGGCGGCAGCCGCACCGCGGTTGTCGCGGGTGGCGCGGCGCGCGAAGCGACCATCGCGGTACGCGACAAGGTGCTCGCCATCGCCGGCCACTTGATGGAGGCCGCACCAGAAGACCTCGAGATCGCCGACAGCGTGGTGTCGGTGCGGGGTACGCCGTCGAAGTCGGTGACCATGCGCGACGTTGCCAAGCAGGCGCTGCTCAACGCGCACGAGCTCCCCGCCGAGATCGGTAGCGGCCTCGAGGCCACCGTGCGCTTCCGGCCGAAGCAGTTCCCCACCTGGTCGAACGCCACCCACATCTGCGTGGTCGAGGTCGACGGCGAGACGTGGTTGCCCGAAGTCAAGCGCTACATCGTGTCGGAAGACTGCGGAAAGATGATCAACCCGATGGTCGTCGAAGGGCAGATCTTCGGCGGTGTCGTGCAGGGCTTGGGTGGTGTGTTGCTCGAGGACTTCGTGTACGACGCCGACGGCAACCCGCTCACCACCACCTTCATGGACTACCTCCCGCCGACGACGTCGGAAGTACCGAACATCGAGGTCGGCCACATCGAGACCGAGTCGACCACCAACCCCGGCGGTTACAAGGGCATGGGCGAGGGTGGCGCGATCGGCGCGCACGCGGCCGTCGCCAACGCAGTGGCCGACGCCCTGCGCCCGCTCGGGGTGAAGGCCACCAAGACGCCGCTCGGCCCCGAGCAGATCTTCGCGCTGGTCGAGGCGGCGAAGGCCGCGCGGTCCTGAGCATCGTCGTCGAGCACGACGGCGCGGTCGCGACCGTCACGCTCGACCGTCCGGAACGGCTGAACGCACTCGACCTCGAGCACGTGCTCGCGCTGCGCGACGCGTTGCGGGTCGTCGCGGCCGATGCGTCGGTGCGCACGGTGGTGCTGACGGGGGCAGGACGGGGATTCTGCGCGGGCGGCGACGTCACCGCGATGGCGGGTGACTCGGAGACTGGCGACGGCCGCGCCGGGTCGATCGATCTGCGCTCGATCATGGAGGTATCCGAGCTCCTGCACGCGATGCCGGCCGTCACCGTGGCTGCAGTCAACGGACCGTGCGCGGGCGCAGGGCTCTCGTTCGCGTGCGCGTGCGACCTGCGCTACGCGGCGCGTTCGGCGGTGTTCGTCAGCGCCTTCCTGCGTGTGGGCAGTTCGGGCGACCACGGCAGCGCGTGGGTGTTGACGCGCGCCGTGGGCGCCGCGAAAGCGCGCGAGCTGCTGCTCCTCGGCGATCGCGTCGACGCCAACGAGGCGTTGCGCATCGGCCTGGTGAGCGCGGTGCTCGACGACGACGCGCTCCGCGAACACGTCGACGACGTCGCCGCGCGCCTCGCGGAGATGCCCCCCACCGCGGCACGGCTCATGAAGCAGAACCTCAACGATGCAATGACGCTCCCCCTCGACGAGTACCTCGACGCCGAGACCACACGCTTCGCCGAATGCAGCGGCTCCGTCGAGTCGGTCGTGGCCGCGAAGGCCTTCCTCGACCGCCGCCCCTGATCACAGGAGGCGGGGTCAGAGTTGTTCGGCGACGGGGACGAACTCGGGCATGCGCAAACCGCGGCGGAGCCAGTTGGCGCCGTCGAGCACCAGCGTGTGCCCGGTGAGATAGGCGGCGTAGGGCGAGCACAGGTACGTCGCGGCCCAACCCAACTCGTGCGGACGGCCAACTCGCGCGGCGGGAACCCGGCGAGCGTCGTCGGCTTCGGTGCGGCCGCGGCGCATGCGCTCGGGCAGGTCGTCGTGGGGGAACAAGCCGGGCGCGAGACAGTTGACCCGGATGCCGTACGGCGCCCACTCGACCGCCAATGATTGCGTGAGGTTGGTGACACCCGCTTTCGCGGCGGCGGAGTGCGCGGTGCCGGGGCCGCCCGTCCACGAGTACGTGGCGCCGATGTTGAGCACGGCCGCGCCGTCGGCCGTCGCAAGACGACGGCGCGCGAGCTCCGTGGAGCAGAAGAACGTGCCGTCGAGCACGATCTGAGTCACCGAACGCCACGCGTTCGCACTCATGGCTTCGGCGCGCGCGGTGAAGTTCCCCGCCGCGTTGTTCACCAACACGGTCACCGGGCCGAGGGCGTCTTCGACCGCGTCGAACGCGGCGGTGACCGATTCGGAGTCGCGCACGTCGGCCGCGGCGCTCAGAGCTCGCGCCCCGACCGCCTCCACCGCAGCAACCCCCGCCGCGCCGTGCTCGGCACCGCGACTGACGATCCCAACCGCCGCACCCAACCGTGCGAACTCGACCGCGATCGCCTTGCCCAAGCCCGTACCGCCGCCCGTCACGAGCACCACCGCGCCATCGAACGTTCCCAACGGCAACATTGCTTCACCGAACGGCGGCGGTTCAGGAAGCGGCACCGCGCGCGGCCTTCATGCGGAGGTAGTCGTCGGAGGCGAACAGCGCGGCCTGAGCCACCACTTCTTGCCGCATCCCGTTGCGGATCGAACCCGTCCAGGCTTGGTCCACCAGCTGCTTGGCGAAACCGACCGCGCTCGCAGGCGCGGCGGCCAACTTCGTGGCCAGCTCGAGCGCAGCGTCGCGCAGTTCCGCGGCCGGCACCACCCAATCGACCACGCCCCACACCAACGCCTGCGCGGCGTCGATGCGGGCGCCGGTCATGAGCAGATACTTGGCGCGCGACGGGCCGATGAGCGGCGTGAGCAGCTGCGTGCCGCCAGTGTCGGCGACGAGCCCGAAACCGATCTCGGGGAAACCGAACGTGGCGTCGTCGGCGGCGATGCGCATGTCGGCCCCGAGCGCGGTCTCAAACCCACCACCCAGCGCGTGCCCCTGCACTGCGGCGACGACCGGCTTGGGTGATTCCATCATCGCGATGCGGATCTCCTGCGCACGAGCGACGAACGCGACGTCGCTCTCGCCCGCGACCCGCTGTCCGAGCTGCGCGGTGTCGCGCCCCGAACAAAACGAACGTCCCTCGCCGCACAGCAGCAGACAACGGACGCGATCGTCGACCAACGCGCTCGCGACCGCGGCGCGCCAGGCACGTCCGAGCTCGTCGTCGATCGCGTTGTGGCGCGCGGGCCGGTTGAACGACACGACGCCGACACCGTCGACGATCGACGTGAGGACGACGTCGCTGCCCATCAGCCGTGCGGCAGGCCGAGCACTCGCTCGGCGATCGTATTGCGCTGGATCTCCGACGTTCCCGCCCCGATGGTCGACGCGCGCGTACGGAGGAAGCCCCACGTCCAGCGACCTTTCTGGATCGCGTGCGGATCACGGCGATCGAGGATCCCGGCCGCACCCTGCAAGTCGACGGCGAACTCGTGCAGCTCCTGCTCGAACAGTGTGTTGAACAACCGAGAGGTCGAGGAGCCGGGGCCGGGTTCACCCTCGCGCACGATGGTCGCGATCATCCGACCCGCGTTGAGCGACATGATCCGCTGCGCGCCGACGAGCTTGGCCAGCTGCTGGCGTACGACGGGGTCGTCGGCGCGGCCACACTCGCGTGCCAGCTCGACCATCTCCCCCACGATGCGCTCGTAGAACCGCGCCTGGTTCATCGCGCCCGCGGCGCGCTCGTGACCGAGGCTGGTGCGGGTGATCCCCCAGCCCTCGTTCTCCTCACCGATGCGGTTCGCGACCGGTACCTCGACCCCGTCGAAGACGATCTCGCAGAACCCCGAATCGCCGGTGAGATCACGCAACGGACGCACCGTCACCCCCGGCGCGTGCGCGTCGATGAGGAGGTAGGTGATGCCGTCGCGCCCGGAGTCGGGGGGTCCGGTACGTACGAGGCTGAACAGGATGTCGGCGATGTCGGCGCTGGAGCTCCAGAGCTTCTGACCGTCGACGACGTAGTGGTCGCCGTCACGCACCGCGGTGGTGCGCAGCGCGGGAAGGTCGGAGCCCGCGCCCGGCTCGGAGTAGCCCTGCGCCCAGATCACGTCGGCGCGCAACATCGGCCGCAGCAACCGCGCCTTCTGCTCGTCGGTGCCGTACTTGATGATGGTGGGCCCGGCGATTCCGACGCCCGTCCCCGGCACGCTCGGCACCCGCGCCCGCGCCGCTTCCTCGGCGTACACCACCTGTTCCTCGAACGAGAGGTCCATCCCGCCGTACTCGCGCGGCCACGCGGGCCCGGCCAGTCCCTCGTCGACCGCGGTGGCGCACCAGGCCCGCTGCCACGCCAAGCGTTCGGCGCGCCCTTTCGGCGGCTTGCCCGGATGGTGCTCGGCGAACCGGGCGCGCAGCTGGTCGCGGAACTCGTCCCCCATGCGAGAAAAATAGTACTCTCTTTTCCGTGGACGGTGCCGACCTCGGTTTCTGGCGCATCGCGACCGCGGAGCCCGCCCGACCGGCCATCGTCGACGACGACGGCACGACGCTCACCTACGGCGAACTGCTCGATCGTTCGCGCGCGGTGGTGCGCGGCCTCGCCGCACTGGACCTGCGCCGCGGCGACGCGCTCGCGGTCGTGCTCCCCAACCATCGAGCCTTCCTCGAGTGCTGGTTGGCCGGCACCGAGATGGGCCTCTACTTCGTGCCGGTCAACTCCCACCTCGCGCCGGCCGAGGCTGCGTACGTGGTCGCGAACTGCGAGGCCACCGTGCTCGTCGGTCATGCCGATCTCGCCGAGCTGTGTCGCGCCGCCGTCGCCGAGGCCGGAATCGCCTCCGATCGCTGCTTCGCCGTCGGCGGGATCGACGGTTTCGACGACTTTGCCGTCCTCGAAGGATGGCCCGCCGACGCCGCGGCACCTCGTAGCCCCGGCACGGTGATGATGTACACCTCGGGCACCACGGGGCAGCCGAAGGGCGTCCGTCGCCCGCTCCCCGAGGGCGACCCCGACGACGTCGCGGGCATGACCGCGGCCGCGACCTGCCAGGGGTTCGGCATCACCGCCGGATCGGGCGTCCACCTCGTGTGCGGGCCGATGTACCACGCGGGCCCGTTCGTGGGCGTGTCGACCGCCATGCACGCGGGCCACACCGTCGTGATCATGCGGCAATGGACGCCCGAACGCTTCCTCGAACTGGTCGCGCGCCACCGCGTCACCAACACGCAGATGGTGCCGACGATGTTCGTGCGCCTGTTGGCGCTCCCCGACGCGCAGCGGGTGCAAGCCGACGTCTCGTCGGTCGAGAGCATCTTCCACACGGGTGCGCCCTGCCCCGCCGACGTGAAGGCACGGATCATGGACTGGTTCGGCCCGGTGGTGTACGAGACCTACGGCGGCACCGAAGGCGCGGCGACGATCGCAACCCCCAAACGCTGGCTGCAGAAGCCGGGCACCGTCGGACGCCCGATCATCGGCGCGGTCGTCAAGATTCTCGACGACGACGGCAACGAATGCCCGACTGGTGAACCCGGCTCGATCTACATCGGGTCGTCGCGTAGCGACGCCGCGGAGTACTTCAAGGACGCCGAGAAATCGGCGTCGATCCGACGCGGCTCGCTGGTGACGCTGGGCGACGTCGGCTACTTCGATGACGACGGCTTCCTCTTCCTGTGCGACCGCAAGATCGACATGGTGATCTCCGGCGGAGTGAACATCTACCCCGCAGAAGTCGAGGCGTGCCTGCTCGCGCACGACGCCGTCGCCGACGTCGCCGTGATCGGAGTGCCGGACGACGAGTGGGGCGAGTCGGTGAAGGCGATCGTGGAGCCCCAGCCCGGAACGACACCCGGACCCGAGCTGGCCGATGACCTGATCGAGCATTGCCGCGCCCGCATCGCCAAGTTCAAGTGTCCGCGCAGCATCGACTTCGTCGAGGTGCTTCCACGCCTGCCCAATGGCAAGATCGAGAAGCGACGGCTGCGTGAGCCCTACTGGTCCGATCATCAACGAGCTATCTGAACCGCAGCCATCTGAACCGCAGAGAGAAGGAGCGCTATGGGCGTCCGCCTGAACGACGACGAGGCGTGGGCCGAGCTCGACACCGCGCACACCGGCATCCTCACCACGCTGCGGCGTGATGGCCGCCCGGTGTCGTTACCGGTGTGGTTCGCAACGGTGGGCCGCAACATCTACGTGCGTACGCCGGCGAAGACGCGCAAGGTCGAGCACGTGCGCAACGATCCGCGCGCCACGTTCCTGGTCGAGCGGGGCGAGAGGTGGATCGAGCTGTGCGCGGTGATGGTCTACGCCGATGTCGAGCTGCTCGAACCGGGCGACGAGTTCGAGGCGGCGTCGGCCGCGATCACCGCCAAGTACGCGGGCTTCGGCATGGAGTCGAAGGCGATGGGCGGCAAGAAGGTGCCCGACGCGACCAAGCAGCACTACGCCACCACGTCCGCGATGCTGCGCCTCTCCCCGACCGAGCGTCTGGTGACGTGGGACAACTCCCGACTGCGGCTCACGTGATCGACGTGTGGGCGTTCGACGTCGACGGCTGCCTGGTCGACTCCATCACCGGCACCTCGCTCCGCCCGTTGGCCCGACCGGTGCTGGAACAGCTGCGCGCCCAGGGCTCGACCGTGGTGCTGTGGAGCGCGGGGGGTGGCGACTACGCGCGCCGCCGGGCCGAAGCGCACGGCATCGACGATCTGGTGCACGCGTTCTACGACAAGGACGCGCGCGGGAGCGACGGCCGCTACCTCGTCAACCATCTGGCGGCAGAGCACCGACCGCGCGTGTGCGTCGACGACCACCCCGAGGAGATGCCGACCGACCTCGACGTGGTCGGGGTGAGCCCGTACCTCGCGCACAATCCCCACGACCTCGGCCTCGCGCCGTTGCTCGAACGGATCAGTTCATGAGCGCGAGCGCGGACGTCGCGGTCGTCGACGACGGCGCGGTGCGACGTATCACCCTCACCCGAGCCGCCAAGCGCAACGCGATGACCATCGCGATGTTCGACGCGGTCACCGAGGCCGTCGAGGGCGCGGTGGCCGACGACGCCGTACGCGTCGTGGTGATCCGCGGCGATGGTGACCACTTCTGCTCCGGCGCCGAGATCGGTACCGGAGGCGCGCGCGACGCGACCACCGGCGAGCGTCCGCCCAAACCGCGTACGGGACACTTGCAACGCAATCTCCGCGCGTCACCGCACCGCATGGTCCGCGCGTTGTTCGAAGCCGAGATCCCGATCGTGACCGGCGTGCAGGGATACGCGGCCGGCATCGGAAACGCGCTCGCGCTCGCGGGCGACCACGTGGTCGCCGCCCGTTCGGCCGTGTTCTGGGTACCGTTCGTCGCGCGCGGCTTCACCCCCGACAGCGGCTCGACCTTCCTCCTGCCGCGTCTGATAGGTGTCGCTCGGGCCAAGGAGATGATCCTGCGCGGCAAGCAGGTCGACGGCGCCCTCGCCGCCGAATGGGGCCTGGTGAGCCAGGTGGTCGACGACGACGAGCTCGACGACGCGGTGGAAGCAGTCGTGCAGGAGTTCGCGCGCGCGCCGACGGTCGCGGTGAGCCTGGCCAAGCAGCTCGTGTACCGCAACCTCACCGGTGACCTTTCTGAGGCCCTCGAACGCGAAGGGCTCACCGAGGAGCTGGCCGTGCGCAGCGACGACTTCAAGGAAGGGATGCACGCGTTCGCGGAACGCCGTGACCCCAACTACTCCGGCCGCTGAGCTGCAAGTCCCGGACTCGTGCGGCAGTCGGACGCGTTGAACGCGCGCCAAGCCCAGCCGCGCGACGATGACACCACCATGCATGACCAGGAGCGATCCCGATGACCCGCGCCATCTGCGAAGGGCTGCAAGTGATCGAGATGGGAGCCGGCAGCATCGGCGCGGCCTTCGCGGGCATGCTTCTCGCCGACAACGGCGCCCGCGTCGTCAAAGTGGAGCCGCCCGAGGGCGACCGCTTGCGCGAACAGCACCCCGCCGGCTTCCTGGTGTGGAACCGGGGTAAGGAGAGCACCGTCGCCGACCTGCGCGCCGACGAGGGAAGGGCGCGGGTGCGTGACCTGGTCGAGCACGCCGATGTCGTCATCGAGGGTTTCGGTGCCGGCGTGGCCGAGGGCTGGGGCCTCGGGTATGACGACCTCGCCGCGAGCAATCCGGGCCTCGTCTACTGCTCAGTGAAGGGCTTCGGCTCCACCGGCCCCTACGCGCGGTTCGGCGCCTACGAGGGAATCGTCGCGGCCAAGGCCGGCGTGTACAACCTCGGACCGTTCGGTTTCCGCAACGGACCGATCTTCCTCAGCGCCCCACTCGGGAGCGTGGGCGCCGGCCACATGGCCCTGAGCGGCATCCTGGCCGCGCTCATCGCGCGCGAACAGACCGGCCGTGGGCAACGACTCGAAGCAACGATGGTCCAGGGCTTCAACCCGCTCGACTACTTCGGCACCGCGACATGGCAACACACCCAGAAGACGACGGGCTCGGCGAAGGGCACTTCGGCGATCAGCAGCATCATGGGGGCGAGTCGTTACAGCTTCTTCGTGCCGACCCAGGACGGGCGCTGGGTGATCTTCACCCAGATGCTCCCCCACCAGGCGCGAGCACTCAGCCAGGCCGTCGGGCTGGAGCACACCTTCGACGATCCGCGTTTCGACAAGCAACCGCAGTTCGCGTCGGCGGAAGACGCCCAGGCCTGGGAGGACCTGCTCTGGGAGGCGATGTCGGCGCGGCCGTACGAGCACTGGGAGCGGGTCTTCCTCGCCGACCCGAACATCGCGTTCGAGCTCGCCCGGTTCAGCGAAGAAGGCCTCGACCACCAACAGATCCGCCACAACGGTGAAGCCATCACCGTGCACGATCCCGAGGTCGGCGCGGTCGAGCAAGTCGGACCGGTCGCACAGTTCACCACGACCCCGTCGGTGATCGAGCGGTCGGCCCCCCGGCTCGGCGACAACGGCGGCGACTTCGCGACGCGGCCACCCTCGGTGTCCACTGGTGCCGACGCGCCGGCGCACGCGCTCGACGGGATCACCATCGTCGAGCTCGGCTACTTCTACGCGATGCCCTACGGCGTCACCATGGCCGCCGCGCTCGGCGCGCGCGTGATCAAGCTCGAAGGCGCCGCCGGTGACCCGATGCGTTCCGCGTTCGGTGCCGCCGAAGTGGGTGGCGCGAAGACCATGGAAGGCAAGGAGAGCCTGGCCGTCGACCTCCAGACTCCCGAAGGACAGAAGATCGTGCAGGACCTCGCCGCACGCGCCGACATGTTCGTGAACGGGTTCCGTTCCGGGGTCGCCGAACGGATGGGCCTCGACTACGCGACTTTGTCCAAGCGCAACCCCCGCCTCGTCTACGTGCACGCCGCCGGCTACGGGGTCGACGGTCCGCTCGCCCACCGACCGATCTACGCGCAGGTCGCGCAGGCCGTCGCCGGCAGCATCGGGCGTTACGGCGGACGCTGGCTCGACCCGGAGTTCACTAAGAGCCTGAGCTGGATCGAGGCCCAGATCGTCGTGCTCCCGCGCCTGCGCGGCGCCGTCGACGGCGACTCCAACGCCGCGCTCGGGGTGTTGTCGTCGATCCTCCTGGCCTTGTACGACCAACGGCGCACCGGCCAGGGGCAGTTCCTGTCCACCACGATGATCGGTGGCAACGCGCTCGTCTACGCCGACGACTTCCTGCGTTACGACGGGAAGCCGACGCTGCCTGCGGCCGACGAAGAGAGCCACGGCCTGCACGCGCTCTACCGCCTCTACCGCGCTGAGACGGGCTGGGTCTTCCTGGCCGCAGCCCGCCAACGCGACTGGGAGGCGCTCGCGAGCGCGCTCGGACGCGCCGATCTCACCGACGACGAGCGGTTCGCCACCGAATCCGCACGCCGCAGCAACGACGACACCCTCATCGCAACCCTCGCCGCGGTGTTCGCCAGCCGCGCTGCGAGTACGTGGGAAGCGGAGCTCACCGCGGCCGGCGTCGCGTGCGTCGAGGCGTTCGACGCGAGTCACTCCGAGTTCACGTGCACCGATCCCGTGCTGCGGGAGACGGGTCTCGTCGTCGAGGTCGACCACCCGCGGTTCGAGAAGATGCTGCGCGCCGGGCCTCCGGTCGCGCTGTCGGAGACCCCAGGGCGGATCGCCGCCGGCTGCCTCGTGGGCGAGCACACCGATCAGATCCTCGCCGAGTTGGGATACTCCACCACGGAGATCGACGCGCTCGCGGCGAAGCAAGTGGTGTTCGGACCAAAAGTCAGCTAACCAGCCCGCTCAAGGTTCGGCGGTGGTAGCACCGGTGTACATGGCGAAGATCTCGGCTTCGTCGAGATCGGCCGACGCGCCCGCGTACACGATCTCGCCCTGGTTGATCAGGTAGACCGTCGACGCGAGCGCCAGCGCCCGGCTCACGTACTGCTCCACGAGGAGGAGCGACGCGCCCTCGTTGGCCAGCTTCTCGAGGAACTCGAAGATGTCATCGACGATCAGTGGCGCGAGACCGAGCGACGCCTCGTCCACGAGCACGACACGCGGGTTCGCGATGTACGCACGCGTCAACGCGAGCATCTGTTGCTCGCCACCGCTCAGCGTCCCCGCAATCTGACGACGACGCGAGCCGAGTACCGGGAACGTTTCGACCGCGCGGTCCCACGCCTGTTTCTCCTGGCCGCGTGGCGAATAGATCACCACGTTGTCGCGCACGCTGAGCGACGGGAAGATGCCGCGGCCCTCGGGGATGTGGCAGATGCCCGCCGCGACCCGCCGATTCGGGCTCACCTTCGAGATGTCGTCGCCGTCGAGGAAGACCGCGCCCTCCCGCGGCCGGAGCAGTCCCGACGCCATGCGGAGCGTTGTCGTCTTGCCCGCGCCGTTCGGTCCGAGCAGCGCGACGACCGAGGAGTCGGGAACTTGCAACGACACGTCGCGCAACACGGTGGTGTCGCCGTACCCCCCCACGATGTTGCGCAGCTCTAGCATCAGATGCTCCCCGCCGGCTCGACCCCGAGCGCCGCCTCGACCTCGTCGGACCCGAGGTACGCGGCCTGGACCAGATCGCTGCCGCGTACTGCTTCGGGCAAGCCGTCGAACAGCGGCCGGCCGAAGTCCATCACGTAGATGTGCTCGCACACCTCCATGACCAATGCCATGTCGTGCTCGACGAGGAGCAACCCGGCACCGCGCTCGGCGACCACGTGCTGGAGGACCGCGCCGAATCGCTCGGTCTCCGCCGGGTCGAGCCCCGACGACGGCTCGTCGAGCAGGATCACGTCGAACGAGCCGGCAAGGCTCCGGGCCAACTCGACCAACCGGCGTTCGCCCGACGTGAGCAACGCGGCCTGGCGATGACGCAACGGCTCGATACCCGTCAGCGCAATGGCGCGGTCGACCGCTTCGTGCACGACCTTTCGGTCACCCGGCCGCGCGGCGATCTGGCTCAGTGCGCGGCCACCCGCCATCGCGGCTTCACGACCGAGCGCGATGTTCTCCTCCACAGTGAGCGACGGCCAGAGCTCCGACTTCTGGAACGTGCGGCCCAGGCCTCGGCGAGCGCGGACGGCCGAGCCCGCGCGCGTGATGTCGCGCCCGTGCAACATGATCTGGCCGCGCGTCGGGCGCACCAATCCCGAGCACGCGTTGAAGGTGGTGGTCTTGCCCGCGCCGTTCGGCCCGATCAGCCCGGTGATGCGACCGAGGGGTGCCTGCAAGCTCAGGGCGTCGACCGCGACGAGTCCGCCGAAACGCACCGTGAGCTCGACGATCTCGAGCCCGGTTCCGTTCGCCGCTGCCGGTTCGGGCGCGGCGACGAGGACGGGCGCGGGCTCGGAGACAACGGCCACTTCGGGCGCCGCGGCCGCGGGCTCGTCGGACACGCGTCGCCCACCGATGCGGTCGAGGAAGCGTTGCACCGACAGCGGAACCGAAGCTGGGTGGCGGGCCTGGAGGCCGACGCCGATGACGGCGAAGCCGAACAGCATCTGCAGGTAGATCTCGATGTGATCGACGGTGACGTAGGCCGGGATCAGCTGCAGTGCGGCCGCCGCGGCGATGGCGTACCAGGGCGCACCGCCGATCACCAGCACCACCAGCGCGAGCACGGTCAGCGAGTTGAACGCGGGAAACGACGCGCCGTTGATCGAGCCGACGAAACCCGCGTACAGCGCGCCGAAGATCCCCGCGAAGAACGCCGAGATGCAGAACACGATGACGCGAGTGAGGTTGATGGTGGTGCCCTGGGTGCCGAGCGCGAGCGGCGAGTCGGAGAGCGCGCGGAGCAAGCGGCCCAATCGTCCGCGCGTGAGCGCGACGATCACGATCGAACACAACACCGCCGCCGCGAGCACGACGTAGTAGTAACCGCGATCGCTCTGGCCGATGCTGGGGCGCGTCGCGTGCACGCCTGCCGACGTGGGGCCGAACATGATGTCCTGCGTGTAGAACATGTTCTCGAGCATGATCCCGAAGCCGAGCGTGGCGAGCGCAAGGAAGACGCCCGACAAGCGGATCGCAGGAATGGCGATGATCGCGCCCACCGGCACCGCGATGAGCCCGGCCAAGAGCACTGCCGGCAACCACGGGATGCCGTGGTCACTCACGAGGTGACCGAACGCGGCGGCGCCCACCGCGGCGAGCCCGAGTTGCGCCAGCGACACCTGTCCGGATGTGCGCACGAGGAGCCCGAGCGACAGGAAGAGCACGACGTAGATCACCGCGATCGTCCACGCCGCCAGCTTGAGGCCGACCAGGTCGGGGATGAACACGAGCACCCCGACGAGCAGCACCGCCCCGGTGATGCTGACGCGTGGAGGCGCGGTGTAGGCGGTGTGCGGCGGAGGAGGCGGCGGCGGCCGGCGTAGGGCAAGCAGGCGCCGGGGCGTCACCAGCAACGCCACGAACAGCACGAGGAACGGGATGCTGATCGGTAGGCCGCCCAGCCAGGTGATGTCGTTGATGTACTTCGTGGAGAGCGCGGCGGCGACGCCGATGAGGAGACCACCGGCGTAAGTCAGCGGCAGGTTGGAGAAGTATCCGACCGCGGCGGCGCCGAACGCCTGCACCACGAGCAGGAT
>Ga0075026_100000657_pt1 | contig 14261 bp, 20 predicted proteins | sample Str012_2_FD_71392 | JGI IMG/M metagenome (GOLD analysis project Ga0075026, IMG submission 71392) | Freshwater sediment microbial communities in response to fracking from Pennsylvania, USA - Straight Creek_MetaG_SC_2012 | ecosystem: Environmental > Aquatic > Freshwater > Creek > Sediment...
AAATCATCTTTGCTCATATTACAATCTGCTATGGAAGTTTTCATGGCATAGATGGGCATATTATCTGGTCTTTTTGCAAATGTTGCAGACAAAAAAACAATACCTTTTGTTTTAGCAACAACACCTTGTAAAAATTCCCCGGTGTTAGATGAGCCACTGGAATTATGCGCTTCATCCATAATGAAAATATTGTCTTCGGCTATGGCACGTAGAAAGTTTGGTTTTTCCGGTTTCTTTTCCGGTGAGTTGAATTGTGAATACGTTGCTAAAACAAAATCATAGTTCGCCGGTACTGCCCTGGATTCAATAATGTTTTGCTGTTGTGGGGCAGAGGGAGCCTGGTACATAATCTCGCCATCCTCATCCTTTATGTCTGTTTTGGATTCCTTGTTGTTTATGATGAGGGGACGCAGATGCCCCGAGCCAATCGCTGATAAATCTCTGTAGATGTCTGAAAATAAATTGGCTTTCTCTGTAAGAAAAACAGGCTTCACTCCCTGGTTAACTGCATAACGAATCATAGATGCTGCTATACGACCTTTGCCAATACCTGTCTGGTCGCCGATTATCATTCCCTGTCCTCTGGCTTCAATATTATAAATAGCCATTGCCACTGCATCGATTTGTTCTGCCGATAATACTTTACATAAAGCCGCCTTGTTATGATATTTTAAACGATGCCGTACAAAATTGTCAATATCGCCACCTACTTCAGCTTTGATATTGAATACAGCCTGTCTTGCTTCAAAAGCCATACTGTCCGGTACTTGAGTGTTCAACACCACACAACTTTCGGATGCTGGCTCATAAGGAGCACCCAAACCATCAATTCCAAATAGCTGTTGCAGAAGTATCGCTTCTCTTTCTAAATCATTTATTGGATTCATAGGTATTTCAGTTTCTTTCGCATCCATTATTCTTTCAAACAAGTCATCAAATGTTTTTACCTCATAGTCTTTATCCACATCATAGATCGGTGAAGCACCGGCAGGACTTTGCTTGCGGCCATCAATTAATATCAGGCGAATATTAAAAGATGTTCCCTGCCTGGAGAACAGTTTCTTACCATTAATATTTATTACGTCTTTAACATTATAACGGCTGTATAGATAATTAAAGAAAATCCTGTTTTTCCCTGCCTGTATCCTCCCTTTCTCATCCCAGGTAGTATGCCCTCCAATAATAATGGCCGCTTTACCATCATTTGCCATACAATCCAAAGCCCTCAAAGCCATTACATGCTCTAAGGGCTTTATAGGAAACGTATCATACATTACCTCTCTATCCAACATCCCAAAAGGAGGGTTAGTTATTACAGCGTTATAAATTCTTTGAACATCAAAGAACGGATTTGTTGCGTCCCTGTTCCATACATTCGCAAAACCTTGTGTCCGTAAATTCGCATTGCGTAGCTTGTCAATCTCATTTACATAAACTCTTTCGGGTTTGGCAGCAATAGTTAACAACCCATTACCTGCTGACGGTTCAAATGCAAAACCCCCTTTGAATTGTAGTTTATCCATTTCACAGAACACACCGGCTATATAGCCAATAGGCGCAGGTGTTGAGTATTGCTGTAATAAAATGGATTGCGAAGTGCGGTGAGAAAGATTTACCTGCAAATGATACAGTTCAACTATTCTATCAAAGCGCTGTCTGATCGTTCCTTCACCTTGCGCCAATACTCTTCCCCTTAATACAATTGCCAGTTCGGTTAATTCTTTTACTGCTGTTTTATCAGTTATACCAAATGAAGTTGCTAATTTTTCAACTGAAATCTTATTATGCGATACATTTCTTGCCAGGTCATATTCCATCCTGTTTACAAAATCATGTTTGCTATCTTTTATTCCTTCTAAGCCAATCAAACCCTCGTCTGCAAAAGATAAAAAGCTTTCTTTCGTTATAATGATGTGGTCAAGTAATTTGATATCCATCATGGCTGCACTTTCTTTAATCTTCGCTGTCAGTTGTTCATCAGCTCTTGATTGTTTTAGATTCCCAGATGGATGGTTGTGCGATATCATCATTGATACCGCCAGGCTTTTCAAAGCCGTTGCAAGAATAATGCGTATATCTGCTACAGTTGCATTGATAGCCCCTTTGGAATGCTTATAATAGCCAATGATTTCATTTGCCTGGTTCAGGTATAATACAATAAACTGTTCCTGCAATTCTACTTCGCCCTCATTAAATGTCGTCCTGATAAAATCAGCCGCATCCTTCGAACTGGCTATTTTACCAAAGTACTTTTGCCTGCTTCGGGTATAAGAAACAGCTAACTCCGGAATATTTATTTCCGGAGTTTCGCCAAGTACTATTTCTGGTACGGTTTGGTAATGCATTTTAGTTGTTTATACTGACGGGATATTTATTGCTGCATAAATTAGGTTGTAGCGTTCATCCCAGATATTATCAAATAATTCGTTTCCGTCAGCCCACTCCGTTATTACGATATCTGTCGCTGCATTCCTGGTAATCTTCTTAATAGACCAAACTGCCAGATTAGGCATTGAGCCGGTAGTCGCATATCCATAGTATGTAACTAAAGGAATAGATTCATCAATTCGTATTATTTGCCCATTGGCATTACAACCGCATTGGATATTAATGATTGCAGTTTTAATATCGTTCAGCGTTGTCAGCACGTTGGCCAGTATACTAATTTCACTATCCTGCTTTACTTCAGTGGCGGTGCCGTTTACGGAATTCAGCATATAGTTAATTTCATCCCTTAACTGTGCAGCATTTTCCAGCCCAGTGGGATAAATAACATCAGCGAACCTGATATAAATATTTTTTAAGGGGCCTTCCCCAATATTCAGCCGTACTATCTCATCTTTTATTGTATCAATAGTTTTGACATGAAGTTTGTTTACGAGAATTACACCTGCAGGTTTTAAAATACGCAGGCTTGCCCCATCATTGATAATTTCTGTTCCCGGTAATCCTCTGCGCATCATTTTGTATTTTTATTTTTAGAAGCCTCCACAATTGTTTCGCCTATTATTGAGCCTAAAAAACCTCCTATCATCACAAAAGGAACTGCATCTTTACCTGCTTCCCTTGCATAGGCATAGGAGAGAAGTGAGGAAATAAGGGTGGCCGTAGCCACAATGCTTTTTTCTTTCATGCCTGTTGAATCAGATTTGTTTTAATGAAGTAACTGCTTTGCTGCAAGCCCTGACAATATTAGTAAGCCTGCGGTCTTTAGTTTACCAAAGAACTTATGCCGCTTAAATCTTTTTTTATAATGCTTTACTTCTTTTTCCAGTATTTGCTGTTGCGACAAACTTTGATTCAGTGTTGACTTTAAGTTCTGGTATTGAGAATACCTTAACACAATCGCCGAATCCCTGTTTTGTAATTGACTACCTAATGTTTCAATGCTGATTTGCCGCAAGCTGTCCTGCTCATTGGAGAATACAATAAGCTGGCTGCTGATTTTTGCCAATGAATCGCACATGGAGTAATAACCGGAAGTATCATTTTCTTCTTTGTAAATACCTTGTTTATCTATCAAAGAGTATACCTGTGTCTGCAACTGGCTGTTCTTTCTTTTCGTTTTGGTTAGTGCCGTTTGCGTTTCCTGTAGTTTTTGGTATAGGTTGGTATTGGTTTGGTTTATCGAATCTTCTTTTTGTTGATAAACCGTCTCTGTCTGTTGCATTTTCTTTTCCAGTTCTGTTGCTTTGGTATCACTAATTGCAACCGGAAAATTATCGCCGGAACAATCTCTGTGAAATAAATGGCAAAAGGAAAAGCCGATAACGGCACCGATTAAAAGAGTGATAATAGTTTTTACGTTTTTCATTTTTAGATTTTAATTGTTATTGTCAATTGTTGTTTTCTTTTCAAGAGAGTACCCAAAGCAACCGGCACCAATCAGGCTTGCAAAAGAGTAAAACATAAATTCGGGTACAGCTTTATTAAAAAACTGTTGTGCTATCCAGCTGCTGATTAAGGCAAGTATCAGCAATGCAATTGCCACTTCACGAAGACTGTAGCAACCGTTTTTGTCTTTGAATAATTCTGAGATGATTTTTTTCATTACGGGTCTTTTACAATTTGATAGGTAATCAATCCGAAGGCTGCGGCAATACCCAGCCCCACCAGATCAAACACTAATTTTTTTTTGCTTCACGGACTAAAGCCCTTTCATCAATCAGTGTGTAGGTAAAATCATTACCATAAAGCAGCTTGTGCCTTTGTGCCAGTTGCATAAAAAGATTGAAATCTTCAATATTGGCAAACACCTGGCAACCCGCTGAATACTTTTCTACAAATCTGGTTGTGCCATTTACAGATGCATGGTGAATATTTACACCAAACATTCCGGTCTCTTCTTTGCCGTTATTAAAGTCGAGTACAGCATCACGGTTATAGTCCCGTATTACTGTGATAGATTTTTTTTGTGTAAGGGCTAAGTATTTTCCCCTGTGCATTCCAATGCCATGTGAGCCGATATACTGACCATGTTTTAAAATGGCAGTGCCTTGTGGGTTCATCAGATTTCTCAACCAGAATGTACCGGGATCTGTGGTGGCCTTAAACTGATGAAACTGCCAGTCGCCGGAGTTGTTTTTGTAAAACACATTAATAGTGTCATCAAAACTATTTGCAACTGTACTGTTAGAACGGATGCCCACAATATTCAATTCAAAAGGACGAGTATACATTTTGTATGCTTTTGCAAGCATGGTATTCTGAATCATTAATAACATAGGGTTGGATTTTATTTTTAAAACTGATTAGCTGGCTTTAGAAAGGTTCAGGTCTGGTTCATAATTTTTAATCCAGTCTTTTACATTAAATCCTGGCGAGATAGAACCCGGCTCCAGTTCATCATGCCCCACAATAGCGGCACTTGGGTATTTGATAGACAGTGCCACAATCTTGTTGAATAATGCTTCTTCCTGGTTGGGTGTTTTCGTATCACCCAGAGTGCCGGATTTATTCCTGCCTCCTGCATAGGCAATATGGATGGCTTCATTATCCACCCGTTCCACATTCTTTACAATAGTGGCATCGGCCTGAACTTTTTTTATTTCGCCAGTTCTTCCCACCACGTAGTGATAATTGCCATAGAACTGTGAAACCTTGGGATCAAATGTGGCGGTGCTGTGTACCACGATGTACCGGATATGTCTTTTCATAATTAAATTTTATAGTTGTGTGATTGATTTTGTTTGCACTAAAAAATGTTTGCCATTGTTTTCAAACAGTGTATAGTCAAGGCGTTTGCTGACTTCATTGCCAAGTACCATCCTGGCTGGTACTTTTATGGCTTCGGTTGAGTTTGCCCAAACTGTTGCAGGTTCAATAGTTACAATACTAACCCCGTCAAATCCGCTTAAACTCCATTTGTTGCCATCAAACTGCAAACCCATCCGCAGCAACTCAAATCGTATAGCCTGTTTTTGTTCGTCAGTGGAAAATGTATTTAATAATCCATTCACCAATGTTTGACGTACTCCACCATTGAGCCGGTAGTTTTTAAACTCTTCGCTGGTTTGCTTGTAGTCATCTTTTGTTTTGAGTAGTTTTAACAACTTTACCGTTTGGCTAAAATCGTTTTTAGAAGCAGCAGCAAATAACTGTTGTGCCAAAGGTGTGCTGCTTACTTTATGCCCCTGCACCAGAACATTGTAAGTATTTTCGTCAATTGCGGTCGGCATTTTCAGCTTCTTCAATGCGGCTGATAATTCCGGACCAAAGTCACCATCTGCACCATACCGAGGTAGTATTTGTTTACCATGCTTTGCAATCAAAACTTCTTGTAATGCCCTAACCTTTTCTCCCTTACTGCCTCTCTTTAGTGGGAAGCCATCTTTGCTTACTGGAGTATCTGCGCCTGGATAATTGTAAGCGGGTTGGGGTTTTATTTTGGGTTTTGATGCAGACTTATAAACCGGCTTGTACGTTGGTGTATCTATGTAAGCAGGTAAATCTGGTTGTGCTGTCTTCTTTTTGAAAGATGCATCAGGTATATCTTCTTTGCCCTCATTCTTTTTCTTTTTGTAATACTGCCAACCGAAATATCCCAAAATACCAGCCGCACCTACTGCCAGTGTTGTCAGCACTATTTTTTTCTTTTGCTGTTTTTTATTTGTGCCTTTAGCTTTCATAGTAAGATTATGCTTTAGGTTTTTTGGCAATGATATTCAGCATAGGACTGATCTCGTAAAATTCCAGTTCACTTTGTAAATCTTTCATTAAATCATCCCCATATTCATTCTTATATGCAAGTGCTACCTGTCCAAATGCCGCCTGAGTTGGAATTTCCATGAACACAGCTTTTATAGCATCTTCATCGGTTCCGGGAAACCATCCATACGTAATTTTAAAAGCTGCCCTCAACCTTTTGGCCCAGGAAAGAAATTGTTGTGCAGATAATGATGGGTCAACCAGCGTATTCCCTTTATCTGGTTTTGCATTAATGATCGCCAGCATTTCACTATACTCTGTACTGGTCAATTCATCCTGCATATCTTTCATCAAACTCCTTGCATATAATTTTTGATACGAGTTGATTACTTTTCTGAAATACTCTTTACTTGGTACAGCTCTTAATGTTTTACGAATCGCTTCTTCATCTGTTCCCCAGCCAAACCACATATCATTATCGAAAGCCATTTTCAATTGTTTGGCTAATGTTGCTTCATTTCCTTCTTCATAGGTCTTTCTTTCTTCGTTGTTTGATCTTGCTTTTCTTATCATGCTGCGGCCAACGAAAAAGCTCCCACCCAAAACAATCACCCCCAACAGGCTGTAGGTGATTGTTTCTTTGAGTGTAAACTCATCGCTGGTATGAGTGGAAGCATCTTGCATAGGATTGGATTGGTATATGGATAATGAATACAATTAAACGCCCAAATACTTTTTAGCCAAAGCTGTTTTTACAGGATCATTCATAATGGTATGCGCCAGTTTGGTCAGTTCTTTCTGACTTAGTTTAGAAGCCAGTGTGGTTAATGCTGTCATTTTAGCATCAGCCTCCGTTTCCATTTTGGCTTCAATGGTTATTTCATACTGATATTTTTTCATCGGATTAATTTTTAGGATTTAGTAAATCTGCTACTGTCTCTACTTGCGAAGGATCTGCCATCAAATGATTGAGTATTCCAATCACGGCTACCATTTGCTGTTCATCAAAGCGGTTCTGCAGTTGTTTTAATGTGGTGATATATTGTTGCTCTTCTTCACTTAAAGCAAGACTATCTGCTTTCTTTTGAAAACTGGCTTCGCCCTGGGGTTGTGGCGGTTCCAGTTGCTTTTGTTCTTTATTACCAATACCGGATAAGCCCAGGCCACTCAACACATCGGCATTTTTTTCTGCCAGTCTCCCCAGCACTGCCGAGCCGAGTTCCACCAGGTCAATATTTTTCAGCTTGTGTTTATCATTGGCTGACAGCTCCAGTTTTTCTTCCAGTTCCTCAATATATTCTTCTGCATCTTCCAGCTTTTGTTTGGTCTCCACCAACTCATCCTGCATCCGCTTCACTTCGTGTTCCCTGTCTCTTGCGGATAGTTTTTCCTGTATGATGTTTTCAATATCACCAAGCCCATTCAATCCCTTATCCGGTTTATGTTGCTTTACGTAAAAACAATACTGGTCGTTACGGGGTGAAAGGTTGGAGTTGTAAATAACAATTCGGATTTTCTCTGTATCATCCGTCATGTAATATTCATAGTTGTCAAAATCTTTGGGGTCTTCTGTTTTGGGAACGACCTTCAAACTATCTACAAATATTTCATAAGGTTTTGAATGTCCCTTTGCTATCATATCCTCGAGGTAATGCCGCAACTTATCTATCTTCAGTTGATCGTAGTTATCGTGTGTTATGGGCATAGCTTGTTTTCGTTTGGTATTACCTGAATAAATCTTGCGTGTTGTGTAACGATAGTGTAATTCACCATTTGCACTTCGCCGCTATGTTCATACTGCAGCTCATTTATATTATCTACCGTTGCATCAAAAATTCCAGTATCACTTTTTATAACGATGGCTTCTGACGGCTCTATTAGAATAAGTAACTGGTTAGGAAAGCTTTCATTTATTTCAGTCATAACTGGTAATACAAAATGCCTGAACTGAATGCTGTAGTTATCGCCATACCCAAGTTCTTTCATCCGTCTCGGTATATATTCCAGTGCCAGGTCTGTTGTCATTGTTATTGATTTATCTTTCTTTCAATCCAGATATAGAGCATTACCTGATAGCGGATGTCAGTATTGATTGTTTGAGCGGCTGCATCTTTAAACCACCCGTTAATTACTGAACAGTTGCAAACACTCACCGGGTCTTCCTCACGTTTACTTCCGTGTGTCCAGGAATTGAAAAAGTCAAAACCATTGCCATCGGGTGTTACTTCAATTGATAAAAGGCCAGGTGGTAGTACGCCCTGTTCCTGTGTAACAAATTGTTTCAGTTCGCTGCGGCCAGTATTAATATCCCTTTCAAAAATTTCTTTTGAATAAAATATAGCTGTATTTCCGTTGGCTTGTAATTGCAATGTCCCCATCATTATATTGCTGCGGATCAAACCCATATCATCTTTCGATGGTGTAAATAAATAAGGGTAAGCGTCAAGAATATACAAACCTGTTTCAACTCCAATAATCCTATGAGTATCCCTGGGCAGTTTTAGCTGGAAGAAAACTTGTTGATTTCTTCTGATGATATTTACCGTTTGTATGAGTACCTGTTCTCTTATCATTGCAATACACATTCTACATACAGTGAAACACGGTAGGGAACAAAAGCAGCACGGCTGTCTTCAATATCTTTGTATTGTACTTTTATGGTTCCGTTACCTGCTGGCTGGTTGCCTAAATCATAATAGCGGTTATCAGGAGATACATTGATACCCGACAAAAGCAATTTGCTTTCATAGTTCTCAGGGAAGATTTCTTCTTTATTAATCTCCACTTTTTGCGAACCCCGGTAATAAAGCAAATCATCTTTGTCGGATGTAAATAATATTCCGGTAACGGAAACAATATTTTTATCCAGTTCAAATGTTTTGCTGTAAACCATATTGGGATCAGTTACAGCTATATCAAATCGTTTCTTTACAGTTTGCATGGGTTACAATTAAACAGTTTACAAAACAGTTACTGCAGGCGGGAAGTCATTACGGTTCCTTCCCGCCACGCCATTTAAGGCTGCAATAACTGACACTATGAGAACAATTAAGGAGTTGTTATCGTTCCGTGCATGGCCGCATAGATATAGGTGTTCTGGGGTATGCCTTCCATCGTCCCCAATTCCACCGTCATTTCTATCAGCACATCATCGTGGATCAGCCGGGGATTGGCCAGTTTGTAATAACCCAGCGGTAAATAATGGTTATTGCCAGTTTTAAAAACAGTATTACTGGTTTCCGGTACAAACTGCTTTTTGTTACTTTTTAAATTAAACTCCCCATTGGCAATGGCAGGAAAATCTTCCAGCCCTTTGTAGCTGGTGGCAATCACTTTATCCTTGCTTGCATCAGCAGCAGTACCTGCCAGCAGGATGATACCACTTACCAGGAATGCCTGATTCTTTGGTAATTTGGAATTGCTGATATTACGCAAACCAATTTCTTTGTCATCCTGAGTTTCAAACAGCTTGATGGTTTTGGAAGTTACTGGCTTGATAGAGTAAATAATACTGTCCGCCAAACGCAGTTCTCCTTTCACCAATGCTTCTTTAATGTTTACCGGCAGTTCGCCAAAGAATTTTTCCATCTCGGCCCTTGAGCCTTTGCTTGCAGAGCCGGTGTTGGAAAGTTTTGATACCATCCTTAAACGGTTAATGGGATTCATCTTACGAAGTGCGCCAAGCAGTTCGCCGTCATCTACACCTTCCAGTCCGAGCAATGCTCCCTGGTTATTGTATTCTTCAATACCTTCTAATAGTCCTAACATGATTTAAAATTTAGCCCTCTCTAACTCTCCCAAGGGAAGAATTAAGAAAAAGCGGTTATAAAATGATTGTGTGTTTTTGTCTTATTCCCCTTTAGGGGATGGGGGTCAATACAACCTTTCTTCCCATTCATCATCAGCTTCCATTTCAGGCAAAGCTGCGCCGGTCGTTTGCTGAAACTGCATACCACTTTCTATCAATTGGTTTTCGATACTCTCCATAGCATTCAAACCGCCGTTCAGGTCGTTGTTGTAGTTGAAGTATTGCAATTCACCAATACCATTAGTTGCGGCTGATTTTTGTTTGATGATTTTATCCAGGTACAGCTTTTCAGAAAAATTTTCTTTGTAAGCCATGAGCCTGTCTTTTATACCATCCAATCCTTCCAGGCCATTTACCGCTTTGCTTTTCTGAAAACCATTAGCGGCCATCATACCAATACCCAGCAGGGTAAGCAAACGGTTTTGCATGTAGTGTCCGGTGCCGGTGGTTACCAGCCCAATGGCGAGCGATGGCCTCCCGATGGCTGAACCAATCAGGCCGCCACCAAGTACTGCCACCAGCAGATCCTTACCTGTTTCCAGTACGGTATTTTTTACATTACCCTTGGTGGGCAATTCTTCATTCATGCCTTTCAGAAAGTTTTTCTTGCGGGCATTCGATTTGTATTGATTTTTTTTCTTAGGCATATTGAATTTTTTGTTTGTTACGAGTACGGATTGGATTACAGCAGGGCTACTGCTTTCTTTTTATGATGTTTGGCTTTTTTGCGTTGTTGATTTTTTCTTTTTTTTGAACGTGGCGTTCCTGATAAGCCTTTAGCAGGTGGTGAGGATTTGTTTTGCGTTTTACCGCCCTTCATCAGTGAATACCCAATACCGATGATGGTTAAGCCACCTACACCAATGGCCACCGGCTTCAGCCATTTTTTATTTTTTTCCCAAAAGCCAGGAGTATCATTTCCACTATCAGGCGTATCTGTGGCAGTGGAAGTTTCATTTGATCCAGGAGTATCTGTTCCAGTTGATTCCGTTTTCGCTGAAGCATCACTTGCTACTTTTATCACTGCATTATTTGCAGGTTCGATTGTTTGCGCAGGCAGCACATTTTCTGTATTGTCAGCTGTAGCAGCATTCTCTTTTGTGATAACTGTTGGTAATGCAGTTGGTGGCGGTACAGGTGCATTTTTATCTGCTTCTTCATTTTTAGTTTCGTCAAAATCTTCTGCGTCCTTTGTTTTCTTTTGAAAGATATTACCCACATCTTTCAGCATCGCTACAATACCCGCAATTACTCCGGCTGCTGCTGCAATACTTGATAATGTAATTGGTTCTCCTAATTCACCAAAGCCTTCCATGCCGCTTATATTTTCATCCTCGTATATTTCAGTTCCCAGTAATTCAGGCATGGGAGTATATTCATTCATGTATTGAACACCTTCCAGTGCAAGTATTCCAAAACCATCAAATCCATTTACTGCTTTGTCTTTATTTCCTTTGCCACTCAGGATGGCTTTCTTCAAATTTTTAGGATTGCCACCAGCTCCAAAGAATATCTTCTCCAGTTTCATCCTTGCATTTAGCAACTTTTGAAATTTAGCAGGGTCAATACTTTTTGCAGATGCCTGCTGTGGTGAAAGGTAACTCCAGCGTAAGCGGGCAGCTACGTTTCTTACATTGAGTTTCATACTGGCAAGAATACCATTGCGCAGCAGCACGGTGGCAGGGTTTACCTTATTCACCACGTTGAGCATCTTACCAAGGAATTTTTTCTTCTTTGGCTTTGTGTTTCCATCGGGTAGCGGATTTTGATTTTCCAGGGTTACAGGATTCGCTGCCGGATCGTCTTGAGCGGGAAGGGCTAACTTCTTTTTCTTTAATAACCCCGGCAGTGATTTCTTTAACAAGGCTGGCTTAAATCCTTTTTTTGCGGGTGCCGATTTCTTTGACGTCTGCCCCATTCTTTTTTGAAGGATGCGGCCCAGCTCTGCCATACCATCACCTGATTCATACATGGTATTCGGGTCTTCAAAGCCGTTGAGATATTGTAAATCCATAGGATAATCTTTTTTTTCGCTAAAGGGTACTTCGTAATTAAACTGGTCTGTTACACAATCAATAGTTATAAAACCATTTTGAAAAGGCACGACGGGGTAGATATGCTGGAAGTAATCACGGTGATACTTGGTTATTCGCAGGATATGGGGTATGCCGAGATTGGACAGGATACTGGATATAAAAACGGAGTAACAATCGCAATCTACCCCGGTGAATCGGTCGTGCCAGGCTCTTGCAGGGCTTCTTATTTGTTCATAGCCCGGTGCATCTTTTTTGTAATTGATGTGTTGATATACAAAATGCCAGATATTTTTACAGGTTTCATAAATATTGTTTCGGCTTAGTTGATTCGCTAATTCTTTGGTTTGAAATAAAGTCTCGTTCACCACTTTGGGTATGAAAGCAACCGTATGGTACACATTCGCATTTTTGCGGATGGTAGCGTTATTACCCGCTGCTTCAGGAAACAGATGGTCATACTCCTTACCACTTTTTATATTTCGCTTTCTGTTTGCTTCCATACCCCCATCCCCTAAAGGGGTGTTTTAGAGTTTACTTCTTTAATGTTATTTCGTTACTGCTTTCATAAGGTAATTCCGTCCATCCTAAATTCACAGTAGTGGTTACCTTAACCGTTAGCTTCACGGGCTTTTTGTTTTGAATACTTTTCAGCACATCACTTGCCACGGAGAAAAAACTTGTTACCGGAATGGTGACCAGCATTTTACTGATAACTACCTCGCCATAAGAAGGAATTTTTATATCCTTGTTCACTGCCTGACTGCTTCCTACCGTAGAACCATTGCTGATTAGTTTAACAAAGGGGAACTTTATGGAGAAAGTCCCCTTTGTTGGATTTTTCAACAGTACATCAACACGGACAACAATGGCATTCCAGGTAACTTCGTAGATATTAGCGGTTGGAATAACTTCCAGCTCAGCTTGTGTTTTTTTTAATTTTCTCACATAGCCTACTACTGCTATCACACCTGCCCCTACCAGTGTTCCGGTTAATATTTTAGAAATAGCACTCATTACTTGCTTTTCCTTTTACGGTCTAAGTAATCAGCGGTGAGTTTATATCCCAACCAGATGGCTCCACCTACAACAGCCTTTACTGCGTAGTCAAACAAGCCCACAAAATCAAGATTGGCTAAGAATATCGCTCCGGTTAAGAAAATGCTGCTGGAAGTATTTTCGGTTGTTGATTTAGTTTCCATAGTTTAAATTTTAAACAGCTTGTTTTAATTGCTGCATGGGAATAACCAATGATATTTTATGTGGTATGCCCAGCGCAGTCACGATTGTCTTTACCTGGTCAACCGTGAAATACAAATTCGTTTTTCGTCCTTCGTCAGGCACTTTACTGTCGAGCCAGCGGCGAATCGTTTTTGCACTTACACCATAGATTGCTGCAAGGTCTTTCATGCGATAGGGACGGATGATCAGGCTTCCCTGTTCATCATAATTGGGTTTCTCTTTGCGTTGCATTATTTAGTTATTGCAGAGTTGTTGTATGGCCACCACCTGGAACAGGTTTAATAATCCTGGTGTTTGCTTATCAATAAAATATTTTCTCCAGTACTGGTAATTTTGAACAGTAGGTTCTTCGCTGAATTCCAGTACAGCTTCTGCCATTGCCTTCAGTTCATTTTTGTAATTGGGTAAAGATTCCCTTACTGATCTGATTTCATCATACCAGGCTTTTGTACCGGCAAAACCATTTTCGTTTGTTCTGTCAAGCCATACTGACGGCAGTGGTACAAAGCGGTTGGAATTTTTGCTTACATAATACCTGGTAAGCAATACCCGCTGACAGAATATGGAAAACGCTTTTTCAGGATGCTTCGACAGACGCAGGTATTCCGTAATTTTTTCTTTGGCAGTTTCAATTTCTTTTTGTGAAAACTGTGTGCAGTTCCAGAGGCTGCTGTAAGCAAAGTTCCATGCTGCATTTACTAATGGTGCTAATTCTGTTTGCTTTTCCTGCAGTCCTTTTACCACTCTCATTGTAGGTCTGTAATGACTTTCTTTTTTTAATGCCCGTTGTCTCATTTTTTTATTTTTTAGTTTGTAATTCCGATTGACAATGCAAACATACTATGGGTTAAAGAGGTCACTTTCCACTTTGAGCAAGTCGTAGCAACTTGTTGTAACTAATTGTAAGTAGTTGTTAGTTTGTGTTCGTAATGTCCTGTTATGTCGTATGAAAGTTTTTCGTGGAACGTAGGTTTGGCAGTGTTGTGCTGTGTTTCAGGGATATAAAAAAGCCGCTTGGAAAGCGGTAGAAG
>Ga0075026_100000658_pt1 | contig 14253 bp, 17 predicted proteins | sample Str012_2_FD_71392 | JGI IMG/M metagenome (GOLD analysis project Ga0075026, IMG submission 71392) | Freshwater sediment microbial communities in response to fracking from Pennsylvania, USA - Straight Creek_MetaG_SC_2012 | ecosystem: Environmental > Aquatic > Freshwater > Creek > Sediment...
ACGGTACACGGCTTCCGCAAACGCATGCAGACCGCCAATGGCCGCAAGGTCCTGGCCAGCCGCCGCGCCAAGGGTCGCCATAAGCTCACCATCTCTGACGAGAAAGGCCTGAAATAAGCCTGCACCGCCGCAGAACGGCTATAACTAAACTTCATACCCGGCCCCGGCCGGGTTTTTTCGTTTCCCGCCGCGGGCAGGAAAACTATCTTTGGGACGTCAAATGAAGACACTCACCCTCGGCAAGTCGGAACGGCTCAAAAGCCGAAAACAACTGGACGAACTGTTCCGGTCCGGACGTTCATTCTCCCAGCCGCCGTATCGGGTGTTGTATTCGGTAGAGCCGCGGATCGATACTCTGGCAGCGCCACTTCAATTCAGCGTCGGGGCTTCCAGCAGACATTTCAAGCGTGCCGTGGACCGGAACCTGGTCAAGCGCAGGATCCGGGAGGCGTATCGCCAGCAGCGACAGGACTTAGAAACAGCCTTGCAACAAAAAGGGCTTTCGATGAAAGTGTTCTTCATCTGCACCGCCCGGGAGATACCCGACTGGGAAGCCCTGTTCAATAAAATGGGATCGGCACTGGTTAAACTGGAAAAAGAAATTGCGCGATAGCCAAGACCATACCCGAAAGACGGTGATGCAAAACATCAAAGAGGTGCTGGCCTTCCCCTTCATCCTCCTGATCTTCCTGTACCAACGCATCATCTCCCCCTGGATCGGCCCTAAATGCCGGTACACCCCCACATGTTCCCAATACGGCATCGAAGCACTGAAGAAGCATGGTCCCATCAAGGGGCTATGGCTCACGATCAAACGCGTCTCCCGCTGCCATCCCTGGGGCGGAAGCGGATATGATCCGGTGCCGTAGGGGCTGTAATTCACATGGTCATCACGACCTTTCCTTTGTGCGCTGCTTTGCCGTAGATCCTGAAAGCTTCCGCGAACTCATCAAATTGGAAGGGTCCTTCGATCACCGGCCTGAGTTTCCCGCTTACAAAAAGCTCATTCATGTAAGGCAGGTCCTTGTTGGGTTTCAGGGATACGATGCGGATCCCCTTCTTCTGGAACATTCGGATGAACGGGGCCATCAGCAATGCTTGCAGAAGGCGCGGGGTGGAGCCCCCGACCGTGACATAGGTTCCATGGCGATTCAATGAACGGGCATATGCAGATATGGGGCGGTTTGTCTTGACATCCAGGATGAGGTCGTAACGCTGACCATTTTTTGTGAAGTCCTCTTGCGTATGATCGATGACATGATCAAAACCGATGGAGCGCAGCATGTCCAATTTATCGGACCTGTCCACGCCGGTCGTTTCCACGCCATAAAGCTTCGCGATCTGCACGGCAAAGGTGCCGACGCCCCCCCCTGCACCATTGACCAATAGTTTTTGCCCTGCTGCGATCTTTCCCACATCGATCAGTCCCTGTACGGCCAACATGGCCGCCTGGGGTATGGACGCCGCGTCCACGTAGCTCATGGCAGCAGGTTTCAGGGCCAGGCCCTTTTCCGGGGCACAGCTGTATTCAGCGAAACCACCCCATCGCCCACTAAGGTCGGTATACACATCATCGCCTGGTTTGAAGGCGGTGACATTCTTCCCCACGGCTTCGATCCTTCCTGCGATATCAGAGCCGAGTATTTTCCTTTTGGGTTTGAAAAGGCCATTGATCAGCCGATTGATGAGGTCCCCGTGAAGCAGCGCGAGATCCCAATCATTGATGGATGCAGCATGATTCCTGATCAGGACTTCATTGTCCCGGGGGGTAGGCTTGGCGACCTCTTGCATGAGCAGACGCTCCATGCCTCCGTATTCGGTATAGATGATGGCCTTCATGGTTGCCGCATTGGGTTTTGACCTTTTCAGAACATCTGGCTGAACCAGTAATAGAGTGGTATCCCGAACACGATATTGAACGGGAAGGTGACCGCCAGTGCCATCGGTATGTATAAACCTGGATCCGATTCGGGTATGGCCAGCCGCAAGGCCGCCGGCACCGCAATATAGGAGGCAGAAGAGGCGAGGATGGCGAGCAGGAAAGCATCACCCGGGCTGATGCCCAGCAGGTGTGAGAGCGCGATCGCAAGCAATGCGTTCACCACCGGCACGATGATCCCGAATGCATACAGGAAGATCCCGCCCTTGCGAAAGGACCGAATGCGATGTCCTGCAGTGATGCCCATGTCCAGCAGGAACACGGCCAGGAATCCTTTGAAGATATCGCTCGTAAAGGGTTTGATGCCTTCAGCCTGCTTCTCGTCCGCCACGATGCCGATCACCAGGCTGCCCAGGATCATCAGCACTGAACCATTGCTGAAGGCCTCCTTGAGAATATGTCCAAGTCCACCTTTTTTAGCCCCTTCGTTTTCAGCTTTGCGGGAGAATCGGCGTATGAGCGTAACCCCGACGATGATCGCAGGCGATTCCATCAAGGCCATGGCCGCAACCATATGTCCGCCGAAACGAATGCCCTTGTCCGCAAGAAAGGAACTTGCCGTCACGAAGGTCACGGCGCTGACGGAACCATAGGTGGCGGCCAGCGCACCGGCATTGTAGACATCCAGCTTGCGCCGAAGAATGAAATAAGAATAAACGGGTACGAACAAGGCAAACGCTATGGCCAGTCCGAGAGTGAGCGACACTTCGCGGTTGAGTCCGCTATGCGCCAGCTCCATCCCTCCCTTGAATCCGATGGAGAAAAGAAGATAGAGTGAGAGGAATTTGCTGATCTGTGGCGGGATCTCCAGATCGCTGCGCAGGAAAGCAGCCAACAGGCCCAGGAGGAAGAACAGCAGGGTGGGGTTGCCGAGGTTGCCCAGGATGACTTGCGTATCCATGCAGTTGTTTTGAGGCGTTCGCAAAAAAAACCGCCGAACGGTTCCGGCGGTTCATTATGAGGTCATTTCTCTTTCATCATTTGGCGGCTGCGAAGCGTTCAGCAACCTTGCTCCAGTTCACCAGGTTCCAGAAGGCACCCAGGTAGTCCGCACGGCGGTTCTGGTATTTGAGGTAGTAGGCATGTTCCCAAACGTCCACGCCGAGGATAGGGGTTCCCTTTGCCTCAGAGATGTCCATCAGGGTATTGTCCTGATTGGGGGAGGAAACGACTTCGAGCTTGCCCTGATGGACGACCAGCCAGGCCCAGCCGGAGCCGAAGCGGGTCATGCCGGCGGCCGCGAATTTTTCCTTGAAGGCGTCGAAGGAACCAAAGGTTGCAGTGATGGCGTCGGCCAGGGCACCGGATGGAGCGCCACCCGCATTCGGAGCCAGGCTTTCCCAGAAGAAGGTATGGTTCCAGTGACCGCCACCATTGTTGCGTACGGCGGGGGAGATGCTGCCGGCCTGGGCCACCAGCTGTTCCAGGGACTTGCCTTCATTCGGCGTACCAGCGATGGCCTTGTTCAGGTTGTCGACATAAGCCTGATGATGCTTGCCATGGTGAATCTGCATGGTCAGGGTATCGATATGGGGCTCCAGCGCATCATGCGCGTAAGGAAGTGCGGGAAGTGTGAATGCCATGTTCAGTTTTTTATAAAATGATAACAAAGATAACTCCACAAGGTTCATTCCCATCGCGGGAAGGGATTTCTTCCGGAAATCGAAACCGGAAGGTCAGGGTTTCCGCTTCGACCGGAAGAAGGACTGCATGAGCTCCGCGCATTCGGCTGCCAGCACGCCCCGGGTGACGGTGGTCTTGGGATGGAAGGGCCATTGGTCCTTCGTGATGTGCTCATGGCCGTTCTTGGGGTCGTCCGTTCCCCAGACCACCCGGCCGATCTTGCTCCAATACAGTGCACCCGTGCACATGAGGCAGGGTTCGACGGTGACATAGAGGGTGGCCTCGGGGATGTATTTCGTGCCCAGCTGGTTGAAGGCTGATGTGAGGGCCAGGATCTCCGCATGGGCGGTGGGGTCGTTCAGGCGTTCCACCATATTATGCCCCCGGGCGATCGGCCGGTCGTTCATGACGATAATGGCACCCACGGGCACTTCGTCCTCCTCCCAGGCTTTTTCCGCCTCGGCAAGGGCCAGCTTCATCCAGTGTTCGTCCGTCACGGGCCGAAAATAATCCATTTCGACTTACATTGTCCTCCATATGTCCATCACCATCCAGACCGAATTCGACCTCCAGGCCACCCGCGAACAGATCGCCTCGGTGCTGCGGGCACAACATGCCATGTTCAAGTCCGGGCGCACGCGTTCCTATGCCTTCCGCCGCGAACAACTGTTGAAACTCAAGGCAGCCATCGGTCGCATGGAGCCGGAGATATTCGCGGCCCTCAAGAAGGACCTGCGAAAATCCGACTTTGAATGCCTGGGCACGGAAGTGGGACCGGTCTACAATGAGATCCGCCACACACTGGCCAACCTGCGCTCCTGGATGCGCCCCCAACACCAACCTACGCCGTTGATGTTCCTGCCGTCCTCGAGCAAAGTGTACCGCGATCCGCTGGGGACCGTGCTTACGATCGGCCCGTGGAACTATCCCTTCCTCCTGATCATGACCTCGCTGGTCAGCTCCATCGCTGGCGGCAACACGACCGTGATGAAGCCCTCTGACATGGCACCCGCCACCGCTGAGCTCATCGAAAAACTCATCCGCGAGACCTTCCCGCAGGAATATGTCGCGGTCATTCAGGGCCCTGGCGATGTGGTCGGAAAGGAACTGATACAAACCTACCATTGGGATCATATCTTTTTCACCGGCAGCATTCCCGTCGGCCGGAAGATCATGCAGGATGCCGCCGGCATGCTGAGCCCGGTGACCCTGGAATTGGGCGGAAAGAGCCCCTGCATCGTGGACAAGAAGGCCGATCTGCAGGTAGCGGCGCGTAAGGTCGCCTGGAGCAAGCTCATCAATGCCGGACAGACCTGCGTCGCGCCCGACTATGTTCTCGTGCACGAGGAGGTCAAAGACAAGTTCGTGTCCTTGCTGAAAGAGCAGATCGTGAAGATGTACGGCGAAGACCCGCAAAAGAGTCCCGACTATCCGCGACTCATCAACAAACGCCGGTACCAGGCGCTGACGAAATACCTTGAGGATGCCAAAGTGTTGCACGGTGGCAGGACCGACGAGTCCGACCTCTACATAGAACCTACCGTGATCGAAGGCGTGCAACAGTATGACCCCGTCATGCAGGAGGAGATCTTCGGTCCCATCCTGCCCGTGCTCACCTACCGCGATCATTCCGAAGTGCTCGACTACATCGCGTGGAACCCATATCCGCTGGCGCTCTATGTGTTCACCAACTCACGGGAGACCGAACGATTCTATATCGAGAACGTCCGTTTTGGCGGCGGTTGTGTCAACAATGGCCTGGTCCATCTGGGCAATCCAGACCTGCCCTTCGGCGGCGTGGGGTACAGCGGCATGGGCCAATACCACGGCAAGGACGGGTTCGACACCTTCACCCGCGCCAAAGCGGTCATGCGTTCCCCCACCTGGTTCGATGCCCCGCTCTGGTATGCACCATTCAAAGAGAACATTCGCTTCATCCGGTTGTTCTTCCGGAAGTGAACCCAACCCTGACCATGAAGAAACTGTTATACGGCATGGCGGTGGTCCTCATCGGCTTCATCGTCACAGTACTCATCACCAACCGAAACAGCCCCGACATGACCATCAGACAAAAGATCCTGCGCACATTTTACCCTTTGCTGACCGCCCTGACCCGTAAGAGCGCCCTCTCCCTGCATGCGCCCGATGCTGCCGCACCGGTGAAGTCGATCTATGACCTGAACGTGAACCTGATCGACGGGAACACGCTGCCCCTGTCGACTTTGAAAGGAAAGAAGATCATGTTCGTGAATACGGCCAGCGACTGTGGCTATACGGGTCAGTACGACGAGCTCCAGGCCCTGCATGTGAAAGATCCTTCGCTGGTCATCATCGGTTTCCCCGCCAACGACTTCAAGGAACAGGAGAAGGCGGACGATCAAGAGATCGCAGCATTCTGCCGCCGCAACTATGGCGTCACTTTCCCGCTTGCGAAGAAGTCCGTCGTCATCAAGGGGGCGGAGCAGAATGACGTGTTCCGCTGGCTGTCGGACAAGAGCCAGAACGGATGGAACAGCAAGCCGCCCTCCTGGAATTTCTCCAAGTACATCGTTGACGAGCAGGGCAGGCTGACCTGGTACCTCGATCCCTCCGTCACCCCCGGCAGCCCTGAATTCCAAAAAGCCTTGCCTTGAGCCCTCGCCCCCGATTCAACCCGGTCCTGGGCTTCACTCGTGAAGGATGGACCGGGAACCCGCTGGACGACAAGGGACGATACCGTAATCTTGACGGTGCATCCGAGCGTGGCTACAGCGACCTGCTGCGCTGGCAACTGCAACGCAACCCGCTGAAGGCGCAGAAGAAGGGACAGCAGTCGCCTATAACGGTCACGGAGAACCGAAAATTGACCCATGACCGTGAGGAAGGATTCACTTGGCTGGGACATGCCACCTATGTCTTCACCATCGGTGGACTGCACCTGATCACAGACCCCGTTTTTTACGATGTAGCGGTCGTGAAAAGACATACCGCGCTCCCTTGTTCCGTGACCGACCTGAAGGGCATCGACATCATCCTGCTCTCCCATAACCATCGTGACCATATGGACCGGCGCAGCCTGACCGAGCTCTGCACCCTGAATCCCAACGCCATCATCCTGACGGGTCTGGGCATCGGTGCTTTGTTGCGCAGCTGGGGCATCGTGAACAGGGTCGAAGAAGCCGGATGGTTCCAATCCTATACGCAGGAGTCGGTGCTCCGGATCACCTATCTGCCGGCAAGGCATTGGAATCGGCGCGGACTGACCGACCTCAACGAGATGCTCTGGGGCAGTTTCCTGATCGAGCATGAAGGGATGAGGACCTACTTCGGAGCCGACAGCGGCCTGGGAGAACATTTTCAGCTCATCGGCGAGCTCTATCCGGGCATTGGTCATGCATTCATCGGTATCGGGGCCTACCAGCCGGAATGGTTCATGCATCCCAGCCATACCGGCCCCGAAGATGCCGTCACAGCCTTTGAGCAGTTGGGGGCCCGCCAGTGGGTGACCATGCACCACGGCACCTTCGACCTGAGCGACGAGCCGATCTTCCACCCCTGGCGCGAGATGGAGCGGCTGGCCGAAGAGCGGTCGCTGCATCAATTATTGCGCATGGACATCGGTGGCAAGATGCCTTGGAATCCTTAAATTGTCCGACATAAAGTCGGCACCATGTTCACCAAGCAAGACATCGAACGCTATTTCATCGCGGAGAAACAGGAGAGCCTGGTCTTCCTCATCATCGGCTGCCTGGCCATCGTGCTGGCGCTGGTGGCCTGGTTCTACGGCCGCACTTCCTTCTTCCGCGGCGCCGCCATACCCCTTCTTCTCGTGGGACTCATCCAGGGCATCGTGGGCTTCACCGTTTATCGCCGCAGCGACGACGATCGTGTGCGCAATGTCTATGCATTTGACATGAATCCCGGCCAGCTCAGGACCGAAGAGCTTTCGCGCATGGAAAAGGTCAACAAGAATTTCGACATCTACTTCGGCATCGAAGTGGCCCTGGCGTTCATCGGGGTCGGACTCGTCATCTATTTCCGCCGAAAACCGGATCTGGTATTCTGGTATGGATTCGGTGTCGCCCTCGCCTTGCAGGCGGTCATCATGCTCACGGCGGATTATTTTGCGGAGAAAAGAGCGGACAAGTATACCGCTGGGATAATTGATTTTTTGAAGGAAAAAGACTAGTGAGTGCGCAGTGGGCGGTTTGCAGTGGGCAGTATGTTGTTTGTTCGCAGCCTGCCTGCCACCCACTGCGAACTGCCTAATTCGGACGCCATCCCTGACCACCTCACCCCGCCCGGACTATCCGCGTAGCGGATGTCCGGGCACCCCTCTCCACGAAGTGGAGAGGGGAAAGTATCCAAAAGTGAATGTCCCCTCTCCACTTCGTGGAGAGGGGTGGCACCGAGCAAAGCGAGGTGACGGGGAGAGGTGGTCGGGGTTGGCCGAGGGAAGTGAGGTTGAAGGCTAGTGAGGTCGCTTTACAAAGGCTGACTGCGTCGAACAATTCGGAATTCGGAATCCGGAATCCGGAATTCGGAATTCTGGTATTGCTAGGCATCGCACGCATATGCCATTCCCGAAAAGTCAGTCGACCTTCTCTCAAACTGAAATCCATCATACACTTCGATCATCCTGTCCACGACCGCGAGGATCTCATCCACGGAATTCAGGGTGACCAGCTGCAGTCGGAACTCCTTGATGTTGGGCAGACCCTTGAGGTAGTGGGAGTAATGCCGGCGCATCTCGTTGACGCCGGGCTTGAGGCCTTTCCATTCCACGGAGCGCGTGAGGTGTGTCCGGATGACCTCGGCCCGCTGCCTGATGTCCGGTGGATCCAGGTGTGTGCCCGTGGCGAAGAAGTGCTTGATCTCGTTGAAGATCCAGGGATATCCGATGGCGGCGCGACCGATCATGATGCCGTCGATGCCGTATCGGTTCTTGTATTCGAGGGCTTTCTCCGGTGAGTCGATATCGCCGTTTCCGAAGATGGGGATGTGGATGCGCGGGTTCTCCTTGACTTTGGCGATCCAGGACCAATCCGCTTCGCCCTTGTAGAGCTGGCTGCGGGTGCGGCCGTGGATGGAGAGGGCCTGGATGCCGACATCCTGCAACCGTTCCGCCACTTCCACGATGTTGATGCAGTCGAAATCCCATCCAAGACGTGTCTTCACGGTCACAGGCAAAGAGGTTGAGCGCACTACGGCCTTCGTAAGGCGGGTCATCAGGTCGATGTCCTTGAGCACAGCGGCGCCGGCGCCCTTGGTGACCACTTTCTTCACCGGACAGCCGAAATTAATGTCCAGCAGATCCGGCTGGACGGCTTCCACGATCTTGGCACTCAGGGCCATGGCTTCCTCGTCGCCGCCGAAGATCTGGATGCCGACAGGACGCTCATAGTCAAAGACGTCCAATTTCTTGCGGCTCTTGATGGCGTCGCGGATCAGGCCTTCGCTGCTGATGAACTCGGTGTACATCATGTCCGCCCCGTTGACCTTGCATACGGCGCGGAAGGGCGGGTCGCTGACGTCCTCCATCGGAGCCAGGAGCAGCGGGAAATCCGGTAATGATATGTTGCCTATCTTTATCACTGGTCGGTCCGCAAAGGTACGGAACCCACGGGCCAACTGCAACCCCCAGAACCCTTCCTGATCATGCAATACGAAATGGACAACCGGCCCGGTATCAGTTTCATGGCCTCCTTTTTCATCCTGCTCGGCCTGCTGGGCGTCGGTCTGTTGGTGGGCTCTTTGGTGGCTGCCGGCATCATGATGGCCATGACCGGTGCCAGCGTCTTCGCCATGGAGAAGGCCATGAATGACCCGGCCAATATTCAGGCCCTGCGTATCGTGCAACTGGTCAGCACCTTCTTCATCTTCTTCATCCCGGCATGGCTCACCTCCTTCATCATCCACAAGCGTCCGCTCGCCTTCATGGGGTATAATTGGAGGATCAGCTGGAAACAACTGGTTTTGGCGATCCTCATCATGCTGGCGGCCCTGCCGTTGGTGAGCGCATTGGCTGACCTGAATAAACTGATCCCGTTGCCGGCCTCGGTGGCCAAGTTCTTCAAGGACCTGGATACTGCCTATGCCGACCAGGTCAAGATGATGGCGACCATCAAGGGTTTCGGGGACTATCTCTGGGCCCTGGTGGTCATCGCCTTCGCGCCGGCCATCTTCGAAGAGACGTTTTTCCGGGGTGGGATGCAGAACCTGCTTTCCCGCGCCACTACCCGCTTCTGGATGCCGATCATCGTTACATCGGTCATCTTCAGCGTGATCCATTTCTCCTGGGATGGTTTCATCTCGCGCATCATGCTGGGCGTAGTGCTGGGCCTGCTCTACGCCTGGTCGGGCAGCATCTGGACGAACATCATCGCACACGGCGTTCACAATGGACTCATTGTAACACAACTCTATTGGCTGACCATGCACGGCAAGTCGTTGGAAGCGGCGGAGAATGAATCCTTCCCGTGGTGGGCGGCCCTGTTCGCAACCATCCTGCTGGTGCTGCTGCTGATGCTCTACAAGAGGATATCTGATGACGTGCTCCGCCGGAAGACACCGGCCATCGAAAAAGCCCATGAGGAGAAATGGATCGCGTGATGAATGACTGGGTACGCATATTCGCCACCACAGACCCCGGCCTGGCCGCGATCTACAAAGGACGCCTCGAAGAGAACGGCATCCCTGCCGTCATCCTGAACAAGCAGGATTCAAGTTATGTCTTCCTCGGAAAGGTCGAGATCCATGTGCCTGCGGACTGCGTGGCGGAAGCGGAGGCCCTGATCGAGGAGCTCGGCAGCACCGATAAATGAGCACGCATGGCATTCAACTGGCAAACCTTCCGCACACGCGCCCTCACCGCACTCGTCTTCGTGGCCGTGATGGCCTGTGGCCTGCTCGTCAGCACCTGGACCTTTTTCCTTCTTTTTTCCATGGTGCATTTCGGATGCTGGATCGAATACCAGAAACTCGTCGGACGGTTCGTGCCGGATTACGCGGGCATCACCCCACTCCATAAATACGGAGTCATCCTCGCAGGATGGGGTATGCTGATGTATGCCACACAAGGATCGTTGACTTTGTTCGGCGTCAGTGTCGCCGCCATCGGCTTCTGGCTCTGCCTGATCTGCCTCATCGCCCTGCCCCTGGCGGAGATCCTTTTTGCGCGGAAGCTCGAAGCCACGAACATCGCCTGGTCCACATTGGGATTGCTCTACATCTCACTCAGCCTGACCCTCTACATGCACCTGCGCAGTGGCGACCTGTGGCGGCCTGAGGGGGGCATGTTCGACGCGCTGGGTGGACGACTGGCCCAAGTGAGCGGTTACCTGATGCCCCTGATCGTCATGGCCAGCATCTGGATCAACGATACGATGGCCTATCTCGTCGGCTCGATGATCGGCCGCACGCCCTTCAGCAAGATCAGTCCCAAGAAAACATGGGAGGGCACGCTGGGTGGCATCATCCTCTGCATCGTCACCGTGACCCTGATCGGGGTGTACGCCTTGCATGGGCAAGCGAAGGATTATATCGCCATTTCCACCATTTCCGCTATTGCAGGCACCGTGGGCGACCTGCTGGAGTCCAAGCTCAAGCGCGAAGCCGACGTGAAGGACAGTGGCGACATCATGCCCGGTCATGGCGGATTCCTGGATCGTTTCGACTCCCTTTTGCTGGCCGTTCCCTTTGTGTGGATCTACGCGAAGTTCTTCATGTGAGCCCGAAACGTTATTTTCGGAGCCTGCCATGACCGTATTGCTTGTCATCCTGTGTATCGTCCTGCTCATCCTCCTCATCACCTGGGGCAGGCTCAACGCATTCCTGGCCTTCCTCCTGGTTTCGATACTGACGGCCCTGCTCCTCGGTATACCGCCCGACAAGGTCGCGGCCTCCATACAGAAGGGCATCGGGGATACGCTCGGGTCGCTCGTCATTGTCATCGTGCTGGGCGCCATGCTGGGCAAGATCGTCGCGGAGAGCGGCGCGGCCCGCAAGATCACCGATGTGCTGATGAAGGCCTTCGGCGAGAAGCGGATCCAATGGGCCCTGATGGTCACAGGATTCATCGTGGGCATCCCGCTCTTCTATAATGTCGGTTTCGTCCTGCTCGTGCCGCTGATCTTCTCCGTGGTATATCGCATGAAACTCCCCGCGGTCTATGTGGGCGTGCCCATGTTGGCGGCCTTGTCTGTCACCCATGGCTTCCTGCCGCCGCACCCTTCGCCGACAGCACTGGTGCAACAGTTCCATGCAGATCTTGGACGAACCTTGTTGTTGGGGATCACATTGGCCATCCCGGCCATCATCCTCGCGGGTCCGGTCTTCGCTAAAACACTGCGGGGCATCGAATCACCACTGCCTGAGACTTTCCGTCCCGCTGATGTGGATGCTGCAAAATTGCCCGGCGCCTTCGCCAGTTTCGGCGTGTCGCTCATGCCGGTGATCCTGCTGGCCACGACCACCTTGTTGCCCTTGCTGGCACCCGGCGCCAACGGCCCCTGGGTCAAATTCTTCTCCGAGCCTGCGGTCGTCATGATGATCTCGCTGGGCTTCGCCTTGTTCGCCCTGGGCCTGCGTGATGGACGTGACATGAAGCAGGTCATGCATTTCTGCGTGGAGGCGGTGAAGGATGTATCCATCATCCTGCTCATCGTATCCGGTGCCGGTGCCCTCAAGCAGGTGTTCACGGACAGTGGCGTCAGCCAGATCATTGCGGACCTGTTGAAAGATGCGCCCCTGCATCCGCTGGTGCTGGGCTGGCTCATCGCCGCCGTCATTCGCGTATGCATCGGATCGGCCACCGTCGCAGGCCTCACCACCGCAGGCATCATCGCCCCGCTGATCCCCGGCACGCATGTCGACCCCAGCCTGATGGTGCTCTCCGTGGGTGCAGGCAGCCTCATGTTCTCACATGTCAACGACTCCGGGTTCTGGATGTTCAAGGAATACTTTAATTTAAGCTTGAAAGACACCCTCCGCTCCTGGAGCATCATGGAAACGATCGTCGCCATCGTCGGCCTCGCCGGCGTGATGCTGCTCCAACTCTTCATTTGAAATCAGAAAACATGAGCCAGATAGAAGACAAACTGAAAGCATTGGGCTACGAATTACCCACCATCCCTGCATCCAAGGGCATCTACAAAAAGACCGTACTGGCAGGAGGACTCCTGTATGTGTCGGGACATATTTCTGTGAACACCGACGGCAGCGCCATCAAAGGAAAGGTAGGTGTCGACCTCACGGATGAGCAGGGGTATGCTGCTGCGCGCCAATGCGGTCTTGCCATCCTGTCCACCCTGAAGGAACAGCTCGGAGACCTGGACAAGGTGAAGCGGCTGGTGAAACTACTCGGCATGGTGAATGCCCGTCCCGACTATACAGACCATGCTTCCATCATGAACGGTTGCAGCCAGCTCTTCAAGGATGTAATGGGCGAGGAGAACGGCGTCGGCGTACGCAGCGCCGTGGGCATGGGCTCGCTGCCGGTCAACGTGGCCGTGGAAGTGGAAGCGATCTTTGAATTGAAATAAAGAACATGTCGAACTGGTATGAAATCAACGATGTGGAACGGGTGGATTCACCGGCATTGGTGGTCTTCCCGAAACGCGTGGAGGAGAATGTGAAGCGTCTCGTCGGCATGATCGACGATCCTGCGCGTCTGCGTCCACACATCAAGACGCACAAGACGGCTGAGGGGATACGGATCATGATGAACCACGGCATCACCAAGTTCAAGTGCGCCACCATCGCCGAAGCGGAATTGCTCGGCGAGAACGGCGCGCCGGACGTGGTGCTGGCCTATCAGCCCCATGGTCCCAAAGCGGAACGCTTCGCCAGCATCATCAGGACATATGCCAGGACCCGGTGGGCCTGCCTGACCGACAATCCCGGCAGCGCGCGGGCCATGGGGGCCATCTTCGATGCCCATGGACTCGATGTGCCCGTGTACATCGACCTGAATATCGGCATGAACCGGAGTGGCACCCCGCCCGGTCCACATGTCGTGGAACTGTACGGCATCTGTGCGATCACGCGTGGCATCACACCCGTGGGTTTGCATGGATATGATGGCCAGCATCGCGAGGCCGACTTCGCCATACGCACACTGGCCTCGGACAAGGGTTTCGAGGACGTGGAAATGCTGGCTTCGTCGATCGTGCATGCCGGACATCCCAAACCCGTCATCATCGTCGGCGGATCGCCCACCTTCCCCATCCATGCGCGGCGCGACATCGTGGAATGCAGTCCCGGCACTTGCATCTTCTGGGACCGAGGGTACAGCCTGCTCTGTGCGGAGCAGCCCTTCGAGCCCGCCGTGGCCCTGTTGACGCGCGTGCTTTCGCTGCCCACACCGACCCGCATCTGCCTCGACCTCGGGCATAAATCCGTCTCTGCGGAGAACGATATGGCGCATCGCGTGTACCTGCCGGAACATCCGGATTGGGTGCCCGTGGGGCAGAGCGAAGAGCACCTCGTGTTCGACGTGCAGGAAGGACACGGAATGAAGCCTGGCGATGTCGTCTATGGAATTCCTTACCACATCTGTCCCACCGTGGCGCTGTATGAACGTGCCATCGCCGTGACGGATGGGAAGGTCTCCGGCGAATGGATGATCCGCGCGCGCGACCGTAAAATCTCCATCTGACCCCATGCGCATCGACCTGCACCTGGACCTGTCCATGAACGCCATCGAGTGGAAC
>Ga0075026_100000659_pt1 | contig 14243 bp, 14 predicted proteins | sample Str012_2_FD_71392 | JGI IMG/M metagenome (GOLD analysis project Ga0075026, IMG submission 71392) | Freshwater sediment microbial communities in response to fracking from Pennsylvania, USA - Straight Creek_MetaG_SC_2012 | ecosystem: Environmental > Aquatic > Freshwater > Creek > Sediment...
GGTGACGACCGACGGGCCGAACTCTTCCTTGTGCACGTAGGCCGCGGGCAAACTACGACTCGTCGAGGGGAAGGCGCCCTCGGATCGCGGTGCCCTTGCCGGGACCGGACTCGACGCTGATGCTGCCGCCGATCGCACCGACGCGGTCGCGCATGTTGACGAAGCCGTGGCCTTCGTGCGCACCGGTGCCGAGGTCGAACCCGGCGCCGTCGTCGCGCACTTCGAAGAGCAGCGCGCTTTCGTCTTCGCGCACCGTGACCATGGCCTGCGCACCCTCACCGGCATGTTTCGCGGCGTTCTGCAACGCCTCGAGACAGCAGAAGTAGACGGCCGCCTCCACCGCTTGGGGATAGCGGCCGACACCTTCGGCCTCGACGCCCGTCGGGAGCGCGGCACGCGCCGCGGCCGCCGACAACGCCTCGCCCAGCCCGCGATCCATGAGCAACGGCGGGTAGATGCCGTGCGCGAGGTTGCGCAGCTCCTGCACGGCTTCCTGCAGATCGGTACCGATCTGTTGGAGCATCGACTTCGCGGTCTCGGGATCGTTGTCGGCGATCTGGCGCACCAGGTTCACGCTCACCGCGAGCGCGACCAGGTGCTGTTGCGCGCCGTCGTGGAGATCGCGTTCGATCCGTCGCCGCTGCGCGTCGCCCGCTTCGACGATGCGCGCCCGCGAGGCCCGGAGTTCGTCGGCTTGGCGGCGCACTTCGTCGAGCGACTCCTGGAGCGCGGAGTCGAGCTTCACGTTGTGCAGGGCGAGGCCAACCTGGCGGGCCAGCTCGGTCAGCGCCTGATCGTCGTCCTCGTCGAACCCGAGTGCGCCGTCGGGGCGACGTACGACCATCAGTCCGAGGAGCTCACCGCTGTTGGTGATCGGGGCCACCCGCACGATCTCGTCGTCGGCCTGCAGGATCGCCGGCAACCAGATGCGCGCCCACGCCGCCCCCGACACGCCCGCGCGCGCGACCACGGTTTCCTCTTCCGACCCCAACGCCAGCGTCGACGCGCCGCGGTCGGGCACGGAGACCGCACGCTCGAGTCGACCGCCCACGCCGCGCGTCCACACCTCGGCGACGCTCAACGACATCGTCTTCTTGAGCGACTCGGCCAATTGGAGGAGGAGCTCGTCGAGCGGGAGCGCGCGGGTGAGACGACTGCCGAAGGTCCGGATCACCTCGTCGGGTGCGTGACGCTCGCCGTAGACACGTCGGGTCGCGAAGTCGGTGAGCCGTTCGCGGACCGGAATCCACAACAGGGCCGCGACTGCCGCGGCCACCATCGAGAGGCCGAGCAACGTCTTCTCGTCGCCCGTCGGCGAGCGCCCGAGCCCCAGCACGATGAGCAAGTACGACGCGGCGACCATCGCCGCGAGCCCGGCCATGGTGATGGTGTGCACCAGGAGACGATCGATCCGCACCGCGGTGCGCTCCGACGCGCCGAGCGCGAGCGACAACGGGATCAGCACGGTCGTCGCGACCGCCACGGCCCGGACCGGTTCGGGCCACGACACGAGTTCGTGCAGCACCCACGTCGTCGCCGAGATGGCGGCGGCGACGACGACTGCCCACGCCGGCCATTGCAGGCGCGCTCGCTCGTGCACGCTGGCTGCGGCGCGACAACGCGCTACGTATCCCACGAGCCCGATCAGCGCGTCGACACCCGCCACCGCCGCAACCGGCCAGAGCGCGAGCTCGGGTCGCTCGCTGACCAGATAGACCGCCACCACTGCGCTGGCCGCGTATCCTGCCGTCGCCCAGAGACGGCGAGCGCGCGTACGGAGCGACCCATCGGGTAGGCCGAGTAGGAGGTGAAGGCCGACGGCAGGAAGGAACGCCACCGCGACCCCGCGCATCCCCGCGCCGAAGTCGCGCACGGTGTCGGTGGCCACGTCGCGCCCTGCCAGCGCTGCGCCCAAGAGGACCGCGGCGCCGACGAGCGTGGCGAGCGCCATCAGTTCCGCCAGGCGTTCACCGGGACGATGCACGGCGACGAACACCGCACCGGCCGCCCACGCACCCACGAGCACCGCACTGAGCACCCGACCGGGCCCGAGCGGTACCCGATCTGCGATCAGCGCGGCGATGACCGCGAGTGCCACTGCCAACGTTGAGAGCACGATCGCCGTGGTGGCGCGCGACGTCCACGGGGGGCGCTCGCGCACGTCGTCACGGATCGACGCGAGTTCCAGAGGTTGGATGTCGTCGAGGCTGGTAGCCACTGCTACTCCGATCGTAGGACGATGGCGGGCCGGGTGCGCGCGGCCGTGCGCGCCGGGAGCGCAGCAACCAGGTTCGCGCGCAGGATCGCCAACGCCGCCAGCACGACGAGCGTCAACGTCGGAACGGTGACGATGTCGTCGATGCCGAGGTCGTCGGCGAAGCCTCGCCAGGTCCAACGGCCGAGCGCGCGCAACTCGGCGCGAAAGCGGTACCAGACTGCGTTCACCGAATGTCGCTCGACTACAGCGCGCGAGCGGTCGCGGAGGCGACCGCCTCCTCCGCGTCGGTCTCGATCCGGCCGTCGCGCATCCGTACGATGCGGTCGGCGGCGGTGGCGACGTCGTCGTCGTGGGTGACCATCAGGATGGTCTGGCCGCCCGCATGGAGCCGCCGGAACAGCTCGAGCACCTCGTGGCCACCCTCGGAGTCGAGCGCACCAGTCGGCTCGTCGGCGAGCAAGAGCGTCGGCTCGTTGGCGAGGGCACGGGCGATCGCCAACCGTTGCCGTTGACCACCCGAGAGCACGCCGGGCGCGTCCTTCGCCTTGTCGGCGAGGCCGAGGAGGTCGAGGAGGTCGCGAGCGCGCGTCTCCGCCCGCTTGCGGGGCGCGCCCGCGATCACCGCCGGCAACGTGACGTTCTCCAGCACGCTCATGCCTTCGAGCAGGTTGAAGAACTGGAACACGATGCCGATGTGGCGCCGACGCATGATCGCGAGGTCGTCCTCGCTCTTACCGACCAGCACCTCTCCGGCCAACGACACGTCGCCGTCGGTCGGTGTGTCGAGTCCGGCGACGATGTTGAGCAGCGTCGATTTTCCGCAGCCCGACGGACCCATCACCGCGACGAACTCACCTGGCGTCATCGTGAAGTCGACGCCCCGCAACGCGCGTACCGGCGCACCCTCGGACTCGAACGTCTTGCGCAGCCCGTGCGCCTCGACCACGAACGCACCGGTGAAGTCAGTCATGCTCCCCGCCCTCGGCGCCTGCGGCGCCGGGCCGCTCAGGCCCCGCTCACTGCTCGGCGGGATACCCGCCTCCCGACGTTCACTCATGTGCGAATCCCCGTTCCATGTTGTCGATCACGTCGATGCGATATGCCCGCACCGGCGTGTTCCGCCCTTTCACCGTTGTCTCCTCCATCGCCACGCACTCGAACGCCGAATGCACTGCGGCGTGGGTGCTCTCGTTGATCACGATGCGGCCCGACGGTCGTGCCAGATCCTGCAGACGCTGCGCGAGGTTCACCGTGTCGCCGACCAGCGTGTACTCGACCCGCTCCTCGGAGCCGAGCAGTGCTGCCGCCACCGAACCCGTCGACACGCCGATGCCCAGCCCGAACGGCGCCTTGCTCTGCGCCAGCCAGCGCTCGTTCAACGCCTGCTGACGTTCGAGCATCGCGCGCGCCGCACACACCGCGCGATCGGCGTGGTCGTCGAGCGGAACCGGCGCGCCGAAGCACGCCATCACCGCGTCACCCACGAACTGCATCACCGTGCCGCCTTCGTCGAGGATTGCGTGGTTCATCTCGGCCCGGTGTTCGTTGAGCTGCATCGCGAGTTGCGATGCATCGATGCGTTCGGCGATGCCCGAGTAGCCGCGGATGTCACCCATGAGCACGGTGACGACAAGTTCTTCGGTCTCACCGATGGCGCGCCCTTCCTCGCGCACCTTGTCGGCGAGGCCGCCGGGCAAGAGGCGGCTCAATCGCTCACCCTGCTCCTCGCGGTCGACGATCGCGCTGTGCAACATCCTGAGCCGCTTCAACGCGCCGCTCGTACCGGTGCTCGCACCTTCCGACAGCTTGAGGAACAGCTCCTCCACCGAGTCGGCCACCGCCGCGGGAGTTGTGCCGCGCGCGCTGGCGATGGCCTTGATCGGACGCCCCTCCGCGATCTCGTGCAGGAGCCTCTCGTCGGCTTCGGTGAGGCCGGCGTCGCCAGTGACCGGTTGCACCAGCGCTTCGACGATCTTCGGGTCGAGGACCGAGCCGCCACTCGCGACCTCGCGCACCGCCCGGGCCAGCTGGTTCCCTTCGCCCACCCTGTCCTTCAACAAGTAGGCGTATCCGGCGGCGCCGTCGCTGAGCAGCGCGATCGCGTAATCGGGATCGTCGTACTGCGAGAGCACCACGATGCCCGTGCCCGGATGCCGCTTGCGCAGCTCCTTCGCCGCGTCGATACCTTCGCGCTGGAAGCTCGGCGGCATGCGGATGTCGGTCACGAGCACCTGGGGCGCCACAGCCTCGGCGCCGGCGATCAGGCTGTCGTAATCGTCGGCGGTGCCCACGATGTCGAGATCGGCCTCGAGCGCGAGCAGCGCTCGCACGCCCTCGCGGACGATCACGTTGTCGTCGGCGAGGAACACGGTGATACGGCCGTCGCCCATGTTCTCCATTCCAGGGGTTCGCGACCTGAAGCACAAGGTGGTCTGAACACCCGCGCCCGGGGGTGCTGGCCCCCTCTCGAGCGGTCGGCCTGCCCCCTCGCCCGCCGCAAGTTAGTGGCGTACTCTCCGATCCGAAGGTCACCCGAGGAGGCGGACATGCGCGTCGAGTCGTCGGTCACCAGCGTGTCGTGGATCCCGTCGGAGGCGGTCACCGGCCCCGTGCTGAAGGGCACGTTCGACGCCGGCATCACCAGCTACGACGAGCCGCCGCCCGACGCGATCGACGATCTCGACGCGTGGCGAGCCGCCGGCGTCTTCCGCTTCGCCAACCACCTGCAGGCATGGGCTGAGATCGAAGACGGTCGCATCGTCGACGCCGGCTGCTCCGGTGGCGGCCTCATGGGTTCCACGACGGTGCGCCTCGCCAAGCTGCGGGCCACGTTCGAACCGGTCGCGCTCCCCGACCTCCGACAGGAGCCGCAGCGAAGCGACACCGAGGTCCGCTTCGTGCAGACCACGGGTGGCCGTACGGGACTGCCCGCGCCGCGCCGGGTGAAGCACCCGCCGTTCGTGCAGTTCCGCGCGCCGACGGTGTGGACGACGCTCGCGCTCACCATCCGCGCCGACGGCACCTCCAGCTTCGAGGTGCTCGGCGCCAGCAAGTTCCCGCGGCACTGGATCTACGGTGCCGACGACAAGATCGCGGCCAAGGTCGGGCTGGCCGACTTCAAGGACTGGTATCGCGACGCGTTCGGGAAACACACGCCTTGGGGTGACCAAGATTCGAAGGCGCTCGTCACTGCCGTGGAGAGCGCGCTCGAACGCCAACTGTCGGTCACGATCATGTCGGCCGGCGAGCGACCCGAGATCCGAACCGTGAAGCAGGGCAAGCACCTGGTGCAGCAGGGTGACCCCGGCGACTCGCTCTTCCTGCTCCTCGACGGCGTGCTCTCGGTGACCATCGACGGCGAACCGGTGGCCGAGGTGGGTCCTGGCGTCGTCCTCGGTGAGCGCGCCGTGCTGGAAGGCGGAGTGCGAACCGCGAGCCTGCTCGCGTCGACCGACGTCCGCGTCGCGGTGGCGCCGGCCGACCGCGTCGACCGCGACGCGTTGCTCCAGCTCCGGGAGCACCATCGAATCGAAGAGCGCGACGAATAGCTAACGTCCTCAGGGTGCGCATCGCCACCTGGAACGTCAACTCGCTCAAGGCGCGCCAGGAGCGGGTCGAGGACTGGCTCGGCTACGCCCGTCCCGACGTGCTCTGTCTCCAGGAGACGAAGCTGGCCGACTCGGCGTTCCCGCACCTGTCGTTCTCTTCACTCGGTTACGACTCCGTGCACCACGGGCAGGGCCAGTGGAACGGTGTCGCCATCCTGTCCCGCGTCGGGATCAGCGACGTGACGACGGGTTTCGACGACGCGCACGTCGACCCCTACGAGGGCGACGCCCGCGTCATCGCCGCGACCTGCGACGGCGTACGCGTGGTGAGCGTGTACGTACCGAACGGGCGCGAGGTACCGAGCGAGTTCTACGACCGCAAGCTCGCCTGGTTCGACGCGTTGCACGACTGGCTCGCCGCGACGTCGCGTCCCGGCGACGACGTTGCGGTGCTCGGCGACTTCAACGTCGCGCCCGAGGATCGCGACGTGTGGTCGCCGAACGCGTTCACCGGTTCGACGCACGTGACCACGCCTGAACGCGCCGCGGTGCAGCGCCTGTGTGACTGGGGCATGATCGACGTGTTCCGGGCCCGCTACCCCGACGACGACAGCTTGTTCAGTTACTGGGACTACCGCCGCGGCGACTTCCACGAGCATCGCGGCATGCGCATCGACCTCGTGCTCGCGACCGCACCCCTCGCGGCACGAGCACGGTGGGCCGTGGTCGACCGCAACGCTCGGAAAGGCAAGCAACCGTCCGATCACGCACCGGTGATCGCCGACTTCGACGACAAAGGATGACCGATGGCTGAACGCGCCGATCGTCGTGACACCAAGGCATGGCTGTGGGTCCTCGGCGGGCTCGTCGTCGTGCTGGCGATCGCGCTGGTGGTCGTCCTCGTCACCCGCGACGACGGATCCGACGACAAGGCGAGCGGCGTGACCACGACGATCGCGCCGATCACGACCACCGTTCCCTCCACCACCGTGCCGGCCACCACCACGACGGCGCCCGCCACCCCGACGACCGTCGCACTCCCCGTGATCACCGACAACCCGCAGACCTACGCCGAGTACCTCTTCGCCGCGTGGCAGAACAACAACCAGACCGCCGCAGCCAACGTCGCCAGCGCCCAGGCGGTGACGCAGATGTTCTCGCAGGCGTACCCGGCGAAGGGCCCCTACACGTTCTCCAACTGCGATCCCGCGGCCGGCTCGTTGTACTGCACCTGGAACGGGCAGAACGGTGCCACCATCCAGATGACCGTGCGTACGCTCACCGGCGGCCTGCCGGTCCAGGTCGAGATGGTCCAGTTCATGGGGTGAGCTGCGCAAGGTCGGCGAGCCGGGTGTACGACGCCAGCCGATCGGCGTGCGCGTGCACCATCGTCGTGACCATCAGCTCGTCGACACCGGTGCGTTCGCACAACGACTCCAGCCGGGCACGCACCGTCTCCACGCCACCGACGATGTGCGACTTGGTCCACTCATCGACCTGTTGTCGCTCGAAGGGTGTGAAGCGGTACTCGGCGGCCTCCTCCGGCGACGGGTAGACGTCGGGACGGCCCTGCCGCAACCGGAGGAAGGCGAGCGCGCCGGGCGCGGCCAAGAAGCGTGCGTGTTCGTCGGACTCACCGCACACCACCGACACGCCGAGCATCGCGTACGGCGCATCGCGCTCGGCCGACGGTCGAAACGCGCTGCGGTAGGCGGCCAACGCGTCGTCGACCAGCGCGGGCGCGAAGTGATAGGCGAAGGAGTACGGCATCCCGAGGACCGCAGCCGCGTGCGCGCCGTACGTGCTCGAACCGAGCATCCAGATCGCAGGCTGGTTGCCGCGCGCCGGCACCGCGGTGATGTGTTCGTAGCGATGACCGGGCGGCAGGGAGCCGGAGAAGAACCCGAGCAACTCGGTCATCTGCTCGGGGAAGTCGTCGGCACCGAGCAGATTGGGGCTGCGTCGCAGCGCGCTCGCGGTGACCGGATCGGTGCCCGGTGCGCGACCGATGCCGAGGTCGATGCGGCCGGGATGCAGCGCCTCGAGCATCCCGAACTGCTCTGCGATGGACAGCGCCGAATGGTTCGGCAACATCACACCACCCGAACCGAGCCGGATCGTGGTCGTCACTGACGCGAGGTGCGCGAGCAGCACCGCCGGCGACGAGCTCGCGATCCCCGGCATGTTGTGGTGTTCAGCCACCCAGTGTCGGCGGTACCCGAGACGTTCGACGTGTTGCACGAGATCGATCGAGTTGCGCAACGCGTCGGCCGCGGTCGAGCCCCGCCCGACCGGAGCCAGATCAAGGACCGAAAGGCGCAGCTCCGATTCAAGCATCCCCGGGAGCAACCGCGTCGAAGCGGTATCCGTTCCCGTCGGCGACCAGGCGCCCGGAGCACGGCGCGCCAAAGTGCGTGCCGATCACCAGCACGTCGGTGCCGGCGTACTCGTCGAGGAGCCGGCGGCGGGTCGCCTCCGACTGCGCCCGGTCGGTATCAGGTTGCGCGTACCACTGCGGCTCGGCCCACTGCACCGGATGGTGGGCAAGGTCGCCGGTGATGAACGCGTGCTGTCCACCCGACTCCACGTGCACCGCGACGTGGCCGGGCGTGTGTCCCGGTGTGAGCTCAAGCCGGATCTCGTCGGTCACCCGGTGATCGGGCGCGACCAGATCCGCGAGGCCAGCGTCGATCACCGGACGCACCGCGTCGTCGAGCGTGGCGGCATAGCCGGTGCCGCCTTCGGTCGACCAGTGCGCCCACTCGTCGCGACAGAGGAGGTAGCGGGCGTTCGGGAAGGTCGGCACCCAATGGTCATCGACGAGCATGGTGTTCCAGCCCACATGGTCGAAGTGCAGGTGCGTGCAGATCACGGTGTCGACCTCTTCGCGCGGGAAGCCGGCCGCGGCGAGATCGGCGAGGAACGGTGTCTGGCGGTTCAGCATCTCCATACCCGGGATCTTCCGATCGTTGCCGATGCACGTGTCGATGATCAGCTTGCGATCACCAACCTTCACGCCGAACGCGTGGATCGACAGCACGAGGTTGCCGTCATCGTCGACGAAGTGCGGTCGCAACCAGGACGCGTGCGACGCCACCGCCTCCGGTGTCGCAAGCGGGAGCAGGCCGCCTGGCGGGATCGCCGCGACACTCTCGACGACACGAGTGATCGTGACGTCACCGATCGTCCACTGCAGGTTGTCGGCCATCTCGTGTTCTCCGGTGTCAGTAGATCAGTAGATGGTGCGGCCCTCAGCGAGCATCGTGACGAACTGCTCGACGCGGCGAGCACGGGTATCGGCCCGCTTGGCGTCGTGGATGCGGTAGAGAATCGCGTATCGGTTCCCGCTGTCAAGCCGCTCGAATGCGCGACGGGCCTTCGCGCTACGTCCCAACGCGTACGTCAGGTCCTCGGGGACGGTGATGGTGCGACTGCCCGAGTACGCGGCGTCCCACCGTCCGTCGGCCTTCGCCGCGTCGATCTGGGCGAGCCCGGACACTCGCATCCTCCCCGCCGCGATGAGCGCCTCGGCCTTGTCGCGGTTGATGCGCGACCACCGGCTCTTCGGTCTCCGCGGCGTCAGACGTTGCCGGAAGTAGACATCGTCGTGCCGGTGACGCAGGCCGTCGATCCACCCCCAGCAGAGCGCAGTCTCGACCACCTCCGGCATGGTGACGGTGACCACACCGCTCCCCTTCTTGGCGATCTTCAGCCAGAGCCCCGGCGACGACGCGTGGTGCTTCGCCAACCAGGTGTCCCACGCCTTCACCGACGCGAACTCCGCGACCAGTAGATCGGCTACCTGCTCGGGCACGGCACCATTCTCTCGCGTTCACGCGGCGCGCGCCGGACCCCGAGAGCGGATACCGCGCGTGCGCGGAGTTGGCACAAATGACTCAGCGTGACTTGAGCGCCTCGATGAGCTTGGGTACGACCTTGTGCACGTCACCGACGACGCCGAGGTCGGCGATGCCGAAGATCGGCGCCTCGCCGTCCTTGTTGACGCAGATGATGTTGTCCGAGCCCTTCATGCCCACCATGTGTTGGGTGGCGCCGGAGATGCCGAGCGCGATGTAGAGCTTCGGCTTCACGACCTTGCCGGTCTGGCCCACCTGCTTCGAGTACGGCACCCATCCGGCGTCGACGATCGCGCGCGACGCACCCGACGCTCCGTTGAGCAACTTGGCCAGCTCGTCGACGAGCGGGCCGTAGGCCTCGGCGCTGCCAATGCCGCGCCCACCCGACACGACGACGGCCGCCTCTTCGAGCTTCGGTCCTTCACGCTCTTCGACGTGGCGGGCGAGCACCTTGGCCTCACCCGCGCGCCCGGCGTCGGGCGTCGCCACCGCGACGACCTCGGCCGCGCCACCCCCGCTCGGCTCCGCCGCGAATGACTTGGGCCGAATGACCCCGAGGAACGGCCCGTCGGCCTCGAACTCGGTGTCGACCAGGGTCACGCCACCGAAGATGGCGGAGCCGACGATGAGCTTGTCGCCGTCGGCCTTGAGGTCGGTGGCGTTGGTCAGCGCGGGACGGTCGAGCTTCACCGACAGACGGCCGACCGCGTCGCGGCCGTCGTACGTCTGGGCGAAGAGGATCGCGGAGGGCGAGTGCTCGCCGACGAGCGCAGCCAGCGCGGCCGCGCCGACGATGCCGGGGAGCGCGTCACCCGGGTCGACGGCGAACACCTTGGTCGCGCCGTGGTCACCGAGTCCGGCGGCCAGCGCGTCGGCGTTGGCGCCCACGTACACCGCTTCCACGGTGTCGGCGAGCTCGCGGGCCTTGGTGAGGATCTCGAGCGTCGTCGTCGTCGGCTTGTCGCCGTCGGCTTCCGCGAAGACCCAGATCTTGGAAATTGCCACGGTTCTGCTTCTCCCCGACTTGGGTTAAACGACTTTGAGCTGTTCGAGGAACGACACGATGCGGGCAAACGCCTCGCCGTCGTCCTCGATCTTCTCGCCGGCCTCGCGCTCGGGCGCGGCACCGACCGACACGATCTTCTGCCGGGCGCCGGCCCAGCCGACCTGATCGGCGGACAGTCCGAGATCGGCGACGGTCACCTGGTCGACCGGCTTGTTCTTCGCCGCCATGATTCCCTTGAACGACGGGTACCGCGGCTCGACGACACCGGCGGTGACGCTGACGACAGCCGGCAGCGACGCCTCGACCTCGTCGTAGCCCGCTTCGGTCTGCCGCTGGATGCTGACCTTGCCGTCACCCAGCTCCACGTGCTTGGCGAACGTCAGCGACGGCCATCCGAGCAGCTCGGCGATCTGCGCAGGGATCGTGCCGGTGTAACCGTCGGTCGACTCGGTGGCGGTGACCACGAGGTCGATACCGCCGGCCCGCTCGATCGCCTTGGCCAGCACCTTCGCCGTCGACAGCGCATCGGAACCGGCGAGCGCGTCGTCAGAGACGAGCACCGCTCGGGCCGCACCCATGGCCAGCGCGGTGCGCAAGCCCGAGACTTCGCCGTTGGGCGCCATTGAGATGAGGACGACCTCGCCCCCGCCCGCCTTCTCAGCCAGCTGCAACGACATCTCGACGCCGTAGGCGTCGGAATCGTCGAGGATGAGCTTGCTCGACCGGTCGAGGGTGTGGTCGGCGGACAGTGCCCCCGGCACGGCCGGGTCGGGGATCTGCTTCACGCAGACTGCGATGTTCATGACCTGATTCTTGCCGCGATCGGTCCGTCGGGGCGAAACGTGGGTACCGTCGCTCGGGTGGACGTGCTGATCGTGGGCGCCGGTCCCGCGGGGATCGCGGCGGGTATCGAGGCCCGGCGCTTCGGGCTCGACGCGCTGGTCGTCGACAAGGCCGGCTTCCCCCGCGACAAGACCTGCGGCGACGGCCTGACGACCGGCGCGCTCCGCCTGCTCGAAGACCTCGGCCTCGACGTGCGCACACTCCCCTCGTACGCGCCTATCACCGAAACCGTGCTCGTGTCACCGACCGGACGCGAGGTCGTCGTCCCGCTTCCCCGCGACGGCGCGTACGCGGGCGTCGTGACCCGCGTCGAGCTCGACGCCGCGCTGGTCGACCACGCCCGCGCGAACGGCGTCGACGTGCGCGAGCACGCGGGCGTCGTCGCCGTCGACGCGCACAACGCCGTGACTCTGGCCGACGGCACGATCGTGTGGCCGCGCTGGATCGTGGCCGCCGATGGCCACTATTCGCCGGTTCGTCGGATGCTCAGCGGATCGACGCACGCCGCGCTCGGTACGTGGCACGCGTTCCGCCAGTACTTCACCGGAGTCGACGACCGTCGCCTCTGGGTCCTGTTCGAGGAAGACTTCCTCCCCGGTTACGCGTGGGTGTTCCCCGTGGGCGACGGCCGCGCCAACGTCGGCTTCGGCGTGTTGCGCGACGACGGCGACCGCGCGGGCAAGGCGCTGGCCGAGCAGTGGCGCACGCTCACCGACCGCCCGAGTGTGCGGCGAGCGCTCGGCCCGCACGCGCGCCCCGATGGCGCGATGCGCGCCTGGCCCATTCCCGCGTCTTACGACCGGGCGCGCCTCGCGCACGGCCGCGCGCTGTTCGTCGGCGACGCCGCGAACGTCGTCGATCCGATGACCGGCGAAGGCATCGCGCAGGCGCTCGAGACGGGTGCGCTCGCGGTGCGCGCCATCGCCGCGTCACCCGGCGACGTGGGCGCGGTGGCGGCGCGCTACCGGGCGAGTGTCGACCGCGCCCTCGGGCGCGACCTCCGCTTCGCCGCACTCTTGCAGCACATCCTGCGCGCGCCGATCGGCGCCCGTGCCGCCATCGCCACCGCCGCGCTCACGCCGTGGACCCGCCGCAATTTCGCCCGCTGGATGTTCGAGGACTACCCGCGCGCGCTGGTGCTCACACCGGGTCGATGGCGCCGCGGCGCGCTCAGCGCGCGCGGCGCCTATTTCGACGCTTTGCCCGACGCGTTGGTGTAGACGTCCTTGCCGAAGCAGGCGAGCCCCGGTTGCGCGGCGTATCCGAGGTGCTTCAGCTTGAAGATGTCCTCCACGCTGCACAGCATCGCGAAATGGTTGTAGGGCGTGGCACTCGTCGTCCCGGGCTTGATGAACCGCGACAGAAGCACCGCGCCGATGCGTCCGCCGCCAGGCCCGGGCACGATCGAGCTCGCGGTGGTGACGTTGGGATAGGTGGGCGCGTTGCAACACGCGGTCGCGTCGGCAGCAGTACCGATCGCCTCGGCCTCGTCGAACGTGACGATGAGCACGCCGTCCTTCTTGTACGCCGGCGACGCCATGATCTTGGGTACCCACTGCTGGAGCCAGGTGTTCGAGGCGGCGAGCCCGCCCGGCACCCCGTTCGGGCACGACGCGTCGTGGGCGTCGTTGCAGAGGTTCGGCGTGATGAACGAGAGGTTCGGCGTGGTCTTGATCGACGCCAGATCGGTGGTCAGCGGGTCGAGCGCGACCACGTTGGTCTGACAGACGGGAGCGTCGACGATGGTGTGGAAGTAGACGAACGGGTTGTGGCGAGTGGCGTAGGCACCGGTGGCCGTGGCGACGACGTCGGTGTCCTTGGCTCCGAGCGCGGGGTGCTTGCACGGAGTCGACATGTCCTCCATGTAGCCCTTCCACGTGAGCTTCTTGGCGGTGAGCTGGTCGGCGATGGTCTTGACCGACGTCGGGTACACACACCCGTCACCGAGTGCCTGGCCGAGATCACCGGTGCCCGTGCTCACGAAGTCGTTGTACGTGAAGCAGTCGATCTGGGTCTGCTTGCTCGGCCCCTGGCCGGAGATCTCGGCGATGTAGTTGTCGAGGCTCACGTGGCCGATGCCGAAGTACTGGCTCAGCTGCGCGCCCTGGCTCACCAGGGTCTGGCTGAGGTACGGCGCGGGCGAACTTGCCCCCCACGTCTCGTCGTAGCTCTTGTTCTCGAGGTTGATGATGAACACGTGCTTGATCGGCGGCGGTTTCGGCGCAGCCGTTGCGGTCGCGGCGCTCGGCGCCACCGCACCCACCAGAGCCAGCGCGACTGCAACGGTCGCGACCACACCTGCACGAGCTCTGAGCATCGTTCCCCCCTCGGTTCGGGAGGCACCATAACCGCGCCCGACCGCTCCTAGACTGCACCCATGGCGGTCACCGACCATTGGCTCGACACCCCCCACTGGTCCACCGACATCCCCCTCGCCACGCAGCACCCTCGGGTCGACGCGCTCGCCGCCCACGGCTACGTGATCCTGCGTGACCTGCCGGTACCCATCCCCGAGGCGGAGTACGTCGGCCTCGAGTACATGGACTGGAAGAGCGGGGGCGACACCAACTTCGCGCCCGTCGCCACCGCCGACGGCGAGCTCGACTGCCGCGGCTTCTGGAAGCCGGGCGACGAGCGTCCCGACAAGGGCGGCCGCTTCACGTCGAATGCGCAGCAGTGCCCCCGCATCGTGGCCGAGGTGGAGTCGGTCGGAGCCGACTTCGGCCGGGTACGCGTGATCAAGCTCGAGCCGCAGAGCTACGACGACGCGC